>RRZU010309688.1_pt1 | contig 41470 bp, 31 predicted proteins | sample 2165561 | NCBI WGS metagenome assembly RRZU01 (sample SAMN10456909, study PRJNA506462) | wastewater metagenome | isolation source: wastewater sludge | place: USA: Moscow, Idaho | reverse complement strand
GCGAAGGTGAGATGTTTTGTCACTTCGCTTGCGCTTCGTGACAAAACATCTCACCTTCAATCCTGAGAAAACTATAAAACATTTAACAAAGTGGGGAAATGTAATTGCTAAAATATGAGGAGTTTTATTTGCTAATTACAAGTTTTTAGAAAGAATCTTTGAAGTAATGTTGAGTGTTGTAATTTGCATGTTGTAGGGTTGTTTTGCGTGTTAATGAGGGATGGAGGGGGGGAGAGGAGCGAATTAAGAAAAAAATACAAAGTGAAGATAATCACTTTTAGAGATCTGTTTTTTTGTTTACCTAACAATAACAGCATATAAATTGAAATGGCATTCTACAATTGCACTATCAATCGTTTGTAATAAAAAAATGGTTTAATATACGTCACTCGTGTAGGTTTCTTATTCCAATCAAAGCTACTTGTAAGCAGTCTATTCACCTTTCAAGTCCAGCCTCTTAATCCTAGATCTAATTGCCCCTACTGTTCTACCAAAGTGTTTAGCCATCTCTTTTTGAGTTCTTCCTTCTATAAACATCACCATCAATTCAGTATCTAATTCATCAGTCCAAGGCATATAAGCCTGCTTGTTTTTAAGTCTGGCTTCTTCAAGCGTAAAGCTTTTCTCTTTTGTAGCCCCTTCAAGATCAGAATTGTTTTCACTGATAGTTTTATTTAGAGCTGCATTAAGTCGTTTTCGCAAATCATCTTCATCTTCATTTGGATTATTTTTCAAATGAGCTTGGATGTATAAATCTAAAATTTCATTTTCATTAGGCATAGCTATAACTTTTTCATGAGTTTTATGTGTATGATTAATATGCTGTTATAATTTTATATATCCACCATTACCTTTTCACACAATTGCTAAATCAGTATTAGTCTCAATGTGCAACCTATGCTTGACAAACTTTAAATAGAACGACATATACTATATACTTGTAAAACTTTTACCTTTCACCCTGCTTGTCAAGATTATCCAACAAATCCTTATCAATTTTGCTTATCAAATCAAACTTTGGAAGGCTCTGCGTTGAAAAAATATCATCCTGTAATTTTGCCATATAAGAAGCACTTATTATATCTTGCTCTAAATACTCTTCAAAGTCGGGGTGTTTTTCAAGAATAGGGGCATCCTTAATTTTCAATTTAGAACGAATTACTTTAAAGAATTTCACCTCACTATACTCAACTTTCTCATCGGCCTTAATAGTCTGAATAGCAACCTCTATCAATCTTAATTCATCAGCTTCTGACAATTCAAGTGAAACAAGTTCCGTAAAGTAGTTTTTAAGAAACTGCTGTCCTTGCTCATTAATAGCACTTGTTAGTTTATCCAACTCTTGGTCAATATCAACTTCACCAAACGTTTTATGTTGATTGTGCAAATCTCTAATCAGTTTCACCTCACGCTTATCAATGTCACCATCGCACGCCATACACGAAAATGCGGTCTTAAGTAATAGTCTATTTAACTTAATAGTTCCCATATTTATTGTTTTAATTAAATCCAACTCTTGGTCGTTCATTTGTAATTTTACCTTCTAATTTATCTCTTTCCATTCGGTATTTCTTCAAGTCTGATAAGGATGAACTGGGTCGGGTCACCTTTATAGTTTTAAGAAGAAGATCTAAAGATATTCTATCCTTCAACTTTAATGCTTGTCGTGCTGCTTCATCACATATAAACTTAATATCAACAGAGGCATAATCTTTGGTTGCCTCAGCCAACTTATTATAACTCATTCCTAGTTCAATAGGTCTTTTCTTTAGATACATTTTAAAAATAGAAATACGAGCTTCCAAATCTGGAACAGACACATATATTTTCTTATCCAATCTGCCAGCCCTCATTATGGCGGGGTCAATAGTACTTGGCAGATTAGTCGCTCCTATAACAAATACACCATCATCCCCACAATTATTCATTTGTGCCAAAAACTCATTCACAACAGCCGAATTCATATGATGAACACCAGAGCCCTCACGATTAGGGACTAAAGCATCTAATTCATCAATGAATAATATACTTGGAGCATTTGTGCGAGCTTCATCAAAAAGATTTTTCACGTTTTCTTGCGAAGCATTCACCCATTTACTTTGTACATCAGAGGGCTTTATTTGATAGAAATTAAAACCAATCTCTTGTGCAGTTTGCTCTGCAAAAAAAGTTTTACCACATCCTGGGGGGCCATAAAGCAACATTCCATTAGGAATAGTTAAACCGTATTCAGCATAGCGTTCTTTGTTATTTAAAGCATCAATTACATCTAATTGAATCATATCTTTTAATCCCTTCATTCCTGCAATAGCAGAAAACCCTTTCCCCACTTTTGGTTTGCTAGGTTTTATTTTAAGAGGGCTCTCTTTTGGTAATGAAAGTTCTACTTCTAACTCTCCATTCAGAGCTTGAGTAAATTCATATACATTACTAAATCTAACCTCAGTGACAGGATGCAAAGCTTTAGCTATAATATTGAGTACATTATCATCTATTTTATAATCAGAACCTACAAACTTAAGTGGCTTCTTCCTCTCTTCTATTATCACATCTTCAAGCTTTATCCTATCACTCTTGTATCGTGATATATCGATAAACCAAGGAGGTAAACCAAAAAGAAGGTGATAATATAATGCTCCCACAGAAAAAATGTCACTCTGAACTGAAAAAACTTTATTGAAAGCCTCATTAGCTTGATAAAATGGATTCAACCCTTCTTTCATAAATTCACTGTTGGGTTGAGATATATAACGAGCATATCCGAAATCTATAATTTTAGGAACCATTACTTTTCGTGACAAGTCACTCATAACATTCACATTAGTAATATTGTTATGGATAACTGGACTCTTCAAATTATGTAAATAGTTGAGTCCATTAAGCACTCCCAATACAATATCTTTAGCATCGTAAGGATTAAGTGTATGCTCACGTTTCATTTTATCAGCCAATGTTTCCCCACTTATAAAGTCTAAAACTACATAAGCATACTTTTTATTCGCTAAAAGCACCTCTCCGCTATCACGATACTTCATCAAGTTTGGATGATCTATCTGTTTCAATATATCAATCTCAAACACACCGCTATCATTATTAAATTGTGATCTTTGCAACTTTGTATATGAAAACAGTTTTAAGAAGCGGGACTTGCCAGTCAAATCTACCACGCGATAAGTCTCAGCATCTCTTCCCTCTTTCAGGAAGAAAGCAACTTTATATTTATTGTTGATAGTTTGACCTCTAGTTAGTATTGATTTATCTTTCATTTTTGTATTCCATTAGGTGCTTGTATATAGATTGGAGAGTTGTTTTGTCTGGCTTTACTTTTAGTGCTGATATTTGCTCAAAATATTTTTTGAATTGAAAACTAGACAATATTTCTTTCTCTGTAAGGGAAAACAGTAAATTCTCTACAAAATCAACAGAATGCACAACTTCTATTTTAGTTCTGTCTCTTATTTGACTTATCACATCCATAGGTATATCAATCATTGAAGCATAAATTGCTGCACCTTTCGTTGCTACAGTCATTGGCTCAGCACTTGTATCAGGTTTACAAATTTGTTCTTCCAACATTTTTCTTAAGACTGGAGAGAACGTTGGACCACCTACTAATATTAATGAATCTAAAGACGACCCTTTAAGATTATTTCGCTCCAAAAGCTTCTTACATACATCAATTGATCTTTGAAAAATTGGTGAAAAAACCTGCTCAATATCCTGTTGTACAACTGTGATATCTAACTCAAACTCTTCACCTTCATCATCTTCACCAGGAATATCCCCTAAATTAGATAAAATATTGTGAGTATCATTAAATGAAAGTTGGATCTTGGTTTCTTCGGCATAAAACTTCATTGCATCTCGAAATATTTGTTTTTTAGAATTATCACCAAGTATAGAATCAATTACAAAATTCTCTTTGATATAAGGAAGAATGATTTCGTCAATAATGGCATAATCTAAATTCTTACCTCCTAGATGATTGTCTCCTTCGGTATCGAGCACCTTCATTATACCCTCTTCAACTTTTAATAGAGCTGAGTCAAATGTTTCTCCACCAAAATCGAACACTAACCAAAGCCCATTCTTTTTTTTGGAATTCAAACCATATCCCATAGCTGCTGCTATTGGCTTTTGTAAAACTTCCAAATGTTTGATGCCTGCTAATTTAGCTGCCTGCTTAATTGTATCAATTTGATTTACTCTAAAATCTACAGGCACAGTAATTACTGCAGCCAATATCTGCTTATCCTTTTCAAATGAACGAAGAGTTTTTATCACTTCTGCAACAAGCTCAGTAGATGTAAAAGATCTATTAGCATTAGAACTATAATAAAGAGTATCTGACCCTAAAGTTCTATTGAAACCGATAAATGCATTGTTGTTGCGTTTTCCAATATTATTAGTTGCTCTAAGCCTCTCTAATCTATAAATAATGTACGCCGAGTCTCCAACATGAATTGTGTTTTTTCTATTAATAGAAACGCAAATAGGCATTCTTTCTTGCAAAGTATCGCTTTTAAGAATTATAGGTTCATCTTCTATCATCTTTGCAATAGAAGCATAGTTTTCGCCTAAATTTATGCCATAATTTATCTTCATTTAAAACGCCTCTTCTGGATTACTTGGTTGTGTGCTAAAGTTGCCATCTTTCTGCAAAATAAGCTCATAAGACAAAACACTATTTGATATTTTTTGAGGACTATCCTTACCAAAAACTTCTTCTTCAATAAATCCTCCTTTTAAAGTACCACATTCAGTCTCTGTCATAACTTTATTTGGATTCCATCCTTTTCCGTAATAGAAAAATGGTTGATATGTACCGTCTGGGAGTTCAAAAGTATATTGACTTCCAGCTCTTATAAAAGCATGACTATAAACAACGCCGCCTCTTTTAATGGTAACCATAACATCGGAGTTGTACGGTGTTTTCACTTTAATTTCTGAACAACCATAATCTGAACATGATTTATTACCTCCATAACAATAGGCATAAGGTGTAGCACCTGTATATAAAGAGTTATTTATATATTTATCACGAAGAGCTTTTGCCTTACGCTCTATTTCTTCTTTAATACGCTGTTCTTCAAGCTCCCTTTCTCTTTCAATACGTTGTCGCTCTTTTAATGCAGCAAACTCTTCAGCCTGTTTCTGTTCTTGTTCTGCTAGTTCAATTCTTAAGCGCTCTTTCCGCTGCTCCTTATCGGCTTTGCTTTCACATGATGCAAGCATAATTAAAAGACCAAACAGAAGAATAAACGGTGTTAGTTTGTTTTTCATATTATCTATTCTTATCCTATTAAAATTGAACCATCTTCACCTGGTTTTGGTGGGTCAATAAGTAAGTCTAATATTTTAATCACAATAGGATGTAATTCATCAACATCAGGATTTTCTCCAATCATTTGCAACCCTTGATTCATGAAAATGCGTGCTCTGCTAGAATCGCGCCACTCATACATACCGAAATTAGTGTTATAATGTTTTATAAAACCAATCAACTGATATATAAGAGTCAATTGAACAAAGAAAATATTAATTTCATCAAATAAAACATTTCCTAGTTTCACATCTTTTGCTTGTATCACCTCTTCAAGTTGAAAACGTAATTGATCAACTCTTTGAGTAGTCTTTTCATTGCCAAGGTCCTTATTAGCTTCTTCTAATCTATAAAACTCCTCTTTTAGCTTTTCTTCTAATTTTGGCCATTCGGTGCCTTCTATTAAATCATCAATGTCTTTTAGCGATTTTCTCAAATTGGTCAAGACACCTTGTTTATTATCAATGTCTTCTTTATTATTTTCAAAAGTGTTACCTAATTGATTTAAATTCTCCTCAAGCTTTTGAATTTTTTCATCTTCTATACTACCATCTTCTATTAATTTATAAAGAGCACCTTTTGCTTTTCTTAATTCATTAGCTAACCATTTTGAATCAATAGTCTGGACCTTATCTTTATCCACTTTTATTTCAGCGGTGTAGTCTAAATAAGGGAAATAAGCTTGCACAAATATCTCTTGTGATCTATTTATCTTGATTGTAATATCAACATCACTATCTTCAGGCAATAATGCGGGCATATCGTTTCCACTAATTATTACATCATATACATGTTCATTATAAATAGCTCTTGTACCATCAGAAGCATACTCTCCTTGATACAAAGGAATTTTAATAAAATCAGAAATCATACCTGGACGAATCTGCTTTTGAGTTTTCAGTCCATTTTTTGTGCCTGTTACAGGAACTGATTTATTTTTCTCTAATCCAGGTACTTGAGAAAACACAATCTTTCCACTATATTTTTGCTGAATTTCTATTCCAAAGTTATATGGAAGTGTTTGCATTGTCCCAATTCCACCAATTCCTTGTATAACACTAAAGCTTGCTGGTTCGCACTCTAAAATGTCACCTTTATCATCGTAAAGCACAACATAAAAAACATTTGTTTTACCTTCATTTAAATGTATCTCAATAATCTCACCAATAGTATTTATTTCCTTTTTACCACTCGACCACGCTTTATCGTTTCTAACAAATTCAGCAAATACCTTATCAGGAATTACACCTTCTGTTTTATCTTCTAAAATCTTAATAGGCACATACTCCTCCATTTCAACTGTTGCAGATTCATTAGAAATTTCTAACTGAATCTTAGTTTTATCTCTTGCTTGTTCTCTTACCTCCTCTGACACATCAATAGTTGAAGCATACAGTGCTGCACCTTTAGAAACTACAGTCATTGGGTCAGCACTTGTATCAGGTTTACAAATTTGTTTTTCCAACATTTTTCTTAAGACTGGAGAGAACGTTGGGCCACCAACTAGAATTAATGAGTCTAAAGATGGTCCAGTTAAATTATTTCTTTCTAAAAGTGTTTTTGTCACATCAATTGACTTTTGAAAAATTGGCTTTAAAATCATTTCTATTTGTTCTTGCGATACTGTAACATCAATTTCTATTTCTTCACCCTCATCATCTATTCCACACCTATCTTCTTTATATAAATTATAAGTTTCTTTAAATGACAATTCATTTTTAAGTTCTTCTGCAAATGATTTTAGACCCTCCCTATAAATCTGTTTGCTTGTTTCATCATTTAAAATATTATCAATTGAAAAATTTTCTTTTATATGAGGCAACAAAATTTCATCTACTATAGCAAAGTCTAAGTTCTTGCCTCCAAGATGATTATTCCCTTCAGTATCGAGCACCTTCATTATACCTTCTTCAACTTTTACAAGAGCCGAATCAAATGTTCCTCCACCAAAATCAAAAACTAACCAAAACCCATTCTTTTTTTGAGAGTCCAAGCCATAAGCCATAGCTGCAGCAACAGGCTCTTGTAGTACCTCTATGTGATCAAAACCAGCCAGACTCCCTGCTCGTCTTGTTGCGTCAATTTGATTGGTTTTAAAAGCGGCTGGCACAGTTATTACAACTGATGTTAAGACTTCGTCAGTAACAAATGACTTTAAACTCTTAAGAACTTCTGCAGAAAGTTGTTCAGAACTTAATTCTCCTCCAAATTTTGATGAGTATATCATATCTGTGCCCATTGTTCGCTTAAATTCTATAAAAGCATTTGGCTCAATAGATCTCGCCATTGCTCTTAGCTTCTCGCTGCGATAAGCACCATAAGCACCATTTCCTATTAAAGTACCGTTTTTATTAAATGCAACACAGGATGGCATAGTGTCACCTTGTCCAGTAATTTTCACTAAAGTTGACTCTCCATTTTCCATTCTTGAAATTGCGGAATTTGTAGTTCCTAAGTCAATTCCATAATCAATTTTTGTTCTTGTCATTATATTTTTAATTTTGTGATACATCTACTTGTGCTTTTTGAACGAGAACACCATTAAAGTTAACCTGTGGTTTTATTACTGCTGAAATAATTCTTTCACCTTCTACAAGACTTTCATCTGTAATAAAATTAACCACATCAATGTTATTTCTCTCATCATAATCAGTATTTAAAAGATTAATCATTTCATAACCATTTGCAGCAAAGTTATTTTGAATTCGCTCTATTCCTTTTAGTAATGGTTTAAGACCTTTAGTAGTTTTCTCCATTTTGGAGATATTTTTTTGCATTCTCACAATTTCATCTGCTACTTTTAAGGCCAGAGAATGATCTGGCTCTTCGTTAGAAATAACAGGTTGTAAAGTAACTTCCTCTTCTTGTACTTTTAATTGAGCTTCCATTATTTCCAGCAATTTGCTATCCAACTTCACACTCTCCTCTTCCAGTGCAGCCTTAGTATTCTTAATTTGAGTTTCAACATCAGTTTTATTAAACTTAATTCGTTTACTCAATAACCAATAAATAAAAGTGCCTGAAAGAAATATTACTAAAGTGACAATAATCCAATACAATCTGTTCTTACCAATGGAGTTATCAAGTTGAGTGAATCGAGCTTTAGATGCAGATGTTACTTTTTCTATTTCTGTGCCAAGCTGAGTGGAATTAACCTCAATATTTCGAGTGTTCAATTGAATTACTCCATTCAAACTATCAATGGATTCCTTTAGAGCTAGATTCTTCTCTTCAAAAGACCGAATAGTTCTATTTTGCTTAGAAAAATAGGAAGCTTGCTTTTCCAACTTTTCATTCAACTCAACAATCAATTGATTTTGTTGATTTAACTCGCCCTTTAGAGTAGAGACATCTTTTATTAAGGTTGAATCTACTTGCTGTGCATTATAAGTTTCATCTACCATAACATGTTCTACCTGCTGAGCAAATAGATAAGTAACTCCTAAAAGGAGTATAATGAGAATACTTTTTTTCATATTAATACTTTGCTTTTAAAACTTCTTTTTTCAAATTTACTATTTCAGCATTTTGCTTTACTATTTCTTCGTTCTGTTTATTTTTAGATCGAGTTTTCAATTCATTAATTTTCTTGTTTTGATTTTCAACTTGTCTACGCTTTTCTTCACCAAATCTCAAAAACTTAAATTTATTTATTACTACTAGTTCATTGTGAGCAGCTCTAATTTCTGATGAGAAGTATGTAGTATCTTTAATTTCCTTCAACTTTATTTCGGCTTGTTTTATTTCGGCTTCAATTTTTTGTGAAGGAGATAAATCAACTCTAAACTCTTTTTTATGAATCATAAAACCTTCAACCCATACTTCAATTGAATGCTTACCAACTTCATATATACACTCGTTAGTAGCACCCCACCCACTTGTGGATATTGCTATAGAGTCGGAATTAATATCCATGCTGCTTGTCTTTGTATAGCCAACAGGAGAACTTTTTGTGTTTCTACTAACATTCCCTTTAGAATCAATATATTTAAAAAAGAACTCTACTTTCTGTTTCTCAAAACTTATAAGATTTAATTTTAATCCAATAAAACGCACAAACTTATCATAAAGTGGTTCTGTTAAAAGCAATGGTGTGCTATGTCTATCTGTATTTATTATTTCAGATCCAGTAATGATGAAGTTTAATTGAGGAATATTTTTAAAGTTATATGTTGGTGTATTTACACCAAATTGAGTACATATGTTTTTAAGTGTTCTTTTATTTTCATTGTAACTCTTTCTAAATCCAATGGACATATCTAATGACCCTATTAGCATTGTTACCTTCCAAGCTTCAGTAAATCTTATTTTTAAATCTTTTATGAGTGATGAGAAAATTTCTGAATAAAGATCTGAAGGTAATTGAGATGAGTTAATTGTTTCAATAATGTATCCTTGAGCTTTACTTACAATGCTAGTTGATAAGTTAATGTAGCTTTCATCATTTTCTTTTAAAACAGTTTTGACATTAATTAAATGTGGAATTGCATTTTCAATTAATCTTTTAGCTTCTGGTATCCTACCACTTCCTGTTTTATTAAGAGCATTTCTTAAAGAAGGATATTTAACATCATCTTCATTGGTAGTGTTATATAAATTTACAATTGCTTTTATATCTGAATCTATAATCTTTATTTTCGTCCATTCTTCTATTCCCTCCTTATTATCTTTAATTCTATCTTTTATCTGGCTACCTACAGCAATATAGGCTGCATATCTTAACAACATCAAACTTTCGCGACTTGGATCAGTTGAATCCTTTTTATTATTGAAGTGATCAATTCCACACTGTGTTATCTCATTTGCTAGTCTATCAGCAATCATTATATACTTCAAGTCATCTATTCCAAGTATTTTTTTTAAAAAGGACAAATCATCTTTATTGTTGTTATATAAATCTAATCCTGGATGATATATATCATTTTGATGATCCTTTCTTGTTTCTTTTGAATTTTCAATCTGCTTCTCTATTTTATATATAGGGTCATCAGCAAATTTTTTCACTAAATAACTTTGTGCAGATCCATTACAATTTTCAAACAACTCTATTGTCTCTTCTCTAGAATATTCATTATTAAGATGAACCAGTAAAGCATCAATAAACAGCTCTATTTGTTTGTCTTTTGCAATAACATAAGTTTCATCGGCAACAGTATGAACAAAATCCTTAAATAAATCCGATTCTATCAGCTTTACTTTGGCTTCAATTCCACCTTTAATATCGTCTTTGTCTTCACTTAGTAATTTAAGTGTTCCCAAATTATTAAAAGAAGAAAAGTTCTTTGAGTTTATATCTCTACCCTCTGTGACCTTTTCCCATATATCTGTTGCTTTTTCAGTATTACCTGCTTTCAAGTATTCAATGGCAGTATTGTCAAAAGCATTTACATTTAAAAACCAAAATAGAGCATGATTCACTCTATTATGATTTTGTTCTATACTTGAAAAGGCATTCTCTACTAATTCTGTATCAGATCGTGAAATATTGCCTAAACTTTCAAAGTCAAACTCCGAGTTTACTTCTCTTCCAATATTAGCATAAGCCGATATTTTTGCTTTCTGCCGTGCCAATTCTCTCGCACTAGCGTTAGAGAGAACTCCTGCAACTCTAAAGGGGTTGTTTGTTATTAATTCCATAGCTATTAATTTAGTGTACTATGTCTTTGATTGTATTATAATGTAATAGACAAGCCAATTACAAACCAATATTAGATTAATATAAAAGTTGTTTTCTAATAACAAATATAAATTTCCGATAAAGTTAATTATAATATTTATATATCAAAAGATAAATATGCATTAATTATGATACTTAAGAATATAATTTCACTTTATTATACAAATAGACGATTGTAAAAAAATAATTTATAAGGCTATGAAAAAGTGGACTTCATGAGGCACACACCGTATTGAAAATCGTAGCGTGCGGGGTATGCGAAAGTGGATTTACACAGTCCGCATCTACGATACTTGGGGCTGTTTGTTTGGCTGTTTACTACAGACAGATGTGCATCTACGATGCACAGATTTGCAGTATGTTTTAATAGTTGTTCATTTATATTTCTGTAGCACTGTTTTTTTAAAATTGCATCATTAATGGTCTACAGTTTTTAGCTTCGTAGAAGCCTTGCTGTCTGTAGTAGGTTTTTTTAAAATACTACCAATAGCTTCGTAGATGCGTCCTGTTCTAATTGCGTTTATTAAAAGAAATAGTCAAAATAAAAAACTTCATAATGTCTGGCTCTAGCCGCAATGTGCTGCAGTGTAATTGTGCGTGAGCGGTGTCATCTTGAACGTAGTGAAAGATCACGTTCACCCTATGAAATAAAATCCTTGATTTTAATGCAAAGCATTATTTCACAGGGATAATAACTCTAGAACAGTTAGATAGATTCTTCACTTCGTTCAGAATGACAATAAAAATTAAGCAAATTTCGAATTCCAAATTTCGTATAAAGAACACCACATACCTATCACCAACCAACCCCATTAATAATTAACAATTCACCATTAATAATTATTCTAGTTGCTTTTCCTATAACTCACCACAGCCCACCCATTAAACACCACAGCAAACGCCACCAATATCCCCATCTGCGGTAGCAGGTCAATCAATCGGTTTGCCTTTAAGTAAATCAAACGCATTATCTCTATAAAGTGTGTAAGCGGATTAACATAAGCAATAGCTTGTGCCCACCCAGGCATGCTAGATACAGGTGTGAACATGCCACTCAATAAAATAATGATGAGAATAAAAAACATCACCACAAACATCGATTGCTGTAAAGTGTCCGAATAGTTGGAAACAACAATACCCAAAGCAGTTACCCCCAATATAAAAATAATAGATGCCAAATAAAGAGCAACAATACCACCCGAGGGAAACAATCCATAGACAATCCACACCATAAAAATAGAAATAGTGAGAATGATAATGCCAATAATCCAATAGGGGATTACCTTGGCAAGAATAAAGTTGAATTTTGTTACAGGCGTAGTATTTATTTGATGTATTGTGCCCAACTCTTTCTCCAGCACCACGTTTAGCGATGGCAGTATGCCACAAATAAGCGTAATCATAAGCACAATAAATGCAGGCAGCATAAATGTTTTGTAGTCCAATGTTTCGTTGTATCTATAGCGAGGCACAATCTCCAAGCCTTGAACCTGTTGCACCTTCAAAATGGGCTTTATCTCATAACGCAAATCAGCAGCAAAATCAGTAATTATCTCAGTCAAATAGTTACTCCCCAAGAGCCCCTGCGTTGTGTTTACAGCATTGGCAACAATAGATATATCAGCCCTTTGCTCCTTCACCAAATGCTCGTCGAACGACGGAGGAATAACCAAAATAATATCGCACCTATCGTTTTCCATATCCTTCTCCCTCACAATAGAGATAGATGTCATAATGGCACAAATAATCATCAATATCAAGCCCATAATACCAGGCACAAAAGTATAAGCCGACTTCATTTCGGGGTTGTAGTGCAATTTGCTTGTCACATCTATATGATAGGGAATCTCCTGCAAACCCATCCACTCCATTTGCTGTTCAGCAATGATAGCCCGCAGGTAGTTGGTAGATATGGTGCCAATATTAGGGTCGGAACTATCAGCAATAATCTGTATTTGCGCCCTGCCTCCCTCCACAAGATTGTTGTGAAACTCACGGGGAAAAACCAGTGCAATATCTATTTCACCTTTTCTCAACATCTCGTTCACCTCATGGATAGAGTGGGGCGTTGGCTGCGGTATAAAATAGGGATTGGCTTCCACCCTTGCCCTAATGTCTTGTGTGTACACATCCACCTGTGGCTCAAATATAGCTATACGGATATTTTGCACCTCCATATTAATGGCAAACCCAAATATCAATATCTGCACCACAGGCATCCCCAATAGTATTAGCATGGTTCGTTTATCACGCAGTATGTGATAAAACTCCTTTTTCACAAAAGCAAAAAATTGTTTTGACATTGAGCTTCTACGTTACATTTTATTTCAATAAAGAGTAAACGGTTATTCTTTACACGAAGATATAAAATGTTTCCAATAGAAGGGCGTTGTAGTAGGGAAATGTATTTTTAGGTGTTGGTCTCTTCTTTCATTTACGAGATAATAAGGGCTAAGCTTTTAAACAATCCATCATTTTCGAGCGCTTCAGCAGTCTTTACTTCAACACCATTTAAGTGTAGTTTTTCATAAGTTTGATTGTCAATTTCCGAAAGATATATTCTATTAATCGATTTATGCTTTAACCAATTCTCTATCGACTTTTTGTATTGCTCCTCCAAGGTTAAATTTTCTACACCAACCACTTTATCATTCTCAATATCAAATACCACCACACTAATTTGCTCATCGTGAAAGGCGGTTAATTTATTTTTATTTATAAAAACTGCAACTCTCATAGCCTTATCTGTTTTGAAAATTATTCATCCATTTTGAAAATCAAAACACACTAAAGAAGTCAGGCTTAATACATATACCCACACGTAGCTTCAAATCGTAGTGCTTATAATCGAGCAAACTATCGCCCCTGCCATCAAAAAGCTCAAGAAAAAAATATTGATTAAACTTTTCCGACACCCTATAGGCAACACTTAAAGTGGTGTTAAACGTAAAGAACCTTGAACGTGGTGTAAAATTTGCAGCAATCCACCATCTCTCATCACTCGTTCTATAATCAAACGAAAAGTCTCCAAAGCCTTTGTAGGTAATCATGTCTTTGTTTTCAACACCCATCAGTGGAACCAACGGAAACCACACCTTTGCTCTAAAAAAGAGTCTATCATTAAAGTAATATTTACCCGATGCACTTATAAAATCCCACGACCTAGACGCTATACTATCTTTTCCATTCGATTCATGTTCCAATTGAAGAAAAAGACTGCCTATATACCTGTTGTCATCAGAAATGAGATACCTCCCAAAACCTATTCCTGGATTGAAATTTGTGTCACGAAAAGGCGCCGACTCTTCATAAATATTCCAAAACGATTTTTGAGTATACGATACAAAGATAAAAGTGTTGAAAGGTAAATAACTGTTTGTAATGCGCTGCCTAAAGCTTATTTGATATTTCACATCGGCATTATTGGCACTCACTCGTTTGTTCAACGGGTTGCCAGTGATAATATAGTTGTCCTTTAAAATACCAAAAGAGTGTGTAGAGTCGAGCCTCCTTCTCACATCCTCCTCCAATATTTCCAACGAACCCCTCTCTTGAAGCAACCTCTCTTTAATCAACAAATCAAGCCTTTTTGTAGTATCGCCAATAGTGTCTTGCTCCAATTTCTTATCTTGCCCTTCCATTTCAAAGAGAGATAAGAACAGACAAAGCACTATTAAAATTAATTTTGTAAACTGTTTCATACCCTTTCATATTTAGCTATTATCTTGTGTTGCATGCAAAAGCACCTGTTTTACAGGCCCGCACCTACGGCACTTATAGTAGTTTGCTTGCATGTTTACTACATACAGTTCGACTCCTAACGGAGTGTGGCTTTCTACTTTTTTTGAATGAACTGTAAACCAATCTCAACATAGTCCGTTTTTTTAGGAAGCAATAGTTATATAGATATGGGTTATTCATTACCTTTTTCGGTAACTCAACACAGCCCATGTATTAAACCCCACAGCAAAAGCCATCAGCGAGAACAGTGGTGCAGCTATGCCGCTATACGAACTTCCCTTTAGATATATCATGCGCATTATCTCCATAAAATAGGAGAGCGGATTGCTTTTGGCAACTACCTGTGCCCATTTTGGCATACTAGCAATGGGCGTGAACAAGCCACTTAATAAAATAATGATGAGAATAAAAAAGAAAGCCAAAAACATAGCCTGCTGCAGCGTTTCAGAGTAGTTTGATATAATAAGTCCAAACCCCGAAATGCCAATTATAAACACCAACGACCCCACATAGAGTGGCAAGAAACCCCCAGCGGGCCAAATGCCATATAACAGTCCCACAACAAAAAACGCTATCGATAAAATAATAAACCCAATTATCCAGTAAGGAATAAGCTTAGCCAAAATAAACTGATATTTATTTACAGGTGTAACATTTATCTGCTCAATAGTGCCATTCTCCTTTTCGCTCACAATATTCAAAGCAGGCAATATACCACATATCAGCGTCACCATCATCACCATAAGCGCCGGTATCATAAACACCTTATAATCCAAGTTCTCATTAAATTTATATTGTGGTATAATGTTTATTGCACTCATCCTTTGCTGTGGTGCAACACCCGCATAAGTAATCTCAGAGCGAAGCTCCGAAGAATAATCGTTAAGTATTTGCGACAAATAGGCATTGCCCAGCAAACCCCGCGTTCCGTTTACAGAGTTTGCAGAAAGCATAACATCCGCACTACGGTTTTTAACCATATTCTCATCAAAACGGGGCTCAATCTCAAGAATAATATCAGCATCAGCCTTCTCAATATCTATCATTGCCTCGTTGTAGTTAGCCGTAATATTATTAACTATAAAATATTTCGATGCATCCACCTTCTGAATCAATCTTTGCGAATAGGCGCTATTGTTATAATCCACCACACTTACCTTTATATTTTTCACCTCAAAATTAATAGCCCACGGAAAAATAAGCATCACCATTATCGGATAAGCTACAATTAGCTTAGGTATAATAGAGTTGCGCAGTGTCTGTTTAAACTCTTTTTCTATAAGAAACTTTAGTGTTCCCATTATTGCATTTTTTTAATTTGTTATTCAAGTCTTTTCTTAGAGTTAAGCATACTCAAAGCCAGTATCAACCCCGTCATTCCTATAAGAATACTAAGCTCCTTAATAATAAAAGTAAAGTCCAACCCCTCAATCATCAACTTCTTCATAATAATAATATACCACCTTGCCGGAACTATGTGCGTTAGTTTTTCCAACAAAAAAGGCATATTCTCGATAGGGAAGAGCATGCCCGAAAGCAGCATCACAGGCATTGTAAGCCCTATCCCCGACATAATAATAGCCTCTACCTGCCTCTTTGCTATGGTAGATATTAACAAACCGAACAGTAGCGACAAAAATATGTAGAGCGTAGAGATAGTAACAATAAGCGTTAAGCTGCCCCTAATGGGCACTCCCAACAGATAAGAAGCCAAAAAGAGAATAGTAACCAAATTGATAAAAGAGAGCGATAGGTATGGAATAGTTTTAGCAATAAGAATTTGGCTCAATTTTAAGGGCGACGCCAATAACACCTCCATCGTTCCACGCTCTTTCTCCCTAACAATCGATATCGACGTCATCATTGTGCTTATAACCATCAAAATCAAACCCATCACACCCGGCACAAAAGAAAAAGACGACTTCATCTCGGGGTTGTACAGCATCCTCGTTGTTGTTGCTATTTGATAAGGAGGATTTCCACTCATATTATTTATCTCCTTTTGATAATCAGCAATCACCCCCGTGGCATAATTAACAATAATAGTGCCCGTATTAGGGTCGGACGTATCCGAAATCAACTGTATATCTGCCTGCTTAGAATAGATAAGGTCTTCGTTAAAACTATTTGGAAACACTATTGCCAAATCTATCTTATTTTGTTTAAAAAGATCATCTATCTCATTTTGCGAATGAACATAATAATCGACATGAAAATAGCTGTTTGCATCTATCCTCTCCACAATTTGATTAGTATAGGTGTCGCGGCTCGTATCCAAGACCGCCACAGCAATATCCGTTACCTCCATATTAATAGCAAACCCAAAAATCAAAATCTGAGCCACTGGCATTCCCAATAGAATAAGCATGGTTCGTCTATCACGAAAAATGTGATAAAACTCCTTTATTACAAAAGCTCTAAATTGTTTCATTTATCTAATGTTGTTTTTGTTGTTCAATTCTACACACCCCACACCCAATCTCGTGGCTATCACATCAATATCTACACCTATTCTCTAGTAGCCTTGCGAGCAAGTTTCCTAAACACCTCGTCCATATCGTTGGCTTCAAAACTAGTCTTCAGCTTTGTAGGCGTGTCTAGCGCATCTATACGCCCATCCACCATTATCGACACACGGTCGCAATATTCAGCCTCGTCCATATAGTGTGTAGTGGCAAACACCGTAATATTATCCTCAGCAGCCGCATAAATCATCTCCCAAAACTGCCTTCGTGTAGCAGGGTCTACCCCTCCAGTTGGCTCATCCAGAAACACAATCTTGGGACTATGGAAGATAGCCACCGAAAAAGCCAACTTCTGTTTCCAACCAAGGGGTAGCGATTTCACCAAAGTATTGCGTTCGCTCTCAAAATCGAGGCGATGAAGCAGTTGCTCTGTTTTCTCTGCAATCTCCTTGTCCTTCATTCCGTAAATACCAGCAAAAAGTCGGATATTTTCCCACACCCTCAAATCTTCGTACAGCGAAAATCGTTGACTCATATAGCCAATATTCTTCTTTATCTGTTCGCTCTGTGTGCGGATGTTGTATCCCGCCACAGTAGCCTCTCCCGCAGTCTGTTTGCTTAGCCCAATTAGCATCTGCATAGCAGTAGTTTTGCCAGCACCATTAGCCCCCAAGAAACCAAATATCTCGCCCTCTTTTACCTGAAAAGTGATATTGTCAACAGCCGTAAAACTGCCAAACTTCTTGGTCAACCCCTGCACATCTATAATTATATTATTCTCCATTTCCATCCCCTTTATTTTCATTCTCATCATTGGTTAGCGCCAAAAAACAATCCTCCACCGTGGGAGTTATCTCCTCTATAGTTACATCGTTATATCCCTTTTCGGCAAGATAGTTGCTCAGCTCCTCTTTCGTTAGTTGTGGATCTACAGTAATATGGTGCTGATCACCAAAAGCAAAAGAGGTTTCCACTTTCTCAAAAGCACGAATATCAGCCAACATACTCGATAGATTATCTCCCCTCACAGCCCACAATGTTTGCTCATAATCAGCAATAATATTGTCTGGCGTGTCCATCGCTATAAACTCCCCCTCTCGCATCAGAGCTATTCTATCGCACCGGGTAGCCTCGTCCATATAAGCCGTAGAAACCAAAATAGTCATACCTCCCTCTTTTAGCTTCTTCAGCATGTCCCAAAACTCTTTCCTCGACACGGGGTCGACCCCCGTAGTGGGTTCGTCCAAAATAAGCACTGTGGGTTGATGAATCAACGCACACGATAGCGCCAACTTCTGTTTCATACCACCCGATAGCGCACCAGCCTTACGATTCTTAAACGGTTCTATTTGCTGATAAATGTCCTTAATAAACTCGTAGTTCTCCTCTATGGTAGTGTCAAACACAGTAGCGAAAAACGTTAAATTCTCCTCCACACTCAAATCCATATAGAGCGAAAACCTACCAGGCATATACCCAATTATTTTTCTTATCTCTTTATAGTCGTCTATCACGTCATATTTATCCAAACGGGCACTGCCCGAGTCGGGTAGGAGTAGGGTAGCCAGTATCCTAAATAGCGTGGTTTTGCCTGCTCCATCAGGACCGATTACCCCAAATATCTCGCCCTTTGGCACCTTGAAGCTTATTCCACTTTCTGGATGCTCCTTTGTGCCTATGCCGGCATACCTTTCGGACTTTGCTGTGTGGTAGTTTTTTCTTAAATTTGTTACTTCTATCATTGTTCATTAAATTGACAGTTGACAATTGACAGTTGACAATGTCTGGTTTATTTCTTTCTATGTATAGCTGTTGGCGCTATAACTTTTAGTTTTTAGCTTGTGTCATCTTGAACGTAGTGAAAGATCTCGTTCATAACTCTAGAACAGTTAGATAGATTCTTCACTTCGTTCAGAATGACAAGGTTTAGTAACTGATTACTACTAACTTTCAAGCACCGACCATTAATAATTAATAATTAACAATTAATCATTAAATTGAATCTCTCCATACATCCCAATCTTCAAATACCCATCATTCCTCACCGTCACCTTCATAGCATACACCAAGTTGGCACGCTCATTCTTGGTCTGAATCGTTTTGGGCGTAAACTCCGATTTGTCAGATATCCATGTCACCACACCCTCATAAGCCTTCCTGCTACCACTCTCATCACCTTGGTCTACATACACCTGCACCCTGTCGTTGAGCTTCACATCCTTCAACTGGTCGTTGGTTACATACACCCTCAGCGTCATATTATCTATATTTGCTACCTTAAACAGCGGTGTGCCCATTCCTGCCAACTCACCCTCCTCGGCATATTTGTTGAGCACCGTGCCCCTTATCGGACTCTTAATGATAGACTTCTGCAACCTATCCTCCAGTTGCTCTATCTGAATATCTAGTGCCGAGCTCTGTGCAGTAATGTTCTGACTGCTCTTTTGCAAGGTCGATTCCGATGCAGCCAACTGCTTCTCCAACACCTCAATCTGACTATTAATATCGTCCAGCTGCTTCTGCGTTGCAGCATTAGCCTCTATCAAATTGGTGGTGCGTTGCTTCTCTCTTTGCAAAGTGCTTATTTGCTCCTTTATCGAAGCCGTTTGTGCCACTATATTGGGTTGTTGTGCACGCACACCCTTCACATTTGTGAGCAAATTCATCTTCTGCAAATAGAGTTGCGTAGTGTCTATCAATCCCACCTGCTCGCCCTTTTCAAGCAGTTGCCCCTCCATCAGCGTCAATCGCTCTATTTTTCCTGACGCCTCAGCCGATACAATTATCTCCGTAGCTTCAAACGAACCCGAAGCATCATAATCGCCATCACTGCCCGAGCATGCCGATAGTAGCACAATTGCTAGTCCGATAAAAAGTAAATTTATTTGTTTCATATTCTCTTTAATATTTGTTGATTATCTCTGTTTTATCATTTAAATCTTTGAAAACAAAAGGCGAAAGGATAATGCCTGTTCCGTCTGCACGAAAGCTTTCGATTCTTTATTACAAAGATTAGTTTGTAGTGTTTTTAAGTTTATAAATCGAATTAATATGCTGAACCTCATGCAGCAACTTAGCCTGCTTAGCCATTTCCAGCGCCGTCAACTCCTTCAACATATCCGACACAGTCATCGTTCCGTTTTCCACCTTAGCCTCAGCAGCATCCTTTATCAACTGTTGCAAACGAATTATCTCCTCATCATCCTCCATCGTTTTTCGATACTTATCTATCTCGTTTTGCTGTTGCGATATCTGCATATTCAGATTATGAATAAAAGTATCACGCTGAGTATCAATGCTCAATTTCTTCAACTCATTCGTCTTAATACTATTCTTTAGCGTATATAAATTGCCAATATTCCACGACAACTTCACACCACCCAAGAAAAAAGCATCAAACTCATTTTGCAACATATTCAATCCCGGTTTGCCATATCCGCCTTGTGCAAAAGCTCCTATCACAGGCATCACACCCGATTTCAAGCCCCTTGTTTGTGCATCAATAGTTGCCTCTTGTGCCACAAACAGATCCAACTCTGGACGATTAATCTTCACTACCGAGCTTTGTGGCTCTACAGGTGGCTTCACAAACTCAGTCTCGCTACTTAGCTCCGCCCCAGTCAGTATAGCCAGCATCTGCAAATATGCCTCCTGTGCCGATTCCATATCTATACGCTGTTGCTTTGCCTTCAACTGCTCTATCTTCACACTACTCAAATCAGCCTCATTGGCAATTCCATTCTCGATATAACTACTCACCCGCTCATAATTGCGTTGCAACTCATCCTCTAGCACCTCCTGCAGTTTCAACTGCTCTTGCATCAACAATATGCCAAAATATAGCCCATTCACACGCTCTCGCAATGTATATAGCTCCGTCTCCAACTCCTTTTTCTCAGCCTCTGCACCAGCCTTTATCATCTCCTTATTAGCAGCAATTTTGCCCCCATCCCATATTATCTGATTGGCTTGAGCCACTATTTGATACTGATCCTTGTCAGGCGTAGGAATTTCCAACCCCGGCATATCCAACGGAATAGTTATCACATCCGATTGATAGGTTGCCTTTCCCTCCAACGACAATTGCGGCAAATAAGCCCTGTTTGCATTTGACAAGGTGTAGTTTTTGCTCCGTTCTATAATTGAAAACCTAGCCACTGCAGGGTAGTTGTCCCTTGCCATAGCCTGACATTCGTTCAGCGTCACCACCTGCCCCTTAGCCCCAATAGCCAATAGCAGCAACATTGCCATCATCAATAATTTTATCCTTTTCATAGCTCTCTTTATTTTAATGTATTCATTACCCATTTTGGAATATCCTTTTTGCGTTGCTCTATAAAGTGTGCAAACTCCTCCTCATTCACCAGTCCCGACGTCACAAACAGCGGTTTCGACATAAACGGAAATAGCGTCAAACTCATCACATTCATAATAAAATTAAACGCCGATACCCTATATCCACCCTCCCTCAATTGATTCTCTATTATAGGTTGCGACAAAATTTCGGCATTTTGCTTCACCCTCTTAGCAATAAAATCATTATCCTTTATCTCACTCAACACAAAAAAAGGCAAGTCGGGATTTCCCAACAACAACTTTGTGTAGCTCGATACAAGCGTCTCTATTTTCTCTTCCAGCGATATCTCCTTGTTAGACAAAATGGGCGTTATTATTCCAAACAACTCTTCAAACTCTTTTTCGATAATTATCTGAAACAGGTTTTGCTTACTCCTAAAATAGTAGTTCAACAGCGCCAAATTACTATCTGCCTCCTCGGCAATATCCCTAGTTTTGGTTGCCGCAAATCCCTTTTGTGTAAACAGTTTGCGTGCTGCCTCTATTATCTTCTCTTCTGACGATAGTTCTTTGTTTATCTCTTTTTCCATATCTCTTTTGTTGTAATGTGTGGGTGCAAATATACGGTTATCTTTTTGATTTAAACAAATGATTAAAACAGAATGTTTAAAGGAATGATGTTAAAGAAGGGTAACTAGTAACTAGTAACTAGGTGGCTGGTGATTAGAGACTGGTGAAATAATTGTTAATGGGTGCGGGTTACGGGGTGCGGGGTGCGAGGTGCGGGGGACGGGGTACGAGGTACGAGGGTGGGAGATGTAGATAATTATTAATGGTCGGTTCTTGAAAGCCAGTATTAATAGGTGACTAAACCTTGCCATTCTGAGGCTTCACCCAATTTTTATTGGGCAAAAAGAAGGAAATGACATTGAGATTTCATCTTGTATTTTAAGGTCTGAAAGACCGGCATAATTCAGCCTAGCCTTTAGGCTAGGTGCAGCCTTGGGTTACAGTTGAATAATATGATGCGAGGGCTGAAGGCCTGGCATAAAAAATGTAATTGTATAAATAACAGCATATTATAAATTATGTCATTGGTAACGAAGTGAAGAATCTATTTACGATGCAAGCTTCGTAGAAGCGTCCTGTAGTTTACCCCCGCTCACGCCGATTTCCAAATCGGTGTGTTGTGAATTCAAATCTATTTCATATTAACTGAGGGTGTCCAATAAGTTTTGGATACCCTCTTTTTATGTTGTAAAACATCATATTTTAGTATTGCTTTAATTGTTTATATAACTCCTTTTTATTATATTTAAGGTGTTATAAAACAGTTTGTTATGGCAAAAATAAGCTTCAAAGAATACAGTCAAGGTCAGGGAGTTTTGTTTCCAATGAGTATTGATAGCAAAATACCAGAAAACAGTCCAGTTCGCTTAGTAAATCGTATTGTTGATGAGTTAGATTTGAGAAGCATCGACTTCGGATATAAAGGTGGAGGCAATAGCAGTTATCATCCTCGAATGATGCTAAAAGTTTTATTCTACGCCTATTTAAATAATGTTTATTCCTGTCGAAAGATAGCTGCCCAACTAGAACAAAACATATACTATATGTGGCTTTCAGGCGATCAGAGACCAAACTTCCGAACTATTAATAATTTTCGCTCTCTTCGTTTAAAAGATAATATTCACGGCTTATTTATTCAAGTAGTTTATATGCTTGTAGAGATGGGCTATATCACATTAAAAGAGATTTATATTGATGGCACTAAAATAGAAAGTAAAGCCAATCGTTACACCTTTGTTTGGCGTAAATCAGTTGAGCGATACAAAGAGAAGCTAGAGGCTAAAGTGCGAGGCATACTTTCGCAAATAGAAGAAGGTATTGCACAGGATAACCAGCCGGATGATGATCCTCCAACACCTATCAACAGCAAAGAATTAAAACAACGTATAGCTGCTATTAATAAAGAAAATAAGACAAAGAAAGAGCTAAAACAGATCAAAGATTTAGAAAACAAACATCTTCCAAAACTAGAAGAATATGAGCAAAAGCTTGCAATTATGGGAGATAGGAACAGTTATAGTAAAACAGATCCTGATGCAACTTTCATGCGTATGAAGGATGATCACATGAGAAATGGACAGCTAAAGCCTAGTTATAACAAGCAAGTTGGAACTGAGAATCAATTCTTTACTTACTATGATATTTATTATAATCCAGGAGATACTCTTACAATGATTCCTTTTTTTAAAGGTTTTCAAAAGAGCTATAAAAAACTGCCTAATGAAGCTTGTGCTGATGCAGGATACGGCAGTGAAGAGAATTATGAGTACATGGAGAGTGAAGGAATTGTCGCCTACGTAAAATACAATTACTTCCATAAAGAGCAAAAGCGATCTTTTAAGAATAATTCTTTTATCCAGCAAAACTTTTATTATAATCAAAAGGAAGACTACTTCGTTTGTCCGATGGGTCAACACATGCATCGTATAAAAGATATTACACGTGAAAACAAAACAGGGTTTATATCTCATTTAGCAGTTTACAAAGCAAAACGTTGTGAAGGATGCCCAATGAGAGGATCTTGTCATAAATCAAAAAGAAGTCGAGAAATAGAAGTTAATCACAAACTAAGAGAATACAGGAGAAAAGCACGAGAAAGACTAACATCAGAGGAAGGATTAAAAAGACGTAGCAGACGTCCAATAGAGCCAGAGGCGGTGTTTGGACAAATGAAATACAACAAATCATACAATCGATTCCGACATGCCGGTATAGACAAAATCAAAATGGATTTTGGTATTTTTGCTATTGCCTTTAATATCTTAAAACTACACAGAAAGATGACTAAGAAGCAGAAGGCTACCCAAAATCCTTATAAATACTCCAAAACGCTCCTTTTTAGGGTCAATTTAAGCTCTTTAAATCAAAAAACAAGAGTTTTATCATTCAAAGAAAAAACACTAGATAAAGTAGCGGTATAAAAACAAAAAAAGAGAATGCCGTTATTGGACATCCCCAGCAATTTATATCTTACTATTTAAAGTGTTTAAGTAGTTTTACTACTCTGCATGAAAAATAAAGTTTGAAATATAATTTGCACATTAAAAAAATAAATCCTTTCTTTGTGAGTGAACACTAACTAACAATTAAAATATGTTTTCTAAACGACAACAACAAATTATAGAAACCTCTGTCAAAATCATTGATGAAAAGGGCATACAAGGGTTTACCATAAAAAATCTTTCCAACGAGATAGGTATTTCAGAGAGTGCCATTTATCGTCATTTCGATAGCAAGGTTATGATATTGAGTGCTGTTTTGGAAACCTTTAAGCAAAAAGTAGAGGGGTATTACAAAACCCTCAAAGAGACAAACAACATTCCCGCTGAGAAACAGATTCATAATTTTTTTAGCATGATGTTTAAATATTTCACTGATAATCCAGCCCTGGTTTCTGTGATATTTGCCGAAGAGATATTCCAAAACGAACTCCAACTTTCGAATAAAGTGCTTGAGATACAAGCTGTAAACGAAAAGATAATAAAGGAGATGATTAAAGGTTTGACTTTAAACGCTAAACTATCAAACGGCGATTCCGAAGAAGTCACCATCATCCTATCAGGATCGATAAGATTATTGGTAAGCAAATGGAAAATGAGCAACAATGCCTTCGATCTAATAGAGGACGGAGAGAAATTAATAAACACTATATTAAAATTAATAAGATGAAAATAACAAAAGTAGCTGAAACAAGCATACAAGACACGCCACATAAAGTAGACGTGCGTTTGCTTTACGACAATGAAACTGCACAGGCTGTGCACATTACACTACAACCAGGAGAAACCCTCAAGCGTCATATCACTCCAGTAGAGGTGTTTTTTTATATACTTGAAGGAACACCAACTGTGCATATAGGAGACGAGGAAAAAATGGTAGAGGTCGATTCCCTTGTGGAAAGTCCCAAGGATATTGTACACCACCTTAGCAATAAATCCTCTCAAGTAGCACGCATTTTAGTAGTAAAAGCACCCAAACCCGAGGGCAAAGCCAAAGCTAGACTGTTGTAAAACGATCTGTAAATCATCGCTCAGTATTAGTAAATGCTAATACTGAGCGATATATAACAACAAAACCCTTACGAAAAAGACAATCCATTATACAATCACCACATTGCTTTTAGCCATGACGGTGTTTAGCACTTGGGCTAATGATGAGTTACCGAGTAGTGAAATAATAGGTCGCTACCGTTTGCCTAATCACTCGCTCACGCCGATTTCCAAATCGGTGTGTCGTGAAGATAAAACTATTTCGTATGAACAGGCACGTGTTGCAAACTCCCTCCTGCAATATTACACCAGCAAATGACCAGCTTTGAGTCGTTAAACAAAGTACATTACAATAAAACCATTTTTTTCATAATATATCTGTGTTATATGAACATTATTTCTAGCGGAGTGTTTTAGTAATTTATAACAGATTATACATGCTATTTAGGTTATCAGTGCATCATCGTTTTCATGATGCAAACACTCACTCACTAAAAATAGAGAAATATGAAAAAGGTAATTATTATTTTAGGCATCTTCCTAATCACAACAACCGTTTATGCACAATCTTTAAGCGCTAGTAAAATTATATCAATCTTAGAAAATCAAAGTCTCAGTGCAGTTGCTCAAAGAATGGAAACAAGTGGTTTTACTTATGATGGTACAAGTAAATTTGATGGCAATATGGTTGAGTATAGATATCACAAAACCACAAGCCATGGAACAGAAGCAGTAACTATTGGTGGCAATGACGAGCTATATAGTGTGGTCTATAAAATGGCAAATGCAAACGTGTTTAATGCCCTAAGAGAGAAAATGCTTACTTATCAATTTGTATATGCATACTCATATAAAAACTCAAGGTATTATGAAAGTACAAATATGCGAATTGGAGTAAATACGGGAAGTAATATATTGTCTTTTTTTGTGGCTAAAAAATAAATCAAACAATCACACCAAAGCAAAAAATGGTCAACGTCTATCAAGCATTATCATAGACAAACACTTACAGGTAGCTTGTCAATGCCTGAAATAGGTTGACCGTTTACAATTAACCATTACCCATTACCCTCAAAATCCCCCCAATCGCCTTCTTAACAACCACCGTATTATACACCCCCTTCGGAGCAAGCATCAGCAGCAATATCAAGCAATAGGCATAGCTGCCAGATTTCATATTCAACCTTAGCAACTCTTTTATAAAAACCCTATATTCATCCCTTATTTCACCCACACCCTCTTTGCCAGCATCCCTATTCACAATCAAAAGTTTGTTACGCAAAAGCACATACATAGCACTCTTTTGTGCCGACAATAAATAATTGTCTAGGTTATCATTCCAATCCTTCACAATCTCCAGCGCCGATTTCAAGCTCCTCGCATTACACCCAGTGCGCATTATACTACCATCCACCCTATAGTGCAAATACCCAAACTCTCTCACAAAAGCAATACTCTTAAGGTGTTTGGCTACATAAAACATCCAATGATCATCCTCATGTATTATCCCCTCCTTAAAAAAGAGCCCATGCCTCAATACAAACTCTCTTTCAATCAATTTATTCCAAGCATTAATAGGTATTTTAGGCTCCAACAAACAGCGTCGTTTTATCCACCCAACATCCTCGCTATATTCAGGAAAATATTTATAGTGCAAGTTAGCCCAATCATCACTCGCCTTGGGCTCGGGAATAGTCATTGTGTTGCCCTGTATTATCTCAGCATCAGCATATTTCCTTGCCATACCCACCAGCACCTCAATACAATCAGTAGTTATCTCATCATCACTATCCAAGTAATAAATATATTTGCCACTAGCAGCCAGCGTGCCACTATTTCTAGCAGCCGAAAGCCCCCTGTTTACCTCATGTTTTACAATCCTAAACACCACACTGCCACTATATTGCGCCATTAGTTGCTCTATAATACCCACACTATTGTCGGGTGTACAATCATCCACAAACAAACACTCAATATTAGTGTAAGTCTGATTTGCGATAGACTCAAAACATCTAACAATATAGGGCTCAGTATTATATACAGGTACAATAATAGTTACTTTCAAGGTTGCCAGGGTTTTATTTGGTTAGATAGATGCCCATGCTGCAATAGTGCCAACACATCTCTTCTCTTCATTAAGATTTGTAAAGGTAATTTTTATTTTCTAACAAATTGCTCCATACTAATTCAAAATATCGCCTCTTTAAAATACCTCCCCATAATTTGATAGTATAACAAGACTCATTAGATTATAATTTCACAATATTTGTTTTACACCAAACATCTTCCAACTCTTTGCTTAAAAGAGATTGCACAGATTTTCAACACAATAGACTTTTAACCAAGCTAATAATTACACAAATTACATGTTAAAATATAGTGATAGTTTTAAATAAACGTGTATATTTGAAGATGGGCATTGTTTCTCTAGAAATGATTATACCTAAAATACAATTGATAGCTATTTATTATCCAAGATAGCTTCAATAATTTAAGCATTATGTTGTTTTTATTATCACAATGTCTTTTAATTAACAGGAGTTCTTTAAATTAAAATTTTGTTAGTATGAAAAAGATTATTTTATCTCTTTTGTTTCTTCCAATGGTGCTCTTATTCTCTTGCACCGATTTGGATGACGTGAACGAACGATTAGATGAACATGAAGAACGCTTAAATGCACTTGAAACTTTGGTGAGCAACGCCAACACTACAATTAACAACTTGCAAAAACTAGTCGATGCACAGGGTCAAAAGGTAAGTGTTGTTTCATACGAAGCACTACCCAACGGTGCAGGCTATGTTTTAAGAATGAGTGATGGATCAGAAATTACTTTAAAAAACGGCTCAGACGGACAAGCACCCTCAGTAGGAGTTAAAGAACAAGATGGCACACTCTATTGGACTGTTAATGGTGAAATAATGCGTGATGCCGATGGAAATCCAATTAAAGCAGAAGGGCAGGATGGAGAATCGGGTCAAACACCAAAAATTAGAGTAAATACTGATGGAGAGTGGGAAGTGAGCTTAGACGGCGGTAAAACATGGCAAGCTATTTTAGACGAAAATGGCAATCCAGTTAATGCAGTAGGTAGCGATGCTGAGGTTGATTTAACTATTACAGAAACCGAAGACTCTATTATCATTGTGTATGACGGACAAACATTTATAATTCCTAAAGGTGTACCAGAAGATAAAGAGCCTATAGATGTTGCTATATTGGGTGCTGAAGGGGTTTATACAAGTGACGATAGCAACGGCTTATTTACTATCACTTTAAATGCAGAGACTACCTATTTTTATCTGAATTTTATATCAGACAAAGTAGCCGACAGTGATTTGTTGAATGCCGACTTGATACCAGGAACCTATATAGTTGCAAACACAGGAGATAAATTTACAATTGCAACCGATAGTTATTTAATGAAAGATCAAGAAGAACTACCTGTTATGTTGCAGGATTTAATTGTTTCAGGAGAGTTAATAGTAGAGTATCAAGATGATACCTATACTATTGCCGGAACTATTCGCGACGACAAAAACAATGCCTATACCATTACCTATAGCGGTTTAATAGATATTGAGCCTGAATATGATGTAGTGTTTGAAAAGCAAAATGGATGGTATTGGGGCGACGATGATTGGGATCACCCAGATATAGCAGAGTATATGAGTAATTTTGTGCAAGGTAAAACCAATACTTGGGGTGAGTTAGATGGCGATGGATATTACGTTGCTTTATCTTTTTATCATAATATGGCTCCTAAAGCTTGGGAGGCACAAATTCCTAATCAAACCTATACTGCATCTACTAATGTTGAAGTTGGAACATTTAATGTTGCTACACAAGAATATATTGATAGTGGAGATCTAATCTATAGATTTGCATACCTACGTCATATTGATAGCGAAGCTGGAATTAATGATGAGATTTTCATTACCGGAGGAACTATTGAAGTGATGGAGCACGAAGATGGTCAGGAAGTTAGATTTAATCTTGAGCTTGAAGATGGCACACGCCATGTAGCAAAGTATGTAGGCTATGTAAGACAAGGCGATGAATATACTGTTACTACTTTAGTGAATGATCTAGAAGTAGAGACATTTAATCATGGTTCTATCGAGTATAAAGGAAAAACCCCAATGTATGGTTTAGAAAACAATCGTTGGAACATCTATTTAGGTTCCGAAAATGTAACTATATTTCCATCAAAATATTATTGGTGGGCTGAAGGCACTGGTGACTACTTGCGCATTGGTATATTCACAGCTCTTGAAGACACTGAAGATATTCCAGAGGGAACATATACATTTGGAGAAGAACTTCCTGGAAATGCATCAATAGGTCAAGGTTACGAACCTGGTTTAGATTTTGGAACATGGTATTTTGAGTTAATAAACGACAATATGCCCAATTATGCTCCTATAAAAACAGGCAATGTAGTTGTAAGTAAAACTGGCGATATTTATACTATTACTCTTACAGGAAAAGATGATCGTCAGAATACTATAACTGCTACATATACTGGTGCTTTAGATTTCGTAGACACTACAATAATGAGTACTACGTCGCCTATCATAAAAGAGAATACATCGAAAGATAATAAAAAGATGAGCTTATACGAATGGAAGAAAACTTCTAGAGCTCAAAAACTTATGAAAAGAAATTATTAATATATTTTCATGTAATATTTTAGAAGCAGCATATTTCTAAAGTTATAACTCTTAATTATAATAAGGCTCAACTCTTTTAATAGGGGTGAGCCTTATTTTATTAAAATTGCTTTAGTACAGCAGAAGCTCGAAAATATAATCTAGTATTGTGGCATTGCCAATAAATGTTGCTGAACTGGATGCTATTGGTATCCAAAGTAGAAGATCAAAAAAAGAACACGTTTCTAAAACAAAAAAAGAAATCTATGAAGCTAACAGAAAGAAGAAAATGCTCATCTGCCCTAGGTGCACAGGAGATTTAGTAGTTAGAAAGGGTAAGTACGGCAAGTTTTATGGATGCTCAAACTATCCACAATGCCGATTTACTATGCCCTATAAGAGGAGATAAATATTTATATACAATGGACTATCTCCAAAAAAACAAAAAGCTCTAACCCAACAGAAATTAATTACAACCTCACCATCTTAACATTAGCTTTTATTTGTACATTTGCGCATTGTTAATACCAACATACTCTAAGGCATATTCTTTCAGTTTCGAGGTGAAATCAACAAAGCGGTCGTAAATAAATTCTAACAACCAAACAATTTCTATGATGAAGAGAAAATTAGTAATACTATTAGCCCTGTTAGTGATTTCACTCACAGCAAGCACACAAAACGCCAAGTTTGTAAAAGCCTACAAGTGTATAACAGTAATAGGGGAGAAGGAGGTAGTGCAAGATGTAAAGGCGCGCATTGTGATAGATGATGTAGCCAACACAATTGTTATCTATGAAGCCGACTCTTCATTAACATTTTATGTGAAGCTAGGAGAACTCTTTTATGATGATGGATATTTCTCGCGCACTGGTAGTGCAATTGCAAAAGAAACAGGACGAAAATTAGACTGTATAGTAGATGTAAACGAAGATGCAGATGTAATTATAACCCTTGGAGACGATGAAATAGGTGTAGCCTATCTCGGATATATTGATGAGTAATAATGAAGTAGGCTATTGTTAAGCAAATAAAAAAGAATAATAGAAGCAAAAAGAAATAATTTTGATATATTGCAAACAAACACATATATAACTCATAAAACCATAACACAATAATCTATGTCGGGATTGGGCTGGATACATTTTTCGGAAACTACCCATCGAAATGTTTTAAAAGTAATTGACATACTAAGTGGTGGCTCTAGTGCCATTGACGAATTGGGCATTGGTGTAGTGCGCGATGCCTTCTCAAACGAGCTTTTTGCCGGCGTGTCAACCATCATGACGCGCGGTCGTTATTTCTACACCATACCATATCTGCTAATCGATTATTTGCGAAACCCCTCTTATCGAAAAGATGTAACACAATACATGAACGACGAAGAGACCAAAATGATGGGTGAAATAATAAAAAACTATTTGCCAAAACCACAAAACCAAAGAATTATAGGATATACTGTAGGGCTTAAAAACAATGATAATAATGGTAAAATAGTAGATAGATTAGTACGCAATCCATCAGAAATTTACTGGGGTGGTATTCGTACATTTGGAATATTTAAAGGCTCGCACTCCTTTGCACAGCTCTGTTATGCAATCAATCAAGGCAAATATATCGATGCAGAGAAAGACAATAAAGATGGAGGTGGCGACGATGAGTCGGATTACGAAAGCTGGCTCGAACTGTTTGATGTTCCCTATAAAAAAAATTGGAATAGGCAGCAGTTGGAGTTAACCCCCGATGAAGCACAGCATTTCAAAAACAAAATAGCAGAAATTGCATCAGGTGGTTTTTTATCCATCGTATTAAGCAACAACCACTTTATCGAGGAATTTTTAAACCTAAAAAGTTTTAGCCATTTGCCCACAACTATGCTTTACAAACACCTCGAAGCCCATCACAAACATTATGCCAAGGTAATCACTACTGCCATTCAGTTTTGGCAACTTTTAAAAGGTGCACACATTAGATTTAATATACTCTTGCAAAACAGACAGCACGAAGAGAACCAAAAATCGTTTTACAACCATTGGGCAGAATGGCAACTCTCTCTTCAAAACTTTAATTGGGATAATTTCGATATAAACTTTATGTGGAATGTTGTAGGCAATCACAACAAACGCATCAAACAAACCATATCGTATCTCTTTATCAATGATTGGATTGATGCCATAAAAAACCACAAAAGCGAAGACGAGCTAGATCAAATAGTAACCCTTCAAGAGAAAAGAAACAAGAAAGATCGCTCTAAACTAACCGACAGCCATTCAGTTGTTTATACCCAATGGGTAGGGATAAGTCAATTAGAATACCGACTTAGAAACGTGCAAACCATAGTACGCGATATTGCCAATCCATTAATCAGTTATAAAACAGACAATGCTTGATCTTAGAAACAACTATATCGACTTTGGAGAAAAACTACAACCACCCCTAGGCTATAGCATAGACTATGCTGTAGCCACCACCTATTCTCTCGATTTGCATGCACTACTATCCATTCCCTTGGCTATGTACTATCGTCAAAATTTGGATAGCGAAATATCCGAAGGAAACTTTCAAGTGCTAGATGCCATTCAAAACATTCAAAAACACCTAAAAATATATTGTCAATACGGAAAAATAATCCTTCCAAAATCTATCTCCAATAGCCTATACTCCTTTGTAGAGAAATGTGTAGTGCAGATTATGCCCACCAATGCATTCCAGTCGTTTCATCCCAAAGTATGGGTGTTGCGCTTTAAAAAAGACACAAATGATAAAAAAGCCCCTGCCACTATATATCGCGTTATTGTAATGTCTCGCAATTTAACTTTCGACAATAGTTACGATATCGCTTTTTGGATGCAAGGAACACCCAAACGAAGAATCAACTCAAAAAACGAACCATTAATCAATCTCCTAAAAGAGCTAAATGAGGAGTCGCAGTTTGCACACAAAGAGTTTATAAGCGATTTAGCAAAAGTTAGTTTCGATGTTGATGCTCCCTTCGATGATTACAGCTTTTCGAGCCTCCCTACCAACTCTCCACACAAGAGTATAGACTTAGAAAATGAGTACGAAAAGCGACTGGTAGTATCCCCATTTTTATCAGAAAAAATGGTGAAACAGTTGAGCCAAAAAACAACAAGCAAACTGCTACTCTTTAGTCGCAAAAACGAGCTAGACAAACTATCCAATCAACTTATTCAAGAGATAGAGCCATACTATTTTGAGCAAAAATTTGCCGACCTTCATCACAGCGAAGATATCGATATAGAGGAGTATAATGATAGTATTTGGAATCACAACCTACATGCCAAAATATACCTCCGGCAAAATGGTCAAAACACCTATTGGGACATAGGGTCAGCCAACTGCTCTGATGCAGCATTCAACAGAAGCCACAACTTAAAGGGGAACAATGAATTTCTCATTCACCTAAACACAAATTTGAAAGAAGTGGATGTAGACAATGTAAAACAATCACTACTAAAACAGTATAATTATCTACAACTGTTTGTTCGCTACGAAAGGTCAATCGATAGTGATAAAATGCCTGAAAAAGAGGTAGATAACAGACGGGTAGAGTATCAGTTTTTGCTATCACTCAAAAACTCTCTAAAAGCTTGGATAGAACCTTGCCAGGAGAGAAAAAACAGTTTCTACACCCTACATTTACAATTAAAACTGCCCCACTCATTTCAAGAAAATGAGTACAAAACAACCTGCACTTCACTCTCACACCCAACCCTTAAAAAAGAGATAATAAGCAATAATGTTATCACCTTTCAAGCCATCCCCCTGCATCAAGTATCCTCCTTTATGCACTGGACAATAACTGGGCCAACTATCGAAACACCCATCCATCTGGTAACCAAGATAGAAATTGCCAATATGCCCAACATTAGATTAAGCAGCATACTGCAATCAATTATCAATAGCTCGGAAAAGTTTTTAGCATTGCTAAGGGCAATTTTGTCAGACGAACCCCAATTCTTAGTTCCCCACAGCACAAGCACACCCCACACAATAGGTGGTGGGCTATACGAAAACATTGCTATGCTCAATTTTAATGCACCCATTTACGAAGAACTTCTATTCACACTATCTCGTTCTCCCAATCGCCTACATCGCTTAGCATCCATTATAGAGAAGCTCCACAAAGAAGAAGATACAACTATTGTACCAAAAGAATTTCTAGAGATTTGGGAAAATATAAAAGCACTATTGCCAGATGAATAAATACAACCAACATATAGAGGCTGTTTTTGAAGAGCTCAAAGATTTTCAAACCGAAACCGTAAACCTAGCCTACCAGCAACTACAAAAGAAAAAACGCTATCTAATAGCCGATGAAGTGGGCATGGGCAAAACCAAAATTGCTAAAGGTATTATTGCAAAATCGTTACAAAGAAGTCTATTGCTAGGAAAACCCTATCGTGTGTTCTATATTTGTTCCAATCAAGCACTGGCAAATCAAAACCTAAAAGACCTCAATATCTTTAAAGACGAACAATATATCGATGTAAAATTCAACAGATTGATATTTTTTGCCCTTAAACGCAACAATAGTCAACAATTCTCATTAAGCTCGCTCACACCCTCCACATCATTCAAAATTACCTCCGGACCAGGACATCAACAAGAGCGAATGTTAATCTACACAGTTCTATCAGCCTTGCCCAATAGTGCAATCAATCTGCAGGGGCTTAAGTGGCTTCTGATAGGAGATGTACAAAGTTGGACAAAATGGCAAAAAAGAGTCAACAATTACCATAAGGATAATAAAAACAATATTATTGATGATATCCCATCAGCCTATATCGAAAAACTAAAACAGCAACAGATCGATAAACGACTCACACCATGCGCCACAGAGATAGAGAAATATGGAGGCAAGCCCACAAACCTCTACGAACTTGTGGTAGACTATAGCGATGTGCTATCGCTCGAAAACAACCTCCAGCATGTCAACAGTGAATTTCCTAATAGATACAGACTATTAATCTATTTAAGAAAAATATTGATAAATGTAAGCCTAGAAAACCTTAAAGCCGATCTCTTCATTTTAGACGAGTTTCAACGTTTCAAAGAGTTGGTGCAAGTGGGCAAAAACAAAAAAAACGAGGCTGCAATGATAGCCCAAGAGATATTTAATATTAAAGGAGCCAAAACACTTTTGCTATCAGCCACACCCTTCAAGATGTACACAACACAAATAGACGAACTTAACGACGAAAATCACTACTTGGAACTAACCGAGCTAGTTAGTTTTCTCTACAACAACAACGATAAAGTAGATACATTTAAACACCTCCGCAAAAGCTTTCACACCCAGCTACAATCGCTAAATATGAGTAGCCAAGCTATCCATCTAAAACAGAAACTCGAAGAGGTGTATATGGCAGTAATGTGCCGCACCGAAAAAATGCATGTGTCAAAAAACAAAAATAGCATCATCACCTCTCACGACAAAGCAAACCTAACCACCACAAAACAAGACCTCGAAAACTTTGTTCACACCGACCAAATATTTCAAACCATAAAAAAAGAAAACGAGGTAAATGCAAACTACTCTATCGACTACAACAAATCAGTACCCTTCCCCCTAAGCTTCATGGAGGGCTATCAATCAGAGAAAAAACTATTCGCTTTGTTTGATGATAAGAAGAGCGTTGCTAAAAAACTAACAGAGCAATACTCAAATGCATGGATCAATTTAGACCACATACAAAACTATACATTAAGCAATTATCCCAATAGTAAATTCAGAAAACTTGTTAGTGAAACAGTCGATGTCCACGATATGTGGCAACTGCTGTGGCTTCCACCATCCTTGCCCTATTACCCAGGCATGGGAGTGTACAAAAACAAAACAAACCTGTCCAAAACACTCATCTTTAGCAAATGGGTTATGGTGCCTAAAATGATATCAAGCCTGCTTTCCTACGAAGTGGAACGACGAACAGTAGGAGACAGTCAGTTGATGAATCAGAAATCAGAATACACACTCCCCACAGGCAAAGCAAGAAGACCTTATCCTGTTTTACGACTACAAACCAAAGACAACAAGCCCAATAGCATGAGCAGCTTCACGCTCTTATATCCTAGCAAAACACTTTGCAACATGTTTTCAATAAACAAAAACATCACCAAGCATAAAGGGTATAAAGCAATAAGAGAAAGCTTTCTTCCACACATAGACAATGTCCTTAACTCTCTAAAAAAGTACGAAAGTCATTCGCCCAAACCCGACAAAAATTGGTATTGGGCAGCGCCTATATTGCTCGATAAAGAGCACAACCAAGACTATTATCAAAATTGGATAGACCAGGCATACAAATATCACCCAATACATAGAAGAAATCTCAATGAAGATAAGTCTGACAATAAAGCATTTAAAACACACATCAAAGAGATATACGATATACTAGTTAGCCCCCAGCCAATTCAGCTTGGCACAATGCCCCACAATCTCAACAAAGTGCTTTTCGATATAGCCAATGGCTCACCCGCAAACTGTTTGCTTAGATCGTTTCTTGTTTATTTCAATTGGACCAACAATTACACAACCCTCCTCAATAAAGTATTGGATATAGCCTACGATTTTTCGCTCTTTTTCGATAAACCAGAATCTATTGTAGCAGTTAGAATAAACCATAAGTTAAAAGACAAACGCTTAAAAGACAATAAAAACAACATCGAAACTCATTGGAACTTAGTGCTTCGCTACTGTGTCGATGGTAACCTACAGTCTGTAATAGATGAGTATTGCCACATGTTGCACTCGAAAAACAAAACAATCGAAGACCTTGGCACAGCATTAGCCCAGGGATTAAACATTCGTACAAGCACAGTAAAAGTAAAAGGGCTACATACACCAAACATAACATCTATTTGGAAATCAAATACAAAAACCTTCGATGATAGATATATGCGTTGCCACTACGCCATCAATTATGGCAATCAAAACCTCGAAAGCGACGCCGGAGTAAGCCGTGCAGGAAGTATAATCAACAATTTCAACTCACCCTTCCGCCCATTTGTTTTAGCATCTACATCGCTAGGGCAAGAGGGGCTAGACTTTCACTACTACTGCCGCAAAATAATGCATTGGAATCTACCCCACAATCCCGTTGAGCTAGAACAACGCGAAGGGCGTATCAATCGCTACAAAGGCTTGGTTATACGTCAAAACATTGCAGCAAAATACAAACAAAGCCTCACATCATTTCACAACGTGTGGAACGAAATGTTTGATATAGCAGAAAAAGAAGAGTGCAAAAAAGGAGACAACCCCGAGATATTGCCCTACTGGTTTACAGAACCTATAGATGGGCTAAAAATAGAACGAATAGTGCCACTACTACCCCTAAGCAGAGATGTTGCCCACTACCACAGCTTAGTATCTATGTTGGCTCTATACAGACTAACGTTTGGACAACCACGCCAAGACGAATTGCTAAAAATAATCGAAAACAAAAACCTAAGCAACGAAGAGCTATCAGAGATATACAACAAACTGCTAATAAATTTAAGCCCCTATTTCTCTCAAAACAACAAAGCTGCAAAAGAGTAATGCCCTCTACAACCCTTTTTATTAATGGGGTTGATAGTTTTTATTAATAATTCTAATGAGTTTCTCTGTGCTAGCAGCCATCAGTACTGTTATCCATCAAACGTTATCGGTAGGCTGCTTACGCATGATTGTATTGTGTGGGGACAGATTGTGTTAGTGATACCACGCAAAAAAGTAGCACAGTAGCCAGTGATGTACGAATGGCAATAAATTTTAATCTATTGTTGAAATTTATAAAAATCGTTGATACAACACACACAAAAGTGTTGCTGTTTATGAAAAAGATGATATCTTTGCAAAATTAAAATCAATAAAATGTTATTATCTTAATATCTAAACAAATTTAGCAACATGAATTACAAATCTAAAAGAGTCTCAGTAAAGCAAACATTAATTTTATCATCATTATTTTTGTTAGTAGGTTGTTCTGATATAATATCAGGTACTGGACATGTAATGTATGGAATCACAACCATTTTGATGGCTATTATTAAAATAATAGGAGTTCTTTTGATTATTGCTTTAGTAATAGGAGTTGTAAAGGCTATTATTCAGGGTATTTTTGGTGGTTAAAACCATTGTGTTTGCCCCACGAAATCTAATCTATTTCGTTAGGGTTTGCCCCACGAAAACAACAGGCACCAGTTGCAAACTAGCGCCAACAAAGATGTACGAAGTGGAAAAGATAGAAGTTTATTATCTTTGAATAATACAAGCCCAGTAAAAATAAATACAAACTCATCATCTGAACATTAATACCAACACATACCGAAAACACATTTTCAGTTTTGAGGTAAAACAAATAACATGGTCGTAAATAAATTCTAACAACCAAACATTTTTTATGATGAAGAGAAAATTAGTAACATTATTAGCCTTACTGGCTATTTCGCTCACAGCAAGCACACAAAACACAAAGTTTGTAAAAGCCTACAAGTGCATCACAGTAATAGGGGAGAAGGAGGTAGTGCAAGATGTAAAGGCGCGCATTGCAATAGATGATGTAGCTAACACTATTGTTGTCTATGAAGCCAATTCTTCATCAACATTCTATGTAAAGTTGTGAGAACTCTTTTTCGAAGATGGATATTTCTCGCACACTGGTATGGGAGTTGCAAAAGATACAGGACGAAAATTTGAGTGCCAAGTAGATGTAAACGAAGATGCAACGGTAATTGTGACTTTTGCCGATGAAGAATTGGGTGTATCCTATATTGGGATTGTTGATGGATGATATTTGTGAAAAACAAAGAAAGCCACACTGCAAATAGTGTGGCTTTCTTTTATTAAAATATTAGTGCAATGTCAAACGTATTGTACTATACATTTCAACTATTGCAAAACTCTTACGTCTCACTGTTTTCAGTCAGCAGCATCAGCCTCAAAATCGCCGTCCAAGTTGTGGTCGAGCTCTTCGCTCAACTCACCCTCCAGCTCATCGTCTAGCTCATCATACTCATCAGCATTGGTTTGCATCTCTAGCTCATCCTCCTCTAGAAACTCCTCCTCAGCATCATCCCATTCGTCGATGTCTTCGTCAGCATCAAGCCTCAAGATGTTGTAAGAGCTCCTGCCGCCCATACCCATGTTGGACGAAGTTGCAGTAGGGTCATTCTCTTCTTCTTCACCCTCGTCACCCTCGTCTTCCTTCTCCATCTTGTCTTGCTGTTTTTTATCAGCAGCGGTTTTGTTACGTGTAGTACGGCTAAGCACAGTTGCCATATAAAAATTCAACAACTGGTTTATCTCCCTCACATAACGCACATACAGTACCCTGTCGCCATCGTTCAATTTGATAGCCATAGTTATAGCATCAAACAGCACCATTAGCTTTTCGTAAGCACTTTGCTTCAGCTCTTGCGCCTTTCTTCTATTAGCAGCCATATCCTTTGCACGTGCTTTGGTATGAGTTTTAATATTTTGAGTAGACGCCATAACTGCCTGAAAGGGCTCTAGCATATCTAAAGTGGTAATGGCATCCGAAAGGCGCTTGTGGTTCTCCACATCATCCATCAGTTGCTCTGTAAGCGATGTTTGTTGCACCAGTCGCGCTTTCGACAGTGGCTCTCTATAAGCATCTAGCCAGTCGTTTAACACCTCTGCAGCCTTTCTTGTATCCTCAAAAGGAGACTTTAGCAAACCCCTTATAGTAGCTGTAAGCGAGGTTAAATAATCATTACGTTGGTATATCAACTCGGTAATCACTTTTGTGAGATGATGCTTGCGCCTCATGTTTCTCAGTTCAACCAACTTTGCACTCTCCTCTAGCGCCTCGTCAAGTGCCTTTTGTACATACTCTACAGTCACCTCCTGGGGGTCAAGTAGACTAATAATTCCGTTGAAAGCAACAGAAAATTCCTGATTTTTCAATCTCATCAGGTGAGATCTTCTAAAAAAGCTCATTTTGGTATCAATTTTAACATTTAACAACTTAAGCCATCCCTCACCACACTTCAGCCGGCTTGTAGGTGGTTTAAAGAGTAGCCTCTTACTTTTATGGGCAAATGAGTAAAATATTGCCCTTTTTTGTGTTTTGGCGCATAAAGTTTAAGAGATGCGCCCCCTCTTTCTAGTTAAAGTTACTGTTCATTATACTCTGTTTTTCATAGTGTGTCTGTTTCATAGTATTAGATTTTTTAGCTTGCAAAATACATCTATTTGATAGTCAGTACATTAAAAACTTCGTTTTTTAAAAGTCAGCTCACATTTAAAATTCAACAACTTGGCTTATTCTAAAAGTAAGCCTACAATTACAATTCTACACCCTTGCTACAACTCATTGTGAACTGCTTTTTAGTTGTAGCACTCTTTTTTAGTGTAAAACAAAGCCCTATAGTGCTCATTTAGGCAGGTTTAAGTTGCATAGCACCCTTTTTTTATTAGTTATATACTTCCTGCTTATGGTAAATGTAACCTTGCATTTTGTCGTCAACAGCACTCAAATATCGATTTTAGCTGTTTTTTTGCCATATTTGTTGCTTCAGATTCTAAAAAGCAGCTTACATTTAAAATTAGAGCATCTCTTGGAAACATAAAAGCAGTTGACATTTAAAATCCGAAGCTCTCATGAATTTTAAAAACAACTAATCTGTATCTAAGAACTTGCAACTTTATCTTCATGGCTAATAGAGTTGCATTATTCTTCTATTTCAAATATCTATTATTTCAAAGAACGCTTAACACCCCTTTCATCGTAGATTCAATTTTCAACATCTCATTCATAAATCTACAGTGCTAGAAGCTGTTTGCAATAAAAAAGGGGTTCGCTTGTTTTTCCACCTTTCAATTACAATACAAAGATACGGATTAAAAAAGACGATTTCGGAAAACATGCATTTCTCGTCATAATTTTATATGCATACCCACTTCGTGTCCGTTTTTTTGCAAATCCGAATGCCATAAATACTTGTATTGCACACCCATATTTTTATAAAACACACCGCCACCCACGCCAGCAATGTTGTTCAAATCCACAATTTGCGCCATTATCCACACCTGTAGGAGCTCTATGGAGTAAACCTCTTTTAGCTCTCTTATTTTTGGCGCCTCACCCATAAGCGCCTTTTCGATATTCATTGCACACTTCATTTGCACACTGGGGTTGAACTGCAATGCAAAGCTATTTGCATCACCATAAGTGGCTAGTATCTTGGTTTTCTTCACCTCCAGCCATTCCCACGCTCCTTGCGAAGTCG
>RRZU012301879.1_pt1 | contig 41639 bp, 57 predicted proteins | sample 2165561 | NCBI WGS metagenome assembly RRZU01 (sample SAMN10456909, study PRJNA506462) | wastewater metagenome | isolation source: wastewater sludge | place: USA: Moscow, Idaho | reverse complement strand
TGTTGGGGTTTTGCATGGGTGTTGTGCTTTGTATTGACATAAATAAATGGAATTGGCGGCTATTCTAAGCTTTTTAGCGTATGCACGATAGTTTTCAGGCAGCCTTTATCTGCCCACACCACAATTGGGCTACAATACGCGCCTGATTTTATTTAAGCCTTATTGGATGTTATGGATTCGCAAACCGTTTATGTGTTGTTTTTGCTGTTTTTTGCTGTGAGCACGCTGGGGCAGCTGTATTTGTCGCTGCGGCAAAGCCGTGCGGTGTTGCGCCACCGTGGCGCGGTGCCAGCGGCGTTTGCCGATACGGTGACGCTGGCCGAACATCAGAAAGCCGCCGATTACAGCTTGGTCAAGCAGCGTTTTTCCCGCTATGAGATTGTGTTTCAGGCAGCCTTGTTGTGGCTGTTTACTTTGGGCGGCGGCTTGAATGTGTTGGCGCTGTTGAGCCAAAAGCTGGTGGCGTCCACTTTATGGCAGGGCGTGGTGCTGCTGGGCTTGTTTGGCTTGGTGAGCATGGTGTTGGGCTGGCCGTGGGCGCTGTACCGCACGTTTGTGCTGGAAGCGCGTTTCGGCTTTAACCAAACCACGCTGCCCACGTGGCTGGCCGACCAGTTTAAGGGCGTGCTGTTGGCGCTGATTATCGGCACGCCGTTGTTGCTGGCGGTGGTGTATTTGATGGGCGCGATGGGCAAGCTGTGGTGGCTGTATGTGTGGCTGCTGTGGCTGGGCTTTTCTTTGCTGCTGCTGTGGGCGTTTCCCAAATGGATTGCGCCGCTGTTCAATAAATTCGAGCCTTTGGCCGACAGCGCTTTACAGGCGCGGATTGAAAGCCTGTTGCAGCGCACCGGCTTTAAAAGCAAAGGCGTGTTGGTGATGGACGGCTCCAAACGCAGCGGCCACGGCAATGCTTATTTCACCGGTCTGGGGCAAAACAAGCGCATTGTGTTTTTTGATACATTATTAAAAGACATGCAGCCGCAAGAAGTGGAAGCAGTGTTGGCGCACGAATTGGGGCATTTTGCGCATAAGCACATCATCAAACAAATGGCGGTAACCTTTGCGTTGGCTTTGGCGGTGCTGTTTGTGCTGGGCTTGCTGTTGCCGCAGCCGGCGTTTTACAGCGGCTTGGGCGTGGATTACCCCAGCCATGCCATGGCTTTGTTGCTGTTTTTGCTGGTGTTGCCGGTATTTACCTTTCCGTTTTCGCCTTTGTCGGGCTTGATATCGCGCAAAAACGAATTCGAGGCCGACCGCTTTGCCGCCCGCCATGCCGCCGCCGCCGATTTAATCCACGCGCTCACCAAGCTCTACCGCAGTAATGCCGCCAGCTTGGTGAGCGATGCTTGGTATTCGCGCTTTTACGATTCTCATCCCGGCGCGCAAGCGCGGATTGCGGCATTGCAAGCATTGATGAAAACACAAAAGGCTGCCTGAAATGAGCAAAGCCACCGCGCAAATCATCACCAGCTATGGCCGCCGCTATATTGTGCGCACGCCGCAAGGGCAAACCTTTGATGCCACCACCCGTGGCAAACGGGTGGATTTTGCCTGTGGCGATGAAGTGCACATCAGCCCCATCAATGCCGAGCAAGTGGTGATTGAAGACTACTTGCCGCGCACAAGCCTGTTGTATCGGCAAGATGCGTTTAAAAGCAAATTGATTGCCGCCAATGTAACGCAACTGCTGGTGGTGTTGGCGGCGGTGCCGTCGCCCAGCGAATTATTGCTGCAACGCGCCTTGCTGGCCGCCGAAGCCGCCGAAATCCGCGCGGTGATTGTGCTCAATAAAGCCGATTTGCCCGAAACCGCCGCGTGGGCGCAAAAGCTGGCGTTTTACACCACGCTGGGCTACCCGCTGCTCACCGTGAGCGCCTTGGCCGGTGCCGATGCCTTGCGCCCGGTGTTGCAGGGGCAAACCAATATTTTTCTCGGCCAGTCGGGCATGGGGAAATCCACCCTCACCAACGCCTTGCTCGGCAACGCCGCCGCCCGCGTGGGTGATATTTCCACCCGTTTAGACTCCGGTCGCCACACCACCACCCATGCCCAATTGTACGATCTGGATGCCCACACCCGCCTAATCGACTCCCCCGGCTTGCAAGCCTTCGGCCTGCACCATTTACACGCCACCGATTTGTTGCACTACTTCCCCGATTTGCGCGGCTTGGCCGGGCAATGCCGCTTTCACAACTGCCGCCACCAACAAGAGCCGGGCTGCGCAGTTAAAGCCGCCGCTGCCGCAGGCAGCATCAAGCCCGAGCGGCTGGCGTTTTTGCAGGCGGTGAGCGCCGAATTGGCGCCTTAGCTTGCGGTCTTTAAGAAGGCTGCCTGAAAAGCGGTTTTGCTGCTTTCAGGCAGCCTTTGAATAGTTATATTCAATACTTAAAACAGTGAATTTTTAAATTTGAAAGAAAGGATAGGACGTGGATACTTTGGCTGAAGTGCGCCGACAAATCGACCATATCGACCAACAATTACTGGCCTTGCTGGCACAGCGGCAGCATTGGGTGGTGCAAGCCGGTTTGCTTAAGCCTCATGGGGATGCCGCCGCTGTGGCCGCGCCCGAACGGGTGGCGCAAATATTGGCGGCTCGGCGCCAACAGGCCGAAGCCGCTGGTTTGTCGCCCGCCGTGGCCGAGGCAGTGTGGCGGGCAATGATTGCGGCGTTTATTGCGTTGGAAACCGACGTCAACCAAGACAAAGCCACGAAGTGACGGCAGGCTTCGGGTTGGCGCTTGGGTGGCTTCAGGCAGCCTTTAAACTGCCCTACTTAAAATTGTTGCATCCGCCCGACGTTTTTGCTCTGTTGGCGATTGCGGCGGCATAAATGCTTGATATAAGTTTAAAAGCCGTGATACCATCCCGTTCTTGCCGATTTTGCATTGGCAAGTTTCTTTTTTGTGCAAGGCCAATCAATCGTAATTGGTCCCTTTATATAAGGAAATAATCATGACTTTAGGTCTGGTTGGGCGCAAAGTAGGCATGACCCGCGTGTTTAACGAACAAGGTGCATCTGTTCCGGTAACCGTGTTGGATATGTCCGCTAACCGCGTCACTCAAGTGAAATCCAAAGATACCGACGGCTACACCGCCGTGCAGGTTACCTTTGGTCAGAAAAAAGCCAATCGCGTCAACAAAGCCCAAGGCGGTCATTTTGCCAAAGCCGGTGTTGAAGCGGGTCGTGGCTTGGTGGAGTTTCCCCTTTCTGAAGAAAAACTGGCTGAATTGAAAGCCGGCGACGAAATCACTGTTGCCATTTTCGAAGCAGGCCAGTTGGTGGACATCACCGGCACCTCTAAAGGTAAAGGTTTTTCCGGTACCATCAAACGTCATAACTTTGATTCCCAACGTACTTCCCACGGTAACTCACGTTCGCACCGTGTGCCAGGCTCTATCGGTATGGCACAAGATCCGGGCCGTGTATTCCCGGGCAAGCGCATGGCCGGTCAATACGGTAACACCCAATCTACCGTACAACATTTGGAAATCGTGCGTGTAGACGCCGAGCGCCAATTGCTGTTGGTGAAAGGTGCCGTACCCGGTGCGGTTAACGGCGACGTGATTGTACGTCCCAGCGTGAAAGTAGGTGCGTAATGGAATTGAAACTGATTGATGCCAAAGGTCAGGTTTCAGGCAGCGTAGCTGCTTCTGACGCTTTGTTCGCGCGCGAATACAACGAAGCATTGGTGCACCAGCTGGTTACCGCCTTTTTGGCCAACGCCCGCTCTGGCAACCGTGCGCAATTGACCCGCGCCGAAGTAAAACACTCCACCAAAAAGCCGTGGCGCCAAAAAGGCACCGGCCGTGCCCGTTCCGGTATGACTTCGTCGCCGGTATGGCGTGGTGGTGGTCGTGCATTCCCGAACAAACCGACCGAAAACTTCGGTCAAAAAGTGAACCGCAAAATGTACCGTGCCGGTATGGCCGCCATTTTGTCACAACTGGTTCGCGACGAGCGTTTGTTTGTGATTGACGAATTGTCTGCCGAAACCCCGAAAACCCGTGCATTTGCCGAGCAGGTGAAAAACCTGGGCTTGGAACAAGTATTGTTTATCACCAATCAGTTGGATGAAAACGTATACCTGTCTAGCCGCAACTTGCCCAATGTATTGGTGTTGGAAGCCCAGCAGGCAGATCCGTACAACTTGTTGCGCTTTAAGAAAGTGGTGCTGACCCGCGCAGCAATTGCACAACTTGAGGAGCAATGGGTATGAACCAACAACGTTTAATGCAAGTGATTTTGGCGCCCGTTGTTTCTGAGAAAAGCAATCTGCTGGCAGAAAAACGCAACCAAATGACTTTCAAAGTATTGCCGAATGCAACCAAGCATGAAATCAAAGCCGCGGTTGAATTGCTGTTTGATGTGGAAGTGGCTTCCGTAACCACCACCACCACCAAAGGCAAAACCAAACGCTTCGGCCGTACCATCGGCAAGCGCAGTGATGTGAAAAAAGCTTATGTCAGCCTGGCTGCTGGCGAAGAGCTGGTTGACATCGAAGCTGCTGCTGCCTCTGCAGATAAGGAATAAGCACAATGGCTATTGTTAAAATGAAGCCGACATCTGCTGGCCGCCGCGGCATGGTTCGCGTGGTTACAGAAGGCTTGTATAAAGGTGCGCCGTACGCACCGTTATTGGAAAAACAGTCTACCACGGCTGGCCGCAACAACAACGGCCACATCACTACCCGTCACAAGGGCGGTGGTCATAAGCATCATTACCGCATGGTTGACTTCAAACGCAACGATAAAGACGGCATCGCCGCCAAAGTGGAACGCATCGAATACGATCCGAACCGCACGGCACATTTGGCTTTGTTGTGCTTTACCGATGGCGAGCGCCGTTACATCATTGCGCCGCGCGGCGTTCAAGCCGGTGCGGTATTGGTTTCCGGTGCGGAAGCGGCGATTAAAGCAGGCAACAACCTGCCCATCCGCAATATTCCGGTGGGTACCACCATCCACTGCATCGAAATGAAGCCCGGTAAAGGCGCGCAAATCGCCCGTTCCGCCGGTACTTCTGCCGTGCTGTTGGCCAAAGAAGGTGTGTACGCGCAAGTGCGTTTGCGTTCTGGCGAAGTGCGTAAAATCCACGTTGACTGCCGCGCCACCATTGGCGAAGTGGGCAACGAAGAGCAAAGCCTGAAGAAAATCGGTAAAGCCGGTGCCAACCGCTGGAAAGGCATCCGCCCGACCGTACGCGGCGTGGTAATGAACCCGGTAGACCACCCGCACGGTGGTGGTGAAGGCCGTACGGGTGAAGCGCGTGAACCGGTTAGCCCATGGGGCACACCGGCCAAAGGCTACCGCACCCGCAGCAACAAACGCACGAACAATATGATTGTTCGCCGCCGTTACTCCAATAAAGGTTAATTGATATGGCTCGTTCATTAAAAAAAGGCCCATATGTCGACCTGCATTTGCTTAAAAAAGTGGATGCCGCTCGCGCCAGCAACGACAAGCGCCCGATTAAAACCTGGTCGCGTCGTTCCACCATTCTGCCCGATTTCATCGGCTTAACCATCGCCGTACACAATGGCCGCACCCACGTGCCGGTATTTGTGAGCGACAATATGGTTGGCCACAAATTAGGTGAGTTCTCATTGACCCGCACCTTCAAAGGCCACTTGGCTGATAAGAAGGCCAAGAAAAAATAAGGGATAAGACATGAGAGTTAGTGCGCAACATAAAAATGCCCGTATCTCTGCCCAAAAAGCACGTTTGGTGGCAGATCAGATTCGCGGCAAAAACATTGCCCAAGCGTTGAATATCTTGGCATTCAGCCCCAAAAAAGGCGCTGAGTTGATCAAGAAAGTACTGGAGTCTGCTGTGGCTAATGCCGAGCACAACGAAGGTGCCGACATCGACGAACTGAAAGTGGTTACCGTATTTGTAGACAAAGGCCCCAGCCTGAAGCGTTTTCAAGCTCGTGCCAAAGGCCGCGGCAACCGCATCGAAAAACAAACTTGTCACATCAATGTGACAGTGGGCAACTAAGGAAAAGCTATGGGACAAAAAATCCATCCTACAGGCTTTCGCCTGGCGGTTAATAAAGATTGGTCTTCCAAATGGTTTGCCAAAAGCGGTGACTTTGCCACTGTTTTGAAACAAGACATCGAAGTGCGTGAATTTTTGCGTAAGCGCTTGGCTGCTGCTTCTGTTGGCCGTGTGGTTATCGAGCGTCCGGCCAAATCTGCCCGCATCACCATTCACAGCGCCCGTCCGGGTGTGGTGATTGGCCGTAAAGGCGAAGACATCGAAGTGTTGAAACGCGACCTGCAAGCCCTGATGGGTGTGCCGGTGCATGTGAACATCGAAGAAATCCGCAAGCCGGAAATCGATGCGCAAATCATCGCCGACAACATCGCTTCCCAGCTGGAAAAACGCGTGATGTTCCGCCGCGCCATGAAACGCGCCATGCAAAACGCCATGCGCGTGGGTGCCAAAGGCATCAAAATCATGTCTTCAGGCCGCCTGAACGGCATCGACATTGCCCGCAGCGAATGGTACCGCGAAGGCCGCGTGCCCTTGCATACTTTGCGCGCCAATGTGAACTACGCCACCAGCGAAGCCAAAACCACTTACGGCATCATCGGCATCAAAGTTTGGGTTTACAAGGGCGAATTGACCCCGGGCGAAATCCAAGCCAAGCCGGAACAAGAGAAGAAACATAGAAAGGCAGGTGGTCGAAATGCTGCAGCCAACTAGAATGAAATACCGCAAGCAGCACAAAGGCCGCAATACCGGCATTGCTACACGCGGTAATAATGTTAGCTTTGGTGATTTTGGTCTGAAAGCAGTGGGTCGCGGTCGCTTGACCGCCCGTCAGATTGAAGCGGCACGTCGTGCCATGACCCGTCACATCAAACGTGGCGGCCGCATCTGGATTCGCGTGTTCCCCGACAAACCGATTACCGAAAAACCCATCCAAGTACGTATGGGTGGCGGTAAAGGTTCGGTGGAATACTATGTTGCCGAAATCCAGCCGGGCAAAGTATTGTACGAAATGGACGGTGTGGCCGAATCTTTGGCGCGCGAAGCCTTTGAGCTGGCCGCAGCCAAACTGCCGATTGCGACCACATTTGTGAAAAGACAGGTAGGTCAATAATGAAAACCAGTGAATTGAAAGACAAATCTGTTGAGCAGTTGAACGAAGAACTGGTTGGCCTGTTGAAAGCGCAGTTTGGTTTGCGTATGCAGCACGCCACCGGCCAGCTGGGTAACAACAGTGAGCTGAAAAAAGTGCGTCGTGATATTGCTCGTGTTAAAACCATTTTAAGCCAGAAGGATGGTGAATAATGAGTGAAGCCAAAACTGTACGCACTTTGCAAGGCAAAGTGGTTAGCGACAAAATGGACAAAACCGTAACCGTTCTGGTTGAGCGCAAAGTGAAGCATCCGCTGTACGGCAAAGTAATCCGCCGCTCCAGCAAAGTGCACGCCCACGACGAGCAAAACCAATACGGCATCGGTGATGTGGTGGTGATTGCCGAAACCCGCCCGCGGGCCAAAACCAGTTCTTGGGTGGTAACTGAATGGGTAGAAAAAGCACGTTTGGTGTAGTTTAACCACACAAAACGGGCATTTTGGAAACGAAGTCTTGCAGCAATAAGTAATTGGCTGTAAACTTCGTTTCTTATCTTTCAGATTCTTGAAAGATGTTCCGCTTTCAAGGCGGTACATTCTCCCTTCGGGACCCAAGACTGGTTTACTAGAACCGTAAGCGGTTTCAGGCAGCATCAAGCAATACAGGCTGCCTGAAAACGGTAAATTAAGTTGGACTATTTAAAGGTATTAACATGATTCAAATGCAGACCATCTTGGATGTGGCTGATAACTCTGGTGCGCGCCGTGTAATGTGCATCAAAGTTTTGGGCGGATCCAAGCGTCGCTACGCATCTGTGGGCGACATCATTAAAGTGGCCGTAAAAGACGCTGCGCCGCGTGGCCGCGTGAAAAAAGGCGATGTATACAGTGCTGTGGTTGTGCGTACCGCCAAAGGCGTTCGCCGCCCCGACGGTGCCTTGATCAAGTTTGACAACAATGCCGCGGTATTGTTGAACAACAAACTTGAGCCGATTGGCACCCGTATTTTCGGCCCGGTAACCCGCGAGCTGCGTAATGAGCGATTTATGAAAATCGTTTCATTGGCTCCTGAAGTGCTGTAAGAGAGGTTGCGATGAAAAAAATTAAAACTGGCGATCAGGTGATCGTTATTGCCGGTAAAGACAAAGGCAAAAAAGGCCAGGTAGTGCGCTTGTTGGGCGACAAAGTGTTGGTTGAAGGCGTGAATCAAGTAAAACGTCATCAAAAACCCAACCCGATGCGCGGTATTGAAGGCGGCGTAGTAACCAAAAGCATGCCGTTGGATATCTCCAATATTGCCATCTTCAATCCGGAAACCCAAAAAGCTGACCGCGTGGGCATTAAAGTAGAAATGGTGGATGGCAAAGCCGTTCGCAGCCGTTTCTTCAAATCCACCGGCGCTGCCGTAGGAGCGTAAGGAATAAACATGGCTCGTTTAAAAGATTTCTATACCAGCACAGTTGTGCCTGAGCTGATGAAGCAATTCGGTTACAAATCCATTATGGAAGTGCCGCGCATTGAGAAAATCACCCTGAATATGGGCGTCGGCGAAGCCGTTGCCGATAAAAAAGTGATGGATCACGCCGTGGCCGACCTGGAAAAAATTGCCGGCCAAAAACCGGTGGTAACCGTAGCCCGCAAATCCATTGCCGGCTTTAAAATCCGCGATAATTACCCGATTGGCTGCAAAGTGACTTTGCGCCGCGACCGCATGTTTGAATTTCTGGACCGTTTGGTTACCATCGCCCTGCCGCGCGTGCGCGACTTCCGCGGTGTGAACGGCAAGTCTTTCGACGGCCGCGGTAACTACAATATGGGTGTGCGTGAGCAAATCATTTTCCCGGAAATTGAGTACGATAAAATTGATGCGTTGCGTGGTTTGAATATCACCATCACCACTACCGCCAAGACCGATGCAGAAGCCAAGGCGCTGCTGTCTTTGTTCAAATTTCCGTTTAAGGGTTAATTATGGCTAAGAAAGCACTTATTAATCGCGAATTGAAACGTGTTGCTTTGGCGCAAAAATACGCCGCCAAACGCGCTGCCATTTTTGCGGTCATCAACGACGCTTCTGCAACCGAAGAAGCCCGTTTTGAAGCGCGCTTGCAATTGCAGGCCATTCCGCGCAATGCTGCGCCTGTTCGTCAACGCCGCCGTTGCGCCTTGACCGGCCGTCCGCGTGGTACCTTCCGTAAATTTGGTTTGGGTCGCACTAAAATCCGTGAAATCGCCATGCGTGGTGAGATTCCGGGCGTGATCAAAGCCTCTTGGTAATAGGAGAAAAACAATGAGTATGCATGATCCTATTTCCGATATGTTGACCCGTATTCGCAACGCCCAGCGTGCGAATAAAGCTTCTGTCGCTATGCCGTCTTCTAAATTGAAAGTGGCCATTGCGAAAGTGTTGAAAGAAGAAGGCTATGTTGAAGACTTCTCTGTTTCAACCGAAGCCAAAGCGACATTGGAAATTCAATTGAAGTATTACGCCGGTCGCCCGGTAATCGAACGAATCCAACGTGTATCCCGTCCGGGCTTGCGCGTTTACAAAGGTTCGAGTGACATCCCCACCGTGATGAACGGTTTGGGTGTTGTTATTGTCAGCACATCCAAAGGCGTGATGACCGACCGCAAAGCCCGTGCAAACGGCGTAGGCGGCGAGTTGTTGTGCGTGGTTGCCTAAGGAGGGAACTATGTCTCGCGTAGCTAAGAATCCAGTGACTGTTCCTGCTGGCGTAGAAGTAAAATTTGGAACAGAGTCTTTGACGGTTAAAGGCAAAAACGGCGAATTGTCCATGCCTTTGCACCAAGAAGTGAAGGTTGCTCTGGAAGATGGCCAGATTACCTTTGCCGCTGCCGACAGCAGCGCCCGCGCCAATGCTTTATCCGGTACTGTTCGCGCTTTGGTGAGCAATATGGTTAAAGGCGTGTCCGAAGGCTTTGAGAAAAAACTGCAATTGATCGGCGTGGGCTATCGTGCCCAAGCGCAAGGTCAAACTTTGAACCTTTCTTTGGGTTTCTCCCACCCGGTGGTGTATGCATTGCCGGAAGGTGTGGCTGCGGCAACGCCGTCACAAACCGAAATCATCATCACCGGTGCAGACAAGCAAGCTGTAGGCCAAGTGGCTGCGGAAATTCGCGGCTTCCGTCCGCCAGAGCCTTACAAAGGCAAGGGCGTACGCTATGTTGGCGAGCACGTGGTGATGAAAGAAACCAAGAAAAAATAATTGAGGCTCACTGATGAATAAGAACGCAGCAAGACTCCGCCGTGCACGTAAAACCCGTGCCAAAATCGCGGATTTGAACAAAGTGAGATTGTGTGTATTCCGCACCAATAATCACATTTATGCCCAAGTTATTAGTGCCGAAGGTGACAAAGTATTGGCGCAAGCCTCTACGCTGGAAGCCGATGTGCGCGCCAACATCAAGCATGGCAGCAACGTTGAAGCCGCTACGCTGGTGGGCAAGCGCATTGCAGAGAAGGCCAAAGCCGCCGGTGTTGACACCGTGGCGTTTGACCGCTCCGGTTTTCAATACCACGGTCGCGTTAAAGCCTTGGCCGAAGCTGCTCGTGAAAACGGCTTGAGCTTCTAATAATTGTGGAGACAGCAAAAAATGGCAAAACATGAAATTGAAGAACGCGGTGACGGCCTGATCGAAAAGATGGTGGCAGTAAACCGTGTGACCAAAGTGGTTAAGGGCGGCCGTATTATGGCGTTCTCCGCTTTGACTGTAGTTGGTGACGGCGATGGCCGCATCGGCATGGGTAAAGGCAAGTCTAAAGAAGTACCGGTTGCCGTACAAAAAGCAATGGATCAAGCGCGCCGCAACATGATTAAAGTGCCGCTGAAAAACGGCACCATTCACCACGAGGTGATTGGTAAGCACGGTGCCACCAAGGTATTTATGCAGCCTGCCAAAGAGGGTAGCGGTGTGAAAGCCGGCGGTCCGATGCGTTTGGTATTTGACGCCATGGGCGTGCACAATATCTCTGCCAAAGTACACGGCTCAACCAATCCTTACAATATTGTTCGCGCAACATTGGATGGCTTGGCCAAGCTCTACACCCCGGGTGACATCGCCGCCAAACGCGGCTTGACCGTTGCCGAAATTTTGGGAGAAGGTCATGAGTGAGCAAAAAACCATTAAAGTAACTTTGGTGAAAAGCCTGATCGGTACCATTGAAGCACACCGTGCCTGTGCACGCGGCTTGGGTTTGCGCCGTCGCGAACACACCGTTGAGGTGCTGGATACCCCCGAAAATCGTGGCATGATCAACAAGATCAGCTACCTTTTGAAAGTGGAGAAGTGATATGTTGTTGAATACCATTCAGCCGGCTGAGGGTGCCAAGCACGCTCGCCGCCGCGTGGGTCGCGGCATTGGCAGCGGCCTGGGCAAAACAGGCGGTCGTGGCCATAAAGGTCAAAAAAGCCGTGCCGGCGGTTTCCACAAAGTGGGTTTTGAGGGCGGTCAAATGCCGCTGCAACGCCGTTTGCCCAAACGCGGTTTCAAATCAATGACCGCTGCTTTCAACGCCGAAGTGCGTTTGAGCGATTTGGCGCATGTGGCCGTAGATGAAATCGACGTATTGGTGCTGAAGCAAGCCGGCTTGGTGCCGGCAAACGCGCAAAACGTTAAAGTCATCGCTTCAGGCAGCATTGATAAGGCGGTAACGTTAAATGGCATCAAGGCCACCAAAGGTGCCAAAGAAGCCATTGAAGCTGCCGGTGGCAAAGTAGCAGAATAAGGCAATAGACAAAGTGGCTAATCAACAATCCGCAACAGGGCTTGCAAAGTTCGGTGATTTAAAAAATCGTTTGTTATTTTTGCTGGGTGCGTTGCTGGTATTTCGCATCGGTGCACACATTCCGGTTCCGGGTGTGGATGCGGCTGCGTTGGCCAAATTGTACGAAAGCGCCGGCGGCGGCATTTTGGGCATGCTCAATATGTTCTCCGGCGGCTCTTTGGAGCGGTTCAGCATTTTTGCCATTGGCATTATGCCGTACATTTCCGCCTCCATTATTGTGCAGCTGGCTTCCGAAATGGTGCCCTCGCTGAAGGCCTTGAAAAAAGAGGGCGAAGCGGGCAAGCGTGTATTAACCAAATATACGCGCTACGGTACGGTTTTGCTGGCCACGCTGCAAAGTTTTGGGGCGGCCGCCTTTGTGTACCAGCAAGGTGTGGTGGTTTCCAGCCAATTTGAGTTTTTTGCTTCTACGGTGATTTGTTTGGTTACCGGTACCATGTTTCTGATGTGGCTGGGTGAGCAAATCACCGAGCGCGGCATCGGTAACGGTATTTCCTTGATCATCACTGCCGGTATTGCGGCCAGCGTGCCTTCCGGCATTGGCCGTTTGCTGACTTTAACCAGCCAAGGCTCCATCAGCTATTTGATGGCATTGGCGATTATTGTTGGTACGCTGGCATTGATTTATGTGGTGGTGTACATCGAAACAGCGCAACGCAAGGTGCCGGTGCAATACGCCAAACGCCAAGTGGGCAACCGCTTGATGCAAGGCCAAAGCACCCACATGCCGTTTAAGCTCAATATGGCCGGTGTGATTCCGCCGATTTTTGCTTCCAGCATTATTTTGTTCCCCTCCACGCTGCTAAGCTGGTTTGGCTCTGCCAACCACGACAGTTGGCTACAGCGCTTGGCAGGCTATTTGCAACACGGCCAGCCGGTGTACATCTTGCTGTTTGCCACCACCATCATTTTCTTCTGTTATTTTTATACGGCGCTGGTTTTCAGTCCGCGTGAAATGGCGGAGAACCTGAAAAAGAGCGGTGCTTTCGTACCGGGCATCCGTCCGGGCGAGCAAACCAGCCGTTACTTGGAAAAAGTGGTGTTGCGTTTGACTTTCTGGGGTGCAATCTATATTGCCATTGTGTGTTTGATTCCGGAGATTCTGACGTCTGCGCTCAATGTACCGTTTTACTTGGGTGGCACTTCACTGCTGATTTTGGTGGTGGTGACCATAGACTTTAGAACCCAGATCGCTTCTTATATGATGAATCATCAGTATGAGCATTTGATGAAGCGCTCTGCCATGAAATCATTATCACGTCGTTAACACTATGGCTAAAGAAGACACCATACAGATGCAGGGCGAAATTTTGGAGACCCTGCCAAATGCAACATTTAAAGTGAAGCTGGAAAACGATCACGTCGTTTTGGGGCACATTTCCGGCAAAATGCGTATGCACTACATCCGCATTTCTCCGGGCGATAAAGTAACAGTGGAACTAACACCTTACGATTTGTCGCGTGCCCGCATCGTTTTCCGCGCCCGCTAAATGACTAGAAAGGAAACATTATGCGCGTTCAACCTTCGGTAAAGAAAATTTGCCGTAATTGCAAAATCATTCGCCGCAACCGCGTGGTGCGTGTGATTTGTACTGACCCCCGTCACAAACAACGCCAAGGCTGAGTTGTAGAAATCAGCTTTTGTGTGTTATAGTGGCAGACTTTTGTCCTGAGGAAAAAATATGGCTCGTATTGCAGGGGTGAATATCCCCAACAACGCCCATATCGTGATTGGCCTGCAAGCCATTTTCGGTATTGGCGCTACTCGTGCCAAATTGATTTGCGAGGCTGCCGGTATCGTACCGAGCACCAAAGTAAAAGATTTGGATGAGACCCAGCTGGACGCTTTGCGTGAACAAGTTGCCAAGTTTGAAGTAGAAGGCGATTTGCGTCGTGAAGTAACCATGAACATCAAGCGTTTGATGGACATGGGTTGTTACCGTGGCCTGCGCCACCGTCGCGGCCTGCCGTGCCGTGGTCAGCGTACCCGCACCAATGCCCGTACCCGTAAAGGTCCGCGCAAAGCGATTGCAGGTAAGAAATAACTTAAGGAATTGATTTAATGGCTAAAGCAAACACAGCACGTGTGCGCAAAAAAGTACGCAAAACCGTAAGTGAAGGTATTGTGCATGTACATGCATCTTTCAATAATACCATCATTACCATTACCGACCGCCAAGGCAATGCATTATCTTGGGCTACCTCAGGCGGCGCCGGTTTTAAGGGTTCGCGTAAGAGCACACCGTTTGCCGCACAAGTAGCGGCAGAAGCAGCTGGTAAAGTTGCCCAAGAGTATGGCGTCAAAAATTTGGAAGTTCGCATTAAAGGTCCGGGCCCCGGTCGCGAGTCTTCCGTACGTGCGCTTAACGCTCTTGGTTTCAAGATTACCAGTATTACCGACGTTACTCCGTTGCCACACAACGGTTGTCGCCCGCCTAAAAAACGTCGTATCTGATTCAGGAGTAGTGATTTATGGCACGTTATATCGGCCCGAAATGTAAATTAGCCCGTCGTGAGGGCACTGATTTGTTTCTGAAGAGCGCCCGCCGCTCTTTGGAGTCCAAGTGTAAACTGGATTCTGCGCCCGGCCAGCATGGTGCGAAAAAACCGCGCCTGTCTGACTACGGCTTGCAATTGCGTGAAAAGCAAAAAATCCGCCGCATCTACGGCGTATTGGAGCGCCAGTTCCGCCGTTACTTTGCCGAAGCGGCCCGCCGCAAAGGCTCTACCGGCGAATTGCTGCTGCAATTGCTGGAATCTCGCTTGGACAACGTGGTATACCGCATGGGCTACGGCTCTACCCGCGCTGAAGCGCGTCAGTTGGTATCCCACAAAGCCATTACCGTAAACGGTCAAGTGGTGAACATCCCTTCTTTCCAAGTGAAATCCGGTGATGTGGTGGCTGTGCGTGAGAAAGCCAAGAAACAAGTGCGTATTCAAGAAGCCATGGGTTTGGCTACGCAAATCGGTTTGCCCGGCTGGGTGTCTGTAGACGCCGGCAAATTGGAAGGCGTGTTTAAAAACATGCCGGATCGTGCTGAGTTGACCGGTGATATCAATGAACAGCTGGTGGTAGAGTTTTACTCTAAATAATGCCAGTTAAATGAGGACAGTTTAATGCAAATCAGCACATCCGAATTTTTAAAACCGCGTCAAATTGATGTGGATGCTTTGTCTGCTACCCGCGCCAAAGTGTCTATGGAGCCGTTTGAGCGTGGCTTCGGCCATACCTTGGGTAATGCTTTGCGTCGTATCTTACTGTCATCAATGAATGGTTTTGCGCCGACTGAAGTGGCCATCGAAGGCGTGCTGCACGAATACTCTACCGTAGACGGTGTTGAGGAGGATGTTGTCGACATTCTGCTCAACATCAAAGGTGTGGTATTCAAGCTGCACGGCCGTCATGATGTTTTGCTGACCTTAAAAAAATCCGGTGCCGGCGTGGTGAAAGCCAGCGACATCGAATTGCCCCACGATGTGGAAATCATCAATCCTGACCATATTATCTGCCATTTGTCGGATAACGGCAGCATTGCGATGGAAATCAAAGTGGAATTGGGCCGCGGCTATCAGTCGGTGGCCGGTCGCAAACACAAAGATGACCACAAGCGCATCGGTGCCATTCAGCTGGATGCGAGCTTTTCGCCCATCAGCCGTGTGAGTTTTGAGGTTGAGCCCGCCCGTGTGGAACAGCGCACCGACTTGGACTGCTTGGTTTTGGATATCGAAACCAACGGCGCCATCGACCCGGAAGAAGCTGTGCGCAATGCGGCACGCATTCTGATTGACCAAATGTCTATTTTTGCCGATTTGCAAGGCACGCCGGTGGAAGTGGTGGAAGACAAAGAGCCGCCCATCGACCCAATCTTGCTGCGTCCGGTAGACGATTTGGAACTGACAGTGCGTTCAGCCAACTGCTTGAAAGCTGAAGATATTTACTACATTGGCGATTTGATCCAACGTACCGAGACCGAGCTGTTGAAAACCCCGAATCTGGGTCGCAAGTCTCTGAACGAAATCAAAGAGGTATTGGCTTCCAAAGGCCTGACTCTGGGATCAAAACTGGAAGCTTGGCCCCCGGCCAGCCTGGAAAAGCCACAAGCTTGATGATTTAAAGGATAATGACATGCGTCATCGTAATGGTAACCGTAAATTAAACCGCACCAGCAGCCACCGCGCTGCCATGTTGCGTAACATGGCCAACTCTTTGTTGGCTCATGAAACCATCGTCACCACTTTGCCCAAAGCCAAGGAATTGCGCCGCGTGGTAGAGCCGTTGATTACTTTGGGTAAAAAACCCTCTTTGGCTAACCGCCGCTTGGCATTTGACCGCACCCGCGACCGCGATGTGGTGGTGAAATTGTTTGATGAGTTGGGTCCGCGTTTTGCGGCACGCAACGGTGGTTATGTTCGCGTATTGAAATACGGCTTCCGCCAAGGCGACAATGCGCCTTTGGCACTGGTGGAGCTGGTGGACAAAGCCGAAGCCACTGAAGCTGCTGCCGAATAAGGCCGTCATGCTTTACGACAAAACCAGCCTTGGGGCTGGTTTTGTTTTGTGTGTGGTACGGTGTTTTCAGGCAGCCTGAAAAGCCACCGCCCGCGCTGTGCCGCAGTTGCGTATAATAATGCCGTTTGCCGCCGTTCAATCAAGGAATAAAACCATGAAACTGTTTCGTTTGTGTGTGTTGATGGTGTTGCTGGCCGCCAGTGGCAGCGTGTGGGCGCAGCGGATGATTCCGCAAAATATGCGCGTGGCCACGCTGAAATCGGCCGCTTATCCGCAAGTGGTGTTGGCCAATGATGGCTGGAGCTGGATGCGCATTCTCACCGCCGGTTGGCTGGACGGCAGTAAGGTATATACCTTGGCACCGGGTGTGCGTGTGCGCAATCAACAAAATCTGTTTGAGGTGTACAGCCGTTTGCCAAGCTATAACGGCCAAGCAGTGGCCATTCGTTTTGATCAAAACAACAATATTGATGAGCTGTGGATTCTCACTGCCGAAGAGCGCGAAGTTTTGCGTATGCGCGCCAAAGGCATGGAAACCCGACGTTAAGTGAAACCATGAAAAAAGTATTTATCCGCACCTTCGGCTGCCAGATGAACGAATACGACAGCGACAAAATGCTGTCGGTACTGGCCGAAGGCGAAGACCTGCAACAAACCGACACGCCCGAAGAGGCTGATATTATTTTGTTCAACACCTGCTCGGTGCGTGAAAAAGCGCAGGAAAAGGTGTTTTCCGACTTGGGGCGCGTGCGTCCGCTTAAAGCGAAAAACCCCAAGCTGATTATCGGCGTGGGTGGCTGTGTGGCTTCACAAGAGGGCGAGGCGATTGTGAAGCGGGCGCCTTATGTAGACGTGGTATTCGGCCCGCAAACCCTGCACCGCCTGCCGCAAATGATTGTGGATAGGGAAACCACCGGTTTGGCGCAAGTGGATATTTCGTTTCCGGAAATCGAAAAATTCGACCATTTGCCGCCCGCGCGCACCGAAGGCGGCTCGGCTTTTGTGTCGATTATGGAAGGCTGCTCCAAATATTGCAGCTTCTGCGTGGTGCCTTATACCCGTGGTGAAGAGTTTTCGCGCCCTTTGGATGATGTGCTCACCGAAATCGCCAATTTGGCACAACAAGGTGTGAAAGAAATCAATCTGCTGGGGCAAAATGTGAACGCCTACCGCGGCGATATGGGCGCGGGTGAAGTGTGCGATTTTGCCACCTTGCTGCGCATTGTGCATGAAATTCCCGGTATTGAGCGCCTGCGCTTCACCACCAGCCACCCGCGTGAATTTTCCGATGCCATTATCGAATGCTATCGCGACTTGCCCAAACTGGTATCGCATCTGCATTTGCCGATTCAATCCGGCTCCGACCGCGTGCTCAGCGCGATGAAACGCGGCTATACCGCGCTGGAATATAAATCGATTATCCGCAAATTGCGTGCCATTCGCCCCGATTTGTGCTTAAGCTCCGATTTTATCGTGGGCTTTCCCGGTGAAACCGAGCAGGAATTTGCGCAAACCCTCAAGCTGGTGCAAGACATTGCCTTTGATTTGAGCTTTGTGTTTATCTACAGCCCGCGCCCCGGCACCCCCGCGGCCAATCTGCCCGACGACACGCCGCAGGCAGAAAAAGTGCGCCGCTTGGAAGCGTTGAACGAAGTGATCGAAGCCGAAACCGCACGCATCAACCAAACCATGGTGGGCACCGTGCAGCGCTGCTTGGTAGAAGGGGTGTCAAAAAAAGACCCCGACCAACTACAGGCACGCACCGCCAACAACCGCGTGGTCAACTTCAGCGGCCACCCGCGGCTGATTAAAGAGATGGTGAACTTGCGCATCACCGATGCCTACACCTTCTCTTTGCGTGGTGAAATGGCCGATTTGGCTTAAGATAGTAAATTAAATTTGAACCAATACTGCGTTGGCTCGCCTTACCGTACTATCTGTACTGTCTGCGGCTCTCCGCCTTGTCTTGGTTCAAATTTAATTCACTATAGATTGCTTTCAGGCAGCCTCAATATCCCCGTTGCGTTTGCGGCGGGGATATTCCATTTAGATGGCCGGGGATAGCCAGTGTGTGTGCCGTGCAACAGCGGCATTTATTTTTGCTGCAAGGCAACAAAAAGCGCGGGCATGGCGCAAGCGCAGGCTTATAATTGCGCCTGCTTTGCAGGCAGCCTGAGGTAAGTGGTTTTTCAGGCAGCCTTAAGCAATCTAAATAACAAAATTGATTTGCGGGGACAATATGAACAATGCGGCGGCAACGTCCTTTCTGGACAAGTTTTTTAAAATCAGCGAAAACGGCAGCAGTGTGCGCACCGAAGTGCTGGCGGGGCTGACTACTTTTCTCACCATGAGCTACATTATTGTGGTGAACCCCAGCATTTTGTCGGAAGCGGGCATGGAATACGGTGCGGTGTTTGTGGCCACCTGTATTGCGGCGGCCATCGGCTGCATGATGATGGGGCTGATTGCCAACTACCCGATTGCATTGGCGCCGGGCATGGGCTTGAATGCCTATTTCACCTATGCGGTGGTGAAAGGCATGGGCGTGCCGTGGCAAGTAGCGTTGGGGGCGGTGTTTGTGTCCGGTCTTTTGTTTGTGGCGCTGAGCTTTATGAAAATCCGCGAGGCGATTGTGAATGCCTTGCCGATGTCGCTGAAGATGTCGATTACCGCCGGTATCGGCCTGTTTTTGGCGCTGATTGCGTTGAAAAACGCCGGTATTGTGGTGGCCAACCCTGCCACTTATGTGGGGCTGGGCGATGTGCGCGAGCCGGCGGCCTTGCTGGCATTTGTGGGCTTTTTTACGATTGTGGTGCTGGATTACTACCGCGTGCGTGGCGCCATCATCATCAGTATTTTGGCGGTCACGCTGATTTCGGCGGCGCTGGGCATGAGCCAGTTTCACGGCATTGTCGGCGCCATGCCGTCGCTGGCACCCACTTTTATGCAAATGGATTTTAAAGACCTGTTCACCGCTGGCATGGTGGGCGTAATTTTTGTGTTTTTCTTTGTCGACCTGTTCGACAGCACCGGCACCTTGGTGGGCGTATCGCACCGTGCCGGTTTGTTGGTCAACGGCAAATTGCCGCGCCTGAAAAAAGCCCTGTTTGCCGACTCCACCGCCATCGTGGCCGGTGCCGCCTTGGGCACTTCATCCACCACCGCCTATATCGAATCCGCTTCCGGCGTGTCTGCCGGCGGGCGCACCGGCTTAACCGCCGTGGTGGTGGGCGTGCTGTTTATCGCCTGTTTGTGGTTTTCGCCGCTGGCCGCCAGCGTACCGGCCTATGCCACCGCCCCGGCGCTGCTGTATGTGGGTGTGTTGATGATTCGCGGCTTGGCCGAAATCGATTGGAACGACATCACCGAAGCCGCCCCGGCTTTTCTTACCGCCGTATTTATGCCGTTCAGCTTCTCCATCGCCGACGGCATTGCCATGGGCTTTATCAGCTATGCCGTAATCAAGCTGGCTTGCGGCAAGGCCAAAGACGTGCCGTATATGGTGTGGATTATTGCCGTGCTGTGGGCGCTGAAATTTGCGATTATGGGTGCATAAAGCCCACGTTTATAGTTGCTTAAACAGGCTGCCTGAAACCCGTTTCAGGCAGCCTGATGGTTTGTGGCGGCTTCGGGTATAATGGCGGCAATAAAAATATTCGGAGCACACGCATGTCGATGATGAATGAGATTCTGGCGTTTAACGACGAATTCGTTAGCTCAGGCGAATACGCGCAGTTCTTCACCAATAAATTTCCCGAAAAACAACTGGCCATTTTGTCGTGCATGGATGCGCGCATTCTGGATTTGCTGCCGCGCGCACTGGGGCTGAAAAACGGCGATGCCAAGCTGATTAAAAACGCCGGTGCCATTGTGAGCCACCCTTGGGGCTCGGTGATGCGCTCCTTGCTGGTGGCGGTGTTTGAGCTGAAAGTTACCGAAATTATGGTGATTGCGCACCACGATTGCGGTATGCGCGGGCTGAATTCCTTGGCCATGCTCGACAAAATGCGCGACAAAGGCATCAGCGACGAGCGCATCGAAACCTTGCGCAATGCCGGCATTGATTTGGACGGCTGGCTCACCGGCTTTGATAACGTAGAAGACAGCGTGCGCCATTCGGTGAATCTGGTGCGCAAACACCCGCTGATGCCCGCCAATATCGCCGTGCACGGGCTGGTGATTCACCCCACCACCGGCAAACTCACCGTGGTGGTGGACGGCCACACCGAGTGCGCGATATGAGCACGCCGCGCATCGGCCTGTTTGGCGGCACGTTCGACCCCATTCACAACGGCCACGTGCATATCGCCCGCGCGTTTGCCGATGCGCTGGCGCTGGATACGGTGGTGTTTATTCCGGCGGGCGAGCCTTACCACCGCGATGCGCCCGCACGCACAGCGGCTGCCCGGCGGCTGGCGATGGTGGAATTGGCGATTGCCGAGGAGCCGCGCTTTGCGGTGTCCGATTGCGATGTGCTGCGCAGCGGGGCGACTTATACTTTTGATACCGTGCAAATTTTCCGCCAGGCTTTTGCACAGGCGCAATTATGGTGGCTGTTGGGCATGGATTCGCTGCTCAATATCCACACTTGGCACCGTTATCAAGCCCTGCTCGACAGCGTTAATATCGCCGTGGCCGCGCGTGGGCGCGACAGCTTAAGCCAACTAAACCCGGCTTTGCATGCTTGGCTGCCGCAAGCGTTGGCCAAGGCGCAAACCCACCCCGATGGCCACGACGGCGGGCGGCTGCATTTGTTGCAAGCACCGTTGTCGCCCTTAAGCGCCACTGCCATCCGCCAAGCTTATGCGGCAGGGCAGGGTGCTCAGGTAGCCGCCGATTTGCCGCCGGGCGTGGCGGCTTATATTGCCGAACACGGCTTGTATACACTTTAAATCTGTTTCAGGCAGCCTTTGAGGCTGCCTGAAAGAATTATTTAATTAACACAATAGGATAACCCAATGACCGAACCCTTAAATACCGCCGACATGGCCACTGATGTAGAAAAAATGGTGGCCGTGGCCGTGAATGCGCTGGAAGACATCAAAGCCAAAGACATTGCCGTGCTGGATACCAGCAAAAAAACCGCCTTGTTTGCGCGCATGATTGTGGCCAGCGGCGACAGCACCCGCCAAGTAAAAGCCCTCACCAACAATGTGGCGGTGGATTTGAAAGCCGCCGGTTTCGACATCATCAGCACCGAAGGCACCGACAGCGGCGAATGGGCGCTGGTAGACGCCGGCGATGTGGTGGTGCATGTGATGCAGCCGGCCGTGCGCGACTACTACGACATCGAAGCGCTGTGGGGCGGCGAAAAGCCTTCTTTCCACGCCGGTGCCGCCAAACCTTGGCACGCGGCCGATTAAGCGGCTGTATCGCGTATTCAGCCGTAGGTCGGATTCTTGAATCCGACACTGGCTCAAAGAATTAAGGTGCCTATGTTTTTGGCCTGAACGGCCAAATGTCGGATTCAAGAATCCGACCTACGCAACGTTTTGAACGCCAGTGATTAAACATGATAATCCTGCTATTTTCAGGCAGCCTTTATTAACCATGATGCCGTTGCCCCGCCATCTGCGCCCGCTTGCCCGGGTCGACCAACGCAGCACCACCGCCGTGCATTGTCATTTGCGTTTGCACGGCGAAGCGTGGCTGCAATTGTGGTTTTACGGCAGCTTAATCAACAACACCGTGCAGCCCTTGGCCGATAATCCGGCCGACAGCGTGCGCTTGGTGGCGGCCACGCCCGCCGGCGCCAGCGCCTTGTTTTTTGATGGCAGCCAACATGGTTACGAAGCCGTGTTTTGCGAACACCATGCCCACGCCGCGCCGGCACAGACGCGTTTATGGCGCTATAGCGATGATGTTTACCGCATCCACTTGCAGCTGGACTACAGCATTGATTTTGCCGCCGAGGCCGACACATTTGCCGCCAAGCCGCAAGATGAAATACAGCTCGCAGATGGCAGCTGGCTTGCGCGAGTGGATGCACAGGCCGACGGCTTCGATGCGCTCACCGTGCGGCTGGAAGACAGCAAAGGTCATGTGTGGACGGTGTTTGCGGCGGATTTGGCTTAATGGCTTAGTATGGAGTAAGCAATGAAAACCAACACCATCGGTTTATTTTTGATGCTGTTGTTGGCCGCTACGCCGGCCTTAGCCGAAATCCGGCCGCAGCAACTGGTGCGCGATGCCCGCAGCCAAATCGGTGTAACCATGAGCTATGACCCGGCCTACCGCAAAATCGCTTTTCCCATGGGCGATGTGCCGCTGAGCACCGGCGTGTGCACCGATGTGGTGATTCGCGCCTTGCGCGGGCAAGGCGTGGATTTGCAAGCCTTGGTCAACAAAGACATGAAAACCGCGTGGGCGGCGTATCCGAAAATTTGGGGCTTACAAAAGCCGGATGGCAATATCGACCATCGTCGCGTGCCCAATTTGGAGGTGTTTTTCCGCCGTCACGGCCAAAGCCTGTCGTTAAGCGACAAAACCACTTTTAAAGCGGGCGACATCGTTACCTGGCGGCTGCCGCAAAGCAATCTGCCCCACATTGGTATTGTGTCCGACAAACGCGCCGCCGATGGTACGCCTTTGATTATCCACAATATCGGCCGCGGCACGCGAGAAGAAAATGTGTTGTTTGCGTATCCGCTTAAAGGCCATTTCCGCTACTTAAAGTGAGCAACAATGATTTGCTTCCAAGCCAGAAACCGATTTTAACCGCATGAACATCACCGTATTGGCCGTGGGCAGCAAAATGCCGCGCTGGGTAGACGAAGCGGTGGCCGAATACGCCAAACGCTTTGGCCGCGATATCCACTACACCCTGAAAGAAATCAAACCGGAAAAACGCGGCGCCGGCGTGAATGCGGCGCAAGGCATGGCCGCCGAAGAAAAGCGCATTGTCGATGCCATTCCGGCAGGCGCGTATTTGGTGGTGCTCGACGAACGCGGCCGCGCGCCCACATCGATGGAGTTGGCAGGCTACCTGCAAGACTGGCAGCAGCAAGGCATTAACGTGTGCTTTGTGATTGGCGGTGCCGACGGCATGACCGACGCGCTCAAACAAAAAGCCCGCCTGATGCTGCGCCTCTCCAGCCTCACCTTGCCGCACGGCATGGTGCGCGTGCTGCTTACCGAGCAGCTTTATCGTGCGGTGTCGATATTGCACAACCATCCTTATCACCGCGAATAGCCGCTGGGGTAGATGCCGCCGCGTTGGCAATCGCATTTTGCAGGCGCATGATTTTGTTTTGAGGTAAGACGATGATGGCTTTATTTGAATTTGAGTTAAAACCGGTTGCAGAAATTGCCCCTTGGGGTGAGGCACCTGATTTATCATTGAGCTGGTTTGCGTTAACAGATGGGCAGTTTAGAATCAATGCGGGCTCAAGCATTCTTTTCCGGTATACGGACGCGATTTTATCTTATTGGGAAATTGCTGAAAAAGATGCGGATTATCCGCTGGCCGCATTTGCAAGAGATATTCTGGGCTGTGTTGCTCCGGCAATCACACCGCTGCCAAAGTTTTTACACCATATCGCCGATGATTGGACCGGCTTACGTAGACTACAAGCGCAATCTGCTGAACATGATGCGCATTATGAGGCATTTCGTTGGCTGGGTGAACGCAGCCCTTGGTTCAGCTACCTGGTGGAAAATCCGGAAATCAGTTTTATTCGGGAAAAAGATAATATCTTGATTGAATGGGATAATACGGCGTGTTTGATTGAGGGCATACCGGTATGGGAAGCGCAATTCGGGTCATTTACTTTGCCGGTGGAAGCATTTTTAAAAGAGTGCCACTCTTTTTGTGATCGCTTGTTGGATGAAATGTATCGCCGGATTAACATGATAGAGAAGGGCGAGATAAAAGCGCAAATTCCGCTGAATACCCATGATTTATACCAACAACACGATACATGGCGAGATGAATTTCAGGGCTATTTTGAAATCCGGAATGAGCCGGATGTTCCTTGGGATGAGGCTGAATCGGCCTTGGATTTGATTTTGAAAGCATTTCCAAATACCACGGCTGGCTGATTTATTGAAGTTGCGCATTCATATTTTTTAATAGATTGCTGTATCAAGCCCGGCAATCAACTGGCTACTTTGGGTAAATAGGCAAGCATCCTAGCTGTCGAAGTTATGCACCAAGCCACCGCCCCACCGCCTGAATCAAGCCGCCGAGCCACAAACACTTGTTATATAATGGCCGCACCGTATTTTCAGGCAGCCTTTTAGCAGCTGGCTGAGATAAATTGATGTTCTTCAGGCAGCCTTATAAAGGCTACCTGAAAGGCTGCAGCCAAATTAAAAACAGAAAACCACACCATGAATCCAACCCCGCTACTGGACACCATCAACCTGCCGCAAGACTTGCGCCGCCTCGATAAGCAGCAGCTGCCGCAGCTAAGCGACGAATTGCGCGCCTTTTTGCTGGATTCGGTTTGCCGCACCGGCGGCCATTTTGCCAGCAACTTGGGCGCGGTGGAGCTCACCGTGGCGCTGCACTATGTTTACCACACCCCCGAAGACCATCTGGTGTGGGATGTAGGCCACCAAAGCTATCCGCACAAAATCCTTACCGGGCGGCGTGCGCGCATGGACAGCATGCGCCAATACGGCGGCTTGGCCGGTTTCCCCAAACGCAGCGAAAGCGAATACGACGACTTCGGCGTAGGCCATTCTTCCACTTCCATCGGCGCGGCCTTGGGCATGGCGGTGGCTGACAAACTGGCGGGCAACGGCCGCCGTAGCGTGGCGATTATCGGCGATGGTGCCATGACTGCCGGTCAGGCATTTGAAGCGCTCAACAACGCCGGTGATATGGACGTCGACTTGCTGGTGATTCTCAACGACAACGAAATGTCGATTTCCCCCAATGTGGGCGCCTTGCCCAAATACCTGGCCAGCAATGTGGTGCGCGATGTGAAAGGGCTGGTGAAGAGCTTTAAGCAAAAGTCGGAAAAACTGCTCGATATGCTGCCCGGTGCGCTGGACATGGCGCAGCGGGTGGAAAATAAAATCAAACACATGGTCGACGACGGCACACAGCCGTCTTTATCGCTGTTCAACAATTTCGGCTTTAGCTACAGCGGCCCGGTAGACGGCCACGATGTGCTCAAACTCACCGAAGTGCTGCAAGACATGCGCAGCCGCAAAGGGCCGCAGCTGCTGCACATCATCACCAAAAAAGGGCAGGGCTACAAGCTGGCCGAAAACGATCCCGTGGGCTTTCATGCCGTGGGCAAGTTCGACCCGTGCCAAGGCCCGGCCAAAGCCGCCGCACCCGCCAAGCCCACCTACACCCAAGTGTTCGGCCAATGGCTGATAGATCAGGCCCGGGCCGATCCCAAACTGGTGGCGATTACCCCCGCCATGCGCGAAGGCAGCGGCTTGGTGGCGTTTGAGCAGGCCTTTCCGGAGCGCTATTTCGATGTGGGCATTGCCGAGCAGCACGCAGTTACCTTTGCCGCCGGTTTGGCCTGCGAAGGCGCCAAGCCGGTGGTGGCGATTTATTCTACCTTTTTGCAACGCGCCTACGACCAGCTGATTCACGATGTGGCTTTGCAAAACCTGCCGGTGCTGTTTGCCATCGACCGCGCCGGTATTGTCGGTGCCGACGGCCCCACCCACGCCGGTGCTTATGATTTGAGCTTTTTGCGCTGCATTCCCAATTTGGTGGTGGCCGCCCCCAGCGACGAAGCCGAATGCCGCCTGCTGTTGTCGACCTGCCACGCCTTAAACCAACCCGCCGCCGTGCGCTATCCGCGCGGCAGTGGCAGCGGCGCCGCCCTTTCAGGCAGCCTCGATACCGTGGCAGTGGGCAAAGGCGTGCTGCGGCGCCAAGGTGAAAGCGTGGCCTTGGTGGCTTTCGGCAGCATGGTGGCACCGGCACTGCAAGCGGCGGAAGCGCTGAATGCCAGCGTGGCCGATATGCGTTTTGTGAAGCCGCTAGACGAAGATTTACTGCTGCAACTGGCTGCTACCCACGATTATCTGGTCACCGTGGAAGAAAACAGCATCCAAGGCGGCGCGGGCAGTGCCGTATTGGAAGCCTTGGCCCGGCACGGCATCGCCAAGCCGGTGCTGCTGCTGGGCATTGCCGACACCGTTACCGAACACGGCGACCCGGCCAAGCTGCTGGCCGATTTGGGCTTGAATGGCGAAGGTATCCGCACGCAAACCGAGCGGTGGTTGGCTGCGCAAGCCACGGCTTAATTTCGTTGCATCTTAACCAGGACAGGCTGCCTGAAACCGCTTCAGGCAGCCTGTATATCTATCGTATGAACGAATTCACTTTTTCGATTGCCCGTTGGCGGGCGGTGAGCAATAAGATGGCCGATGAGGCTGCTTGGCGGGCATGGGCGCAAAATCCGGTGCTGGCCGCGGCCATGCCCGAGCACAAACCGGCCTTGCCGTTTTTGCCGCCTTTGCAGCGGCGCCGCTTGGGCACGGCGGCGCGTTTGCTGTTTGATGCGGCGTGGCCGCTGCTGGACGCACAGCAACCTTGTCCGGTGGTGTTTGCCTCGCACGATGGCGAAATCAACCGCAGCTTTGAGCTGTGGTTGTCGTTGTTGCGGGATAACGAAGTGTCGCCCACGTCGTTTGGCTTATCGGTGCACAATGCCTTGTTGGGGCAGTGGTCGATGTTGCGCGGCGACATGAGCGAAGGCACGGCCTTGTGCGTGGCGGAAGACGGCTTTGAAACTGCTTTTGCCGAAGCCTACGCCCTGTTGTGCGATGGTGCCGAATCGGTGCTGGTGTTGGTGGCCGACGAGCCTTTGCTGGCGCAATACGATGTGGCCTCGGTGGTGCGTGCGCCCTTGGCGTATGCGGCGGCGTTTGTGGTGCGGGCGGGCAGCGATTGGCGCTTGTCGTGCCAGCCGGTGCCAACCGCAGCGGAGCATCATGATGTATTGCCCTATTGGGGCGCTTTGAATTGGCTGCAAGCGCACTATCAAACCCCGGCCACAGCGGCGTTCAGGCAGCCTTATCAAACCCGCAATTGGCGATGGCAGTATTTAGGATGAAACCCATGCAACAGCTAGACTGGTTACGCCGCTTTGTCTTCACTTTGCTGGGCTTTGTGGTGTTTGGCGTGGCCGGCTTGCTATTTAAATTGGTTTTGTTGCCGTATACCGTGGTGAGCACCGCCGGTAATTTGCCGCGCCAGCGCCGGGCGCGGCGGCAGGTGGCGGCGGTGTGGCGGTTTTTTGTGCGTTATTTGGCGCTGGCCGGGGTGTTGTCGTATGAGTTGCGCGGCTTTGAGCGGCTGGGTAGGCCGGGGCAGCTGATTTTGGCCAACCATCCTTCTTTATTGGATGTGCTGTTTATGGTGGGCTATGTGCGCGATGTCAATTGCGTGGTTAAAAAAGATTTGCAAACCAATCCGGTGATGATTAGCCCCATTAAAGCCTGCGGCTACATCCCCAATGATGAATCGGAAGCCTTGCTGGAAGAAGTGGATGCGGTGCTTAAGGGCGGGCAAAGCCTGCTGATTTTTCCCGAAGGCACACGCACCGGTTGGGATGGGCAGGTGCGGCTGCACCGCGGTGCGGTGTCGCTGGGGCTGCGCAGTGCGGCGGTGATTACACCGGTGGTGATTCGCATGAACCCGCCCAATTTCAAAAAAGGCCAGCCTTGGTATAAAATACCCAAGGTTAAGATTTGTTATCAGCTCAGCGTGGGTGAAGACATCCACCCGCAAGACTGGCTGGCGCAAAAGCCGTTGCCCATTGCCTCGCGGCGGCTAAACCAATATTTGGAAGACTATTTTAATCGGGAAGCCCACACATGAACGACTTGCAACAGCAAATTAAAGTATTGATTATCGACAGCTTGGAGCTGGAAGACATCACCCCGGCCGACATCGACAGCGAAGCACCGCTGTTTGGCGACGAAGGCTTGGGGCTGGATTCGGTGGATGCGTTGGAATTGGGTTTGGCGATTCAAAAGGCGTTTGGTTTCCAGATGGAAAACGACAGCAACGCCTTGCGTGAACATTTCCGCAGTGTGGCCACCTTGGCGGCGTTTGTGGCCGCACAACAGGCTGCCTGAAAGGAAAAGCATCATGTTAACCCGCGATAACATCAACACCATGCTTGGCGATGCCTTGGTGGAATTATTTGAAATTGAGCCGCAGCGCATCACGCCCACGGCCAATCTGTATGAAGACTTGGAAATCGACAGCATCGACGCCATCGATTTAATCGACCACATCAAACGCCAAACCGGCCACAAATTGCTGGCCGATGATTTTCGCAGCGTGCGCACGGTGGATGATGTGGTGGAAGCGGTATGGCAGAAAATCCGCAACGCCAATCTCTAAACCGGCTGCCCGGCCGCGTACTGGCCGTGCTGTTGCCGCTGATTAGCGTGTGCTACCCGTTGCTGTGGTATTGGGGGCGTGAGCGCGGCCTGTTTGGCTGGCTGGCGCTGGCGATGGCGGCGGTGTGGATGTTGCGTGCTTGGTGGGCGCCCACCGGCGGGCAACGCGCCGTGGCCGCCGTGGTGGCGGTTTTTTTTGCTGCAGCGTGGCTGCTCAACCAACCGGCGGCGATGTATTGGTATCCGGTGGGCATGAGCGGCTTAATGCTGCTGTTGTTTGGCGGTAGCCTGTTTACCCGCCAAAGCCTGATTGAGCGGCTGGCACGTTTGCGCGAGCCGGATTTGCCCGCCGCTGCCGTGGCCTACACCCGCCGCGTCACCCAAGTGTGGTGCGTTTTTTTTGTGTTCAACGGCGGTGTGGCCGCGGCTTTGGTGTTGGCCGAAGCGTGGCAGGCGTGGGCATGGTATACCGGTGTGTTGGCTTATGTGCTGATGGGCGTTTTGTTTGCACTGGAATGGCTGTGTCGCCGCCGCCTGCGGCGGGTGCATGCCGCGGCTGAGGTGAATCAGGCTGCATTAAATCAACAAGAAAGATAAGGGAAGTATGGGCTGTGATTTTGCGCAGCTGTTGCAAAACAGTAAGCAAGCGGCGTTGCCGGTGGCGGTGGCGCCAAACTGGCCGCGTGCCGATTTTGTGCAGGCCGCCTTAAGCCTGAGTGCACGCCTGCAAGCGGGCAAGTGCCGCAGCGCTGCCCTGTGGTTTGACGATGCCGCCCGCTTTGCCTGCGCCTTACTCGCCTGCGCCCATGCCCGCGTGGCGGTTTATCTGCCGCCCAATCTGGCGGCAGACAACCGCCAATGGGCGGATGCCGCTGCCGATGTGTGGCTGGCCGATGTGGTGCTGCCTGAAGCGGCCAAACCGGTGTGGTGTTGGGATGAAAGCCGCGACACGGCGCTTTCAGGCAGCCTTTACGGCGATGAAACGCCGTTGTGCCTGAATACACCGATATACCTGAAAACCTCCGGCTCCAGCGGCCAAGCACAAGTGGTGACCAAAACACTGGCGCAATTGCAGGCCGAAGCCACCGCCTTGCAGCAAACGTGGATCTTGCCTGCGCCGGGTACGGTGGTGGTGGGCAGCGTGGCACCGCAACATTTGTATGGCCTTACCTTCCGCATTGTGTTGGCGCTGTGTGCGGGCTGGCCGCTGTGGCGCCAACAATGCGTTTATCCGGAAAGCCTGCTGGAAGCCACGGCGGCGGTGGAGCCTTGTGTGTGGGTGGCCAGCCCCACCTTGCTCACCGCGCTGGCCACCCATGGGCTGCCTGAAAACTTGGCCGCACAGGTGGTGCAGGTATTTAGTGCCGGCGGTGCCTTGCCCGAAGCCACGGCGGCGGTGTTGGCCAACCGCTTGCCGCAGCCGGTGCAGGAAATTTACGGCAGCACCGAAACCGGGGTGATTGCCCAGCGGCAATATCCGCAGCCGTGGCGTTTCTTTGCCGCGCTGGCGCACGAAACCGATGCCGAAGGCGTGTTGCGGGTGCAGTCGCCGTGGAGCGACGGCTGGCAGCAAACCGCTGATGCAGTACAAATCAACGCAGATGCAGATGGCTTTGAGTTGCTGGGGCGGCAAGACCGCATCATCAAACTGGCCGATAAGCGCGTGTCGCTCACCCAAATCGAGCACGGCCTGCTGCAACACCCGTGGGTGGCCGATGCCCATTGCGGCGTACACCCAACACGGCAGCGGGTGGCGGCGTGGGTGGCGCTCAACGCTGCCGGTGTGGCCGCTTGGTGCGCACAAGGCCGTGCGGCGGTGGTGGCGGCTTTGCAGCAACAGCTGGCACACAGCCAAGATGCGGTGGCCAGGCCGCGCCATTGGCGCTTCGATACCGCTTTGCCGCGCAACAGCCAAGGCAAGCTGGCGGCGGCCGATTTTAGCGCCGCGTTGGCGCAACGCCCGCTGGCACCGCTGTGGCAGCCCGGCCAATGCAACCATGCCGACGAAATGCATTTTCACGCAGCAGTGCCGCTGGATTTGCGCTATTTCAGCGGCCATTTCGACACCTTTCCGCTGGTGCCCGGCGTGGTGCAATTGCAATGGGCGCTGGCGCAAGCACGCCGGGCCTTGGGCTTGGCCGCGCCGGTAGCGCGGGTGGAAAACCTCAAATACCAGCAGTTTTTGCGCCCGGCCGACACGGTGAATATGCATTTGCACTGGCAGGCCGATAAGCAAAAACTGCTGTTTAAATTGGATAACGGCAGCGCCGTGTGCGCCAGTGGCCGCGTGGTGTTTGCCGACACAGAGGATAAGCCAGCATGAAGGTGGTGGCCTTAATTCCGCATTACAACCATGCCGCCACTGTGGGGCAAGTGGCGCAGGCCATGCGCGCGCAAGGTTTACCGGTGCTGATTGTGGACGACGGCTCCGAGCCTGCCGCGCAGCAAGTATTGCGCGATTTGGCCGCCGCCGACGCGCAAATCCAAGTGGTGTGGCGCGCGCAAAACGGCGGCAAAGGTGCGGCGGTAAAAAGCGGCTTTGCCGCTGCGGCTGCCGCTGGCCACAGCCATGTGTTGCAGGTGGATGCCGATGCCCAGCACCAATTGGCCGATGCGCAAAAATTGCTGCAAGCCGCGTTCAGGCAGCCTGAAGCGCTGGTGTGTGCCGAGCCGGTGTATGGCGCCGATGCGCCCAAATCACGGCTTTATGGCCGCAAAATCACCAATTTCTGGATTTGGGTGAACACCGGCAGCCGCGATATCCGCGATGGCATGTGCGGTTTCCGCCTCTATCCCTTGGCGCCGGTGCAAGCCTTGATGCAGCGCCACCACATCGGCGAGCGCATGGATTTCGACACCGACATTCTGGTGCGGCTGTATTGGGCCGGCGTGCCGATGGTGTGGGTGCCCACGCCCGTGCGCTACAGCGCCCAAGGGGTGTCGCATTTTCGTGTTTGGCGCGACAACTGGCAGATTTCCAAAATGCACGCGCGGCTGTTTTTTGCCATGCTGTGGCAACGTATGGGCGGTAAAGCATGAGCGCCGCCCAACCGCAACACTGGGCGGCACAAAGCGAGCGCGGCACACCGTTTTTTTTGCGGCTCACCGCGTGGCTGGTGTGCCATTGCCCGGCGTGGCTGTTGCGCTTGTGCGTGCGGGTGGTGGTGGCTTATTTTTACCTCACCGCCCCGGCGCAGCGGCGCCACATCGCCCGCTATCAAGCACGCCTAAGCGCGGTATTCCCGCATTTAAGGCTGCCTGAAAGGCCGGTGTGGCGCCAGTTTGTGACCTTTGGCGAAGCCATTACCGACCGCTTTGCTGTATGGCAGCGCCAAATCCGCTATGCCGATTTGCGTGTGGAAGACCCGGACAATGTTTATGCCGACATTGGCCGCAGCGCCGCCGGTGGTGGCCATGGCCATGTGCTGGTGTGTTCGCATGTGGGCAATATGGAAGTGTGCCGCGCTTTGGTGGATCACCACCAAGGTTTTGTGCTCAATGTGCTGGTGCACAGCCGCCATGCCGAAGCGTTTAACCGCGCCTTGAAAGAAGCCGGTGCCAACGATATCCGCTTAATTCAAGTCAGCGATTTGGATGCCACTTTGATGCTGGATTTGCATCGGCGCTTGCAGGCGGGCGAATGGATTGCCATTGCCGCCGACCGTGTGCCCGTGCGCGGTGAAAAAACCGTGGCGGTAGACTTTTTGGGGCAACGCGCCTTGATGCCGCAAGGGCCGTGGTTGTTGGCGTGTTTGCTCAAAGCGCCGCTGGTGAGCGTGTTTTGCAGCAAAATCAACGGCCAATACCGCTTGCGGCTGGAACACTTCAGCGCCGTGCCCGATGGGCGCAAACAAGCCCGCGCCGCCACTGTGGCCGTATTGGCGCAAAGCTTTGCCCACCGTTTGGCGGCAGAATGCGCAGTGGTGCCGCTGCAATGGTTTAATTTTTACGATTTCTGGGGTGACGAAGCCGATGGCCAAAACCGTTTATTGCCGCCACAACACTGAATTGACGGTGCCGTTTTTCGATGTCGACAGCATGCACATCGTTTGGCACGGCCATTATGTGAAATACCTAGAGCTGGCGCGTTGTGCGTTTTTGGATGCGCTGGGCTACAACTACACCACCATGCGCGAGCACGGCCACGGCTGGCCGGTGGTGCAAATGCAGCTTAAATACGTGCAACCGGCGCATTTCGGCCAGCCCATCCGCGTGGAAGTGCAGCTGGTGGAATACGAAAGCTGCCTGAAATTGGACTATGTGATTTACGACAGCCACAGTGGCCGCAAACTCACCCGCGCCAGCACCACCCAAGTGGCCGTGCGTTTGGACAACGGCGAAATGCAATTTCAAACGCCGGATTCATGGCAGCAGGCGGTAAGGCATTATATTGAAATGAATAATTGAAGTTACGCACCCAGCACTTAAAGGCTGCCTGAATGTCCCCTTTCCTTCTCCCGCTTGCGGGAGAAGGTGTCCGAAGGACGGATGAGGGTAACAAAGCAAACAGCTTGAGTAACATTGTTTTTTCAGCAAGCCTTACGGCTTGCCGCCCTCATCAGCCGCGTTGCGGCAGCTTCTCCCATTAATGGGAGAAGCGAAAGTTAAACGCTTCAAATAGCGTATTAACAAGGCGGTGCGTAACTTCAGTTACTACTAATATGTTATTTGGCAGCCAAGGCTGCCTGAAAGGCACGAAGATGAAACTTTGGCAATGGCTGCTCGGCCTGTGCTGGCTGATGGCCGGCTTGAGCGCACACGCTTTCGGTTTGGCCGACTTGAGCCAGCGTCTGCAACAGCCGCAGACGGTGGCAGGCGGCTTTACCCAAGAGCGTTATCTCGCTTCGTTGGGCAAGCCCTTGCGCACCGAAGGCGAATTTGTACTGCAGCCGAAACGTGCCTTGCTGTGGCAAATGCAAAAGCCGTTTGCCCAACAATTGCGCGTGCGTGCCGACGGCGTGTGGCAATGGACGGGTAAGGCATGGCAGCGGCAAAGCAGCGCGGGCGGTATGCAGCGGCAAATGCAGCTGTTTCTCGACTTGCTCGGCGGCAATGCCCAAGGCTTGCAGCAGCATTTCGAAGTGCGTTTAACTGGTACTGAGCAAGCGTGGCAGCTGGTGCTCACACCCAAAACCGCACTGATGCAGCAGATTTTTACCCGCATCGACATTGCCGGTGATAATGTAGTGCGCCAAATTATCCTACAGGAAAAACAGGGCGACAAAACCGTGATGCAGTTTAGCCGCATCCGCATCAATCCGGCCTTGGCTGCCGACACCCGCCGTGCGCTGGCCGATTAAACCGGCTGCGGCGGCCTATGTGCTGTTGCTATTGGCAGCACTGTTTTTATTGGCAACGCAAGCACAACGGCACAGCCTGTTGGTTACCGATTTGGCCGAGCTACTGCCTGCCGATGCGCAAATGAGTACGGTAGAGCGCAATGCTCAAGCGCAGAGCGAAGCGGCGCTCAACCGCCAAATGGTGATGCTGGTAGGGGCGGCTGAGCGCGAAAATGCCGAAGCGGGCGCATCGGCACTGGCGGCGCTGTGGCGTCAAAGCGGTGTATTTGAAAGCGTAACCGAGCGCACCCAGCCGGACATGGCCGCTTGGCAGCAGGCGGCGCTGCCGCTGCGGCTGGCCTTATTGCCCGCCGAGGTGGCGGCGCAATGGCCGCAGCAAGCGCCAGCCTATTTTCGCCAGCGTGCCGAAGACATGGCCAATCCGTTTGCCACACCGGCACTGCTGCCGCCGACACAAGACTGGCTGGGTTTAAGCCGCTTTATGTTGCCCAAAATTCAGCAAAGCGGCCATTTGCAGTGGGACGAGCACAGCGGCATGTTGTGGGCGGAACACGATGGCCGCCATTGGGTGTTGGTGCGGGCCGAATTGCCGCCCAATAGCGGCGTGGCCGATGCGCAAACCGCGCTGCTGCCGCTGCTGCAACAAACGCAACAGGCCGCCGTTGCGGGCGGGCAAACGGTGCAGATTGCCGGTGGCGCGGTATTTGCCGCCGAAGCGCGCGCAGCGGCCGAACGCGAAAGCCGCTGGATGAGCATGGCGGGCGTGGGGCTCACTTTATTGCTGTTGCTGGCGGTGTTCCGCCGCTGGCGCATTTTATTGCTGTTGCTGCCGTTGGCCTGCGGCGTGTTGCTGGGCTTGGCGGCTTGCGTGGCGGTGTTTGGCCATGTGCATGTGCTCACCGTGGTGATTGGCACCAGCTTAATCGGCGTGTTGATTGATTTTCCGCTGCATTGGCTCACGCCGGCGGTGTTGTCGTCGCAATGGCGCGCCCGCCCGGCTTTGCGGCAGGTGTTGCCGGTGTTTGTGGTGAGTTTGGCGGTAACGGTGAGCGGCTATGCCTTGCTGCTGTTTACGCCCTTGCCGGTATTGCGGCAAACGGCGGTGTTTTCGGCAGTGGCTTTGGTGGGTGCGTTTGCCGCCACCGCTTTGCTGTTGCCGCCTTTGTTTTCCCGCTGGCAGCCGCGGCCAAACCGGCGGCTGGCGGCATGGGCGCAAAGCTGGCAACCGCGTTTGCCGCGTTGGCGTGCGCGTGCGGTGCGCTATGGCTTGCTGCCGCTGCTGCTGTTGGCATTGGTGGGCTTGTGGCGCAGCAATTGGCACGACGACATCCGCCAATGGGTGCATTTGTCGCCGCAATGGCTGGCGCAGGCGCAGGCGGTGGGGCGCATCAGCGGGGTGGCACCGGCGGGGCAGTTTTTTTTAGTTGAAGCGGGCAGTGAAGACGCCTTGCTGCAAACCGATGCCGAACTGAGTAAACGCTTAGCCGCCCTGCCTTCAGGCAGCCTCGCCGGTTTCCAATCGCTCAGCCAGTGGGTGTTGCCGCAAGCGGCGCAGCGGCAATTGCAAGCGCACATGCGCCAGATGGCGGCAACACCGGCTTTGTGGGCAGAGATGTCGGCGCTGGGTGTGCCTGATGAAGCGATGCGCCAAGCCTTGCTGCAAACCGCCGTCTTGCCGCCGGTAAGCCTTTCAGGCAGCCTGAATAATCCCTTGGCGCAAGCGTGGCAGCCTTTGTATTTGGGGCAGGTGGCGCCGGGGCGTTTTGTGGGCATGGTGCGTTTGAACGGCGTGCACAACACCGCCGCTTTGCAAGATGCCGCCGCAGCGGTGGCGGGTGTGCACTGGGTGGACAAACCGGCGCGGCTGAATACCTTATTTCACCAAACCCGCAATCAGGCGGCTTGGTTGAAGTTGGTGTCGTTTGCGCTGGCATGGCTGGCGTTGATGGCCATGCTGGGGCGTCGGCGCGGTAGCCAAGTGTTGGCGGTGCCGCTGGCGTCGGCGGTGCTCACGGTGGCGGTGCTGGGCTGGCTGGGGCAGCCGGTGAGCTTGTTTGCCATGTTCGGTTTGCTGCTGGTGTCGGCCATCGGCGTGGATTATGCGCTGTATATTGCCACGGCCAAACACGATGGGCATGAGCGCTTAATTGGCATGCTGCTGGCAGCGGCCACCACCTTGATTTCGTTTGTGCTGCTGGGCTTCAGCGCCACACCGGCGGTGGCCGGCTTCGGGCTGGCGGTGGCCATCGGCGTGGTGTGGAATGTGTTGCTGGCCACTTGCTTGCTGCCGCGCAATGAAGATTTGCGCTGAGGCAAAGCAGTGGGCAGAGCGGTGTTTTAGGATGTGTGCGGTTTTTTTAATATTCAACAGGACAAGACCATGAATCAAACAGTGGATGTGGCGGTAATCGGTGCCGGGCCTTCCGGCGCGGTGGTGTCGGCTTTGCTGCGGCGGCGTGGCTATCGGGTGTGCGTGTTGGAAAAACAGCACTTCCCGCGCTTTGTGATTGGCGAGAGCCTGTTGCCGCATTGCATGGAAATGCTGGAAGAAGCGGGCATGGCGCAGGCAGTGAAAGCCACGCCGGGCTTTCAGTATAAAAACGGTGCTGCCTTTACTTGGGGTGAGCGCTATACCTGCTTTGAATTTACCGATAAATTCACCCCCGGCCCGGGCACCACTTTTCAGGTGCAGCGTGCGGTATTCGACAAGGTGTTGATTGACGAAGCCGCCAAGCAGGGCGTAGACGTGCGCTTCGGCCACGGCGTAAGCGCATTTGACCACAGCGGCGAACAAGCGCGGCTCACGGTACAGCCGGAAACGGGCGCAGCCTACACGCTTCAGGCAGCCTTTGTACTGGATGCCAGCGGCTATGGCCGCGTGCTGCCGCGCTTGTTGGATTTGGAAACGCCATCGGCTTTGCCGCCGCGCCAAGCGGTGTTTACCCACATCGACGACCATATCGTGAGTGATGAATTCGACCGCAATAAAATCCTGATTAGCACCCATCCCCAGCTGCGTGATGTGTGGTTTTGGCTGATTCCGTTTAGCAATGGCCGCGCCTCCATCGGCGTGGTGGGCGAGCCTGCGCGTTTGCAGCGCGAAGGTTTGGTGGGCGATGAAGCCGTGTTGCGGCAATTTGTGTCGGAAGTGCCGATGTTGGCGCGCATTTTGGTGAATGCCCGCTGGGACAACGGCGTGCCGTTTCGCAGCCTGAGCAATTATTCGGCCAATGTAAAAACCTTGCATGGCCGCCATTTTGCCTTGCTGGGCAATGCGGCCGAGTTTCTGGATCCGGTGTTTTCTTCCGGTGTGACCATTGCGCTGCATTCGGCCAAATTGGCGGCCGAGGTGCTGCACCGGCAATTGAGCGGCGAAGTGGTGGATTGGCAAAGTGAATTTGCCGAGCCGCTGATGGTGGGCGTGAATGCCTTCCGTACTTATGTAAACGGCTGGTACGACGGCAGCTTCCAAGACGTGATTTACAGCAACCACGAACACGCCAATCCCGAGTTCCGCCGCATGATTAGCGCCATTTTGGCGGGCTACGCTTGGGATGAAAGCAATCCTTTTGTGATTAAATCCACCCGCCGCTTGCAGGCCTTGGCGGAAATTTGCGGTGCGGCAACACCGACAGCGGTTTAAGGCGTCTTGTGGTAAAATATGTTTACATTGGGCTATTGGCGTGGCTGCTGGGCGGCTGCGCCTTGTTTTCAGGCAGCCTGAACGCGCCGGTGCCGCAACATTTGCCTGCGCTGGCACAAGCGCATTGGTTTCAGCTTACCGACATGCAAAACGGCTCCCAAAGCCTGTTGGCGGTGCAAGCGCTGGATGATGCGCAAGGCACATATTGGCGCTGGGTGCAAACCGATGCTTTTGGTGCGCCGCTAGCGCGGCAGCGCATCGACAGCCGCGGCTGGCGCAACGATGGCTTTGTGCCGCCCAACCGCCGCGCCAGCCAGCTGTTTGCCGCCATGTTGGTATTGCTGGGCGGCGGCGAGGCTGCTGTGTATCCGCAGCTCACCGCCACCACGCAAGGTCAAGAAACGGTGTACCGCCAATACAATGGCCGTGAGCTGTGGCGCATCCGCGCACTGAATGCAAACGAATGGCAAATCCACACCGCTGCCGGTGATCACTGGCAAATCAAGATAATCGAAGAATAGGCATGAATGCAGCCGTTTATTTAAGCCGCCCCGGCGTGTTGTCGGCCGTGGGCGATGGTTTGGCCGCTACGGTGGCGGCCTTGTTGCGGCCGCAGCCGCCGCAATTGAGCCGCTCCGAAGCATGGGTGCGCGGGCGCAACTTGCCCGTGGGCGCGGTAAACCAAGCCCTGCGCCCGTTTGCGCCCACTGTGCCGCCGGGTTTGAGCAGCCGCAATAATCAATTGCTGTGGCATGCGCTGGCGGCGGTAGAGCCGCAAATCGAAGCCGCCAAACAACGCTATGGTGCCGATCGGGTGGCGGTGGTGTTGGGCACGTCCACCAGTGGCGTTGATGAAAACATCGCTGCGTTTACTCATGTGGTGGCCGGTGGCGGCTGGGCCGACAGCGGCTTTGGCCAGCCGCACCAACTATTGTCTTCCCCCGCCGAATTTGTGCAATGGCAATACGGCTTGGGTGGTTTGGCCTATGTGATTTCCACCGCCTGCACTTCCGGTGCGCGGGCTTTGATTAGCGCGGCGCGGCTGTTGCGCGCCGGTTTGGCCGATGCGGTGGTGTGCGGCGGTGTGGATTGTTTGTCGCTGCTCACGGTAAACGGTTTTGCCGCGCTGGAGGTGTTGTCCGACGACACCGCCACGCCGTTTGCATCGGGGCGGCGCGGCATCAATATCGGCGAAGCGGCGGCGGTGTTTGTGGCCACCCGCGAGCAGGCGCACCCGCAAGACTTGTGCTTGCTGGGCTACGGCGCCAGCAGCGATGCTTGGCATATGTCGAGCCCGCGGCCTGATGGCGCCGGTGCGGTGCAAACTTTGCAGGCAGCCTTGGCCAATACGGCCTTGAATCCGAACGACATCGGCTGGATTAATCTGCACGGCACCGGCACTGAGCTGAACGACAGCATGGAAAGCACGGCGGTGGCGCAGTGTTTCGGCACCGCCACGCCGTGTACGTCTACCAAACCTTATACCGGCCACACTTTAGGCGCGGCCGGTGCACTGGAAGCGGCGCTGGTGTGGGGCATGGCCAGCCGTGTGGATAATCCGAGCGGGCAGTTGCCGGTGCAATATCTGCCTGCGGGCTACGATGCGGCGTTGCCGCCGTTGGCATTAACGGCTTCAGGCAGCCTCTGGCCTCTGCCTCGGCGCATCGGCCTGAGCACTTCGTTTGCCTTTGGCGGCAACAACAGCGCGCTGATTATCGGCGAGCCTGCGGAGGCGGTATGCTGAGCTGCCCCATTTCCGATGTGGCGGCCTTATTGCCGCACAGCGGCCATATGGTGCTGCTGGATGAAATTTTGGCCTACGACCACGAAAGCCTGCAAGCCAGCGCCCATATCGGTGCCGACCATGTGCTGATGCAGCCCGACGGCACCGTGCCCGCATGGATGGGGATGGAAATCATGGCGCAATGCATTGCCGCTTTGGATGGCATTCATGCACACAATGGCGGTGAGTCGGTACGGCTGGGTTTTTTGCTGGGCACGCGCAAGCTGCATCTGTTTGCCGACACATTGCCGGTGGGCTGCACGTTGCTGGCCGAAACCCGGCAATCCATTCGCGACAGCAACGGCTTTGCCGTATTTGATTGCAGCTTGCGCATCACCGCCGCGCCTGTTGGTTTCAGGCTGCCTGAAAACGGGCTGGTGGCACAAGCGGCGTTAAATGTTTTCAGCCCGCCCGATTTAGATAATTATTTGGCGCAAACACAGAAAGCGACAACATGAATGACACACGCACAGTGTTGATTACCGGTGCCACCCGCGGCATCGGCCGCGCCATTGCGCTGGCGCTGGCTGCCGAAGGTTTTGACGTGGTGGTGCACGGGCGCAGCCGTGTGGCTGAAGCCGAAACGGTGGCGCAACAGATTCGCGATTTAGGACGCCAAGCCCGCGTATTGATGTTCGATGTGGCTGATCGGGCTGCGGCCAAGGCCTTGCTGGAAGCCGATATCGAGCAAAACGGTGCCTATTACGGCGTGGTACTCAACGCCGGGCTTACACGCGACAATGCCTTCCCGGCCTTGAGCAACGACGATTGGGACAGTGTGCTGCGCACCAATCTGGATGGTTTTTATAATGTGTTGCACCCGCTGATGATGCCGATGATACGCCGCCGCGCACCGGGGCGGATTGTGTGCATCACCTCGGTATCCGGCTTGGTGGGTAACCGCGGCCAGGTGAATTACAGCGCCTCCAAAGCCGGTGTGATGGGGGCGGCCAAAGCTTTGGCGCTGGAATTGGCCAAACGCAAAATCACTGTGAATTGCGTGGCACCGGGTTTAATCGACACCGATATTATTGATGAGAATGTGCCGGTAGCCGAAATTTTAAAAATGATTCCCGCCGCACGCATGGGGCTGCCTGAAGAAGTGGCGCATGCGGTGGCGTTTTTGATGTCTGATAAGGCGGCTTACATTACCCGCCAAGTGTTGGCGGTGAATGGGGGTTTGTGTTGAAACGGGTGGTGATTAGCGGCATCGGCGGTATTTCGGCTTTGGGGCGTAATTGGGCAAGCATACGGCAAGGCTTGGCGGCCTATGAAAATGCGGTGGTGGCCATGCCCGAATGGGATCGTTATCCCGAATTGAACACCCGCCTGGCCGCGCCGATACGTGATTTTACCGTGCCCGCACACTGGACGCGCAAACAATTGCGCAGCTTGGGGCGCGTGTCGCAGCTGTGCGTGGCCGCGGCCGAAGATGCCTTAACTGATGCCGGTTTGCTGGGCGAAGCGCTGATTCGCGACGGGCGCATGGGCGTGGCCTGCGGCTCTTCCGTAGGCAGCACCCGCGATATCCGTGATATGGGGCAGCTGCTGCTTGAGGGCGCATCGCCTGGTTTCAGCGCCAATACCTATATCCGCATGATGCCGCACACCACCGCGGCGAATATCGCCATTTTTTTTGGCCTTACCGGGCGGGTGATGCCCACCTCCAGCGCCTGTGCTTCAGGCAGCCAAGGCATCGGCTATGCCTATGAGGCGATTAAATTCGGCAAAATTGATTTGATGCTGGCCGGTGGCGGCGAAGAATTGTGTCCGTCGGAAGCCTATGTATTCGACTCGCTGTATGCCGCCAGCCTTAAAAACAATACCCCCAAGCAAACGCCCAGCCCTTATGATGTCGGGCGTGATGGCTTGGTGATTGGCGAAGGCGCGGGGATGTTGGTGCTGGAAGAGTATAAGCACGCGCGTGCGCGCGGCGCCAAAATTTATGCCGAAATTGTCGGTTTTGGCAGCAATGGCGACGGCAGCCATGTGACACGACCGGAAGAAACCACCATGCGCCGCTGTATGCAATTGGCTTTGGACGATGCCGGTATTGCGCCGCAGGCGGTGGGCTATGTCAACGGCCACGGCACCGCCACCGAACAAGGCGATATTGCCGAAACCCGCGCTACCGAGCGCCTGTTTGGCTCTGCTATGCCCATCAGCTCGCAAAAAAGCTATCT
>RRZU010810142.1_pt1 | contig 41656 bp, 40 predicted proteins | sample 2165561 | NCBI WGS metagenome assembly RRZU01 (sample SAMN10456909, study PRJNA506462) | wastewater metagenome | isolation source: wastewater sludge | place: USA: Moscow, Idaho | reverse complement strand
TGCCGGCTGCGCGTAAGTTGGCAGAGGAAAATGATCCGAAAGCCACAGAAATGTCTGCAATAAAAGGCACCGGCTTAGGTGGTCGTATCACCAAAGAGGATGTGCAAGCCTATACGGAACGCAGATCCAGCGTATCCTTGAAAGTTGAGTCCAAACCTGAAGCCAGCGTTACTTCCACATCAGGAACGCGTACCGAACGTAGAGTTGTCATGTCACGACTCCGGCAGCGCATTGCAGAACGGTTAGTCGAATCACAATCTACCGCAGCGATTTTGACCACCTTCAATGAAGTTAACATGCAGGCGATCATAGACCTGCGTACACGCTACAAAACTGAATTTGAAAAGGAATATGGCGTAAAACTGGGTTTCATGTCGTTCTTTGTCAAAGCTGTAATTGCCGCACTCAAGAAATACCCGGTTGTCAATGCCTCGGTTGAAGGCAATGAGATCATCTATCACGATTTTTACGATATCGGTATTGCCGTTGGCAGTCCACGTGGGCTGGTAGTGCCGATTATCCGCGATGCAGATCGTTTAACGCTGGCGGAAATCGAGTTGCAGATTGCTGATTTTGCCAAGCGTGCGCAAAATGGTAAGCTGGGCATTGAAGAGCTCAGCGGCGGTACTTTTTCAATTACCAACGGAGGCGTTTTTGGCTCCATGTTGTCGACCCCAATTATTAATCCGCCGCAAAGTGCTATTCTCGGTATCCACGCCACCAAGGAAAGGCCAGTGGTGGAGAATGGGCAAATTGTGATCCGCCCAATGAATTATCTCGCCTTGTCCTACGATCACCGAATTGTCGATGGTCGAGAAGCGGTTTTGTCGCTGGTGGCAATGAAAGAAGCGCTGGAATATCCGATGAGTCCGTTACTGGAAAAATAAACAGGTCATTGCAAGTGCAATGCCCACAAGCTCACACGAGAACTTTAACCGCGTGAGATCAATTTTATGCTTGTGTTAGCAACGTGAAGTTTGACTGGAGAGTGCCACGTTTCAATAAGCTGATGTGGCGCGACATTTCAATTTCCTGCAATTCCTCATTGCAATGGATTGACCGCAGTGCAGTGTTCGCCTATCCAGCGACCTGAAGTTTCAGCTGATGCATGTACTGGATTGCCGCCGATAGTACTATCGAATTCGGTATTTCCCGCGAAGCTTTCCGGGCTAGTAAAACTGCCTTGAGCAAAGCCATCTCCTTGAAAATGTTGATTGGAACACGCCAAATCGAGCTGATAGCGATTGTCAGTGCGAGTGGCATTTTTTACCGTGCAGCCGGAGCGGTTTTCATAAAAATAAGTAGGAATTTCTTGCTTTGCCATTTCCTCGGTGATACAAACTTTTGACGTGGCCGTGCCATTTTCTATTTCGGGTAGTTTAAGGCCGTAGCGGCTGGCGAGGGTGCTCAGTTGCTGCATCTGTTCTGACGGAATGTGCGGAACTAGTGCCAGAAGATCGGAGCGAGTAGTAATTTCCCATAAACCTGGGCGAATGTGCTCATGTGCAACAACAGGCGCCGTGATGGTGAGTGTCAACAAACTTGCAATAAGAATTTTACGCATTAAATGTCCGTAGAGTGTTTCTTGAAAAGATTAGCTTGACAAAAGTTTCTTTAAATTGCGCCGATAAGTAGCGGCTTGGATAACCAATATTGATTGCCAATTTTAGTAAGTTTAGCCGATTCGCGATTAGCTTCCCAGTATAAAAACTGGATATCCAGATTACTTGGCGGTACGGCATATAAATTGTGGTCATATCTTTATAATAATTGATTATTTATGCTCATACTATCAACTGCTGTATATTTCACACTTTCGTTTGGGATGTAAAACATATGGAATGGCAAGGCTGGTTTACATTGGGTTTATGTGTTGCGGTGCTAATGACACTTATTTTTACTCGAGTTGGTCCTCATCTGGTCATGATTGGAGCGCTAACGATATTGAGTGCAACTGGGATCTTGAGTAGCTCCGATGCATTGAGCGGTTTTAGTAATTCAGGTTTGATTACGGTTGCGGGTATGTTTGTGGTGGCGGCTGGTATGCATGCTTCCGGTGCGATTGATCTCCTAGTTAACACATTATTAGGCAGACCTGCGACTCCGCGCGCAGCACTAAATCGCATGTTTTGGCCAGTTGCATTTTTGAGCAGTTTTCTTAACAATACGCCAGTGGTGGCCACGATGATTCCAGCAATTTATAGCTGGTCGCGGAAGATTGGAATTTCACCTTCCAAGCTTATGATCCCGCTGAGTTATGCGGCAATTCTAGGCGGCACGGTGACGCTGATTGGAACGAGTACCAATTTGATTGTCAATGGTCAATATCAGGCACTGACCGGTGGACCAGGCTTTTCTTTATTTTCGATCACTGCGGTTGGAATACCGGTTGCGATAGTGGGTTTTCTATACATGTGGTTATTTTTCCCTAAATTGTTGCCAGACCGCACGCAAGGCCAGGCTTTTTCCAATTTGCGTGAATTTACACTGGAAGTATCCATTGCGCCGGACGGTCCCTTAGTCGGGAAAACGATCGAGCAAGCTGGGCTAAGACATTTGCAGCGAGTTTATTTGATTGAAATTGAGCGTAACGGCATTATATTGACCGTTGTAACCGCGGACGAAGTGCTTCAAGGCGGGGATCGCTTGGTATTTGCTGGCGACACCGACGCAATTTCTGATTTGCTGCGCATTAAGGGAATCGTGCCATCTGCCGAGGAAGGACAAGCGCAAACACAAACATTTGCTGAGCGGCATCCTGAGCGGCGCCTGGTTGAAGCCGTGGTGTCACCGCATTGCACTGCGGTGGGATATGCCATCCGCGATGCGCGCTTTCGCGCCCGTTATGGTGCTGCGGTTTTGGCCGTGGCACGACATGGCGAGCGTATCAAAGGTAACCTCGGAAGCATTATTCTGCAAGCGGGGGATACGTTGCTGCTGGAAGCAAGGCCAGCCTTTGTCACTCGGCAGCGCTATAATAAGGATTTTTTGCTGATTAATGATCTGAACACAGAAGCACCACGTCATGAACGAGCTTATGTTGCCTGGATGATTTTATTGGGTGTGATTACAGCTGCTAGCTTCGAAGTGATTACCATGCTTAATGCCGCGTTGATTGGCGCCGGATTGATGATTCTTACTGGTTGCTGTACTGCTAATCAAGCTGAAAGAAGCCTTGATTTAAAGGTTATCATCACGATTGCAGCATCATTCTCACTGGGCATGGCGTTGGAAAAAACCGGCGTTGCTAAATTTCTTGCCGAAAACATTGTTGATCTAAGTGGAGGTACGCCGTGGTTGCTGCTGATTCTGACGTATATAACCATTTCGTTGTTAACCGAAGTTATTACCAATAATGCTGCAGCGCTTTTAATGCTGCCGATTGTGCTGGAGATCACTGAAAAAGCCGATTTGAGCAACATACCCTTTGTATTTGCCATCATGATGGCAGCTTCTGCCAGTTTTGCGACGCCTCTAGGATACCAAACCAATATGATGGTCTATGGGCCTGGCGAATATCGTTTTACTGATTTTCTCAAAGCTGGTGTTCCGATGAATATTGTCGCGGGCATTGTCACCATCACGGTTTTATTGATTGGGTGGCCGTTGACTAAGTGATTTGGATGAAAGCAATTAAAGTACGAAAAAAAACGTATATCCCGTTTATTCCAAGCGATGCTGATGATTGATCGCCTAAGCTATAGGAGATAACTGCATATGTCATTAAAAAAGTCAATTAAGGAATTTGGTGCTTATTTAGGCGATAAAGAATCGCTGCTGGATAAGAATTACCCAAGAATTGCAGAAATGATCATATTGCACTGGGGATATAAAGAGATTTATCAATATATCAACAAATTGCTCATTGTTGATAAGGATAGAGACCGACAGGGATTCCCCGTAGAAGTATTGCAGGAAATCTATAAATTACAAGAGATACATGAGAAGCTGTTTCCTGATTTAAAAACATTATCAAATGGCTAATTGCAATATTGCTCTTGAACATGCAAATGAAAACGCGATTTTTAGCTACTTCTCTACCAATTTCAATCACGGTGGCGGATCTTATCTTTTCAGTGACGGCTGTTTTTTTCTGAATAAAATGAGTTTTGTATTCTGACTGATTGAGCCGTTGAATATTGCGGCAAGAAGTACTACCGAAACAACCCTACAAACATTAATTGACGAAGAAGAGACATAACACGATAGAATCACTACTTTGAGCAACCGAATCTGATTTGACAGTTATCTTTGTCAAATCGGGGTGCAACTACTACAAGTAAGTGAATATACCTTTCAACTAATGTTGGTTACATTTCTGATTATAACTGTAACATTTGCCATTCTGACAATGTTGCCGCTCAGCCGCCATGAAGCATGGTGGATACGCGGACTTGATTTTCCACGACTGCAGCTTTTTCTGGCATTGCTGTTTACACTTGCATTGGAATTGTCGCTACTCGATTTATCATCGAAGCAAACATGGGGGCTCGTGGCGGTTGCATTGGCTTGCTTAGTCTATCAAGCATGGTGGATTGTGCCTTATACGCGGATATTCCCACGAGAAGTAAAGGCCGCAAACAACTCTGATAGCAGAGGGCGAATCAGAATTATTACCGCCAATGTCTTGATGACAAATCGGAATGCAAAAGTATTTTTTGCGCTGATTCGGGAATTTCAACCGGATATTCTGGTAACTCTAGAGTCAGACCTGTGGTGGCAATCGCAGCTGGATATTTTGGAAACTGATTACCCCTATACGATCAAATGTCCGCTGGATAATCTTTATGGCATGCATGTCTATTCCAGATTTCCAATGATGAATAGCCAGATTGAATATCTGGTGGAACCAGATAAGCCGTCGATGCACGCGCTTGTACTGTTGCCATCCGGGCACAAAGTTCGGGTTCATTTTCTACACCCGGCACCACCCAGTCCAACTGAAAATAATGAATCTTCGGAGCGTGATGCAGAGCTTGTGATTATCGCTAAAAGTGTAGCTGAAACGAACGTGCCGGTTATTGTGACTGGGGATTTGAATGATGTAGCCTGGTCTGAAACAACGCGGTTATTCAGGAAAATAAGTGGATTGCTTGATCCAAGAGTGGGGCGCGGTATGTTTAATACTTTTCATGCAGATTACTGGTTTCTGCGTTGGCCGCTAGATCATCTGTTTCACAGCAAACACTTTATGCTCCAAAGTATAAAAAGACTCAGAAGCTTTGGTTCGGATCATTATGCACTTTTTACTGAACTCGTACTTACAGCTGACACGAATAATGAACATAACGGGCTGGATGCAGATGCTGATGATTTGGCCTGGGCTAAACGCAAAACAGAGGACCAGAATGTTGATAAGAGCGCTGTTCCCCAACCTGAAAAGCATTCAGTGGCCTAATCATTAAATGTTGCCAACGTTTATACAAATGATAAGCGCTTAGAGCCTTTGCTTATGCAAGTTCTCTCAACTCAGGCAGGGTGTCGTAATCCTCAGTTCGGCGTACCTGTTACGAATTGAATCATGATTGCAGTTTGTAATGATTGCAGTTTGTAATTGTCTTTCTTATTTATTGTGCTGTCGATGGGCTGCGAAGCCGGAACTGAAATCCAAGAAATGAAGGTTTCATCAGCGCAGGTTTTGCTGAATATGGCCACTCGTAATTATGTCTAACAGCGTATTCTTGACCAAACTGGTATCAGCATTGTCGGGTGAAATATAATCTGATGTTTCTTTGATTCCGATCAAGGAACGCTGGCTGGAGATTGAGAATAATTTGCGACTGTAAGACAGGAAAGATTCACGGTCATGTTTTGCATTGTTCTTCTGGAAAGGCGAGTTCTGGATAAAACTACAGAATGTCAGAGGGTTATGGACTAGTGTCCCGGAATACCTAAATTAGGTATATACTAAAAGAGCATTGGTGGTTTTAATAGATATTTGAGAGTTGTTTTGAAACCAATCCAGTCGCTGAGATTTTTCAGAAATATTCGTGCTATTAACGTATTGTCATAAAAAAGGAGAAATGATTATGAAATCTATATCAACTGCAATCGTAGCAGGAACATTCGCACTTTTCATTGGTGCCCAAGCTTGGGCGACGGATGCGGGACATACTTCGGAAGCCATGGAGCATGCAGGGGAATCGAAAGCACATGGTGAAATGGGTCACGCCAAAGAGGCGCTTGCACATGCCAAGGAAAGTCTTGTACATGCTAAAGCGGCAAGAGATGATCACGCAGCAGCCCACAAACATATGGATGAAGCTATCAAACATTTGGATGAAGCAATCAAACATGCTGAAATGGGCCATGGCGAAGAATCTGCAAAGCATACTAAAGAAGCAGTGAAACATATGCGCGAATCAGGTCATTGATGAGCTAATACAGTGAAGCCATTTCCCCTCAAGCTTTTGAGGGGAAAAATTTTATTGATTAGTTTTTCGCTCCCATTTCCAAGGCTAGTTTTCTTGATAACTGAGCCGTTTCTTCGGAAACTTCATGATCCAACCATCCTTGCAGGTGCGTGCATGTAATATCTGCTAATGCTTGAATCCAGTCGTTTCGCTCATTCAGACAAGGGATATAATGAAATTCCTTGCCACCTGCTTGAATAAACGTGTTTTTTGCTTCAATCGCAATTTCTTCCAGCGTTTCTAGACAGTCAGACACAAATCCAGGGCATATTACATCAACCCGTTGTGTTTGTGCCTTTCCCAATTGTTCCAGGGTGACTGCGGTGTAAGGGGTTAGCCATTTAGCTTTGCCAAAGCGCGATTGGAAGCAAACGATATATTGGCTTGCGTCCAAAGCCAATGCTTCAGCTAATAATCGTCCGGTTTTTTGGCACGCGCAATGATAGGGATCCCCCTTGTCCAGGCTTGAGCGTGGCGTGCCGTGAAAGCTGATAATTAATTTATCAGGTCGTCCATGTGCGCTCCAGTAATCGCGCACATTGTGTGTCAGTGCTGCAATATAAGCCGGTTCATCGTGGTATTGCTTGACGGTGCGTATAGCTGGCTGATTCCGCATTCGGCTTAATATCGTGAAGACATTATCCATCGCCGCTGCAGTGCTGCTGGCGGCATACTGGGGAAAGAGTGGAATAACAAGAATGCGCTCGCAACCCTGCTCTTGCATGTTGTGCAGAATAGCAGCTACCGAGGGTTTGCCTATGTTCATCGCGTATTCGACCATAGGCGGGTTTTTTAACCGAATCTGTAATGATTCTCGTAGCAGTTTTGTTTGCCGTTCGGTGTGAATTTTAAGTGGCGAGCCTTCGGGCATCCAGATTTTTGCGTATTTCTCTGCTGATGCTTTAGGTCTGAAAGGCAGTATGAAACCATGAAGAATTGGCCACCAAATCACCCGAGGCACTTCAATGACGCGAGGGTTGCTGAGAAATTCTTTGAGATAAGGACGTAGCGCCTGAGCTGTTGGCGCGTCAGGTGTTCCTAAATTAATTAACAGTACACCAGTTCGATTACGTGAGCCATGTTGATAGAGAGATTTTGAAGTCATGAATTCTAAAGTTTACCTTCATTTGAGAAAATAAATTAACGGTTTATCCAGATTTGCTAACAAGCAAGAAGTACGCAATTGCATAATGTGTGTTTGCTATTGATGACAGTAAAAAGTTCGCTTACTTAGTATGGTTCAATGCTGCGACAGACTGTTGGAAAGCAGTTTTGCAGTAATCTCGACAATTGGGATAATGCGTTCATAAGCCATACGCCTGGGGCCGATCACGCCGACTGTGCCGACAATTTCGCCCTCCATTTCATAGGGTGCAGTCACCACGCTGAATTCCTGCAGCGATTCGACATCGGATTCGCCACCAATAAAGATTTTGACACCATGTGCTTGTCGGCTTAACTCGAGTAATTGCAATAACTTGGTTTTACGCTCAAATAACTCAAATAAATTTTTTAAGCTATTCAGATTATCTGAGATATCATTGATTTGTAATAGATTATGCTCGCCAGTCAGCACTACGACCTCGCTGCTTTCATTGATTGCATCGCCACCTACTTCAATCGCTGCACTCATGAGACTAATCATTTCACTGCGCAATTGCTTTAATTCATCGTCCAGGCGGCTGCGAATCTGGTCCAATGTACAGCCTGCATAGTGCTGATTGATGAAATTTCCGGCTTCGATCAGATCGGATTGACTGTAAGGAGTATTGGTAAAGAGAATCCGGTTTTGCACATCACCTTCAGGTGTCACGATAATCAGCAAAATACGCTTCTCGGATAATGCCATAAACTCCACATAACGAAATACTGCGCCTTTTCGTTTGGGTGTGATCACGACACCGGCAAAACGAGTTAATTCTGACAATAGCTGTGAAGCCGCACTGATCAAGCGTGATGGGTTGTCAGGATGTAGTTGATTTTCCAGGTGGTTCAATTCCATTTTATCGAGTTTTTTTACTACCAACAGCGTGTCGACAAAAAGACGATATCCCTTGGGAGTTGGAATTCTTCCTGCTGAAGTATGCGGACTGGCAACCAACCCCATTTCTTCTAGATCCGCCATCACATTGCGGATAGTCGCTGGGCTGAGATCAAGTCCGGAAAACTTTGACAGTGAACGCGAGCCGACTGGTTGGCCTTCGTGGATATATCGTTCTACCAGCGTTTTCAATAATATCTGTGCACGTTCATTTAACATGGTGCAATTCTACACGAATCAGCAGGATTCATAGTTTGGTTGTAAGAGTAATTTGTCGAATCTCATCTATGCTAAACTCCTTCGATAATGTTGTTGCCCTAATGGTTTGACGTTTGTATGGGTAGTATAGGTATTTTTTGAACGATTGGTATTGCGGATTAGCTATGTCCAATTTGGCTATTTTCAACTTTGCTAAATTATTTTTGAGGCTAACCTGTTTAATTTTAGAGATAACTTTAGTATTTGATTTAATTCTGCCGCGATACTATAAAAATAGGCTATTTTCCTAAGTTATGAACGCTTCATTTTCAACCATTGCACTGATCGGTAAGCATAAAAATCCTGAAATTGGGATACCACTGCTGAAATTGGCCGAATATTTAACCGCGAAGAATTATATCGTTCTGCTTGATCACCTTACGGCATCACAGATTGGTAGTGATAAATATCCAGCATTGACTTTGGAGGATATTGGCGCGCAGGCCGACTTGGCGGTAGTTATTGGGGGTGATGGCACCATGCTGAATATTGCGCGGATGCTGGTTTCTTATGATGTGCCCTTGATTGGCATTAATCAGGGAAGACTGGGCTTTCTGACTGATTTATCGGTAGACACAATGTTTGAATCCCTTGATGAAATACTGGCTGAGAAGTACATTACCGAGCGACGCATGTTGTTATATGCTGAAATTATTCGTAATGGTATCAGTGTCTTCGGCAGTTTGGCATTTAATGATGTGGTGCTCTATCGCGGTATGAGTAGTGGCATGATTGAATTTGAAGTAAGAGTCAACAGCGAATATGTGAATACACTGCGCTCTGATGGATTGATTGTAACTACACCGACCGGATCCACTGCTTATGCTCTGTCTTCCGGTGGACCGATTTTGCATCCTGGCCTGGATCTGATAGCGCTGGTGCCAGTCTGCCCGCATACCCTTAGCAATCGTCCGATCGTGATCGGACCGGAATCTGTTGTTGAAATTCAGATACAAAGTTGCGCGAACGTGCGCATCAATTGTGATAGCCATTCCTGCTTTGATTTGGAACTTACGGATAACATCATCGTGCGGCGCTTTCCCAAGACAGTACGATTGTTGCATTCGGATAATCACAGTTATTACCGTATGCTCAGGGAAAAGCTGGGTTGGAGTGAGTTTCCCTGATGTATGTACTGAATGCGAGTCCATGCTAAGGCATCTGAGTATTAAAGATTTTGTTATCGTTGACGGGATTGAGCTTGATTTCATGTCCGGTTTTACGGTGTTGACTGGAGAAACGGGTGCAGGAAAATCAATTTTGATTGATGCACTGGCTCTGACTTTGGGGGAGCGCGGTGACGCCAGCCAGATAAGGTTGGGTTGCGAGCGTGCTGAAATCAACGTGCTATTTGAGATCAATCATTTGCCGGAGTTATTGCACTGGTTGAACGACAATGATTTGCAGGGTGATTCCGATAGTTGCCTGATGCGCCGCATTATTGAAGTCAATGGTCGGTCGCGTAGTTATATCAACGGGCATGCGGTTACTCTCCAGCAATTACGTGTTGCAGGAGAGTATCTGGTAGCCATACACAGTCAGCATGCGCATCAATCCTTACTACAGAAAGACGTGCAACGCGAATTGCTTGATGCCTTTGCAGGTTGTGGCGATTTGACACGAGCGGTTAAGATGGCTTATCAACACTGGCAAGATTGTTATCAGCAAAGAGTAGCCATGCAGCAATGTGCAGCGGAATCACACGGCAAGCGTGAGCAGCTCGAGTGGCAGTTGCAAGAATTAGTGACGTTAAATTTTACATCGGAGGAATGGCAGACCCTCCAAACCGATCATAGCCGGTTATCACATGTGGCAGCTCTGCTTGCTGCTGCGGAGACGAGTATTGATACCTTATCTGAAAGTGAGTTTGCCGTACTGACACAAATTAACGCTGCAAAAGGTCAATTACAGGATCTATTGGAGTTTGATCATCAACTCAAACCCATTACCGATTTGCTCGATTCTGCGCAAATCCAATTGCAGGAAGGAATATACGAGTTGAAACATTATCGCCAGAATCTGTATCTGGATCCCCAGTTGTTACAGCAGACCGAACAGCGAATGTTAGAGATTCATACGACAGCGAGAAAATTTCGTGTCACGCCTGAAGAATTACCGCAATTGCTTGAGACAATCACTCAGGAACTGGAATCCCTGGGTTCGGATTCGGATATTAGTCATTTGCAAACACTTGAAGTTGCGGCGTTGACTGATTATCTCAAGCAAGCCAAGGTATTGAGTCAGAAGCGGAAAAAGGCCAGCGAAGATTTGTCAGTGCAGGTGACTGCAGCAATGCAAACGATTGCGATGGTTGGCGGTAAGTTTTCAGTGTCATTGATTGCTTTGGAAACAGGCAATACGCATGGATTGGAACAGATTGAATTTCAGGTGGCCGCACATCAAGGCCTGCCGTTGCGGCCTTTAGCCAAAGTAGTATCGGGCGGCGAACTGTCACGCATCAGTCTGGCAATTCAAGTGATCACCAGTAAAGTGGGCGTTGTGCCCACACTTATTTTTGATGAAGTTGATGTCGGAATAGGCGGACAGGTCGCAGAGATAGTCGGTCACTTACTGAAGAAGCTTGGAAAAGATCGACAAGTTCTGTGCATTACTCATTTGCCGCAGGTAGCTGCGACCGGTGATCAACACTTGCATGTAATGAAGTGTATCAATCAACAAACGAAAAATGCGCAGGTGGTCAGTCAAATTGCGTTTCTGGATCCGCAGGAACGCATTGAAGAAATTGCCCGTATGCTGGGTGGTGTTAACATCACGCAAACCACCCGGCAGCATGCAGCAGAAATGTTGCAAAGTGGTAGTAGTAATTAACTATTACCTGCTCAAGAAGACGATCAAGTAAAGTGTTGAAAGAAGTAATTCAGTGACGATTTAATGCTGCTTCCAACATCATCAAGGCAATACTCTGTTGTATGGCGATTTTCTTGGGATCTTTTTGCTTGAGCGCGCCGTTCTGGATCTGTTCCCTGGTTATGTCGTAGTAAATTTTCTTTCCGTTTCGCGAAAGTAATACCTTGTGTCGAATTCCGCAATCAGTTAATAATTTCAATGCATGGTTGCGGCTGATGCCTCCGAGCGCTTCCGATATTTCTTTTAGGCTAAGCATGAGTTGTTTTCCATTTTCATAGATTGATTTGGCTATCTAGTGTTAGTAAAGTCGTAGATAGCGCAAAGGATTTCTGATTAATAATGGTTAATAAATTCTGATCTCCAGTTCTTTTATGGTTATATCCGTTCTGACGATGAGGATGACATGTGCCTACCGGATAAAGTGATTGGTGCCGATTGAATCAACGATCATCCGACGATAATGCTCAGATTTGCGGATTTGTAGCAGTTCGAGATTGCTGAGGTTATCGGTCAGGACTGTTCCGTACGTGGGGTCGATATTTAATAATCGCTGTTCCAGCCAAGCGCGATTGGAAACAGGTATTGAATCATCGTCCAAATGGATGACATGATTGGTGGCAAGAAATATGAAATCATTAAAATCTGCACCCGGATCGGAAATGAATACGTGTTGATGCGGGAAGACTTGCGCCAATGTTTTGGAAACAGAGGCTAGCGCCGCATTTTGACCATTATCCAGGAAAGAAACAAAATTCAGCGCAAGAATTCCGTACTTTGCAAGCAGGCCGTGCAATTGGGCTAATGCTTCAACGGTCAATAAATGGGTTGGTTCGGTGCCGCCAGTGAATACATCCAGAATGATTAAGTCATAAGGGCCTTTGAGCTGACGAATCTCGTAACGCGCATCGCCGATGATTCTACGACCAGTGGGCATAAAGCCGAAGTATTCGTTGGCAGCATCGGCAACGGCAGGGTCAATTTCCAGCGTGTCCGTTACAATTTCTGCCTTATTCAAAGTCATGACCATATGTCCGGCACCCTGGCCAATTAATAAGGCTTTTTCCATATTTGGTACGAGAAAGGGGATTTGTCCCACGATTTTCTGGTAGGTGAGGAGATTTTCTCCATGGCTGATACTGGCTGCGCCAATGGTAGAAGCGTCTGAAGTGAGCAAACGGATATTTTCCTTGGGCTTGTCAATTACACGGACCCAACCGTATAAGCTTTCTCGTTCGAATCGGGTTTGGAAGGTATCACTGAATTCTGCTTGCCCTGAGCTGACGATTTGTGGATATAAACCAAATCCAATCACTAATAATAGGGTTGCTGGTACCATGACCGTAGAGGATTTTAGATATTTTCGCTCTATCCATGCCACTGCCACCGCTAGTATCAATAGTGCAATCCCCAGGCCTACAAAAATTTCACGAGAGCCGATCAAAGGAAATAAGTAAAAACCGAGAAAAAGCGTGCCGATAACACTGCCAACCGTGCTGACCGCATAAATGGAGCCTGTGCTGGCGCCTACATTAGACAGTGCGGAAGTGGACAGTTTAACTGCAAAAGGCCCAACCATACCCAGCATAATCAAGCTAGGCGAGAATAGGATCAGTGTGCTGATGAAGCTACCCAAACGCAAACCCAATGGATCTGTGGCCAGTAGAACCGGCCCTGCCAACCAGGGAATGATGAGTGTTAATAGTCCTGCTGTTGCGATGATGAGGGATAATCCAGACCGTGCCCGGTCAGCCCAGATTCCGCCCAGATAATAGCCAAGCGCCAGTGCGATCAGTGTGACTGCAATGAGCGAAGTCCAGACATACAGGCTGGCACCATAGAAAGGCGCGATCAGCCGTGTGCCTAGCAACTCTATAACCATGACCGCTGCACCGGTGAGAAATACGGTGCAGTAAAGCCAGGCTTTGTCAAAAATAGTTGAAGATGAAGGATTGTTCATGGGTACCTTTTAGTGTTTTACCTTGTTTTCTTGAAATCGTTGATGATGATATGGCCACCGGAAATGACCAGGTCGGGATATTCCAGCAATTTAAACCGTTCAAACGGATTGCCGCGGACGGCGATAATATCTGCCGGAGCATCTTTCATCAATGTGCCTAGCAACGGATAATTCAAATACTTTCCCGCTTCGGAAGTTGCTGATCTGAATACCCGCAGCACATCACCAAAGTCAATCCCGTCCGGACTGGTTAAATTCAACATTAAAATCATTTCTTCTGCGTTGATGCCCCAGGGCACATTGTCATGGCCAATCTCAGATCCATAGATAAATTTTGATTTTGAATCGGGATTATGAGACATGATGTGCGCAAGCTTATGCATATTGGCGTGAATACCGGCGCAACCGGATAGGGAATCTACCGTGGTTACGAAGGTTACATTTTGTTCTACCGCGCGGTGTAATAAGTCGTCGCGAATTTCTGCGCAGGGTATATGTGTCCATTCATCCACACCGGCGTCCAGTGCCAGTTCAACTCCGGTATTTTCTCCGACATGGACGGCTACCTTGCGGTTTAATGCATGCGCCTTGGTCACTATCGCTTTGACAATATCCAAAGAAAGTAGCGGCCATGGTGTTTGCGGAGGCTCCCCGTGACCGTGGCTTGACATCCATGGCGCACCGGCTTCACCCCCGGGCTCCAAAGCAATTTTGATCATGCTTGAACCACCGGCCACCAAATCGATTACGGTTTTCTCAGCTTCTTCAATGGTGGCAACCGCTACGCCAATGGTGCCATATTTGTCATGACCACCAGACGTCTCGGTTCCGTGATTGCCGAAAAGATTCAATGGATAACCATCCACTGCCTGAATGATAGGGCCAACGCTCAATATACGTAATTTGCCGTTACCTCCCATCGGTTTCAACAGAGGCCCGCCGGTATCACGGACAGTTGTGATGCCATGCTTCAATACTTTATCACTAGGAATTCTTTGAAAGGTAACGTGAGCATGGGATTCAATGAAGCCCGGCAGAATGGTCGCATCGCCTAATTTCATTTTTCTACTGCATAATCCATTCAGTTGGTTTGGGGTGCCGACTTGAAAAATTTTATTGCCCTTAATCAAGACAGCTGCATTTTCGTGCAGATCGAAGCCGTCAAAAACGCGTTCGGCACTTATTACATAACATTGATTGCCTGCAGAAGATTTTGCTGAGTCATTTTGTGCAAAAGCATGCAGGCTAAGCGGGGATATCAAAGCCAAGATAGTGAGTTGTATGACAGCTTTTAATTGATCAGTTTTCATTTTTATGTTTCTTATCGGTAATTATTTTTATAAATTCGTCGGTGGTTTGCTGTGGTTTCACAGCACGCTTGTGAATAACGAAGCGCTAATCGATCTTTGCAGAATGTTGGTGATTTAAATTAGCTTAGATAAATTTATTGCCATTTTAAGTAAAAAAAACAATATTGATAATGCGACAAATTGTCGCAGCCGTGACAAGATGTTACTGAAATAATGTTGGTTAATTCTTTGTTAACTGATTGTTTAATAATTGTTCATGTGCGTTTGTAAGATGTTCATTCTTGCGTTAATGCCAACCTGCGGCAATTTGTCACATTGTTTTCCTGTCGTTTGATCAATAGTATCCATTCCTGAAGAAATTGCTGTTTATCTCCTAGCGATTTTTTTAAATGATGTCTCGTTGAACGATCTCTTGTGGTGCGAACGCTTGTATCTCTGAAGGTTTGTCTTTCTGCCGTGTGAAATAAAGGAGGATAGGCAATCAGTAGGTAATTAAGCGTAGTTAATACCCCGCAGCTTGCTGCGGGGTTTTTTCTTTTAGAGATAGGCGGCTATGGTGCGACAATTTGCCACATTGCTTTTGCGTGATAAGCAAAATAATATCGCGCCCTGGAATAAGTTCTTTTCTTCAGGGAATAAAGGTTTCTAGGCAGGTGGGAAAAGAATGGTTTTCAGTTGCCCTTTGAGATCCACCTCAAAAGGCAACTTTAGTGAGAAAAATATAAATCATTCTATTAATAAGTTAAAAAGGGGTCTTTGTAACATGTTAAAAAAACAATTTAAGTCTTTTACCCATACTGCATTAGCGACTGCCTTGCTGTTGGGTTTCTCACAAAACGTATTATCGCATACTCGCCTGGAAATTCCTGTGGGAACTGAAGGGGTGAGAATTACTAACAATGTGGTGATTGGCCATGGTTGCGGAGATGGTACTTTTGTAACTAAAAGTTCAATAGTTTTTCCGGACGGTGTGGATTCAACTGTTAAAGTTAATGGCGCAGTTTCATCTGACACCATCGATATGCACGTTGCAAATTGGGGTAATTTATTTCAGAAAGTGTTGGAGCCAGTTGTTTTTAAATCGGAAAATGAAAAGACCGATGCGGCCGGAAATGTCGTAGGATTTTATGTGAATGATGGCAAAATGCCAAACCACTATGCAAGCTATCTGAAATTTAGAGCCGGCGCGGTTTTGTTTGAACCGACTTCCTGTGCTTCCAGCTTGAAAATTGTTATCCCAATTGCAGATATTTGCAAGCCAACACCGATATCAGGTTTTGCCGACGGCATACTCAGTTTATGGACACCGGCAGTAGGGTCCGATTATGACGGTCCCGGGTTGCATGGTTACGATTCTCCAGCAACTTATACAGTAAATCGTGATCTGGCTGCCAATCCACTGCCTGGGAGTTGTTCGGCGACAGGCGATGTGGTTGATTTAGTTCCATCCGCAGCGCAGATCAACCGTGATATGCCAATCAAAAACAAGAAGGGCGTGCAGATTTGGCCAAAACCATAAAATGATGGTGATGTATTAGCTTTTTGTTGTAAGGGGAGGTGAGCGGTGTGGGAGCTCTTGTTCATCTCCTATTTTTTTGAGGAGCCATAATGTTGAAATTACCAAACCATAAGAGTGGAATAGCCATGCCGCTCGTTATTTTTTTTATTGTAATGGCGGGATTTGCGAATCATCTGTTTGCAGACAATGCGAAAGCAAGCTCGGCTTCCAGTCTGGATTCTATCCAGATTTATTGTATGGCGGAACAGGGTAATGTAGCGGAGCCAGATGCCAGCTTTACCGAGACAATAGTCAACCTTGCAGCATCGAGTGATCCGGCTCAAAGAGTAAGCGCTTTGTCGCAACTGGCAGAGAAGGGATCGATTGACGCCGGTGTTGTAGAGAAAATTCTGCAAACCGCGATTCAAGATATCGATCCGAATGTCAGAGGGCAGGCAGTTTATGCCTTTGCACAGCAAGGTTGCGGGGATCTCTTTGTAGTGCTTGAACAAGCTTTGCAAGACACCGAGCTTTCAGTGCGATTGATGGCGTTAGATAGTTTAGGTGCTGATGAAAGAAGCGTGGCGCTACTTAAAGAAATCGTTGAAGACGAAGACGAGGCTGAAGCCATCAGAGATTTGGTCACGATGAAACTTGAATCTTTAAGCGTAAGTAATTAAAACCTAGGACAGCGGCATTCAATAAGCCGCTTATGCTATCGATGGAATTGTAAGATTATTTTATTTAAAAGGATTGAAGATGAAATTCTCAAATTTGAAGGGAATATTTGTTTTAGTTTTTGGATTGATGGCATTATATGCAGGCACAGCTTCGGCGCATAACCAAGCGGGCAGCTTCACTTCCGGCTTAGCGGCTGCGGTTGACTTTTATCAAGCCACTTGTTTTGACGATGGAAGTGGTGCGCCGTCCTATCTCGAAGCGCAAGTCAAGGATATGACAGCCAGCACCGCCAAAGTCAGCATACTCGCGCATAAAGGAACCAGTTGTACTACAAATCTGTGCGCGCAATTTAGTGTCGACACTACGGATAGCAACACCACCTATAGTCCTTTAGTGACCGTAAAGCAAGGTGCAGGGGTGTATAGCATATTCGTGATGCATACCGCAGCGGGCACGGATAGTTACGATGTGGCGCTCCACTGTAAAACCGCAGCCGGTGCGCATACGGGTACCAGTGTCGTGTCAAGACAGCAGCAATAATGCGTATCTGTTTCAATCGAATGGTTGCGGGTACTTAAAAATAAGAGCGTTACCGGGTCTGTGTTACAAATGCTCATCCTAACCACAAACAAAACAGACGGTAACGCTTTAATTTTGATGTTTCTATAGTAGTTGCTGGCTTTTACATGTATCGTTTGCTCACAGAACACGTGAAAGCAAATTGGGTTTTCAGCCTGAGTCCAGCGTATATCGATTGTTTATCTGGGAATGGTCATTTAGCTTTACGGCATCGAATAATCTCACACAAAGAGTAAGCACATTCTCGCGATTGGCCATGAAAGGTCGATTGGTGCTGGAGCTCTACAAAATTCCGCATACAGCAATTCAAGATAACGACATTCAATAAACTGCTCGCGGTGTTGGCAGAATTGTAAAGCTATATCAGATCATCACTCGTGTTAAAAATAGCAAAAAGAATTTTTTATTTAAGGAGCTATATGATGAAATTCTCAAATTTGAAGGGAATGCTTGTTTTATTGTTTGTATTGATGACACTGAATGTTGTCACAGCTTCGGCGCATAATCAAGCGGGTAGTTTTACCACTGGTTTAGCGGCTGCTGTTGACTATTATCAAGCCACTTGTTTTGACGATGGTAGTGGCGCACCGTCCTATCTCGAAGCGCAAGTTAAGGATATGACAGCCAGTTCAGCTAAAGTGAGTGTGCTCGTACATAAAGGAACCAGTTGTACCACCAATAAGTGTGCACAATTCAGAGTCGATAGCGGGGATCGCAATACCACTTACAGTCCCTTAGTAAAAGTTCCACAAGGTTCTGGTGTATATAGCGTATTCGTGATGCATACGGCAGCAGGCACGGATAGTTATGATGTTGCGCTCCACTGTAAAACCTCAAGCGGCGTGCATACGGGAACCAGTGTCGTATCGAGACAACAGCAATAATGAGCAGTTTCTGCTTTAACTAAATTGTTGTGGCTATTTGAAAATAAGCGTGTTGCCGTATTCGTTGGTTTCAGTCTGCTGATCACAATCAATCAAATGGTGATGCTTGAGCTTTATAGAGAAGCCAAAGTGTGGCTCATGCATCACTTGCATGAGCCATGTTCTTATTGATTTGTAAATTTATTCAAGGTAGTTGCTGACAGGGATTAAAACTTATATCCACGATGGAGCGCTACGATACCTGCAGTCAGATTAAAATATTCCACGCGCTCAAAGCCAACTTGTTCCATTAGCTCTTTTAATTCATCTTGCGAGGGATGCATGCGAATGGATTCCGCTAAATATTGATAGCTTTCTGCGTCATTCGTTATCACTTTCCCCATGGCCGGCAGTAACTTGAATGAATAGGCATCGTAGGCTGGTTGCAGCGGTTTCCATATTTTGGAGAATTCCAGCACGAGAACAGTTCCACCTGGTTTTATGACACGTAGCATTTCTTTGAGCGCAATATCCTTATGGGTCATATTTCGCAAGCCAAAAGCCACACTGACACAGTTAAAATAATTGTCAGGAAAAGGTAATTTTTCGGCATCACACTGTGCAACTGGAGTCGGCGTACCTTCATCAATTAGGCGGTCACGCCCGATGGAAAGCATGGAATTGTTAATGTCGGTTAGCCATACTTGCCCATACTTTCCTACTTTTTGCAAAAACAATACGCTTAAATCTCCAGTACCTCCTGCAATATCCAATACCTTGTCACCGGGTTTTATTCCGCTGGCTTCAATGACAAAACGTTTCCATAACCGGTGCATTCCAACTGACATGAGATCGTTCATTAAATTGTAGCGTTCTGCGACAGAATGAAAAACCTCAGCGACTTTGCCTGCCTTTTCATCTTCTGCAACAGTATTAAAACCAAAATGGGTTGTTTTAGTCATGACATAAATTTGAATTCAATTGGATAAAGCGCATAGGTAATTGTCGAGATTCAGTTACTTGCAGGAATGATTAGATTTTTGAGGTTTGACTTCGTGTTCGCGGCTGGCACCGGCTGCTTCTAAGCGCTGCAAGTAACGCGGCCACATTGTATCCTGATTAAGGCCAAAGTTATACAACAGATCCCATGAATAAAGCCCGGTATTATGACCATCGGTGAAATTGAGTTGTATGGCATAATTACCAACAGGCTCGATTTTGCTGATATTGACCGTCTTCTTGCCGGTTTGTAGTACCTCTTGCCCCGGCCCATGACCACTCACTTCGGCGGAGGGTGAATGTACGCGCAAAAATTCACACGAGAATTGGAAAAATTTGCCATCAGAGAAAGTAATATCCAGTATTCTGGATTGTTGATGCAACTTGATTTCTGTCGGATGCGGTGTGTTTTTGGTTAAACCGGCCATGATGATTATTTAATACGATGAGTTAAAGTTAAGGGTATGCAATGGCTCCATTGTAACAAACTGTGCAAAAAATTAATTGATGCAGGAATACAAGCATGAGCGCAAAAATACTGATCGTGGAAGACGAAGCGGCTATCCGTGAGTTAATTGTTTATAATTTGCAGCAAGCTGGGTATGAAAGTATTTGCGCTGAAGATGCAGAGAAGGCAATGGCGATCATTCATGAGGCGTTGCCAGATTTGATTTTGTTGGATTGGTTGCTGCCGAAAATGACTGGCATAGATTTTGCCCGAGTGCTGCGGCGCAATGAACGTACCCGTCTTATTCCGATTATTATGCTGACAGCACGAACTCAGGAAGCGGATAAAGTAGCCGGTCTGGAAATAGGTGCGGATGACTACGTAACAAAGCCTTTCTCGCCGCGTGAATTGATTGCGCGAATTAATGCGGTCTTGCGTCGATTAACCCCGGAAGCTTCTGCACAAGTGGTTGAAATCCATGGATTGCGCTTGGATCCAGTCAATCATCGTGTTACAGATGAGAATAGAGAAATTGCACTGGGGCCTACTGAGTATCGTTTGTTACATTTTATGATGTCACATACAGAACGCGTATATTCACGTAGTCAATTGTTAGATCGAGTGTGGGGTGATCACGTATTTGTCGAAGAACGTACTGTCGATGTGCATATCCGCCGGTTGCGGAAAACCCTGCAATGGACTGGTAAAGACAGCTGGATACAAACTGTCAGAGGAGCGGGGTATCGGTTCTCGGCAGCTGCCGTAGGTCCCGCTAATGATTCAAATAAGGAAATCTGATAATGTTTGCTGTGCTTAATGTTACAGTGATGAAACTGATCAGCACAGAATGTTGATAAATGTGTATCGGTATCGTTATGATTCGGCAGATCGAGTCAGCGAATTTCAAAAATGTACAAAATTTTTCAGATAATCGTTTTATTGTAGGATAGTACTTAAGTGTCTGATATCTGGCGGCGTTCATCAAACATTCTTTTTCTTATCTTTGTTACAGCGTTACTATGCATGATCTTTGGTGCTGTGAAGGCGCTGATTTTCTTTGGTGTGGTCATGCTATGGGTCGTATTCCATCATATTCGTCACTTGGTCTTACTTGAGCGTTGGTTACAGCTTTCTGATCATTCTCCCGCGAGCATTCCAGCTGGTTCTGGAGCTTGGGATGATGTATATGCACATTTGGCGCGCTACGTGCGTGAGCATAGTCAGAGCCAGGAAACGCTGAGTACTGCCTTAAGGCGTATGCAAAGTGTCACCTCTGCAATGCCCGATGGTATTGTTATTCTCGATATGAGTGATCGCATTGAATGGTGTAACAAGGTTGCGGAAAAGCACCTAGGTATCAAGCTAGCATTGGATGCCGGTCAGCAGATTACCTATCTGGTGAGGCAGATACCATTTGTTGAATATATGACAGCACGCCAATATACTAATCCATTGATTCTAAATCAGACGCGATTGTATGGCCTGATTATTTCCTTGCAGTTGGTCCCTTATGGTTATAACCAGAAGCTTCTGATTAGTCGCGATATTACGCGTTTTGAGAAAATAGAAACGATGCGGCGCGATTTTATTGCTAATGTCTCGCATGAATTGCGCACACCGCTTACTGTTATCAGTGGTTTTCTTGAAACACTATCCGCTGATGATAATGTTAATAGCAGTTTCAATAAGCGTGCCTTGGTATTAATGACAGAGCAGACAACTCGCATGCAGCGGTTAATTGAGGACTTGCTGATTCTATCACGTCTTGAAAATGAGCAGAATAAGATAAGCGAAAAAACAGTGAATGTAGTTAACTTGGCGCAAGATCTTTTACAGGAGGCGGAATCCCTGAGTGCAGGTCGGCATCAAATAAAATTAACTATTGCTTCGCAAGATCAGCTCTTGGGGAGCGAGGAAGAATTACGCAGTGCTTTTGGCAATTTGATCAGTAATGCGATTCGTTATACTCCAGATGGGGGCGAAATAAGTATTAGTTGGGAAAAGCACCATGATCAAGGATTGTTTGTTGTGCAAGATAGTGGAATCGGGATTGAGCTTGAGCACATTCCACGCTTGACAGAGCGTTTTTATCGTATTGATAGTAGCCGTTCGAGAGAAACCGGCGGCACAGGGCTTGGCTTGGCAATTGTCAAACACGTTTTGAACCGGCATGAAGCGCATCTTGAAATTACTAGTCAAGTAGGTAAGGGTAGCCGATTTAATATCTGGTTCCCAGCCAAACGCCTAATTCCGGGAAATGCTTGACCCATTTAGTATCTACGCGGTGCGCGGGAACTTAATGGGTTTTATTTAATAAGACAAGATCTGTGTAAACTCGATTGCTGGCGACGAGTAGTCGGGGTGAAGGATTTTTTTGAATAGGATTGTCGAATAAAAAACAGCCACCTGTTGTTAGGTGGCTGTTAGTTCTCTATTGGACCCTTTGCGGATCCTTGCGTTGCTACTAAATTATCTGATTGCTGATGTTCTTGGATCGAGATTAACACGGGCTTTGTTGACTGTTGAATTATCATGATCCATTGTTATTTTTTTATGTAGATCCGCATTATTCAAACTTTCTGCCAATACTTCCTCGTATTCGCGAATATTGGCGACTGTATGTGATTTGAATTCTTGCCCTTGTCTTCCATAGTAATAAGGATGTGCTTCGTACTCTTCAAGAGCGACTTTATTTTTTTGTAATTTTGCTTCAGTTTCCTTGGCAACATTTTCATAATATTGTGTCAATGCGGCATGATTGTTGTCATCAATACCTTCTACTTCTACCGCCAATACTGGTAATACTGTTAGGCTAAATGCCAAAATAGAAATTAATGTCAAGAATTTTTGTGCTTTCATGATCGGCTCCTCGAGTGGTAGATTGATGGCTGTCATAATAGCGGTACTTAATGCAACGAGTATATTGGGGTAACCCTGGTTTTTATCTAGTGGTTTCCATTAGATGCTATGCTTTTTATTTTTATTATGTTTTCGTGAGTTGGCACTGGGTTGAGCATTGTTGGTTGGGTGTCGTGACCAAACAATTGCTGCGATTCCTGCCAAAATCATTGGAATCGATAGCCATTGCCCCATCGTAATCCCTAAAGTCAGTACGCCCATGAAGCCATCTTCCGGTTCGCGAAAAAATTCTGCGGATGAACGTAAGATACCGTAGCCAATCATGAATACACCCGTGACCGCACCAGTTGCACGTGGTTTGGCTGAGTAAATCCAGATGAAAATGAACAGTACCACACCTTCAAGCGCAAATTGATACAATTGGGAAGGATGACGAGGAAGTTCGTCAACATACGGAAAAACCATACCCCATGGAACGTCGGTGGGGCGTCCCCATAATTCACCGTTGATGAAATTGCCAATGCGGCCTGCTGCTAACCCTGGTGGAATCAGTGGGATGACAAAGTCGGTTACTGCAAGCCATGACAATTTATATTTGCGGGCGAGCAATATCATTGCAACAAAGACGCCAAGAAATCCACCATGAAAAGACATGCCGCCTTCCCAAATAGCGAAAATATGTAGCGGATGTTCCAGATAATAGCCGAATTGATAGAATAATACATGCCCCAGCCGTCCGCCCACAACGACACCAAGCATGCCGTAAAATAGGGCATCGTCGAGCATTTCGTAAGTAAAGGTGGCGTGCGGATTGTATTTGATGCGATACCGCCCGAGCAAAATGAACACCACAAAACCAAGCAGGTACATCAATCCATACCAGTGCACAGAAAGCGGTCCTAGTGAGATGGCAACGGGATCAATTTGCGGATGAACGAGCATAGTTTCGACCTTATTTACGGTAAAATATTAAGCATTATACCAATTGCACTGGTATACGCCGTGTCATAAATTGTATTTCTATCTTATTCAGGAGCAAGCATGCCAGATAATAAACGTAGTCAGGCTATTACTCAGGGTACGCAACACGCACCCAGTCGTGCCATGTTGCGTGCGGTCGGTTTTAACGATGAGGATTTTAATAAACCGATTGTGGGTGTTGCCAATGGCTATTCCACGATTACGCCATGTAATAAAGGGCTGAATGAACTGTCATTACATGCCGAATTGGCATTAAAGCAAGCAGGTGCCATGCCGCAGATGTTTGGCACCATCACGGTGTCAGACGGAATCTCGATGGGAACGGAGGGCATGAAGTATTCTCTGGTTTCGCGCGAAGTGATTGCCGATTCGATTGAAACCTGTGTTCAGGCGGAAAGTATGGATGGTGTAATTGCTATCGGTGGTTGCGATAAAAACATGCCGGGCGCGATGATTGCGATTGCACGCATGAATGTGCCGGCAATTTTTGTCTATGGCGGTACGATCAAACCCGGGCATTATAAAAATCAAGATCTGACCATTGTTAGCGTATTTGAGGCGGTGGGGCAGCACAGTGCACATAAAATTGATGATGACGAATTATTGCAGATTGAGCGTCATGCTTGCCCAGGCGCTGGTTCTTGCGGCGGCATGTTTACCGCCAATACGATGTCATCCGCATTCGAAGCGATGGGTATGAGCCTGTCATATTCTTCTACAATGTCAGCTGAAGACGACGACAAATTAATCAGTGCTGGACAATCCGCTGAGGTATTGGTTAATGCCATCAAAAAACAAATCCTGCCGCGCGACATCATTACGCGTAAATCGATAGAGAACGCTGTTGCAGTAATTATGGCAGTAGGCGGATCGACTAATGCCATACTGCATTTTTTAGCGATTGCGCACGCGGCTGAAGTCGAGTGGAGTATTGATGATTTTGAGCGGATGCGCGGCAAAGTTCCGGTGCTGTGCGACCTGAAGCCTTCTGGGCGCTACGTGACCTCCGATCTGCACCAGGCGGGTGGAATTCCACAAGTGATGAAAATGTTACTGGATCATGAACTGCTACACGGAGATTGCATTACGATCAGCGGGCAGACCATTGCAGAGGTGTTGCAAGCAGTTCCGGGCACACCACGTGCCGATCAGAATGTGATCCGGCAATGGGACAGTCCGATGTATGCACAAGGACATCTCGCTATTTTGAAAGGTAATTTGTCGACTGAAGGTTGCGTTGCGAAAATTTCCGGAATTAAAAATCCGAAAATTACTGGTCCTGCACGTGTATTTGAATCGGAGGAGACTTGCATGGCAGCAATTCTGGCACGCAAAATTCAACCTGGCGATGTGGTGGTGATTCGTTATGAAGGGCCTAAAGGTGGCCCGGGAATGCGCGAAATGTTGTCTCCTACCTCCGCTTTGATTGGTGAAGGTTTGGGTGATTCCGTCGGATTAATTACCGATGGGCGTTTTTCCGGTGGTACTTACGGGATGGTGGTCGGGCACGTGGCGCCAGAGGCTTTTGTCGGTGGTACTATTGCGCTGGTGAAGGAAGGAGATTCGATTACCATTGATGCCGAACAGAGGCTGCTGCAATTGAACGTATCCGATGATGAGCTTGCGCAGCGCCGCGGATCTTGGCAACCACCGCAACCGCGTTATTCGCGCGGGGTGCTGGCCAAATATGCGAAGCTTGTGTCCAGCGCCAGTACAGGTGCAATAACAGATTAGTTCTTTGTATTGCCGATAATTTTGTTCAAAAGTTTTAGAATTGTGCTGGAACTAAACAATTTGCCCTGAAGTCTCAGCAAAGCAGTATCATCAGAGTTTGTAGTTGGAGTGGTAAGTGCGTGAGAAAGTATAGCAACAGGTGGGATATTAAGAATCACAAACTTACAGGAAGTGCTGCAAGTCTGTAAAGTTCGGGTTAGAATATCAACCCATTTATAATTTTATAATAAGGAAGATATATGAAAAAAGTATTAATTGGAGCAGTAGCTGCATCTGCCTTTTTCTTAGTTGGTGGTGCGCAAGCAGATGCCGATCTGGCAAAAAACAGTGGTTGTTTGAATTGCCATAATGTTGATACGAAGCTAGTTGGTCCAAGCCTGAAAGATATTGGCGCTAAATATGCAGGTCAGGATGGTGCGGCTGAAATGCTGGCAGAAAAAATCCTAAAAGGAAGTAATGGTGTCTGGGGTCCAATTCCAATGCCGCCTAATGCTAACGTTAGTCCAGAAAATGCTAAAGTATTAGCTGATTTTATTCTGACACTGAAGTAATAAGCATTCAGAATTCAGAAAAGCCGACGCCTAACAGCGTCGGCTTTTTGTTTGCATGAAATTTTTATTTTTGTAGTGGAGTAAAGATGAAAACTCGTATTAAATGGAAAGGCAACGTCAGTTTCCTGGCTGAATCCGCTAGCGGGCATTCGATATTAATGGATGGCGCGCCTGAAGCAGGGGGACAGAATCAGGGGCCACGCCCAATGGAAATGCTGTTGATGGGGTTAGGCGGTTGCACTACATTTGATGTGGTGCTGATTTTGAAAAAAAGCCGTCAGGATATTACCGATTGCGAAGTGGAAATTGAAGCAGAGCGCGCACCTGTTGATCCAAAGGTATTTACTCATATTCATTTGCATTTCATCATTACTGGGCGCAATTTGAATTCTCAACAAGTTGAACGGGCTATTAATTTATCATCTGAGAAATATTGTTCGGCTTCCATCATGCTCAAGCAAACTGTTAAGATAACTCATGATTTCAAGATTATTGATGCCTAGTTATAAATAATGGGTTGTGCTGGGGGTCAATACTGTCATAGTAATCCGGATTCATGTGCTTGCTGGTCGGCATGGTAGCTGGAACGTACCATTGGCCCACAGGCGGCATGACTAAATCCCATCGCAAGTGCCGCATGCTCAAATGTTTTGAATGCTTCGGGCGTGACGTAGCGCATGACTGGTAAATGACCGATGCTGGGTTGTAAATATTGACCAATGGTCAGCATTTCCACATTGTGTCTGCGCAAATCGTGTAATACCTCCATGATTTCTTCATCTGTTTCTCCTAGACCTAGCATTAGGCCTGACTTGGTCGGGATGTGAGGGAAATCGGCTTTAAAATCTTTTAGTAATTTTAATGAATTAGCATAATCAGCGCCGGGTCGGCACTGTTTATATAATCTGGGTACGGTTTCGAGATTATGGTTTAAAACATCGGGTGGACAAGCTGCTAGTTTCTCCAAGGCAATCCCCAGACGACCCCTAAAATCAGGTACCAAGGTTTCAATCTTGGTATTAGGTGAATGAGTACGTATTTCGCGGATACAGTCAACGAAGTGTTGCGCGCCACCGTCACGTAAATCGTCACGGTCTACACTGGTAATCACCACATATTTCAATCGCATCGCGGCTATCGATTGCGCCAGATGCAACGGTTCACCGGCATCCGGAGGATTGGGTCTGCCGTGCGCAACATCACAGAAAGGACAGCGGCGTGTACATAGGTCGCCTAGAATCATAAAAGTTGCCGTTCCTTTTCCAAAGCATTCGCCAATATTAGGGCATGACGCTTCTTCACAGACCGTATGAAGCTTATGTTCACGCAACAGCCGCTTAACTTCGTAATAGCTTTCACTGTTGGATGAGCGAACGCGAATCCACGAGGGTTTACGCAACAGATCATTGCGTGATTGCAGTGCTATTTTGACGGGATTGCGCGCAGTTTTGTCAGCGCCTTTTTGCCGGGTATCAGTGGTCATAATGATAAATTGATTATCCTTTGATAAGTTTTTCTTGTATCTGATTAGCGAGTTTGTTGCTTAATATTTCCAGGCTATCGGTAATGCCCAAATCTTTGGTTTGCGTAATTTGTAAGCCTTGATGGCCGCAGGGATTAATGTAAGAAAATGGAGTCAGATCCATATTTACATTCAAAGCGATACCGTGATAACAGAAATTTCTCTTGATTTTGAGTCCCAATGAGGCGATTTTGGCATTGCCAATGTACACGCCTGGCGCCTCAACTCGTCCTGTCGCATTAATATGGTAATCCTTCAATAAGTCGATCACAGCGTTTTCCATGTTTCTGACTAGTTCTCGCACGCCGAGTTTTAACCGGCGAACATCCAGCAATAAGTAAGCAATAATTTGTCCAGGTCCATGATAGGTGATCTGCCCGCCACGATCTGATTTAATTACATCAATCCCGTGACTGTTTAATAGATGCTCATCCTTTCCTGCAATGCCTTGAGTAAATATAGGTGGGTGTTGTAATAACCAAATTTCGTCACAAGTTTCAGTGGTACGAGCAGCAGTAAAATCCTTCATGGCTTGCCAGGTAGGTTGATAATCGGATAGCCCTAAGGTTCTGACGATCAAGCGCTGTCACTCATGAATGGAAAATGAATGCTGGTGTCGCATGGATAGTCATAATACCACTGAGATCATGGAATGTTCGGATAATGCCTGATATAAAGCGTCGATTTGAGATCGGGAAGTGGCGCGAATGGTGCAGGTGAGGCTTAAATAAGTGCCATTTCTGCTGGCCTTTACAGCCGTAGTGGTGGTATCGAAATCTGGAGCATGGTATTTAACAATAGCCAATGTTATTTGAGTAAAATCCTGATGCGCTTTACCCATAATCTTGATTGGAAAATCACAAGGATATTCAATTAATGAAGCTTGTTCTGTCATAACTGCAAATCGAAAATAGCTTAATTTAAATCAACTGGTTAAACGATCTGTGGTGTGCCCACGCATGTGAGTTGCTTTATATTCTTGATAGAGTGCATGCAATCGCCTGAAAAATTCTCCTGGTTTTCCATCTCCCACAGGTTTATTGTCCAATAAAGTAATTGGCATGATTTCTTTGGTCGATGACGTCAGCAGAATTTCGTCAGCTATTCGTATCTCTATTTCATGAACCTCTCTGATTTCATGGGGAATTTGATTGGATGCAGCTAGTTCCAGCACTACATCATATGTGATCCCAGGTAACATCAGATTACTTTTTGGAGGTGCCAGCAATATTTTGTCCTTTACTATGAAAATGTTGCTGGCAGAACCTTCGGTCAGGAATCCATTTCGAATCAAGATGGTTTCGAGTGCCTGCACATCCACTGCCAGTTGCCGCAACAATACGTTGGGTAGCAGAGAAATGGCTTTGACATCGCAGCGAATCCAGCGATTATCATTAGCTGTAACAGCCGATGCACCACTTTTAAGTAATTCTTCAGATGGCTGCAGCAGCGGATTACTCATAATAAAAATAGTGGGAGGAACATTTGCAGGAAAAGCATGATCACGCTTAGCCACTCCGCGCGTGATGTGCAGATAAATGTATTGGTCTTCCCCGTCATTATTAATTATGACCTGCTCCAAAATGTTTCTCCATTCTTCATTACTGAATGGATTCTTTAGGCGTATGCCATCCAAGCTGTGTTGTAGACGCATGAGATGTTCGGCGAGCCGGAAAGGTTTTCGTGAATAAACTGGAATAACCTCATATATGCCATCTCCGAAAATAAAACCACGATCCAGCACAGGAACAAATGCTTCTTCGATGGGCATAAACTTGCCGTTCAGATATATCATGCGAAATTCTTTTGATAAGTTTAGCTGGAGATTAGTTTAACAACAATTTTACACTATCCCATGCACGGCCCAGGAAACTGGCTGAATCAACTTTTTCCAAGGCGACTAATGGATAAACTTCAACAGTCTTATTGTCGAGTGTAAATTTAACCGTACCAACTTCTTGACCGAGTTGAACTGGTGCGATCAGAGGTTGTTTATACTCCATGGTGGCTTTAAGCTTGTCAGCCTGACCTTTTGGCAGAGTGAAAAAAACATCACGATCAAATCCGGCTTTCAATTCGTTCTGGGTACCTTTCCACAAATGGATGGTGGCAAGTGAATCATTTTTTTTGTATAAATGCAGCGTATCGTAAAACTGGAAACCATAATTGAGTAGGCGCTGACTTTCTATGCTGCGTGCATTGGCTGATTGGGCACCAATGACGACTGAGATTAATCGTCGTTTATCGCGTATCGCCGATGTAATCAGGCAATAGCCGGCAGTTTTAGTCCAACCTGTTTTCATGCCATCAACATGTGGGTCAATCCAAAGCAACCGATTCCGGTTGGGTTGGGTAATGTTGTTATAGGTATATTCCTTTAATGAGTAAAGCGGGTAAAAATCCGGAAATTCGCGGATGATAGCAGTTGCCAGTAAAGTTAAATCATGTGCGGTTGTATAGTGATTGGAGTCGGGCAACCCCGTTGTATTAGTGAAATTCGTGTTTTTCATTCCTAAACGCTTTGCTTCGTTATTCATGATAGTCACGAAACTTGCTTCTGAGCCTGCGACGGCCTCAGCCAAGGCAATGCAGGCATCATTGCCGGATTGGACGATCATTCCACGGATTAATTCATCTACAGTAACTTGCTTCTTAGGCTCGATAAACATGCGTGAACCAATCATGCGCCAGGCACTTTCGGATACCGGAACAGTTTGATCCAGTGCAATTTGCCTCTGTTTCAACGCAGAAAACACCACATAAGCAGTCATCAGCTTGGTGAGAGATGCAGGTTCTATGCGTTCGTGTACGTTTTGTCCGGCCAATACCTGTCCCGTTTGAAAATCTGACAGCATAAAAGATTTAGCAGCTACGGAAATATCTTGTTGCTGTGCAGATACTGATGAAACAGCGAGGCACGCTAGCAATAACACGAATAAGAGCTTCATATGAATCCGCAAAAAATAAATATTATATCTTGCCATCAGAGAATCTAAAACCTTACAGTTTTAAAACACGATAGATGCAAGACTAAAAGACAGTTCTTAGAAATTATCATGGGGTGCGCTACATTGGCAACCTGGCATCTTGAGCAATCAACTATATAGTGAAATTGCTGAAAACTTGTCATGATTAAAGATAGCAGATTTCTCAATTATTGGAAGGGGATTTTATGTCAATCAAGTAAGAAGTGCATGGGGAAGGTGCAACCAAAAATTAATCTTTTTGATCAACGATGATGTCCTCTGCGATGGCTTCCTCCCCGGTGGTGATGTCCTCCATTCATGTGTCTGTGTCCACCGATAAAATGTCGATGCCCTCCACCCACATGCCTACTATATCCGCCGATAAAGTGTCTTTGCGCTCTGATGTAGCTGGGACTGATGGAATTGGGTGATTGATACCCGTAACCATATACTGTATTTCGATAATATCCAGAGCCACCATAATAAGGCGCCGCCATACATCCACTGAGAAAAAGTATTCCAATTATTGCCGACAGAATGAGTGTTCTTTTTGCGTTCATAATGTATCTCCAGGTTAAACCAAAGTACAGATTGTTTGTAAAAATACTTTTCATTTAAATTTCATCTGTAATCCTTGGCGCAATGCAGAAATCTATTTGTTATTTTGGTTTCAATTGTGTGGTTTTTGACCTTAATAGGAGCTGAATAGAAATCGATTTTTGTCGGAAAAGCATTCTGGTTATTAATAGGGATACAAGCAGTAATAATCTATAGATATGTGTTATGAATCAGATGGCTATTTGTTTTTGTTGACGATAATAATTTGTCGCGGTGATTGTTTTTTTGAATGTTCTTGGGCTGGATTTTAGTCAGAGAGTCAATTTATTTCATACCCTTGCTTTGCATGAATTTTTGCTATAACTGACCGATTGCTAACAATGAGGAATGTAGTAACTTGCTGGGGGCGGTAACAACTTCCTTGGTCTTTACGATACGGCAGAGATTATTGATATTGATTCTTCAGAATATCCAGGCTCGCTGCGATTACACGAAAATATTTCCTGATAGCTATGTCATTTTCCAAGTTAAGTTTTCCCCGGCATAAAGGGGGATCAATTTTTCATTTGCGAATCCGAATTTCTCTGGAACAATCCAGTGTTCTTTTTTTAGCGTGATATGGCTGCTGTTACGGGGCAACTGATAAAAATCCGCACCGTAAAAACTAGCAAATGCTTCTAATTTATCAAGCGCACCTGCTTGTTCGAATGCTGTTGCGTACAATTCAATAGCAGCATGGGCTGTGAAAATTCCAGCGCAACCACAGGCGTTTTCTTTATTTGTTTGTGCGTGCGGTGCACTGTCAGTGCCAAGGAAAAATTTCGGATTGCCGCTGGTGGCTGCGTTCAATAATGCTTGACGATGAATTTCGCGCTTCAAGATAGGTAAGCAGTAGTAATGAGGGCGGATGCCACCTTGAAAAATCGCATTACGATTCAACAATAAGTGATGCGCCGTAATCGTAGCCGCAATCGATTTGGATGTCTCTTTTACAAACATTACTGCATCCCGTGTAGTAATATGCTCAAACACGATGCGCAAGTTTGGAAAACGTTGTGTCAGAGGAGCCAGTATCCGATCGATAAAAACTTTTTCTCTATCAAATATATCTATATTAGTATCTGTTACTTCGCCATGCACCAGCAACGGCAGGTTATTTTGCTCCATTGTTTCCAATGTAGTATAGCACTTGGTAATATCGGTTACTCCGGCATCCGAATTTGTCGTTGCGCCAGCCGGATACAGTTTTATGCCGTGTACAGCTTTACTCTCTTTTGCCCGAATGATTTCTGAGGGAGATGTATTATCAGTCAAGTACAGGGTCATCAGCGGATTAAAACTGCCATACAATGTCTCAGGTAAAGCAGCCAATATCTGTGCACGATAAGCCAAGGCCATTTCCGTTGTTACAATCGGCGGTTTAAGGTTAGGCATAATAATCGCGCGCGCAAACTGCCTTGCCGTATGCGGCAGCACAGAGCGTAATTGCTTGCCGTCTCGCAAATGTAAGTGCCAATCATCTGGACGGGTGATAGTTATGCTGGTCAAGGTTTATTAGCCATCAATATAAGAACTGGATTATAGCGTAAGCGCCATTAGGCTATTCGGGATATCCTGCAGTTTTTAATGCTAACGCCAGTTGATAGAGCGAATTTTTGTTTTCACCCGTGATCTCTGTTGTCAGTTTAACTGCTTGCTTTAACGGCAGTTCAAGCAGTAAGCATTTTAGTGTGTGCTGTGCTTGTTCACTGATTTCGGATTTGTCCATGGTTTCTGCACCGGACAACAATAAAACAAACTCGCCTTTTTGCTGATTACTGTCTCCCTGTAGCCAGGAATAAACTTCTTCCAAAGTGCCCATATGGATAGTTTCAAATAATTTAGTCAGTTCACGGGCAATGGTAAGATTACGCTGAGAACCGTAAACCTCCATCATGTCGATTATGCATTCCAGAATTCGATGAGGTGCCTCATAAAATATTAATGTGCACAGCTGTGGTTTTAATTCGATTAGTGCGCGCTTACGCAATCCAGTTTTAGTCGGTAAAAAACCATAAAATAAAAAATGTGGATCTGTAATGCCGCTGGCTGATAGGGCGCAAATTGCTGCATTCGCACCGGGAATGGGAATAATAGAATATCCATGCGCACGTACGTGTTGAACTAGAATTGCGCCTGGATCGGAAATGCCAGGGGTGCCTGCATCAGTTACTAAAGCAACATTTTTACCGCTATTTAACAGTGCTAAAATCTTATTGGAAACAATTGCTTCATTGTGTTGATGTAAGCTAATAAGCTTGGTGGAAATTGAGTGTGCTGCTAAAAAATGTCCGGAAACTTGTGTATGTTCAGCGGCGACTACATCCACTTTTGCCAGAATATCTAAGGCACGTAAGCTGATATCGTTTAAATTTCCTATTGGTGTGGCAACCACATATAATGCGCTTTTACTCAGCATAATCCTCACGATGCAACGTTTCTTTATAATTACCCTAGTAGCAGTCTTGTTGTTAAGTTTTAGCTTTTCATCGATGGCGACTGATCTCAGTGAGCAAGATCAATTAGAAATTTTACCTGAATCTGCGCTAGTACCTCATATTGCGCTGTTACTGCCCTTGGAATCCGCCTCATTTGGCGAAGCTGCTAATATGGTGAAAGAGGGTTTTGTGACTGCTACACAGCGCGGAGAGCCGCTTCCAGCAATCATTCGGTTATATTCCACAACCGATGATCCGCTCGATATTTTGATTACTTATCATCAGGCGTTAAATGCCGGTGCAATATTCGTCGTCGGCCCTCTCACGCGTGATGGTGTTTCGGCTGTGGCATCCAGTCATTTTTTCAGTGTGCCCACTTTAGCACTGAATACAACCGACAGTAATACGAATTTGCCGCCTAAACTTTATTCTTTTGGTTTGCAGATGGAGTCTGAAGCGAATCAGCTTGCTGAACTAGCGCTGTCAAGTGGTAGAAGTCACGCCATTATCATCGGTGATGACAGTCCACTATCTAGACGGCTGCAGAATGCCTTTACGCTGCGGTGGCAAAAAGAAATTGATAAAACCACCGAATCATTTCTGTATGCTGATAATCCAACAGTGCTGCAACAATTTCGTAATTTGACTGCCGGTAGTAATCATTTGGTTTTTCTTGCTCTGGACCTGGAAAAATCACGTTTGCTACGTTCCTACATTGATCCAGAAGTGCCGGTGTATGCCACATCACAGATTTTTTCAGGAACTGACAATTTTTTACTCAATAATGATCTCAATGATATCCAGTTTCTGGATATGCCTTGGCTATTGCAACCTGATCATCCCGCTGTTATGGCCTATCGTCACATCAGCACAGCTAAGAGTATTGAAATGGAGCGCCTTTATGCGCTGGGTATTGACGCTTTCCGATTGCTAGTAAATTTGATGTTGCCACAGCCTATTGATGCAATTTCTATTGATGGCGTTACCGGGCAAATTCGCTTCCAATTACCTAATCAGTTTGTGCGCGAACTTGTTGCAGCGCAATTCAAGAGCGGTAAAATTCAACTGATAATGAATTCAAAAAGTATTGTGGAAGATGAAGGGCAGTGAGGCCGAAGAAATAGCCGTGTCGTATTTGCAGGGACAACAATTGGTTTTAGTGGCGCGAAATTATCGCTGCCGTTTCGGAGAAATCGATCTGATAATGTACGATAAAGAAACACTGGTTTTCATTGAAGTGCGCATGCGTACAAGTGAAAAGTATGGTGGGGCGGCTGCAAGTATTACCTTCACGAAACGAGCTAAAATATTACGCACTGCACGATATTATTTGGCTGAATCAGACTTTGAGTCACCTTGTCGATTTGATGTACTCTTGCTGTCCGGTAGTCATGGGCAAGAGATCGAGTGGCTCAGAGATGCGTTTGGCGAATAATTTATTAGTAAGAAAAATAATCCAGAGGTATGCATTTATCTTGCGACATGAATGGGTTCTTTGTTTATTAGATTATTAGGATAGCAATCTGGTAATACTAGCCTGTAAGACATATCAGTGGCTGAAGGTGTAGAGAGATACACAATTAGGATTCTTGAAGCAGGAGGGTTGTAATTTAGTTCAAGGATGCCTCGGAGCATTCAGAAGACTTTAAAGATAGACATTTGGCATGATTTAAGTCAAGAAAATCAATCAAAAATCTTTCTTCCTATCAAACTATTCCAGTTGCATTTTTTATGATCGTCTAAGCACTCTGGAACTTGTTGATAGGTCATATAATTCGACCCGCAAGGAAGTTGTTAGCTGACAGTGTACGAAAGAGTCGGATGCAAATGTGATCGGAAATTTTCAATCCTGACGTGATTCTGCATCAATGAATGGGGTTTATCCACTATCAAAAGAGAACAATAAAAGGAATGTTCAATGACTAAGATTTGGTTTAAAGATTACACGATCGAGTACTTGGAAGGTTTGCGGAATGCCAACATGGGGGAACATATTGGCATCCAGTTTGTCGAGTTGGGCCCAGATTTCTTGAAGGCGCGCATGCCGGTCGACAAACGCACGACACAGCCATTCGGTATATTGCATGGTGGTGCAAGTTGTGTGTTGTCTGAAACCTTAGGTAGTGTATCTGGCTGGATGACAATAAATCCCGAACAATACCGTGCGGTTGGGTTGGAATTAAATATCAATCATATCCGGGCAGTTACTAAAGGCCATGTTGTTGGTATTTGCACGCCATTACATACGGGTCGGCGCACACAAGTTTGGCAAACAGATATTCTCGAAGAAGATACAGGTAAGCGTGTGGCAATTTCGCGATTGACGCTGGCGATTATTGAACAAGGTACGCTTAGTGCACAAAAGGAGCATGTAATTGTCGACAAACCATCGTAAATATCGATAGCAGCCTTTCAGCAATAGATGGTTACATTAAATTTTTTCATTGCGATTAGGGGTGTGCTCTTTATCTATGTGGTTAGCTTTTTCTTCTTCTGTAACTAAATCAACTTCAGGTTGTGTTTCGGTTTTCTGGTCAGTGGGTTCATCGCTAATAGTTTCAGATGGCGCACTTGCATTATCGAACGCATTTTCATCCGAGTCATCATCTTGTTTGCCTTTACTGTTCCACATGAAGTACACAGCACCCAGTGTCACTATCACAACTGGTAGAGTGATGAATACTAACAACGCGTATTCGATAGTCATGTCAGCTCCCTGAGGAGGTGGACTGCTAACGATTACGTAAGCGTGTGTCAGCGCAACGCCATATACAGGTAGTAACGCAGCTATATAGCGATTTGTGATGAATGGACGGACTGTTAACATATTCAATACATTAGAAGCATAATATCCGATGAAATAAATAAAGATATAAAAGAAAATAGCACCCATAAGTTTCCCTGTATTAATCTGGTTTGTCAGTGATAGAAAGCGGTTATCAAAAAGAATTAAAATATTGTAGCTTATGATACATAGATCATCATAAAAAAGTACTAATTGGTTTTTTTATATTAAGTATTAATAAGGTCATTGATACATGATTCTAAATCGTTTGTTTGTTATCACAAATACTTCACATTTGCCATGTTAGACTGCACTTACCTTCCTGATAGTTAGTTGATCAACGTTCATTCGAACGTTGATTTTTTTTATCCCATAGCTTGTTCATGAGTTTTTGACCTTGATCTGTAAAAGCATGTCGTTGTGGTTTAGGCGGGATCAGGAGAGTTATCTGTCCGTAAAAGATTTATTTTTTAAAAACTTTAAACGCTGCAGAGCAAGACATCAATGTGGAATTGTTGACCAGGCTTACGATTCCAGTCGTGATGCTTGGAGTTTTCTTAATTTTTAGAAGAGCGTGCAATATAGTCAGCAAGTTGTAAAGTCATAGATGATGAATGATTAACATTCCGTGATGCTGACCGCCAGACCACCTAGTGAAGTTTCTTTATATTTTATCGACATCTCTAGTCCAGTTTGTTTCATTGCGGCGATGCAATTGTCCAGTGACATAAAATGCTGTCCATCACCGCGGATTGCCAGTGAAGCGGCGGTATAAGCCTTAATGGCACCGAAACCGTTACGTTCTATGCACGGTACTTGTACCAAGCTGCCAACGGGATCACAAGTCATGCCTAAATGATGCTCTAATGCGATTTCTGCAGCATTTTCAATTTGTTCAGTAGTTCCACCCTTTATGGCACACAAACCTGCTGCTGCCATGGCTGAAGCTGAACCTACTTCGCCTTGGCACCCAACTTCCGCGCCGGAAATTGAACTGTTATGCTTGATTAGTCCGCCAATCGCGCCGGCTACCAGCAAGAAATCACGTACGTGTTCCAGAGTTGCGCCTTCATGTTTTACGGCATAGTAAATAACAGCCGGTATCACGCCCGCTGCACCATTAGTCGGTGCGGTAACGACCATATGTCCGGCCGCATTTTCTTCATTGACTGCCATGGCATATGCGCATAGCCAGTCATTTAAGTTGGCTTTTTGAGGATTATCCTGCAATTGTTGATATAACGCATGCGCACGTCGTTTAATATTTAAACCGCCAGGCAGTCGGCCTTCAGCGACCAATCCATTTTCCAGGCAAGTTTGCATTGCATTCCAGACTGCATCTAGTCCTTCATTGAGTTTGCTTTCATTAATTCGTTCTACTTCATTGCTGCGTTTCATAGCGGTAATCGATAAACCGCTATCAGCCGACATTTTCATCATCTGATTAGCTGAGTCAAAAGGAAAGCCACAGGAGCTAGCAGCTTCTATTTTGATTGGTGCTACGAGTTTGCCAATTTCCGGTAATGTGGTGATAAAACCTCCGCCAATCGAGAAATAGGTTTCGGTTAATAACGTCTTGCCGGTTTCGTCCAACAGTTGAAAAATCATGCCATTCGGATGCTCCGGTAAGGGTTCTCCACGATCGAAAATAATGTTTTCTGCTGGGTTGAAGTGAATTTTGATGGATTCGCTGATCTGAATCGTTGTTTGCTGCCAAAGTTGTTCGAATAATTCATTGACATTCAGCTTGGCTAATCCTTGCGGTGTATGTTGATGCATGCCTAAAGTTACTGCTCGATCAGTAGCATGACCTTTGCCAGTGAAAGCCAAAGATCCTCGTAAAGTACAGCGAACCTGCAAGAAAGATGGAGTGTCGTGATTAGAAACATAGAGCTGAATGCGATCACGAAAATCTTTGGCTGCAACCATGGGGCCCATGGTATGCGAGCTTGATGGCCCAATACCTATTTTGAAAAGATCAAGAACGCTAATGAACATTAAATTACCTGCGAAAATTAGGATTTGTTTGCTGTAGAGGATTCAGGCGCTGATTGATGAAATTTGTGCCTTAAAAATCAGCATCAGACTAGTATCCTATATGTCTTGCATCGACTCAACAAATTTTTATTTTTTACAAGTTTTAAACAAGCAGTGCACAAAAGTAGTGTTCAATTATTTATCACTAGATAGCGATCAGTGAAAAAAATTGCTTTTTACAATTAATTTGGTATAATTAAGAATCATTCTCATTATTAATAATTCTTTGATCATTGTTTAATAATAATAAATTTAACTAAACTTTAGGTCGCAGGGTATTCGATATGTACGTATGCATTTGCAAAGGAGTCACAGAAAGAGCATTGCGGGAAGCAATTTACCAGGGTGCTGACCGGATGAGGGATTTAAAGGCTTGCCTCGGCGTTACGGAGCAGTGCGGTTTGTGTGCGTGTCATGTTAAACAGGTATTGGATCAAACGCTGGAACAGAAGTCTCAGATACAGGATTTTGTTCCTCAATCTTTTGTTTCTCAGTCCACTTGTATGTGTCAAAATACTGCGTAGTGTGGGGGCTAATTGGTATCTTCAGAATTGGTAATTACAGGCGATGTGGAAAGCTTTATTGTCATCGTAGTATGAAGGAAGCTGTTTCTCAGTGATTTCTTCAGTCTTTTCTGCGTTATGAATGCCTTGGTTCAGCTCTATCAAATCCAGACTCAATCGAACAGATCTATGTTTGCTGTTTATTTTCCTTGTGTGATACATATCCATTATTGGGTGACGAATATTGTGCTACATAAAATGCCCGAGAGCTCTTGCTAAAAGCAACAATAATATTTGTGCCTTAATTTATTATGACTATCCGCGGGATTGCTAGGAGTTTCTGTTTTTGTGCAATATTGTTCAATTTGAGCTTGGTTTTAATTTTCTTTCCAGAACAAAGTATTGCTCAATCTATAGATGCGTCGTCAACTACACTCACCCTCAGTATTCCAGCCGGTTCTTTACATGATGCTATCAATCAGTTTGTAGAGCAGTCCGGAGTCAAGCTGATTGCTGATCCTGCTTTGTTACAAGGAAAGGTGACTTTTGGACTCAGTGGTGACTTTGAAATTCAGTCGGCTCTGAATCAGTTGCTTGAGAATTCTGGATTGCGAGCAATTCAACAAGCTGAAGGTTATATCATTGCTGTGCAGCCAGCTGCATCAGGCGCTGAATCGGTGGTCACTTTGCCTTCAATTCAAGTCACTGCCGATAGTACTAGCCGTTATGCGGCAGTAAGCACCAATACAGCGACAAAAACCAATACCTTGTTGCGCGATGTTCCACAAGCAATTTCAGTAATAACCAATGAGTTGATTAAAGATCAATCCATTCGTAGTCTGAGCGATGCAGTTCGCTATGTGCCCGGTGTCGGTGTGTCACAAGGAGAGGGCAATCGTGATGCGCTGGTATTTCGCGGTAATCGTTCGACGGGAGATTTTTTTATTGATGGCATACGTGATGATGCCGAATTCTTTCGCGATTTGTATAATATTGAACGTATTGAAGTGCTCAAAGGTGCCAATGGTATGATTTTTGGCCGCGGTGGCTCAGGCGGTGTGGTCAATCGTGTATCGAAGCAGGCCAACTGGGATCCAGCCCGGGAATTTACTTTTCAAGGGGGCTCTTTCAATCAGAAAAGAATGACCGCAGATGTCGGTTATGTCATTAATGATGTGGCTGCTGTACGTTTGAATGCTTTATACGAAGATGCAGGTAGTTTCCGCGATGGCGTCAGTCTGGAGCGTCTTGGAATATCTCCGACCGTTACGATCAAACCAACGTATCGTACTAAGGTAGTTGCAGGTATGGAGCGATTCCACGATGATCGCACCGCTGATCGAGGTATTCCTTCATTTCTAGGGCGTCCTATTAATGTGCATGAGTCGCAGTTTTTTGGTGATCCTAAGCGTAGTAATGCAAACATCGATGTGCTGTCGTTCAATTCTTTCATTGAACATAAATTTGATTCCGGGGTTACGCTGCAGAACCGCACGAACTACACGACGTACGATAAGTTTTATCAAAATATCTTTGCCAATAGCCAGGCTTTTTCCGGATTAGTATCGCTCGGCGCGTATAACAATGCGACTTCGCGTGACAATGTTTTTAATCAGACGAATTTACTCTATTCGCTCAACACCGGGCCAATTGCGCATACGCTGATGGCGGGTATCGAGGTGGGACGTCAGGAAACCCATAATCAGCGGCGAAATGGGTTTTTTAATAATGACGAATCGCAAGTTAATTTGCGCGTGCCTTTAAATAACCCGGTTACAAATGCTCCCGTGGGGTTTTTGACGCGGGATACAGATGCGCATAATCGTAGTGTTGTCAACGTTACATCGTTGTATGTCCAGGATCAGATTGAATTGTTGCCGCAGTTACAACTAATTGCGGGGGTGCGCTACGATATGTTTGAAGTGGATTTCCGGCAGAGGAATGCGGATAGAGCACACTTAAAAACAAGAGATGATTTGATCGCGCCACGCTTTGGCGTCATTTATAAACCCATCGAGCCGATTTCTTTTTATGCCAGTTATAGCCAAGCCTATGTTCCACGCGCTGGCGATCAACTAACATCTTTGAATGTGACAGTTGATACACTTAAGCCTGAAAAATTCACAACACTTGAGACCGGGATTAAGTGGGATATCCGCCCAGATTTGGCATTAACGGGTGCTGTCTATCAATTGGATCGAACGAATGTGATTACGGCTGACCCAAATGATCCGACGCGAACTTTTTTAGCCAAGGGGCAACGCACAGAGGGTATTGAAATCAGTCTGAATGGCCAACTGACCTCAGATTGGAGTGTGATGGGCGGCTATGCTTATCAAACCGGTGAGTTTACTAGCGAAATACCGGGTGTAGCAAAAAAAGGAACCACAGTAGGGGAGCTTCCTCGGCATACTTTTTCCGCCTGGAACCGATACGATATTACCCCAAAAGTGGGAGCTGCAGTTGGCGTGATTTATCGTGGAGAGATGTTTGCTTCAGCCGATAATACGGTCAGAATTCCTGATTTTACAAGGGTCGACGCAGCTTTATTCGCGCAATTTACCAAACGGTTTCGCGGCCAGTTAAATATTGAGAATTTATTTGACGTCAATTATTTTGCTTCGGTACATAACAACAACAATATCTCGCCCGGTTCTCCGATAGCCATTCGCGCTACCTTGATTGCAAATTTTTAACTGGTATCAAGTAGTAGTAAAAGGCAATTAATGGTATATCGATTGATTTTATAAATAATAATGATTATCATT
>RRZU013174208.1_pt1 | contig 41734 bp, 34 predicted proteins | sample 2165561 | NCBI WGS metagenome assembly RRZU01 (sample SAMN10456909, study PRJNA506462) | wastewater metagenome | isolation source: wastewater sludge | place: USA: Moscow, Idaho | reverse complement strand
GAATCCCTGGCCCTGCGCATGTTGGGTTCTGTAGGAAAAATTGACGCACAAAGACTGAGAACTGGCCGTCTCTTAGACAGCGACTGGCCAAGGCTGCAAAGGGCCACAGCACAACTGGCAGATGCGCCCATCTTTATTGACGACTCTTCCATGCTAACTGCCTTAGAGATGCGGGCTAAGGCGCGCCGCTTGAAGGCAGAACAAAATCTTGGTTTAATTGTGGTGGATTATCTTCAACTCATGCAGGGAAAAAATAATAGCGAGAACAGGGTTCAGGAAATATCTGATATTTCCCGTTCACTTAAGGCCATGGCCAAAGAACTTGATGTGCCGGTGCTGGCCCTTTCTCAGCTTAACCGTAGTTTGGAAAACAGGCAGGATAAACGCCCCCAGCTTTCAGATCTGCGTGAGTCCGGTGCCATTGAGCAGGATGCCGATGTTATCCTCTTTATCTATCGCGATGAGGTGTATAATAAGTCGGAGACCAATCCAAACAGGGGAATAGCTGAAATTATCATAGGTAAGCAGCGCAGCGGACCGACAGGAAAAGTAGAACTATCCTTTTTGGGGCAATATACGTCGTTCGAACAGATCTCCAAGCGGGAGCCGGCTCTGAAGGCACCTGTCGATGCTATGGAGTTGCTCGACGATGAGGGAACTGAACTTGATTAGATAGTTTTTTTAAGGTTTTTGCTAGAGAACGGAAGAGACAAATGGCAACAAGTGAACGGTATGATTTTAAGTCCATAGAGGCTAAATGGCAAAAAATATGGGAAAAAAAGAATCCAAATCAGGTGCCGAATGTACCCCTTGGGCAGAAATATTATGTGCTTGAGATGTTTCCCTACCCATCTGGCAAAATCCATATGGGGCATGTGCGCAACTACACTATTGGCGATGTGATTGCCCGTTACAAGCGGATGCGCGGCTTTGATGTGCTGCATCCTATGGGTTGGGACGCCTTTGGTTTGCCGGCGGAAAATGCGGCTTTAAAAAACGGTATACACCCAGCCACTTGGACCCATGATAACATTGCCTACATGCGCACACAGCTCAAGGCCATGGGCTTTAGCTATGACTGGCAGCGGGAAATTGCCACTTGCCTACCTGATTACTACCGCTGGGAACAGCAGCTCTTTCTGCGCATGCTAAAAGAGGGGCTGGCTTACCGCAAGGAAACCACGGTCAACTGGTGTGATAATTGTCAGACAGTTCTGGCCCGGGAGCAGGTGATAGATGGGACCTGTTGGCGCTGTGATCAACCTGTTTTACCAAAAAAAATGTATGGCTGGTTCTTTGCAATAACAAAGTATGCCGAAGAGTTGCTGAGTGATTTGGAGAATCTGCCGGGTTGGCCGGAACGGGTTGTTGCCATGCAGCGTAACTGGATAGGCAAGAGTGCCGGTTTGGCCTGCGATTTTCAGGTTGAGGGCAGCAGCGAAAAGATAACGATATTTACCACCAGACCCGATACCATCTTTGGCGTCACCTTTATGTCTCTGGCCGTGGAGCATCCGCTCGTGCAGAAACTTTGTGCTGATTTTCCAGAACAAGAGACGGTGCAAAACTTTGTCAGCGAAACGATTGTTGCAAAACAACGTGCCAGTGCCGATCAGGAAACCGAGAAACGCGGGGTCTTTACCGGTAGGTATTGCATCAATCCCTTTAATGGCGAAAGAATTCCCATCTATGTCGCCAACTTTGTGCTCATGGAATATGGCACCGGCGCAGTCATGGCTGTCCCGGCACATGATCAGCGGGACTTTGAATTTGCCAGGGCCTATAATCTACCTATGAAGGTTGTTGTTCAGCCAGAGGGAGAAGCCTTGCAAACAGCAAACATGCCGGAGGCTAGTTCCGGACCTGGCAGGCTTGTCAACTCTGGAGAGTTTACGGGTCAGGAGTCGGAAGAAGCCCAAAAAACTATCATCGCGTATGCTGAGAAAGCAGGATTCGGAACCCCCTATACAACCTATAAGCTGCGAGACTGGGGTGTTTCCAGGCAGCGGTATTGGGGTGCCCCCATTCCAGTAGTCCATTGCCCGCAATGCGGCACAGTACCAGTTCCTGAAGAAGAGTTGCCTGTTATTTTGCCAGGTACGGGTGAACCTAAAGGGAGTCATCTGCCATTGCATCAGCAGGAAGATTTTTTAAGAAGGTCATGTCCCGTTTGTGGAGCTGAGGCCCAGCGCGAAAGCGATACCTTTGATACCTTTGTGGAGTCTTCCTGGTATTATATCCGCTACACGAGCCCAGTTTTTGAGGGTGGTTTGGTGGAAAAACAGGCGGCAGAGGCCTGGTTGCCGGTGGATCAGTATATCGGCGGTGTAGAACACGCCATTCTGCACCTTTTGTATTCTCGTTTTTTCACCAAAATGCTGCGAGATCTCGGTTATATCAAGGTGAGTGAACCCTTCACCAACCTGCTGACCCAGGGTATGGTGCTGAAAGATGGGTTCAAAATGTCGAAGTCAAAGGGTAATGTAGTTGACCCCAATGAGCTGATTAATCAGCACGGTGCAGATACGGTTCGGCTTTTTTCTCTTTTTGCCGCGCCACCAGAGCGCGATTTGGATTGGAATCCGCAGGGCGTAGAAGGTTCTTCCCGATTCCTTGCCAAAGTCTTTAGGCTTATTTCTCTCAACAAAGCCTGTTTTGAGGGAGAGGGTACTGTCTCAGCAGAGACTCTTGATGATGTTTCAAGGCAGCTGTATCGTAAAACGCACCAGACCATTCGCCGTGTTACGGAAAGCATTGAGAGTAATTTTCATTTTAATACGGCCATTGCTGGTGTCATGGAGCTGGTGAACACCATTGGGGCTGCAGAAGAAGCAAAGCAATTTGATCAGGCTGTCTTGCGTGAGGCACTTGAGATAGTAATGCACTTGCTTTTTCCCATGACTCCTCATTTTTGTGAGGAGCTGTGGGAGGAGACAGGGCACGGTCATTATTTGGCCAGTGTACCCTGGCCCCACTATAATGCCGAGGCTGCCAAGGAAGAAGAGCTGATCATTGTTGTCCAGGTGAACGGCAAACTCCGCACTAAATTGCAGGTGGCTGCCGGTATAGAGAATAAGACTCTGGAAGAATTGGCCCTAGCCGATGAGAAAATTGCCCCCTTTCTGAAGGGAGCAAAACCGAAAAAAATTATTGTTGTTCCCAATAAGCTCGTTAATATTGTTCTTTAAACTTCTGCAGAGGCATTGTCATTTTCTAACGCCAAGGAATTTGTATGAAACGAACTGAGAGTATTTTTCTTGTTGCCGTCTTCTTGGTCGGCCTGCTGGTCTCCGCATGCGGCTACAACTTCCCCCATGTATATGAGGGACCTGAGCGGGTGATATACATGCCAAACTGGCAAAACAGAACCAACAAACTTGGCCTTGATAATCGTATATATCAGGGGCTGTCCCGTTGGTTTCAGAAGTCTGAGGCTGTAAAATTGACCAAGGAAAGGGCGGGGGCAGATTATGTCTTGGCAGGAGAGATTATCTCCATTGACCTTCCCAGCGTCTCCTGGGATGGTGTTACCCGGGCCACAGGCATTAACGTGAAACTCTATGTGCGCTATGTTTTGAAAGATCTCAAGACTGGGAAGATTGTGTGGGAGGTTCCGGCAAAACTCTATACCTCTGACTATGCCACGAACAGGGCAACAACATCTTCTGATGAAGAATCCTTGAAAGAAATTGTTGACGATATGTCTGAGGATATCTACCTGGGCACCCTGCAACGGCTGCGCCATGAAAATGAGGGAACGGAGAAAAAATAGGTCAGCGTGGCAGTGTGGTGCTTACCTGTGTTGCTCTGTTTTGTTAGCAAGTAGATGCCCTCTTTAGATGCGAGCGGAACGCTGCCATTCTTACGACATAATAAGCTCTATCTCGATTCTCCGTTTGTACTGGCCCCTCTGGCCGGATACACCGATTTAGCCTTTCGTTTGCTATGCCGAGAGTTGGGAGCTGGTTTGGTATTTTCCGAAATGATCAGCTCCCATGGTCTTCTCTATAATCAAAAAAAGACATGGGAAATGCTGCAGAGCATTCCGGAGGAGCGACCCCTGGTCGTACAGCTTTTTGGCAGTGACCCGGCAATTATGGCTGCGGCTGCTGCCCGGCTTTCTTCTCTGCCTATTGATATGATTGACCTGAATATGGGTTGCCCTGTCCGTAAGGTGACGAAAAAAGGGGGTGGTGCCGCCCTCATGAAAGATCCTGTCAGGGCGGAGTCTATTATCCGAGCGGTGTGCTCAGCCTCTAGCCTGCCGGTATCCGTAAAATTTCGGAGCGGTTATGATGCAGGCCATATAAATGCAGTCGACTTTGGCCAGATGGCAGAAAATGCTGGGGCAGCACTTCTTTCTGTGCATGGGCGAACTTGGGCGCAGGCCTTTGGTGGGCGAGCCGACTGGCAAGTCATTTGTGCTGTAAAGAAGGCTGTGACCATACCGGTTATTGGTAATGGGGATATCTTAACGCCAGCGGCAGGGCTTAGCGCCATGGAAGAAACAGGCTGTGATGCGGTTATGGTAGGCAGGGGCGCCCTAATTAATCCTTGGTTATTTGGCGGCCAAGAATGTCCGGAAACCTTGGCGGCACGATTGCCTTTGCTGCAGCGCTACCTGGCTTTGGCCGAAGAGTTTCTGCCCGTAGAAAGGGTATTATTTAAAATAAAAAATCAGGTGGCAAAACTGCTCTCCGGGCTTCCTGGGGTGGGGACTTGGCGCCAGGTACTGTATGCCTGTAAGGATACAGAAGAGATTATGCAGGTATTGGAGCGTTTTTTAGAAGAAGAACCTGCCGCAGAGCGCGGAACAGTCAAGTAGTTAAGCTTCTGTAGATCTGAGGCATTCGATCCGGCAGCCTTTCAATGGAGTCAATACAGATATACTGGTTTTCCCCACACATGTGCCCCATGTATTCCTGCCCTCGCCGGTCAACCGTGACACAAAACGGATGGATGCCCGCCGTCCGTGCCTCCAGAAGGGCGTGCCGCGTGTCTTCAATGGCATATTCCCCCTTATAATCGTCATAATCTTCCGGCTTACCGTCAGTGAGTAAAATGAGTAGGCGTATTTTTGCCTCCACATCCTGGAAGAGGTGGGTCATATGGCGAATAGCCGGTGCCATGCGGGTATACTCTTTGGGCGCAATGGAGCCAATACGCTGGCGAACAGTCTCATTGTACGGCTCCTGGATGCGTTTCACAGGATAGAGCTGGCACCGTAGCCGCTTCATGCCAGAGAATCCATAAATGCCGTAACGGTCTCCCAAAACCTGCAGAGATTCGCAGAGCAGTACTAAGGTTTCTTTTATGACCTTGCCAACCCAACCTTCGGTGGAATGCGACATGTCGACCAAAAAATAGACAGCAATATCCCGTTCGTCCCTGGCCAGGCGAATAAAGACCCGCTCCGAGGCATTTTGGCCCGCTTTCCTGTCTGCCAGCGATTCAATGAGCGCGTCGATGTCTATATCATTGCCTTCACGCTGCCGGCGCAGAAAACGTTCACTGGATTGCAGTAATTCAAATTGGCGCCTGATCTTGCGGATCTGATTTTGATAGCGCTGCAGGGTGTTGGCAATGAAATTTGTCTGCAAGTGTGGTAGAGGTGTTTCACTGACTACGCACCAGTTGCGGCGAAATCCCTTTCGGCGATAATCCCATTCATCATAGCAAATCTGTCCAATCTGTCCGTTTGTCTCATTTTCTTCAGCAGCCGGCTGGTCCCCATCAGCCAGCAAAGCCGCCACGCCATCTCCTGCCTTACCCACAGCACTACTGATATATTGCTCGGGGATCTTGCCCATGTCTCGTAGTATTTCTTCAGCAAGTTTGCGTAGTTCCTCGGTGAGCTCAATGTTTTCATTGTCTAAACGAATAAAGCGAATCTCTTGCACTTGGTCATATTTTTGTTCTGTAGCTTGCTCTTTTTGCACAAGCGCTGTGTCTTGCCCTTGTTGTCCGGGAGCCGCCTTGTTTTCTTCTTGTTTTTCGGGTGGGCTATTTTGCGAAGACTTTGGCATCTGTATGAGCTGGGCTGCCAGGGTACTGATAAAACGCTCGGCGCGCTCTTCTCTTTTTTTGTGTTGCGCCTTGGCCACTTCATCCCAGCGGAGGACACCTTGGAAGAGGAGATGAGGCAGCGGTGGGCAGGAGGGATATCGCTTTTGTATGAGGGGCAAAAGCGCTGTTGTGGCCTTGAGGCTTAGAGTTGTATCTCCAAACGCTGTCGTAAGCTTATTGAGCCACCTGCAAATAGTCTTTGTCAGGGTATTTTGTGCACCTCCTGAGCAAGCAGATGACCAGTTGCATTGGGGCAAATCTTGCAGCATCCAGGCAAGGGGGTGGGGTGCCTCGTCATTTAACTGAGCCCTCTCAATTAAGGCTGGCAGCAGGGGCAGAGCTGCGCGCATCAGGCCTGGGAGTTCTTGCCTAAGTAAACAGCTGACCCGAACCGTCTCAAAAAAATGATAGAGGCTGCGTTGCAGGGCAGGGTTGGCGTTATTGTTAAAAAAACTGAGGGCCCTTGGCCTTTTTTCTGTGGGGCCCAGGCCTCCTGCGGCAAAGGTGCCAACTCGAATGTAACCCCATTGAAAAGAGATAAGAAGCTTGTACAGGAGCATGTTCTCATGCTCTGTCGAAAAGACGGTCAGTTGTTCAGGCAGAAAGATGGAGCAGGTGTCGGTAAAAACAGCAGCTCCTGGCTCAAGAGGCATGAGCGGTGTTTCAAAACCAAGCAGGGCGCTGGCATAGGGCTGCAAACGGCCAGTGACTTCGGAAAGTTGCGCCCCGCCTTCGCCACGTAACCGGCAAAGAAAGTGCTGCTCCACATCATCCATAAAACGTTGGGCAATGCGCAGGCCACTTCGTTCGTACTGATCAAGAAGCGCTTGTACCCAGGCTGCCAGTTCTTCAATGGGCAGGCAGGAAAGTACCGCCTCTGCCTTATCCAAAAAAGAGAAGCAAAGGGACTGGGAAACCGGCCAGATTGCCGGGATTTGTGCAAACACCGCATCAACTTGTTCGGGGCTCAAGGCATCCAAGGCCTGTATGGCCTCATCAACCTCCCATTCATTGGGCAAGCTCGGGTTTATCAGGGCATAGAATTTTGCCGAAAGTGACACAGTTTCAGAGTTGAGCATGACCTAAAACAGGGAGCTGACTATTTCGTCAAGGGAGCCCAAGAGTTCCGGGTCATCGCTTAAGGCCTGGGTAATGGCAGCTTGACAGGCGATGCGTGGAGAGATCCCCGCGGCGATCAGCTTACCGGCCTGGATCAGTAAACGGGTTGAGGCCCCTTCAATCAGGCCTGAATCCTTTAAGGAACGCGTCATGTTCGCCAGTTTAACGAGTGATTTCGCCAAATCAGCATCCATGCCACTTTCCTTACGCACAATCTCTTCTTCTTTGTCCGGGCTGGGGTAATTAAAGGAAAGTGCAACAAAACGCTGCCTGGTTGATGTCTTTAGATCTTTTAAGACGCTTTGGTAGCCAGGATTATACGAAACAGCCAGCATAAAGGAAGGTGGTGCTATCAGTAGTTCGCCCCGCTTTTCAATGGGCAATTCCCGGCGGTCATCTGCCAAAGGATGAATCACCACCGTGGTATCCTTGCGAGCCTCAACTATTTCATCAAGGTAACAAAGAGCACCTGCCCGTACCGCAAGCGTGAGGGGGCCATCAATCCAAACCGCTTCTCCGGAACGGATAAGATAACGGCCGACAAGATCGCTTGTCGAAAGGTCATCGTGACAGGAGACAGTCACCATCGGAAGCTGCAGTTTCCAGGCCAAATATTGCATGAACCTGGTTTTGCCACAACCCGTTGGTCCCTTGAGCAGGAGGGGTAACCGCTCTTTGTGGGCCGCCTCAGCGATCTGCACTTCATCTGCGGTGGGCAGGTAGTAAGGTTCTTCTTCTATGCAATGTTCTTCAAGGCGAACGATGTGTTGCTCCATTTTTTCTCCTTTAGGCATATGTGGAGAGAAAATAAGTACAGTTACCCGAAGGTCGAGGAAAATATCGCTTACGGTACATAAGCTGTTTAAGCATCCGGTCAATTGAGCAAGGCTGGTGCGAAAAAAGGAGCAGTGTCAGGCGAAAAAAAACAGGTGCAACAAAGATTGTTGCACCTGTCGGCATGCGAACTGCAAAAGACGGAATTAGAAATTGCTCAGGTATGCATCAAGCTCCCAGTCAGTGACTGCGGTGCGGAATGCATCCCATTCTTTCTCTTTGCCTGCGATATATTTTTCAAAGATATGGGGTCCCAGGGCATCTTTCATAATGGGGTTGCCCTTTAATTCCTGGAGGGCCATGTAGAGGTTTGCAGGGAGGCTGGCGATTCCAGCCTTATCCTTCTCTGCCTGGGTCATTTCAAAGATATCTTCATTGACGGCAGCAGGGGCTTCCAGATTGTTAACAACACCATCAAGGCCAGCGGAGAGCATGGCAGCAAAGGCGAGGTAGGGGTTACAGGCTGGATCTGGGCAACGTACCTCTGTACGGGTGCTCATGCCACGAGCTGCAGGGATGCGCACCAGGGCTGAACGGTTGGAAGCAGACCATGCCACATAAACGGGAGCTTCATAACCTGCAACCAGTCGCTTGTACGAATTGATCAGAGGGTTGGTCACTGCACAGAAACTTTGTGCATTCTTACAGATGCCAGCAATGTATTTGCGAGCAGTTTCACTGAGCTGCAGAGGAGCCTTCTCGTCAAAAAAGGCGTTGCTGCCATCGAGTTTAAACAGGGACTGGTTTGTGTGCATACCAGAACCGTTGATGCCAAAAACTGGTTTTGGCATAAAGGTGGCATGCAGGCCGAATTCTGCAGCGATGGAACGGACAACCCACTTGAAGGTGACGGTATTGTCTGCTGCTGCCAGAGCATCGGCATATTTGAAGTTAATCTCGTGCTGCCCTTCGGCAACCTCATGGTGGGAGGCTTCAATCTCAAAGCCCATGGCCTCCAGGGTTTGGATGATTTTGCGGCGGCAATCAATGCCGGAGTCATCAGGATCAACGTCAAAGTAACCTGCTACGTCATCTGTGATGGTGGTGGCGCGACCAAGCTCGTCCTTCTTGAAGAGAAAGAACTCACACTCGGTTCCCACATTCATGGTGTAGCCAAGTTTTTTTGCATCGGCAAGAACACGCTTTAAGTTATTGCGGGGGCAGCCTATAAAAGGTTTCTCGTCGGCAGTGTAAACATCACATATAATGCGGGCAGCGTTGGTGCCATCTTTGCCACGCCAAGGCAGAAGGGTAAAGGTGTTGTAATCGGGCTTCAAGTACATGTCTGATTCGTTGATACGCACGAATCCTTCAATGGAAGAGCCATCGAACATGATTTTGCCATTCAGTGCCTTCTCAATCTGGCTCATGGGAATGGCAATATTTTTCATGAAGCCAAAGATGTCGACAAATTGCAGTCTGAAAAAATTGACGTTCTTCTCTTTGATGATTTGCAGAATTTCTTCTCTGGTCATACAGGTCTCCTTACTGGGCGTTGGATCCTTTCGGAACAATTCAATAAAATATTCGGGTCAAGGAATCTTCCTTCCCCGAGGCCGCCATACATTTAGAGGAAGAATTCCTCTTTGGCTACCACTTTCTTAAATGGTTTATGCATTTTTCTTGCCAATTTCAGTATTGCTGAAAAAGCTTAAAATATCTGCATCTTAGGGGCTTGGTTTGTGCAGCATGACAACATTTATGTTCAAAAATGAATATTTTTCAAACAAAACAGTAACTTTTATCAAGACAAGATAGTGTAAAAAAAGATTGCCCTTCCTCGACAAAAACATAAGTATAGTCAAATGTGTTCCTCAAGAGGAAGATATTTCATCTTAAAAGTCAGATAATATAAAGTCCCCATGGAAAATGAACGTAGAGAAACCAATCGGCCCGAGTCTTTGAATCTGCTTGATTATGTAGTAGTTGATGAACAAGGGCGTCTAGGGGAGTATGGCATGGGGAGGACCTTGAATGTCAGTAAAGGTGGCATTCTTATGGAGGCGCACCTGGCGCTGCTAAAAGGCCAACGGGTGATGATTACCCTTGAGCTGAAAAATAGCCTGGTCAACATCACGGGCAAAATTGTCTATGTTGCCTACGAGAACAAAATGTATCGATACGGCATTGAGTTCTCCCATCTCTCGGACGATGACCAACGCTTACTCAATGCATATGTGAATATTTTTCATGAATACAAACTGCACCAAGATGCTGTGCAGGAGGCGGTACGTAGACGGGAGGCCGTTGGGAAATAATTTCTCTGTCCCTTCTCGGTTACTCTAAGTAAGGCGATTCATTTATAAAGACCTGCTCAGCGAAAGTCTGAGAGGCTGTGGCGAACCTGCAATTTCAATGTTGCCGGTGCAGTGCCATCTTTTTTTCATGTTGTGATACCCTCTTGTGCCCCCGTGTTTTTTATTGATTTGTTAGAGACCATGTTCCGTTTGTTGCATAAAAAGAATCCAACTTTTTAGGTAGAGGAATCGATTTTTCTACCATATTCGTCATCAAATCGTTCTATATCGTCTTCGCCAAGGTAGCTACCAATTTGCACTTCAATGAGTTCTAGGGGAGTTCTTTGGCTGTTTTCCAGTCGGTGCATGGTGCCGGCAGGAATATAAGTCGCCTCGTCTTCCTTAAGAATAAGGTCTTGTTCGCCATTGCGGATCTTGGCAATGCCAGTGACTACTACCCAGTGTTCATGGCGAAAGCGGTGTTTTTGTAAAGAGAGCCGCGCCCCAGGATTGACCGTTAACCGTTTAATCTGAAAACGTTCCTGTTCTTCTAAAAGGGTATAGCTCCCCCAGGGACGAAAGACCGTGCGATGGCGGTGATACTCATTACGTTGACGTCCTTTGAGCTCATCAACAATAGCCTTCACTTCCTGGGATCTGTGCAAAGGAGCAACCAGTACGGCATCGGCGCTTTGCACCACAAGGGTATCCTCTAGGCCTATGGCAGCAACCAGGGTATGGTCGGAACGGATGAGACAATTTCGTGAATCGCGCACCAGGGCATCGCCAAAAATGGCATTTCCCTTTTCATCTTTAGGTAACACTTCCCAAAGGGCTAACCACGAGCCAATGTCGTTCCAACCCATATCAGCGCGCACGACCACTGCCCGATCTGTCTTTTCCATGAGGGCATGGTCAAAAGAAACTGATGGGCAACTCTGCATGGGTTCTGCAGCAAAGCTGAAGAAATGCCCATATTCATCTGCTGAGCCATTGTGTTGAGCCAGGTTCATGTGCTCGGCAATCTCTGGGGCATGAACTTGCATTTCCCGCATTAGTGTTTTTGCCCTGCAGGCAAACATGCCGCTATTCCACAGGTATGTACCGCTGGCAAAATACTGTTCTGCAAGGGCCTGGTTTGGTTTTTCCACAAAACGTTTAACCTTGCCTTGTTCACCTTCTGCAATGTAACCAAAACCAGTCTCCGGCCGACTTGGCACAATGCCAAAGGTGACTATCTTCTCCTCCATGGCAAAGCGAGCAGCCTTTTCAACAGCGGCAAAAAAAGCATTGTTATCGGCAATTAAATGATCGGAAGGAAGGATCAAAAGAATGTCATCGCCATCGCCTCTATCCAGGCAATACGCTGCAGCGCCACAGATTGCTGCGGCTGTGTTGCGGCCCACAGGTTCCAGGAGAATCTGGTAGCCCTTATTGTACAGGCCAATGGCCTCGATCTGATTTTTTGTCATAAACTTATGTTCTTCACCGACAACGATAATCGGAGCTTTACTGTCGGTGATGCCCTTTGCCCGTTCAAGGGTATTTTGCAAAAGTGATAAATCTCCTATTAGCTTGATTACCTGCTTTGGGTACAATTCTCTTGAAAGAGGCCAAAGCCGGGTGCCGGTGCCACCGGCAAGGATGATGGGCTGAATTGACACGGTCTATTTTCCTTATTTAGTAAAAGGAGTACCTGTTTATTGAGCTGACTGTATGAGGGTCAGCAGCTCGCTGGTCTTATCTGCAAGTAGCTGACTATTGCCCCGAGTTTCCACATTAAGACGGAGGAATGGCTCAGTGCTGGACTTGCGCAAGTTAAAACGATAATCTTTATAGCTCACTGAAATACCATCTGTTCTGTCAAGCTCACCATCTGCATATTTGTTCATGATTGCCTGGAGAACAATCTCCGGCGACACGGCAATGGGGGTGTTTATTTCACCGCTAACTGGATAGGCCTTGATAAAGGCATCGCAAAGGCTGGAAAGAGTTTGTTTCTTCTGGGACAATAAGCGGCAGACCAAAAGCCAGGGCAGCATACCCGAATCACAATAACCGAAGTCGCTGAAATAGTGGTGCGCCGACATCTCACCGCCGTAGACAGCTTTATACTTGCGCATAGCCTCTTTAATCAAGGCATGCCCCGAACGGACCATGATGGGTTTTCCACCTGCCCGGCGTACAACTTCTTCCGTGTTCCAGATAAGTCTAGTGTCGTGGAGCACGGTTGCTTTGGGATACAGCGTAAGCATGGCCTCTGCCAGCAGACCAACAATGTAGTAGCCCTCTATGAAACGGCCGTTTTCATCAAAAAAGAAACAGCGGTCAAAATCGCCATCCCAGGCAATGCCCAGGTCAGCTCTATGGGTACGCACCGCCTCCGCGGTAAGAGAGCGGCAATCTGGTAAGAGCGGGTTGGGCACACCGTTTGGAAAGGCACCATCGGGTTTATGCTGCAAACGAACAAAGGTGAAAGGCAGATGCTGGGCAAGCAAATCAACAACGGGGCCAGCACAGCCGTTGCCACTGTTGACCACCAGTTTTAGCGGCCGCATTCCATTAGTGCCAACTATGGAAAGCAGATTTCTAATATAGGGTTCTTTCGCTTCATTAAGTGTGTAAGTGCCAATTTTAGATGTTTTTTCTTTTCTTGGCAGGAGGGATTTCTTCGCTATCTCCGCAAGCCCACTCTTCTGGGAGATGGGTTGTGCACCTGGCCCCACCAGTTTCATGCCATTATAATTGGCTGGATTGTGGCTTGCCGTCAACATAATACCACCATCTATCTCCTTACCTGCCCGACTGAAGACAGCATGATACATCTCTTCGGTTCCACATAAGCCAATGTCAGTCACCTGGCAACCGGCCGCAAGTAAGGCTTGGCAGACAGCATGGGCAATCTCCGGGCTGCTCCTTCGGATATCCCGGCCAACTATGACATGATTGAGCTGGTAATGATCTAGAAAGGCCAGTGCAATGCGGGCGGCAGTCTCTTTATTAAATTCGCTGGGGACTGGGCCACGGACATCGTTTGGAGTGAAGCAGGCAGGGATGTCGTCCATGGGAGGTTAACCCGGTATAAAAGGTCATTTGAAAGAAAGGAGGAAATGCTGTATAGCCTTTAAGCACATTTTTAAAATGATAAGACTAGCACAGCAGCCATGTGCATGGCAAGTATTCCGTGAATAAAGCTGTAGAGGACAATTTCGTATGAAAGGTATTATTCTTGCGGGCGGTTCGGGAACCCGCCTATATCCATTGACCAGGGTGCTCAGCAAGCAGCTGATTCCGGTCTACGACAAACCCATGATCTACTATCCGCTTTCCGTCTTGATGCTTGCCGGCATCAGGGAAATTCTCATCATTTCCACCCCGCACGACCTCCCCCGCTTTAAGGAGCTTCTGGGTGATGGATCGGAACTGGGACTTTCTTTCCGGTATGCGGAACAGCCAAGGCCAGAAGGACTGGCCCAGGCATTTGTTATTGGGAAAGAGTTTATTGCTAACGACTCGGTTTGCCTGGTGCTGGGAGATAACATCTTTTTTGGCCATAATTTTGGTCAGATCGTGAAGCGTTGCAGTGAACTGAAGGATGGCGGCATTATTTTTGGCTACTTGGTTCGTGACCCTGAGCGCTATGGCGTTGTGGAGTTTGATGGCGAAAATAAGGTGATCGGTATTGAGGAAAAACCAAGTGAGCCAAAATCCCGCTATGCGGTGCCCGGTCTCTATTTTTATGACAAGGATGTGGTGGCGGTGGCAGAGTCCATAAGACCCTCTGCCCGGGGTGAGCTGGAAATAACCGATGTGAATCTGCATTATCTGCGCCAGGGTAAACTCTCTGTGGAGCTGCTCGGTAGAGGGTTTTGCTGGCTTGATACCGGCACCCACGAATCGCTGCAGCATGCCTCGAGTTACGTGCAGGCTGTGCAGGATAGGCAAGGACTCAAAATAGCCTGTATAGAGGAGATTGCCTACCGACTTGGCTATATTGACAAGGCACAGGTAGAGAGACTGGCTGCCTCCATGTTGAAAAATCAATACGGTCAATATCTGATGGAAATGCTAGAAGAAACGTATACTATAAGGGCGTAAAAACATGAATATAGTTATTACCGGAGCCGATGGCCAATTGGGTAAGGACTGCCAGGAGATCCTCGGACCCAAGCACGCCATTTTTGCCACTGATGCCGCCACAGTTGACATTACCAATGCGGCGCAAGTGAAAGAGATGTTTGCACAATATAAGCCTGATGTGCTGATAAATTGTGCAGCATATACCGCAGTCGATGCCTGTGAAACCCATGAAGCGGCAGCCATGGCAGTAAATGCCTGGGGCCCCGAGTTACTGGCCCGCTCCTGCAAGGAAACGGGCTGTCGCTTGGTGCAGGTATCAACAGATTATGTTTTTGATGGCACGCGCCCAGCACCCGAGTCGTATCTGGAAGCTGACGAGGCTGCACCTGTCTCCATGTATGGCATTAGCAAGCTGGCGGGCGAGAAGGCAGTTGAAGAGATACTTGATAATTATCTCATCGTGCGTACTGCTTGGCTATATGGCATTGGCAATAAGAATTTTTTAAAAACCATGCTTCGTTTGGCCATGGCAGATCCGAGCAGGACTCTGCGTGTCGTGAACGACCAGTATGGTTCATTGACTTGGTCCTGGCGCTTGGCACTCCAGATAGAGAAACTCTTAGAGGCTCAACTTACTGGCATTTTTCATGCCACGGCAGAGGGTTACTCCACCTGGTACGAAGGTGCTCGTTTTTTCCTCGACTGCATGCAGGTGTCGTACAGTATGGAACCATGCACCACGCAGGAATACCCAACCCCGGCCCGCAGACCGGCAAATTCCATTTTGGAAAATAGTCGACTGAAAGCAAACCACTGTAATCTGATGGTTGACTGGCGAGAAGATGTGCGCCTTTTTGCCGAGCGTTACCGAGAACAACTCCTTGCCGAAGCAAAAAACTGAGCCGTAGAGGCGAATTAGTTCGGGGCGGTGATTTCTTTTTTTTCTGGTTTTGCCGCAGGGCTCTCGGAGCCGTTCGAGCTTGCCGATTGCGCCGGACTTGCAGTCTTTTGCTCATTTTTTTCTTGCAAAAACTCAAGCGGAATTGCCGGGACATTCTCCTCAAAATAGGCCCGCAACTTGGGATCATTAATGCACGACTTGAGTAAAGTTGCCCCTTGCCGCAAAAATGGGGTGGTAAATGAATCCTTGAGCATTGAGTTGGTTGCCGACATGGTAGAGGCGAGGAGCATGTAGGCAAAGGAGGCGATGATAGCCGCCTTAGTTGCGCCCAGGGCAACTCCAAGAAGCCTATTAAACCAACCGAGCATGGTCACCTGCATGAGCCTGTGCAGCATGCTGGCAAGCAAGCTGATGGCGAGCGCTGCTGCGAAAAAAAGACCAAGAAAAGTAAAGAAAAATACCAACTTAGGGTTTGTGATCAGATGTTGGGCATAAGGAAGCACCGTAGAGGTGTATTTGGCTGCAAGCACGTAGCCGCCCGCTAAGGCAAGTAAACCACCTAACTGGCGCATAAATCCAACCCAACCTCCACGGAGCATGAAAAAAATGAAGAGGATAAAGACAGCCAGGTCAAACCAAGAGAGTGCGTGTATATTGATCATTGATTATAACCTCTTTATTTGAAAGGAAAAGTCCTGTACTCAATAGTGCAATTTCTGACAATTTCAAAAGACTTTTTTCTGTTTCTCTGTGCAAAAACAAAATAGACAGATCTGGACGGCACTTTGCCAGGAGATGGGTGCTTCCCAATCTCTTTTTGAGTATATCGTACCAGTCACTGTGCACTTCTCTTTACTCCAGCTTCCTGTCGTTGCCCAGCACTTTTCGCCTATAGTAGAAGTAACATCTTTGCAAACTTTTTTTTCTCCAGAAGAGATTAAACGATTGCAGGGTTTTTCTTTTCCAAAGCGTAAATTAGAATGGCTTGGTGGACGGCTGGCAGTCAAATACTGCCTGCAGGCATATCAGTCGCAACTCAGTGGTTTCTCTGACTGCCTCGTGGAACCAGCAATATACGCTGTGGCAAATGATGATCATGGCCGGCCTTATCTTGTGGATAAAAAAAGCTTTGCCGGGCGTCTGCCATCTCTCTCTATTTCCCACAGTAAAGACTATGCCGTAGCCCTTGTCTCGCCATCTTTTTCTTGTGGCATTGATATTCAGTATATCTCAGAGCGTTTACAGGCTTTGCAGGAGCGTTTTGCCAGTCGAGAGGAAGTCAACCTTGGCAACGCTTGTCGGTTGGAGGTGGTCTCCTGGCTCGCCATGCTCTGGGCCTGTAAAGAGGCAATTAAAAAATGCTGGTATGCTGATCAGCCAACCTTTATGGACAGGGTGCACGTGAGCGGACTGCAGATGATAAATAAAGAAAAACAGTGGGTTGAGGTGCAGTGCAATATGGAGAATCTGCCCGGCAAGAAGGCCGTTGTGCAGGCTTGCCTATATAAGGACTATGCCTTGGCTTTTTGTGTGGAGGATAAAGATGCCTGAGTTGCCTGAAGTTGAAGTAACTCGCCGTGGATTGTTGTCGGGTGTGCTTAACCAGAGCGTGACGCGTGTATGGGCAAGCGGCCTACCGTTACGTACCACGGTTTCCGTACAGAAATTGCGGACTTACCTACTTGGCAAGGAGATTGCAGCCATTGACAGGCGTGCTAAATATCTGCTTTTCCGGTTTGCCGATGGTACTGTCTTGACTGTGCATCTGGGCATGACAGGTAAACTGGGCTTACTCGCAATTGGTGCAGCTAATCACAAGCACGATCATCTTATTCTTGAGCTCAGTTCAGGTCAGGAACTTCGATATAATGATACGCGTCGTTTTGGTGCCTTGGCAATATGGTCTGCGAAAACTGCCAGGGAGCAGGAGATGCTCTTGCATGCGCATGAGGGAATTGAGCCGTTGGGGCCAGATTTTCAGCCGGAAAAAATCTTTTCGCTGGCGCAGGGAAAAAATACCCCGATTAAATCAGTGCTCATGAACGGGCGACTTATTGCCGGGATTGGCAATATATATGCAAGCGAAATTCTCTTTGCCGCTGGCGTGCACCCGCTGGCTCCAGCCGGGTCACTTGCTCTTGCCAAGTGGGAGGAACTGGCAGAGCAGACGATTCGCATCTTGAGCGAGGCAATTGCAGCAGGTGGTTCCACCATTGCTGACTTCCTGGGCGCCAATGGTAATCCAGGTTATTTCCAACTGCAATTGCAGGCCTATGGCCGTACAGGAAAACCTTGTCCGCGTTGCGGCACCCCTATTGAGCGGTTTTTAGTGGCGGGGCGTTCAACCTGGTTCTGTCCCAGTTGTCAGCAGCTTTCAGCCGCGAAAGCTGTTAGGTCTAAGAAATCTTAAGGTAGAAAAAATATTTTCCCGACCTGGTAGACGCTCACGGCCAAAATAAAGGCAAAAACCGTGTTGAACACCACGGAGAAAGCAGCCCATTTCCAGGATCCAGCCTCCTTTGCTATGCACACCACCGTGACAAAGCAGGGCGAATAGAACATGATAAAAACAAGCACGGCCAGGGCAACAACCGGGTTCCACTTGGGGTCAGTGGCCAGGCGTTTACTGAGTGAACCAGAATCTTCCGGGTCGACCTCGCCTAAGGAGTAGGCTGTCCCCAAGGTGGAGACAATGACCTCTTTGGCCGCAACTCCCCCCACGAGCGCAATATTCGTGCGCCAGTCAATGCCAGCGTAGCGACTGATATTTTCTAAGGCTGTGCCAATGCGGCCGGCAAAAGAGTTGCGCAATCCTTCCATAGCTTCGGCAGCGTCAATGGCCATAAGCTGGTTGTTTATTTCATCAGTGAGATCTTGCGTTGCCACTGTGCTTTGCAGGGCCTGACGCTGTGCAGCATAGTCTTGCATTCGGTTTTCAGGCAGACCCGGGTAAGTCATCAGGGCCCATAAGAGAATAGAAATACCTAAAATAACAGTGCCCGCCTTTTTTATATACTGCCAGGTGCGTTCCCAGGTATGGATGATGAGCCCGCGCATGGTTGGCAGGCGATAGGGGGGCAACTCCATAACAAAGGGGGTCGATTCCCCGTGCAGCACCGTGAGCCTCAGTATCTTTGCCGCACAGAGCGCTACTATCCACGAAACCACTGTGGCCAGAAACATGTACCGTGCCTGATGGGCTGAGAAAAAAGCACTGATCAGCAGGGTGAGTACTGGTAGCTTGGCACCACAGTTCATGAAGGGAACGGTGAGAAGCGTTGCCATGCGTTCCTTGGGAGAGCGCAAAGTACGAGCAGCCAAAACACCGGGCACAGCGCAGCCCCCAGCAATACCGCCAGAGATGATGAAGGGCATGACAGAAGAGCCGTGTAAACCAAAAAAGTGGAAGATACGGTCCATCATGAAGGCAACCCTGGCGAGATAGCCCGAGTCCTCCAGGACGGCAATGCCAAAGAACATGAACATGATAATGGGTACGAAACCAAGGACTCCGCCCACTCCGTCGACCACGCCAGAGGTGAGCATGGATTTTAAGGGGCCATCTGCCAGGCTAGAGTCAATACCCTTATTTATAAGTTCAAAAAAACTGGCCAGCCAATCCACCAGGTACGTGCTTGCATTAAAGGTAAAGGCATATAAACCAAAGAGCACAACCGCCATAATGAGCGGGCCGATGAACCGCTGCGTCACTACCTTATCTATCTTATCAGAGGTGTACAGGCGGTCAACATCCCTTGTGACGGTTACTATTTTGTGGCGGAGAATCGCTTTGATATAACCATATCTATGATCGGCAATCACCGCCTCCGGGAAAATGCCCATGGTTTTCTGCAGATGTGTGGTTAGGGCTTCACTGCGAACAAGCATTTTTGCAGCTGCTTCACTGTTGCATGCCCTAATTTTTTCGACAATCTGGGTATCATTTTCCAGGAGCTTCACGCCCAGCCATCTTTTCGGGTAAGTGTTCAAGAGGCTGCTGCACCCGTCAAGGTGTGGCGTTATATCATTTAGTGCGCTGTCAATATCTGTGCCATAACTGATCTCTGTTGGCTGCACAGTTTTTTTCGCCTGGGCAACCTCAACTAAAACCTCAAGTAATTGCGGCACACCTTTGCCGGTCCGGGCCACAATGGGGACAACCGGCACCCCGAGCAGCTCTTCCAGCTTCTTAGTATCAATTGCTATGCCTCTTTTTTCTGCTACATCAATCATATTTAAGGCCAGGACAAGCGGCACGCCCAGCTCCAGTAGCTGGGTTGTCAGATAGAGGTTTCGTTCCAGGTTGGAGGCATCAATGACATTGACAACAACATCTGGTTTCTCGTTGACCAGGTAGTCTCTGGCCACCAACTCTTCCACCGAGTAGGCACTTAAGGAATAGGTTCCGGGTAAATCCATGAAACGAATGCCATGCTCGCCATGGAGTCGGCAGCCTTCTTTTTGCTCAACGGTAATGCCGGGGTAGTTGCCCACGTGCTGGTGCGAGCCGGTCAAATAATTGAATAAAGTCGTCTTGCCCGAGTTAGGGTTTCCTGCGAGGGTGGCTGTGATGGTGATGCGCATGGGGACTTCTTTTTAGTCTGGGACAAAGGTTAGTGTGGTATGACAATTACTTATGCGGCATGTCTTTGAACATGGGCACAGAGAGTGGTTTGCCAGATTGGCCATTGGCAGATCGCTTTCCCTGGCAGCTCTGGCAGGAGCCCCCGCAGGAGAATTGGCCTGTACGGATAAAAATAATGAGACGTTTGCCAAGGTAAAAAAGGGCCGCGCAAAGGGCTAATATAACAATAAGTTCTTGCATGGTGCACCTCATGGGGCAAAGAGTATTCTAGAAAAATATTTCTTAAATAATAACGTGTTATAGAAGGACGGCTATTTCTCTGCCTGTGCCAGCGGAGTCACCAAGATGGACTTGGCGGTCTCAGCGTCAAGACTCATGGTGCTGCCATTAATGCGTACCATGCACTCTCTGTCGCCGGCCTTACAGACTAGTTCTAGCTCACTTCCTAGCAAAAAACCAAGATGCGCCATGCGGGCACATGTGGGTCTGTCTCCCTGCACTTCGCAGATGCGCATACGACCACCGCAGTAACTTTGGGAAAGGGCACAGGGCCCAACTGTCTGCTGGCCTTCACACCTTTTTTTTGTGCATTCGCCAGTCAGGTCAATTAATTTCCGGCAGGCTGCTCCCAGTTTGTTATTTTTCATACCCCTGAAAAACCTGAAAAATTATTCTCACAGCGTTTCTTATTGGTCGTTTAGCGGAATATACAACGCAAAGTAAATTGTTAGCTACTTAAAACAATGAGCACTGTCAACAGCTTTGCCAAGTGGGAGGAGGGCAGGGGGAAATTATTTTTTGCAGATTTTCTGCCCTATTAACTGTGCATCAGAGAAGGAAAAGGGAACCCTAGAAGAAGGGTGGAGGGTTTTCCCGGGCAGCTGGGAGCGAGCTAGCCCAGGAAAAATATTATTACTTCTGATAGAGTTCCTCCAAAAAGTAGTTCATCTGTCTGTACCACCAGGGCCAGTCGTGATCGACATCATGGCCCCAAAAATCGACCCAGGCCGGGATATTCTTCTGCTGGAATATATGTGCTAGGCTGCGGGTATCTTCAAGCGCTTCATTCTCCCAGGCACCTTGGCCAACGCAGACAACAATCTGACCGCGACGATAGCGAGAAAGAAACCAGGAGTCGTCTGTCCCGTCGAGGTAGTGAATGGGTGAGTTGAAATACACCTGGGGAATATCCGTCTCCTGCAGGGCAAATTCTCTGCGGTCTAAGCGATACAGGCCACTTAGCGCTATGCAGCCAGCAAAGAGATCAGGATGCTTCAAAAACATGTTTACAGCATGGTAGGCACCCATGCTACAGCCATTTGTCATAATTTTTATATCGTATTGCTGGCAGTCTGAACGGATGAAGGGCAAGATTTCATTTATTATATAACTTTCATATTGGCGGTAGCGATGATCTCTATGTTCTGGAGAAACAGCAAAATTGTACCAGCTTTCGGCATCGACGCTATCAATGCAATAGAGCTTGATAATGCCCGCATCAATAAATGGGGCAATGGCATCGATCATGCCCATGTTTTCGTAGTCGTAATACCTACCAAGGGAGCAGGGAAAGACAAGGATAGGAACTCCCCAATGCCCGTAGACCCGCAGCGGCATATTTCTGGATAGACTGGGGCTAAACCATAGATGATTGTCCGATTGCATTATTGACTCCCCTTACTCTACCTGATGTATAAAAGTAATTATTTCCTGGAGTTCGCCTTTTTTTTCGGTACGGAAGATATATCCCAGTTCGCCCAGGGCGCTGGCCAATACCATAGGTATTTGGTCAACCTGGCAGATGGTGTCGCCGTAGCGTTCAATGATTTCTTCATGGCTGTGCAGATAGCGTATATTTTCCCTTCTGCTGGCGTAACCGCAAAAAAATTTCCTGGCATAGTCGGGATTTGACTCTTCTTTTACCAGTAATCCTGCCCAAATACGATAGATGTCTATGTTGCAGGCGTAGTTAAACATATCGGTAGTAAAGCCTCCGGGCGGCCGCATGTTGACTTCCAGACCAACAAATTCATTCTCCTTAGTATAGAAGAATTCGATGTGGAAGAAGCGCTCTTTAATATTAAATGTCTCAAGACAGGCAAGACCTGCTTTTTGCAAGGCAGTTGGTATTTTTTTTTGCGAGAAGTAGGAAAGGTGCAATTTTTTCTGCACAGTTTCCATGATGCCTTGACTAAAGACATGGGATGTGAAAAAAATAGGCTTGCCGTTCTTATCGGTGAGACCATCAAAGGAGTGGATAACACCTTGAACAAAGCCTTCGATGATATAGTCTTCTGCGGGTTTGCGAGCAAAGAACTCCTGCAGATCTTTATCGTTTTCCAGGCGAAAGGTATCTAAGGCGCCAACACCGGAGTCGGGCTTGGCCACCACTGGATAGCCTATTTCTTTAATGAAACGACGCGCCTCGGTGAGATTCTGCACCACCTGTCCCGGAGCAACCAGTACCCCAGCCTCGCGAAATTTTTCTTTCATCACAGACTTGCGACGCAGGGCAGTAATTTCCTCTTCCTTGGGTCCATAAATATTAAAGTCGTCCCGCAGCCTGGCCTCTGTAGCAAGCCAGTATTCGTTTAAGCTGTCTATTCTGTCTATCTTTCCATATTTGTGAGTAAAATAACCGCAGGCCTTTATCAGTTCAGTGTAATTGCCCATGCTGCCAACCTTGTAATACTCGGTCAGGCTTTCGCGCACGGCAGGCATGAGCTCATCGTAGGGGGTATCACCAATCCCAAGGGCATTGGCCCCGGCCAGGCAGAGCTGCTGGCAAAAGCGGTGGTATTGGGGAGGAAACTGTGGGGAAAGAAAAATACAATTCATACATTCACCTAATAGTAAGCCGGGTCTACGTCAGCAAATTCTTGCAAAGGAAAGATCTAAGCCCGAGTGCAGCAAGTTCCTTTCCCGCCCTTAGACAATGGGGCGAGCACTTGCGACGAAGCCGTGCAGTTTATTGTTTCAAAAAAGATCTCAATTCACGGAGAAGCATATTGTTATTTTGCTCATTTTTCAATGGGATCCTGGTAAGGACTTCTCCACGAGTTCCCTAAGATCATCCGAGAGCTTTGTTTCACCAGCAAGACGAGAAAGTTGCGCCAGTATCATCTCTTGCCGGCTTTTATCGTAGCGGCTCCATTGGGAGAGCGGATTGGCCATTCGGGAGGCAATCTGCGGATTTATAGAGTCCAATATTAGGACCTGATCAGCAAGAAAGGTATATCCACTGCCATCGGCGCTGTGGAATTGACACAGATTCAGAGCACAGAAACTAGCAATAAGAGCGCGTACCTTGTTGGGGTTTTTATAGTTAAAAGCCGGATGGCTTAAGAGCCTGCGCACCCGATTCAGGGCACCTGGCAGAGGGCAGGCAGCCTGAATGGAAAGCCACTTGTCCATAACCAAGGGGTCTTTTTGCCATTTTGAATAAAAATTTGCCAAGAGCGTTTCACCTGCTCCTGTCTGAGCATTGACCACCGCCGTTAGGGCGGCAATGCTGTCTGTCATATTGCTGGCCATATAATATTGCTTTTCGCCCAGTTCAAGCATGGTCTGGTCAAGCTTGCCCTCTATATCCGCACAGACCAAGTACATAAGGCAGCAATTGCGCAAAGCCCTTTTTCCAGCATCTTCCGGGGTATAACGGTAGGGCTCTTTTGTTGTCAACTCATGGTAACGGTTCAAAAACTGTTCCTTCAGCTTCGCCCCCAGGAGTGCACGGAACTGTTGGCGCACGGAAAAGACAGCGACAGGATCAAGCGGCGAGAGCTGTTGTCCAATCCAGCTTTCCGTGGGCAGTAAAAGGGCAACCGCAAGAAAGGCCGGATCACTTTCAGTATCGGCAAGCAGCACCTCCATGCCTCGCACTAGGGATTCGGGCAGTCGTATTTCCTCGCCACGCTGAAAACGCTCAACCTGTGGCAGAAGCGAGTGCATGGCAAGCTGTTGACCCGCATCCCAGCGATTAAAGGGGTCCAGGTCGTGGGCCATACGGAGCTCCAGTTGGGCCTCCCCTTCGGAATAACGAACCTTAACCGGGGCAGAGAAATTGCGCAAAAAGGAAATGGTGGCGGGCTTGGCAACATTTTCTAGGACAAATTTTTGCTTAGTCTCCTGTAGAATAAGCAGTTGCTTGCCTTTTTTTCCTTCGAAGTTGCATGGTATTTCATTCGCCTGTTCATCCAAAAGCGCCAGTGAGAGAGGAATGACAAAGGGTTCTTTTTCTTCCATCTCTGGAGTTGGCGGACAAGACTGGCGAATATGCAGTGTCAGGGTGCGATTTTTCTGATCATACTCGCTAAACAGATCGAGCTCCGGGGTGCCAGCCTGACTGTACCAACGTTTGAACTGCGCAAGATCCAGGCCGGATGCGGTTTCCATGGCGGCAATAAAATCGTCGCAGGTAACAGCCTGGCCATCGTGGCGCGCGAAGTAGATATCCATGCCTCGGCGGAATGCCTTTGGCCCAAGCAAGGTATGCAGCATGCGGATCACTTCGGCGCCTTTATTGTAGACAGTCAAGGTGTAGAAGTTGTTAATCTCCACAAAAGAGGCAGGCCGAACCGGATGCGCCATGGGGCCGGCATCTTCTCTGAATTGCAATGAGCGAATAACGTTGACATCCTGAATACGCTTCACTGCTCGCGAGATGATGTCTGCGGTAAATTCCTGGTCACGGAAAACAGTAAGTCCCTCTTTCAGGCTAAGTTGAAACCAGTCCCGACAGGTTATGCGGTTACCTGTCCAGTTGTGGAAGTATTCGTGGGCAATAACCGCTTCAATTCCCTCGTAGTCTGCGTCAGTGGCGCTTTCCGGCAGAGCCAGCACATATTTTGAGTTAAAAACGTTTAAGCCCTTATTCTCCATGGCACCCATGTTGAAGTCATCAACGGCCAAAATCATGTAGGCATCCAGGTCATACTCGCGGCCAAAGTGCTGTTCGTCCCAGAGCATGGCCTTTTTTAAAGCCTGCAGGGCGTGGGAGCATTTTTCTTTGTTACGCTCTTCCACGTAGATATGCAGGGCAATCTTACGTCCACTCATGGTGGTGAAAGAATCGCTTATGCAGACAAGATCTCCGGCAACAAGAGCAAAGAGATAGGAAGGTTTGGGGAAGGGATCATGCCAGGTGACATAATGCTTCCCACCAGGGAGTTCGCCGCTTTTTTGTTTGTTGCCATTTGACAACAAAACCGGGCAAAGTCGTTTATCGCCTATCACCGTTGTGGTGAAGACAGCCATAACATCGGGCCGATCGGGAAAAAAGGTTATTTTGCGAAAGCCTTCAGCCTCGCACTGGGTGCAGTAGTTTCCGGCCGAGAGATAAAGCCCCTCCAGTTCCGTGTTGGCAGAAGGATTGATCCGTACCCTGGTCTTGACCCTAAAGGGAGATTTTGGCGTTGTTGGTATGCACAGAAGCCCATCTTGGAGGCTGTACTCTGCCGGGGACAAGGGCTCTCCATTTAATAAAATCTGTTCCAAAATAAGATCTTCGCCATTGAGTTCAAAAACCGGGTTCCTATGGGGGAAGGCGCTATTGGACCGGCAAAGGAGTTCAGATTCGACAATCGTGTCCTCGGGGGATAAGTCAATCCGTAAATCTATTGTCTGAACAAGAAAAGGGGGAGGCGTATAATCTTTTAAGTATGTAGTTGTTTTAGCCATATTTATTTAAAAAAAATAAGATTGTTATTCCTTGAGATCAGGTTCAAAAAAAAGCCAGAGAATTTGTGGGAATTCCTGCCGCAGGGCCGCTTCGCAGACGTTAATGTTTTCCACCATTTTTTGCTCGGAACCAGCTGGGGCCATCTGTGCCTTTATAGAGACCAGTACATCTTCCCCCATCTGCAGGGTGAGCATGTTGTAAACTTGTTGAATTTCAGGTCGTTCTTGCAGTAGAGCAAGCATTCTGTCTTTGATGTATGGGTCAACCCCTTGACCGACGAGCAGGGTCTTGACCTCTAGGCCTACAAAAAAAGCAACCAACACCAAAAGCACGCCTATGACAATTGAGCCAATGGCATCGTAGAGCGGGTTACCGGTTATTATGGTCAGGAGGATGGCCAGCATTGCAAATAAAAGACCCAAGAGAGCGGCAATATCTTCACCAAAAACAACGAGGAGAGTTGAGTTTCGTGTTTCCTTGAACCAGCGGAGAAAACTACGACCCCGGCGAACCTTGTTTACCTCGCGGATACAGCCCCACAAGGAAACGCACTCTGCCACAAAGGAAAAAAGGAGAACTCCCAGGGCTACAAATGGATTTACAAGGGCTTCCGAGACTTGCAGTTTGTGGTAACCTTCGTAAATAGAGAAAAGGCCGCCCATGCTAAATAAAATGAGCGCGACCACAAAGCTCCAGAAGTAAATTTCCTTGCCTCTTCCCAAGGGGTGATCCGGAGAGGGCGGGCTTTTGGCCAGACGGTTTCCCAAAAGGAGCAGACCTTGGTTGCCTGTATCGGCCAAAGAGTGGATAGCTTCCGCCAGCATGGCCCCAGATCCCGTGTATAGAGCAGTAATAAGTTTTGCTAAAAAAATGGCAGAATTTGCACCTAGGGCGTACAGTACACTTTTGATTGAGTCCGCACCGTGTTCCATGTATGAGATAAACCCTGTTGTGATGTAATAGATAGTTGTGCCGCGCCAACTGAAAGTACATTTAGATTACTGTGTGTCAGTACCTGTGGAGGCTAGCGTAAACCACGGCAGAAGGCAAGTAAGCAAATAAAGACATCCGCATTTTGTGAGTATGACAAAGGCTATTCCTGACAAAGCAGACGTGGTGATTGTTGGCGGGGGGCCGGGCGGCTTAAGTTGCGCCCAGCTGCTTGCCAAGTCCGGTTTAAGAACAGTTCTCCTGGAGAAAAAACAGGGTATTGGCCATAAGATCTGTGCGGGCGGCGTTACCTGGAATGGCCTGTTGCAATACGCCCCGACACAGCTTATTGAAAGATCTTTTCCTGTGCAGCATATCGTCAGCCGCCTGCAACATATACAGATTCGGGAAGATAACCCCATAGTGGCCACCATTAGCCGTGTTCGGCTTGGAGAATGGATGGCGGAAGAGGCTAAAGAGGCTGGGGCCCTGCTCATCCTCGGGGCACAGGTTGTGGCTCTGGGTGAGGGATGGGTAAGTGTTAAGACAAAGAATCAGAAAACACCCACCTTTATTCAATGCGATCATGTGGTTGGGGCTGATGGGGCTCGGTCACTGGTGCGGCGTTTTTTGCAACTGCCATCTTCTTTTGGCATTGGACTTAATGCCATGTTACCGCTTCGACGTGAACAGATGGAATGGCATCTTGATAGTCGGCTCTTCGCCTCTGGCTATGCCTGGATCTTCCCGCATGGGCAGAACTGCTCAATCGGGGCATATTGCGCGAGCGGGCAAATTGACATACAGGACTTAAAAAAAAACCTGTGTCATTGGGCAAAAGAGCAGAAGATTCCTGTAACGCCTGCGCAAATTAGAGCAGGGTGGGTTAATTATCAATATAGCGGTCTTGCTTTTGGCCGTAATTGGCTTGTGGGTGAGGCTGCAGGACTCGCATCAGCGCTCACCGGCGAGGGTATCTATCCGGCCTTAGTCAGCGGGCAACTCGTGGCGAAGGCTATACTTGGCCAGGAAATACACACGGCAAAGCTTTGCACACTAGTTGCACGGCATGCTCGGCACCGGCAACTGGCGGAGATGGCAGCTCGCCATGTGCGTCTCCGCCCGCTCTTTGCAGAGACCCTTGTCGCCTTGTTGCGCCTGGGTCTGCTTAATTTTAAACGCCTAGAAATGGCAGATGTAGATTCACTGCAGGAGTCAACGCCTGCACAAGATCTGCCTCATTAAACCACATAATTCGCCAGCGAAAACATCTTGACCATGCAAAAAATACCTAAATATATCATTAATTTTCTCTTTATCCTGTCCTGTGGCGGGCTTTTTCTCTTCCTCTGGCTAGCGCCGCCGGCAAGCACGCCACCTGTCCCAAAAAACTTAAAGCACGCACCTTTTGCGAGTATGGATAAGAAAGAAGCAGAAAAAGAATGTGTGAGTTGTCATGCTCAGGGAGAAATTTATCCTCTACCAGATAAACATCCTCCCCCACATCGCTGTCTTTTCTGCCACAGAAGAAAATAGGGAACATCTTTGTCTGCTGACAAGAAAAAAGAGCGTCTTATAGTTTGCTGTAAATAAGCCGTTATTTGAAATTCTTTCGAGCAAGGAGGGGAGCATGTTTCCTTTACAGAAAACAATTCATTTTATATTGATGTTAACAACATCCATTACGGGCATTTTACCTGGCATAGCTGGGGCTGGGACACAAAAAGAGGCCAAGGCCATGTTCGGCGGCGGATGTTTTTGGTGCATGGAGTCGCCATTTAATTCTTTAAACGGAGTTATTTCCGTACTGCCGGGTTATGCTGGGGGAACAAGCGTCAATCCTACCTATGAAAACTACGTACAGGGGGGACATATTGAGGTGGTGCAAGTTACCTATGACCCGGCAAAAATAAGTTATACTGACTTGTTACATGTTTTCTGGCGGCAGATTGATCCAACCGATGCCGGTGGGCAGTTTGCGGACAGGGGCCATGGGTATATTACAGCCATTTTTTATGATAACGAAGAAGAGCGGCGCGAAGCAGAGACATCGAAGAAGGAACTGGCCGAGAGCGGCAAATTCAAAGATCCCATTGCCACTGTCCTTCTTCCGGCAACCACTTTTTATCCGGCAGAGGAGTATCACCAGGCCTATTACCGAAAAAACCCTATTCACTATGCTCTGTATCGCCAGGGTTCCGGGCGGGAGGATTTTTTAAAGAGGACCTGGCAAGAACCACAGCAGGAACCTGAGAAAGAAAAAAAAGCGAGTGCTGCTGTGCCGTTAAAAGAACGGCTCACTCCGCTGCAATACCAGGTAACCCAGGAAAATGGCACAGAGCCTGCCTTTGCAAACGAATACTGGAATAACAAAAAAGAGGGTATCTACGTTGACGTGGTATCAAACGTGCCACTTTTTAGCTCCACAGATAAATTTGACTCCGGCACAGGTTGGCCAAGTTTTACCAAACCAATTAAACCACAGGCTGTAGTCGATAAGCTTGACACCAGTCATGCTATGACCCGTACTGAAGTACGAAGTGTGCAGGGCAACTCTCACCTGGGACATGTCTTTGATGATGGACCGGGCAAAGGCGGGCAACGTTACTGCATAAACTCGGCAGCGCTTCGCTTTATTCCCAAGGAAAAACTGGAAGAAGAGGGCTTTGGCGAATACAAAAAGCTATTTGAGAAAAAATAAATTAGGGACATGCAAAGAGCGTCAGCGGATCTTTACTTGTTTTTGTTGGTTAAAAATGAAATGTTGGCTCAGGGAAAAATTCTGGGCCAACATTTGTTTTTTTTTATTGGTGCTGGTAGATAAAATATAAACGAAAAAGGCAGTTCAATCAATTACAGGGGTTGAGGATGGTAAAGACAAACAATTTTCCAGGATTATTTGGTATTGGTTGTTCTATCCCATTTGCAATTGATGCAGTTTAGAATCTCATCTTTGCGGTGCAGCCAAACGCTGCCACTGGAATGCCTCGGGCAATAGTTTTTGGATTAATAGCAGCTCTCATTTTGTTTTTTAGCATAAGGTCTTTGATACGCGTCAATACACGGAGAATAAATTGGGCTAAGCCGTCGGATGAATAATGATGAGCAAGACAATTAAAAAAACTCTCAAACCATTTTGTTGGATGTGCCGTCACCTGTTATTTATTTCACCTCTTAACAGGGAAGACGTGGAGCAATTTTCGATTGGCGCATGCTGAATGGAAAAAGGGTTCTGTTTCTGGCCCTTGCCTCTTTTATAACGTATTGTGCGATTTTATTTTTACAAGGCGGTCTACATGATAGAACAACACAAAGGTATGGGGTCGATTCTTTTTTTAGTTAGTATATGCGCAGTCATGTTCCTTTCCAGTTGTGGAGGGTCTTCTGGCAGCAAAGTGGTGCAGAGTTCTTCCTCTCTTCCCGGTGCCCCTCCCACGGAGACAGCCAGCTCAGAACGCCTGCAGCCGGCACTTAACACTATTAATTCACGTATACATTCCTATGAAACGCGGCTTAATGAGATTAAGGCCACGGAAAATAGCCCCAATTCTATCATGATCCCCAGGGATAAAATGGCGGCACTTGGTGACTGTAAGAGCCAGATACTTGATATTTTAACAGACTACGATAGTCTGCAGAAAAAAATCCTGCAGGAACCAAACCCTGAAGAGGCACTGAACCTGGCAAATGCGGCCTTGCCACAGGTCAATCAGCAAGACATGCAATTTTTAGAAGGCGGATGTGTTCGCCTGCAGGCAGATATAGCAGCTGCACCCCAGGCCTCTCCTGGTGTACCTTCTGCCGCTTCGCAGACTCTCTTGCCTCCTCCCGATCCCCAGGTGCAACAAGCCTTTAATGCCGGTGATTATAGCAAGGTTATCACCCTCTACAATCAGCTGGGAGCAAACAGCAGTTTGCCGCCAGCTTATGAAACCACCTATGAATATGGCCAGGCCCTGTTGAAAAATTATCAGCACGATGAGGCTGCCCGCGTATTTTCTGACCTCCAAAACAGTATGGGACAAAGCGGAGACCCTGCACTGAAGATTGAAGTGCAGCGCATGCTTGGCGATATTTATTTTAGCGCTGCTCAGTATGTTGATGCCCAACAGCGTTATGAAAATGCAGTGCAGGCTGGCGGGGATTCCAATGCGGCCACCTGGTCAACTCGACAACTTGCTGCTTTTCGCGAGCAAACAGCATCTCCTAATGAATTGCAGGCCTATAGCGCCCTGCTGCGCAACTATCTGGCTTACGTGCCAAGTCGCGATGGCTATGCCATCTCAGAGCAGGCTGAGCAGTTCTTGGGCAGCTACCCGGCCTCGCGATTTGTGGCCAATGTGAATCTTATTCACCAAGATTCGCGCGCTCAGGCTGACGCCTGGTTAAACAGGGGGATAGAGCGGGTAGAGCAAAGAGTTGAAGGGCACACCGGTGAGGCAGCAGCTCCAGGCACTGACCAGGGAACCCCAGCCAATACAAATACCACCGTCCCAGACACTGCCTCTACCCCAGCGCCTGGCGCAGTGCCTGACACTGCTGGTGGTCAGGCGAGTTCCAGCAATCAACTGACCCAGGAACAGCAGGCCGCCAGAGAACAGGCTCTTTTTGAGCAGTATAACCAAGGCACCTCTTATCTGGCCGCCAAGGAGTACGATAAGGCCTTGGCTGTTTTTACTTCTTTATCCGGTAGCTCCTACGAAGGGAAAGCGCGGGAAAAAATAAATGAAACAATTCAGCTCGCTGCAGAGGAGAATCGTCAGAAGGCAGCGGAATTGTATGTTCGGGCTTCAGGGATGAAGGACATCGACAGCAAAAAAAAGATGCTTCTTGCTTCGCGTCAGCTGCTGCAGGATATCCTCGTTAAATACCCTCAGGCAGGGCTCAACAGCAAGGTGGAAAGAAACCTGACCAGTGTGGAGCAGACTATCCGGGAAATTGATCCTTCATTTAGCGGTACGACTCCATCCGGGCCCGGGCAGCAACTTTAACGCTCCAATAGCTGGGACGGTTCAGGTAGCCTTTGTTGACAAAATTGAGTATGGCATTTACCTCTGTTGCAGGCCATGGGATGTTTTCTTGAAGGGGAGGAAATAATGACAGAACCTAAGTCGCAAACGGTTGTGCTGGAAAATGCCTGTACCGTGCATTATCTGGAAGTTGAGCGGAGAAATGCAAAGACAGTTCTTTTGCTCCACGGCAGATCTTTCAAGGCAGCCACCTGGAGGGATTTGGGCACTTTGGATGCACTGGCAGATATGGGCTTTCGGGTTCTTGCACTTGATATCCCAGGTTTTGGTGAAAGCCCGTCCTGCGCTGATGAGGCTGGTGCAGCAATTGAATTGTTTCTGCTCTTTCAAGAACTTACCCATGTAATTTTGATCGGGCCATCCATGGGCGGGCGTATTGCCCTGGAGTTTGCCCTCAGCCATCCGCAGATGGTGACTGCCCTGGTGCTGGCTGGGCCCGTAGGCGTAATGGAAAATGTTACTGAACTGCACACGATAACAGCACCGGTATTGGCAGTTTGGGGAGAGAAAGATACCATCTCCTCACCTGAGAACGGCAGCATACTGCAGGATGAAGTGCCCACTTGCCGCCTGGAAGTCTATCCAGACGCTTCACACCCCTGTTATCTGGATCAACCTGAACGCTGGCACGGACATCTGCGGGAGTTCCTCGCAGCCTATACCCAATAACCCCGTATCCCATGTCTAAAACACTTATTATTGCCGAAAAACCAAGCGTGGCTGCGGATATAGTTCGCGTGCTACCCGGAAAGTTTTCCAAAGAAAAGACGCATTATGAAGGAGAAAATTATATTGTCTCCTTTGCGGTGGGGCACCTGGTTTCCATTGCCTATCCCGAAGAGATAGATCCTGCCTTCCAGAAGTGGAATTTTGAGAATTTACCGATACTGCCGGAAGAATTTCCCCTCATGGTGCTGCCGGCAACCAAGGCCCAGTTTAATGCCCTGAGCAAACTCATCCGCAGCAGAGAGGTTGAAACCATTGTCAATGCCTGCGATGCGGGCCGCGAAGGCGAGTTAATTTTTAAATACATCCTCAAACAGGTTGGGGGACGAACGCTTAATAATAAGCATATTAAGCGGCTTTGGCTGCAATCCATGACCCAGGAGGCTATTCGCCAAGGGCTTGATCATCTGCGGGATAATGCCGAAATGCTCCCCTTGGAAGATACGGCCCTGTGTCGGTCCGAGGCAGATTGGCTTATTGGCATTAACGCCACCCGGGCGCTCACCTGCTATAATTCCCGATTTGGTGGCTTTCGGAAAACGCCCTGTGGCCGTGTGCAGACCCCGACCTTATCGCTTTTGGTGAAACGCGAGCAGGAGCGTCGAGCCTTTGTCTCCATGCCATACTGGGAGGTGCGCGCCACCTTTACCTGTGAAGAGATGAGCTATGAGGGGCTGTGGATAGATCCTCTTTTTGAAAAGGACGAAAAGAATCCTCATGCACGGCGCTCTCGCATCTGGCAAGTCGATAAGGCAAAGGCCATCGTTGAAAAATGTGCCGGGAAAGCGGCAACTGTTGAAGAGAGCAGTAAAAAAACTACTAAGGGAGCACCTCCACTTTATGATCTTACCCTCTTGCAGCGGGAGGCCAATACTCGCTTTGGTTTTTCAGCTAAAAATACCTTAGGCCTGGCTCAGAGCCTCTATGAGCAGCACAAGCTCATCACCTATCCTCGAACCGACAGCCGTTTTTTGCCCGAAGATTACCTGTCCACGGTGCAACAAACCGTAACAAGCCAAAAAAACTGGCGTTTTGGTAAATTTGCCCAGGAAGCCCTGGAAAAGAAATATATCAAAAAAGATAAACGGCTCTTTAATGATAAGAAGGTGAGCGATCACTTTGCCATTATTCCCACCTCCAACCTGCCGAAAACTCTGAGCGAAGCTGAATTAAAGATTTACCAGATGATTGTGCAACGGTTCCTTGCTGTTTTTTTTCCGGTTGCGGTGTATCACAACACCACAAGGCTTTCAATTGTTGAAAATGAAACATTTCTTACCGAAGGGAAAATTCTGGTAGATCCTGGCTGGCGGGCCGTTTATGGCGCTGAAGCAGATGGGGAAGAGGCAGAAAGCATCCTGCAACCCTTGCCCGCGGCAAAAGCAATTTTTTGTCGTGAGATTAAGGAAGAGGAGCAGGAAACCAAGCCGCCGGCCAGATTGACAGAGGCAACCTTGCTATCTGCCATGGAACATTCCGGAAAGCTCATTGAAGATGAGGAGCTGGCCGAGGCCATGAAAGAGCGCGGACGCGGCACGCCCGCCACCCGAGCGGCGATCATTGAGAAACTGATTAATGAAAAGTATGTGGTGCGGGAACTTAAAGACCTGGCGCCTACAGGCAAGGCCTTTGAACTGCTCAACCTGCTTGAAGCTCGTCATATTGATGTTTTGGCCTCTCCCGAGCTGACTGGAGACTGGGAATACAAATTGAACCAGATCTTAAGGGGCAGCATGACTAGGTCCCAGTTCATGAAAGAAATCCGGGAAATGACCATTGGCGTGGTGGAAAAAATTAAGACAGGTCCGGTTGGCGATTTACCCGAGGCCTCTTTTTCCCCACTAGCTGGCCTGCGCTATTTTGAACGTGCCTCTGCCTATGAGTCGGAAGATAAGTCGGTGATGCTCCGCAAGGTAATTGGCGGCCGGGTTATGCGGGAAGAGGAAATAGTTGCCCTGCTTAAAGGGGAGACCCTTGGCCCCTTTGATGATTTTCGCTCAAAGCTGGGCAAATCCTTCACCGCTTCTCTGCGCCTGCAAGAGGGCAAGGTGGAGTTTATCTTTGCTGATACCGTAACAGACTTTGACCTTGATTCGATTCGCCAGCAGGAGCCTCTGGGCCTTTCTCCCATAGATGGTACGCCTGTGTATGAAACCCAGGGTGGCTATCTCTCTGACTCTGCCCTTACCGGAGGAGAGTCAAAAAAAGGTTTAAGGATATCAAAACTTATCTTAGGGCGCCGGATTGATCCTGACCATATCGCCCAGCTGCTGGCAAATGGCCGAACCCAACTGATTACAGGCTTTCTTTCCAAGAAAAAAAGACCCTTTGATGCCTTTCTCCTTCTGGATAAAAAAGGGAAAATTACCTTTGATTTCCCGCCGAGAAAGAAGAAGGAAAAAGCTGAAAAGTAAGCGGAACTCTGTCTGTTACGCGAAATAACATTTACTGAGCTGAATTATTTATGAGACAACTGAAAAAAAGTTTTAGTGAGATGGAAGGGCTTGATCTGGCCCTTGCCTGCGCCCGTGTAGCCCTGGAGACGAAGGCAGAAGACCTGGTGCTTCTTGATGTGCGAGGCCTTGCCTCCTTCACCGATTATTTCCTTATCATGAGCGGCCGTTCTACCCGGCATGTGCAGGGGCTTGCCGAGGCCATTGAGGAAGAGGTGCGGAGTAAGCGAGCCAATACCAAACATAATGAAGGCCTGCAGGACGGTCGTTGGGTGTTGCTTGATCTGGGTGATGTGGTTGTGCATGTGTTTTATCATGAAGTTCGCAGCTTTTACGACCTGGAAGGCCTGTGGCATGATGCGCCGCGCATTGATTTGAAAGCGCTGTTGCCAGCTTCTCTTTTTGAACAAGAACTGTGAGATGCGCCATGCAGCATGACTCTCCTGTACTACTTGCTATTTTAGATGGCTGGGGAATTACCGAACCAGGCCCTGCCAATGCGCCATATTTGGCAGACACCCCCTGCCTTGATGGTCTGAGAAAAGAGTTCCCTCATACACAACTGATTGCCCATAACGGTATGGTTGGCTTACCGGAAGGGCAGATGGGGAACTCCGAAGTGGGACATTTAAATATGGGTGCCGGGCGAGTTGTATATCAGGAGTTCACTCGTATTAACAAGGCCATTAAAGATGGCGATCTTGAAAAAAACCCTGTTTTAGATAACTTCTTTACGAACGTGGCCAAGAAGGCGGCTGCCTTGCACTTCTGTGGGCTTCTTTCCGATGGCGGGGTACATTCCCACATTAGCCACCTTGAGGCCCTGTTACAGATGGCGGCGCAAAAAGGGGTACAGCGGATTTTTATCCACTGCTTTATGGATGGCCGAGACACGCCTCCTGAAAGCGGACGGAAGTATATGCAGCAGCTGGTGGGTTATTTACAAAAGGAACACTGCGGCCGGGTGGCAACCATTTGTGGCCGCTATTGGGCCATGGATCGTGATAAGCGTTGGGACCGCGTTGCCAAGGCCTGGCAAGCCATGATGGACGGCACTGGCCAGAAAGAAAGTGACCCGGTGGCAGCCATTGAGCATTCATATGCCAAGCAAGTGACAGATGAATTCATCGAACCGGTGGTGCTGGTTGATGGTAAAGGCACTCCGATAGCCACCATGGAAGATGGCGATAGTGTCTTATTTTTCAACTTTCGTGCAGACCGCGTCAGGCAACTTTGCCATGCCTTAATTGATGAGAATTTCAGTGGCTTTGAAGTACGTAGAAGGCCTGAATTCGCGCAGATAGTCACCTTGACGGAGTATGAGGCTGAGTTTCCTTTCCCTGTGGTTTTTCCGCCTGTCAGCTTAAACCACATCCTTGGCGAGGAAATGAGCCACCTCGGTCTGCGGCAGCTGCGCATAGCGGAAACTGAAAAGTATGCCCACGTCACCTATTTTTTTAATGGGGGACAGGAAGAGCCCTTTGCCGAGGAAGAACGGATTCTTATTAGTTCTCCGCAGGATGTGGCAACCTATGACCTCAAGCCTGAAATGAGTGCGGAAGCAGTTACAGATGCCTTACTCAGTCGCCTGCAAGAGGCTGAAAGAGAGGGGAAATCCCTTGATTTGGTGGTGCTTAATTTTGCCAATGGCGACATGGTCGGACACACCGGAGTGCTAGAAGCTGCGGTGCGCGCCTGCGCCACGGTTGACAAATGCCTGGCTCGCATTTGGGATTATCTGAAAAAACGAGGCTGGGTAATGCTAATAACTGCTGACCATGGGAACTGTGAAGTCATGGTCGACCCAGAAACAGGTGGACCGCACACGGCACACACAACAAATCCTGTTCCTTTCATCGTAGTTGGAGACAGATTTAAACAGGCTTCACTGCGAAATGATGGGGCCTTGCGTGATATTGCCCCCACTATTTTACATATTCTGAACCTTCCCCAGCCAGAAGAAATGGATGGGGAAAGCTTGCTCTAGAGTTTTTCTCTTTATATCCATGGCAGAGGGCTCTTTTTTGTAAAAAAAGAGCCCTCTGCCATGAGTAAGCGTTTAGTTCCCCTTTTTTTCTATCCCGTCAACAAGATCCCGCAGTTTCTGCCCTGAGGGCACAGTGAATTCCGGCTGAACTTGCAGAAGAGTCTTCCACTCCTGCAAGGCTCCTTTTTCGTCATTTAAGGCATTAAGTAAGACCACACCCTTGTTAAAGCGGGCCTGTGGGTGTTTCGGGTCAGCAGTCAGTGCCTGATCAAACATGGTGATGGCCTCCTTGGGCTGCTTGTTTTGAAAGTACATAATGCCAAGATCAGTGCGCACATCGTTGTTGCCAGGCTCAATGGCCAGTGCCTTATTGTAGGACTCAATGGCCTTTTCTGCCTGGCCGGTATCAAAATAGGCATGGCCAAGTTCTACCCAATGCAGTGCCTCGTCAGGGTGGCCCTCTGCGTTTTTGATCAGCTGCGCAATAAGTTCCTCAGTATTGGCATTATTAACGCCAGCCTGTTGCTCAGCGTTCACCGCAGGTGAGTGGTACACGCTGTACAAAACTCCACCAATAAAACCGACGATCAGGGTGGCAATGATTGCCAGATAAAAGGTCTGTTTTTTTATATATCCTTCTTTTTGCATGAATTGGCACTCCTCTGTGTAAAATTCGATGAAAGAAACTAAATGGTTTAATACCACAAAGTGGCGTTCTGGAAAAGGATGCTGGGTGTTGTTGTTGGCAAAATCACGCGTTATATATGGTCTATAATGGCATCGATACAGACTCGGTAGCGCTTTGGCCCGCAATGTCCGCACAGGACTGTTCGACTGGATAGCAGGCGGTAACCACGGGCAAGGCAGAGCGCGGCAAGCGTATTGTGCGCGGAGATGTCATCCTTTCCTCCTTCCTGCATTGCATAATAGTGTATGGTGCCGCCTGCCCGGATATAAGGTAATACCCATGGGACGAGTTCGGCTGAGCCCGTGGGCAGCATCAGCACAATCCGATCAAAGGTGGTTCTGAGTAGGGGTAGTATTTCTGCTGCCTGACCAGCAAAAAAGCGTACGCCGCCTGCTTTGCGATTCGCCAGTCTATTTTGCAGGGCAAGGGCATGGGCCCAGGGGTTAACCTCAATACCTATCACTTCCTGTGCCTTACTATGGCTGGCAATGTTCAGGGGAAAGGGGCCAAGTCCGGAACAGAGCACACAAACACGCTCATGCGGGCGAACTGCTTTTGCCACCCGCATCCTCTCCTGGGCCAAACGGGTTGAAAAGTAGGCTTTTTCTAGGTTGAGATAAAGATTTATGCCATTTTCCCTGTGTACGGTGGTCAGCCTACTTTCTCCGGCTATCACCCGTATCTTGGGCAAACGGTATAACCCGGTATATTCACCCACACGCAGGGCCACAACGTGAAGATGGGGAAAATAACCCAGGATAATCTCCCCAATGCGCTCGGCAAAAGGCAGAATATCCTTAGGTAGAGTAAGCAACGCTATGTCACCGAGTTTATCAAATCCCCTGGGAAGAAGGGAGATGGGTATGTCGGGAAAATGATGCGCCAATCCCTGACGAAGCAGCATGAGTATTCCTTTTGGCAGCTAGGGGCTGGCCAACTCTCTGCGCACTACCTCACTCAATAAGCCACAGCGCTTTTATTAAATATCTTCCTCGTCGTCTAACTCATCCTCTTCTTCCCCTTCATCGTCAGTGACGAAGTCAGAGTCATCACTTTGCTCTTCATATTCTTCTTCGTCTTCGCTTGGGGCTTGAATGGGTTTGAGAATTTTAGACTCAGGGAAGACAAATTCCCTAATTTTCTCTATTTCTTCCGGCAAGATAAGATCTTTGGCGCAGATTTTACATGTTTTTACATGCTGATCGACAAACTGCATCATACGGGCAGGAGCCATAGTCTCCTGTTTAACCTGTATGTACCAGTCCTTAATAAGACGTGTGAGTTGCTCGCATTCCATAGGAGGGGAAACAGAAAAATTATTTCGATAAAACGGGTTTTTACAAAGAATTCTTTACTCATTTGAATCCTGGCAGCCATAATAATAAAAGGTTGTCTTTCCGGTCAACACTTATTAGATATTAGATCCCATATAAAGAGGAGAAAAATGGAAGTGGTAAGGGCACTGGTGGTCCTCCCGGACTTCAAATCCGGTGTAGGGGGTGAAAAGCCTCCTAGGTGGGTTCGATTCCCATGCACTTCCGCCACCGACATGAGTGGCTAAAAGCGAATACAAGAGCGGCTCACTCTATCCTACACAATCCCGAATTTGCTTTTCTTCTCATATCGTTCCCTTTTCATTAATTTCTACCATGGACTTTTCCTCTCTTAAAGAATGGCTGGAATTAGCCTCTTCTCTTGCCTCCGCCTTTGGCATCCCTGTTGCTATTTGGCTCTTTGTGCGTGACCGCAGGCGTGAATGCCGGACACGCACCCTGGAAGCGTATCTTGAAACCAATAATCAGTACAATGCGTTTCTTGACAGGGTCTTTGATCATCCAGAGCTTGATTGTGGTGAATTTCGAGCGGCTGATAAGGAGGTTGCAACCTCAGGGATGAGTGTGCAGAAGTTGACCTTGTTCACGCAGCTTATCATGACCCTTGAACGGTCCTGGTTTGTGTATGAGATCCATGACGTGGCCGCACGCGATCCCAAAGACGATTTGTTCGGGGTCTGGAGAACCTGGGAAGAAGTCTTTGATTTTTGGGCTAAACGGGATGATTTTCAACAGGCCTGGGCCATAATTGGCCCCTACTCACCTTCGGCATTTTCTATTGATATGAATAAGAGGATTGCCAATTACCAGAGGAAAAGGAGTACGAATGTTCCCCACTTGGCTGCTAATGGCAATGTTCTTGCGAAATAGTGCCTGACCAAAATCCTTATGCGCTCCACCTTGCAACCAGACCCTATAGTTGCCAGGGTTTTTCTTCCGTTCCTAAGCCAAAGCCACTTCTTGCTTTTTCAGAACGGGCAAGGTAAGAATAGCTTCGCATGAGCGGAGGAGTGCCGGAGCGGTTGAACGGGACGGTCTCGAAAACCGTTGTGGGGGCAACCCCACCCAGGGTTCGAATCCCTGCTCCTCCGCCAGTGTGAAATCCCAAGAGGCCCAATTAGCCTCAAAGCGATTGTTTTGCTAGACATCCTTTTTTTCTCCGTTGTATCCATTAATGTTTGCTACAATCTACTCCAATTTGTTGATAAAATTGTTGGTATAAGCACTGCACGTCGGATTTACACCAGAAACTAAAACACATTTGGTTGCTGTCTGCAGCTGGACGACAAAGATCCTGTTGCTGGATATCGTGAAATTTTCCTAGACGGTGCACTTGCAATTTGAATTCACCCCTTAACCCTCCTTCACTTGCATGCAGTTCCGCACTAGACAGCTCCCATAGCTGGCGGGCCGTAGCCGGGAAATGTATGGTTACCCGTAGATTTATGATAGAAAGCAAACCTCGAGCATTGATTGGTCATGCCAGAATGGGTCGCCAAGTACGGGATGGCCTCCAGGCAGCTTTCCGATTCAGACCGACCGAGATGGCGGCTTGCAGGAAGGCGCAAAGTTTTCTCAACTTGCCGCGAACCTTTGTGCGACCGAAATGTCTCTGTTTCCAGGAGCACATGTGCACTCTGCGGGGCAGCCACTTAAACAGCTTTACTTGTGCAGCAGATGACTCGATACTTGGTCAGTATCGGTCATGTTTGTTGTGCGATAAATCTGTGCAGAAATTTACAGATGATGCTCAGAAGAAACAGATAATTAAATAGATAGAATGGAAACTTTTTGCATAACTTCTGGAAACTTACAATTTGTTCATAATGCCAATGAGGCCCAAGGAAAAAAGCAGGCTGAAAACAAGAGAGAGGCGTGCTGTGCTCGCCAAGAGCTTGTTTAATTGTTTACTTTGTTCAGAGGTGATAGTCTTAATAAGTGATCGCGCCATGGGCAGGGTGAGAATGGGCAAAAGGATGAACCAGTCTGCCAGCCGAAAAATGAGCATGATAACTGGGATAAGATAACTTAACCAGATAAGAAGCTTATATTCGAAAATGGTCTTGTCTCGCCCCAGCATCACGGCCAGGGTTCGTTTCCCTGCTTTTTTATCCGTTTCAATATCTCGCAAATTATTTACGACCATAATGGCAGTAATGAGCAACCCCGGAGGGATTGCCGCTAAGATAGCCATGGGGCTGAGCGTTTTTGCCTGGATATAGTAGGTGCCACCCACGGCAACCAAACCGAAAAAAATAAAGACAAATAATTCTCCAAGCCCGTTTGAGGCCAGGGGGAAAGGGCCGCCGCTGTAGCCAAGGGCAGCCAGAACCGAAAAAAAACCGACCAGGACAATGGGCCAACCTCCCACATAGGCAAGATATACAAAAACGAGCCCAGCAAGGGTCAGTGATATGGTCATCCCAGCCTTGACCTGCTCTGGGGGGATCAAACCACTCTGGGTTACACGAACAGGCCCCTTGCGCTCGTCGGAATCCACCTTGTTTTTAAAGTCAAAATAATCATTTGCTAGATTGACCCCAATTTGCAGGAGCATTGCACCCAGCAAACAGCCAAGGGCGGGCAGCAGAAGGAAATGATCATTGGCAATGGCGACGGCTGTGCCGACAACAATTGGCCCAACTGCTGCGGGCAGGGTTTTGGGACGAATGGCAAGCCACCATAACTGTGCTTTCGATAAATTTTTCAAGGAGAGTGCCTTTTGTGGGTGCAGAAAAAAAGAAGAAAACAGATTGCCGCAAACAACTTTGGTGTACAATTTTTTTCCCGTGAGAAAAAGGCAAAAGGCATGAACCCCTTATTGAGGAGCGCATGCCTTTTTTATTATAACCCTGAATCAGTGATAATCCATCAGTAAAAAGTGGCTAGTTATACAATCAATATATTGAAATTTAAGTAAAAATTTATCAGTATATACCTGTCAAAAAAACTCACTTGGCAGGTGAAAACATGAAGCGACTGATCATCGAGCAGAGCGACGGCGAATTTTACACCAGCCACTCCGGCCTGGGCCTGGTTGGCGCCTGTATCAACCGCCACAGTGACCTGAGCCGGCAGGTGGGT
>RRZU012074688.1_pt1 | contig 41777 bp, 40 predicted proteins | sample 2165561 | NCBI WGS metagenome assembly RRZU01 (sample SAMN10456909, study PRJNA506462) | wastewater metagenome | isolation source: wastewater sludge | place: USA: Moscow, Idaho | reverse complement strand
CTGCTGCCTCCCGTAGGAGTCTGGACCGTGTCTCAGTTCCAGTCTGACTGATCATCCTCTCAAACCAGTTACAGATCGTTGACTTGGTGAGCTATTACCTCACCAACTATCTAATCTGACGCAGGCTATTCCCAAAGCGCATAAATGCTTTAATCCGAAGACCATATGCGGTATTAGCTACCCTTTCGGGCAGTTATCCCTCACTTTGGGGTATATTCCCACGCGTTACTCAGCCGTCCGCCGCTCGCCGACATTCTACACAAAATCCTTGAAATACCTTCTTTTAAACTAGAAGTTTCCAGAATTTAGTGTAAAACTCGCTGCCGCTCGACTTGCATGTGTTAGGCACGCCGCCAGCGTTAATCCTGAGCCAGGATCAAACTCTCCATAAAAAGAATTATATAAATATTGATAAAAATCATTAAATATACAATCTATAAAATAGACTGACGATAAATTTGCACAACTAAATTGTTAAAGTTCATTTTAGCTCGTCTCCACCTCTGTGATTTGATATCTCTTCGGCGCGAACTAATAACAAGTATACTAGGCTAATCGTCAAAAGTCAACACCTTTTTTAGACTTTTTTGTTGTTTTTTTTACAACCGTTATTTTTTAGCTACATTCCAATCAAAAATGCAGCATATCCTATCATAAAACCAATAGCAGAGCCGACCGCAACTTCTAGAGGTGTATGCCCCTTTACAACTCTTAGTTTAGGTACATTTAGTTTTTGCTCGTCAATAATCTTATTTATTACTATAGACTGGATGCCAGTAGAGTATCTCACTTTCATAGAATCATATATAACAATCATAGCGAACGTGAAAGCTAGACCAAAAATTGCCGAGTTTATACCCTCATTAAACATAATGAGGGTAGTTACGGCTATCACTACCGCACTATGAGAGCTAGGCATCCCGCCGCTCTCCGTAATAACTCGCTTAAAGCTAGTGTTTTTATCTTTATGAGCTTCTAATATATACTTAGCACCTTGAGTGATAAGCCAAGCTGCAGCAACTATTAGTAAATATGATGGAAAAATCATTATCTATTCCTCTTTAGCATCTTCCATTAATCCTACGCTTGCGACTGAATCCCCTTCAGCTAACTTCATTATTCTTACACCCTGAGTCGTTCTTCCCAGAGTTGGGATATCTTTGACCGCAACCCTAATTGTTTGCCCCTCATTAGAGATCATTAGAGCATCACAAACGTTCTTTGGCAATGTCTGGACAGATACTATTGGACCGGTTTTACCCGTGACTACCGCCGCTTTGACACCAATACCGCCGCGATGTTTTACTTCGAAATTTGCAACCTTAGTCGATTTACCATAGCCTTTAGCAGATATAACTAAAAGTTTCTGGTCGGCCTCTGTAGCAACGTCCATGCCAACAACATTGTCGTCGGGTCGCAATCGAACACCACGAACTCCACGAGCCGCACGGCCCATAGCACGAACGTCTTTCTCATTGAATCTTACGGCTTGACCGGCAGAGGTCGAGACAATTATATCACTTAGTCCATCCGTTTTTTGAATCCATCTAAGCTCATCACCATCATCGAGATTTATTGCATTGAGTCCATTGGTCCTAATGTTTGCAAAATCTTTAAGGGCGGTCTTTTTTACAGTTCCCTTAACGGTCGCCATAAACAAGAAATCTTTATCGCTAGAGTTTTGCTCTAGTTTAATGATTGAAGTAATTTTCTCTTCTGGTTGTAGCTGAAGTAGATTGACCGCAGCCACACCTTTAGCTTGTAAGCCAGCTGCCGGTACTTCGTAGGCCTTAAGCCTAAATACTCTACCCCTGTTAGTGAAGAACAGTAGCCAATCGTGAGTACTTGCTGAGACTAATTGATCGATGACGTCTTTATCCTTAGTCGTCATACCTCGTTTGCCTTTTCCACCTCTATTTTGACGTCGATAATCTGTCAGCAATGTCCGCTTGATGTAGTTTTCTGTAGTGAGCAGAATTACAGACTCTTCTTCCGGAATAAGCTCCTCATCACTAAATTTACCTAATTCATGATTGATAATCTTAGAACGACGATCGTCTCCAAATTTATCTTTCATTTCAATAAGTTCTTCTTTAATAATACGTAAAATCTCATTCTCATCAGCCAGAATAGCCTCTAATTTAGCAATTAATTCCAGTAAAGCCTTTAATTCATTCTCGATTGCTTCACGCTCCAAGCCCGTTAGGCGACGTAGTTGCATTGCAAGAATAGCTTTAGCCTGAATTTCAGACAAACCAAATTTCGAAATCAAGCTAGCTTCGGCGATTTCAGTAGTTTTACTAGCGCGAATAGTCTTGATTACTTCGTCGATGTGATCTAGAGCAATTTTTAATCCCTCTAAAATATGCGCTCGGGCTTTTGCTTTTTTAAGTTCAAATTCAGTTCGGCGCCTAACGACAATACGTCGGTGCTTAATAAATTCTTGCAGAATTTCTTGTAAGCCTAAAACTCTTGGCTGAATACTATCCACAAGCGCCAACATATTATAATGAAAATTAGACTGAAGTGGAGTCATTTTATATAACTGATTGAGTATCTTTTTAGGATATGCATCCTTTTTTAGATCAATCACGACCCGAACATCACCGCGCGCAGATTCGTCTCTAATGTCAGCAATAGATGTAATTTTTTTCTCTTTTACAAGATCAGCAATTTTTTCGATTAAATTAGCTTTATTTACGCCGTATGGAACTTCTGTAATAATAATCTGGTGTCGACCGCGCTTAGTTTCAACAATTTCCGCAACGGCGCGAATAGTCACACTACCACGACCTGTTTGATAAGCCTGTCGCATTGGCGCCCCTCCGTAAACAACAGCCCCTGTCGGAAAGTCTGGACCTTTAACATATTTAAGTAGGTCATCAAGAGTTGCCTCAGGGTTATCGATAAGTTCGATTGTCGCGTCAACCACTTCATTTAAGTTATGGGTAGGAATACTTGTAGCCATACCCACCGCGATACCAACTTGACCATTTAATAGTAAGTTAGGAAGTTTAGCTGGTAGAACACTAGGTTCACGCTCGCTTCCGTCATAGTTATCGCGAAAATCAACCGTATCTTTGTCTAAGTCGTTTAAGAGTATGTCACCAATCTTGCCTAGACGTGCCTCAGTATAACGCATCGCCGCCGCTGGATCTCCATCCATCGAACCAAAGTTACCCTGACCATCTACAAGCGGATATCGAACAACCCAATCTTGAGCTAGGCGAACCATAGATTCATAAATCGAGCTGTCACCATGAGGGTGATACTTACCCATAACGTCACCAACGATACGCGCCGACTTTTTATGTGCAGTATTCGGGCGCACGCCCATCTCGCCCATTCCATAAAGAATTCGACGATGGACAGGCTTCATACCGTCCCTAACATCTGGAAGTGCACGATCGATAATAACGCTCATCGAATAACGGAAGAAACTGTCTTCCATCACCTTCTCCACGGTATTATATTCTAGTATTTTAGAATGAGTTTGTGGCACTTCAACAATTTCACCTTCTTGTGGTATATTTTTATCTTCCATAATTACACATCTAACTCCTCAATATTAGCACTTTTTGCTCTAGCCTGTATAAAGTTTTTACGCAAAGAAACCTCTGTTCCCATTAGTTTTGTAAAAATGGCGTCTGCCCTTTCAGCATCTTCAAGCTTTAGCTGGACCAAAACTCGATTTGAAGGATCCATTGTAGTTTCCCAGAGCTGAGTGGCGTCCATCTCACCCAAACCTTTATATCGCTGAATTCCAGATAAGCCAGCCTGCACCTTCTCATCATCATCTTCATTAATTTTTAGTCCTTTTGCTCGACGCTCTTCGATAAGTTCTTTCATGATTTTATCTTTTTCTGACTCATCATAAACATAAATACGCTTATTACTCTTTGTTTTAAGCAAGAATAGAGGCGGCTTAGCAAGGTAAATATGTCCGCCTTCAACTACTTCTCTCATATACCTAAAGAAGAATGTCATTAGTAACGTCGCGATGTGACTTCCATCGACATCGGCATCGGTCATAATAATGATTCTATGATACCTAAGACCACTTATATCAAATTGATCACCAATACCCACGCCCATACCTTTAATAAGGCTAACGATTTCATTATTATTAAGCATCCTATCTAAGCGAGCCCTCTCCACGTTCAACACCTTACCCCTTAATGGTAGAATCGCCTGAGTACGACTGTCGCGGCCAGATTTAGCCGACCCACCAGCCGAGTCACCCTCGACAATATATAATTCTGATTCTGTAGGGTCTTTACTTGAGCAGTCTGCAAGTTTTCCTGGCAAATTAAGACCGTCTAGTACACCTTTTCGGATGACGTTTTCACGGGCCGCCCTTGCAGCTTTACGAGCTCTGGCAGCTAGGAGCGCCTTGTTGATAATTTTGCGCGCAATAGCAGGAGTTTCATCGAGATAATAAGCAAAATATTCATTCATAACTTGTTCGACATAACGCCTAACTTCAGGGTTACCTAGTTTATTTTTCGTCTGGCCTTCAAATTGCGGGTCAGGCAATTTAACCAAAACAATTGCAGTTAAACCCTCTCTAATATCGTCTCCGGTAAGATTATCTTCTTTTTCTTTTAGGAGATTGTTCTTTCGAGCATAATCATTGATAGTACGAGTTAATGCTGACCTAAAACCGATTACGTGAGTTCCCCCGTCTGGGTTTAAGACGTTATTAGCAAAAGCCTGAATGTTCTCAGCATAACTATCGTTATATTGAATAGCTATTTCAACCATAGAGTCTTCTACTTGTTTCTCTACATAAAATGGGGCGTCCCCAATAACTTCTTTACCAACGTTAAGGTTTTTAACATAACTCTGAATACCACCCTCAAAATAAAAAGCGCTTCGATCATGGGTTCGATCATCATCAACCTGAACATAGATACCTTTAGTTAAATAAGCTTGGTGTCTTAAATATTTAACGACCCATTTATAATCAAATTCTATCGTTTCTTTGAAAATTGTTGGATCTGGGTAAAAAGTAATACTAGTCCCATCTTCCCTGTCGGTCTTACCAAGATGCTTTAGGGCACTTGTTGGAGCACCTCTTTCAAACTCAAGGCGATAAAGCTTACCATTTTTAACGACCTCTGCAATCATTTTTGTAGAAAGTGCATTAACAACAGAAGACCCAACCCCGTGAAGACCGCTAGAAACCTTATATCCGCCTCCGCCGAACTTACCACCAGCATGTAAAACGGTCAAAACTGTTTCAAGTGTACTTTTGCCAGTTTTTGGATGTTTATCAACTGGGATACCCCTACCGTTATCAGTTATGGTTACGCCACCATCGTCAAGTAACCTAACGATAACTTTACTAGCATATCCGGCAATCGCTTCATCTATAGAGTTATCGGCAATTTCTTTTATGAGATGGTGAACACCTTCGTAACCGGTAGACCCAATATACATTCCTGGACGCTTACGAACCGGTTCAAGACCCTCAAGAACTTGAATCTGTGAGCCATCATAAGTATTTTCTTTCTGTTTAGACATTTAACTCCCTCATGTTCAGACTTTTCTGATATTTTTGTCACATATTATATGTGATTATTATACATCATATTTGTTTTTTTCTCAAATAAAGCTTAAAATTTCAATCTTTTTATGTTAAGATTAGTGTATAAATAATTTAAAAGGTGGGAATGTTTAAGAGATTGGTTTCCGGGTTGATTTTCAGCCCCACATTAGCAGTAGAAATAGAGGGCTACGAGAAAAGATTAAATCAAAACTTGGTATGGCAAAGGGTTAGTTGCGGTCTTGTGCTAGTTTTATTGGCTTTATCTCTAGTAATTAATATTGTTGCCAAAAATGATATAAGTACCGAATCTATCCCGCCCGTACAAGCGGTCCAGGCTCAAGGTTTCAGTATAAGCGTGTCCGCCACAAACGACACTCAAAAAAAACCAGCCAGCCAAATCAGCGCTAGATCTAAGGACCACATAACTTATAAATTAACATCCACAAATACCTCAGGAGGAGACGAAAAGTTTCAATTCGTTTTTTATATAGGAGACATATTAGAATACTCAGAAGTTTCGAGTGATGGTGGCGCAACTATCGATGAAGGATATATATATTGGCCCGAAAGTACTCTAGAAAACAAATCCATCCAAGAACGCTCATTTACTACTCAAATAAAAAATCCTATTCCTGTTTTTAGAAAAAATCCAAATAGTCAAAATAGTTTCGACTGTATCATGAGCGGTAATTTTGGCAACCAAATCGACATAGCTATCAATTGCCCCATTCAGAAGACTGTAGAGAAAATTACAACATTATTACCAGAAATTGATGTTATTTACACAACAACTACACTTATGATTGTCCTAGTGCTAATGATATTATTGTGTCTACGAACAAAATTGTTACTCAAAGAATTATCGATTATACGAAAGAATTTCACGTCAGGAGTCATTTAAGATGCAAAAAAATATAAGTAGCCCAGAACAAAGTTTCGAAAAAATAATATTTAAAGTACAATCCCAGTTAAGTCCCACCAATCGACTGTTTAGTCTATTCTTTCATAATAATATTATTAGTACTTTATTTGATATTTTAGATTTCATACTCAACCCTATTGTGGTTATATTTTCTGTGTTATTTACAATAGCTACCGAGTTGCTATTCTTTATATCCTCTTATACATCCAGCTTTAAACTGAGCGGATCCGAGATTATAGCTACCCTAGCCGTAGGATATATTATAGCTAGCTTAGTAAGAATATTCATCTTTATCGCTAAAGGCAAATCTATTTAATAGATAAAAGCTTCAGAATTGGCTTACCTAATTTTGAATACTATCTCATCATCGTTTTCGTCACGAATATCAAGATGACCATTTTCATTTTGCTGCTCTTTTATCTGTGGCTCTGGCTGGTTCGCAATAGTTGATGGTTGCTGCTGTGGTTGGCTTCTAGTTGCGCCCTCGACAGATACCGAAGAAAATACTGTTGATGAGGCGGCTTGAGACACAGTGCTTGTATTCAACTCGGCACCCCCTCTAGGATTAGAGGCTATTAAATTATCGTCTTGATGATGATTAATATTTGGTTTAAAACCGTTCATAGAAGACTGTCTATCGTTAGATTGTATATTTACAGTGGATGTTAATGTAGTCTTTTCTTCTCTTAATTGTTCTCGCTTTTTAACCCAGTCGTCTAAAAATGAATTATTATTCTTAGCTTCATCGTTAGTAGAAATATTTGGCTGTACCGAATTGGAACTATCTGCGTTTCGTATCAGTTGTTGAGAAGATTGACTGACTTTTGGCTGACTACCAACAGTTTTAAATCGATCCCTAATCTCAGACTCTACCAATAGCTTTGGGCGGCCATATTTCGATGCAGAATAACGCTTTAATGCATTTCTTAGTTCTGGGTTAGATTTACCAATTGGAGGTAATAGACTCATTGTAAATGGCGCAGAAGGTATACCCCCAATCAATACCGTAGCTACAGCGTTATAGTTTGGGAGCTTCGTTAGATCTTCGGCAGTAAATGTTGGCGTAAACGCGCGCTGGAGATTCTCAGCATCATCAATTCCAATTCTACCAACAATTTTCGTAGGAACGTTACCAATAATGGCACCTTTAATAGTATCTGTTAGCTGAGTCATAAACTGATTAGCTAAAATTAGGTTTAAGCGATATTTTCGTGCTTCACTCAGGATTGACTCAAAACTAGATGTCGCAAAATTCTGAAACTCGTCTACATACAAACAAAAATCTTTACGGTCGGGCTCAGGCGTATCTGCTCTACTCATAGCGGCCGCTTGAAACTTCATCACGAATACCATACCCAACAATTTTGCAGCCTGCTCGCCCATTAATCCTTTAGATAAATTAACTAATAGAATTTTTTGTCCATCCATAATCTCGCGAATATTAAATCCACTCAGTTTTTGCCCAAGAATATTATTTAGTAGCCCACTCTCAAACGGCGCCCATTTGCTAACGACCCAGCTCGTCAACTCGCCTGCATCACTTGATTTTTGGCTTGCCGGCCATTCTTTTGTCCAAAAATCGATAGCTCGTTGGTTTTTTAAATACTTTATTTTAGACCGAGCATACTCTGGGTCAACTAATATTTTAGGGATATCCATAAAAGTTCCGCCTTCAGGGTCGCTCATCAATAAGATAGCAGCATACCTAACGATATTTTCCATTCTTGGACCGACTATACCAGTATTTCCAGGGTCGTAAAGAGACTTCAACATCGAATTAGTCTCGGATACTACGAAGTCCATCTCTTCGGGGGTTTTAGCTTCAAACATATTAAAGCCAATTGGATTGTCGATATCGCTAGGGTTAAAATATATAACATCATCAATTCGTTCTTTTGGAATCATACCAAGAAGTTCTTCAACAGAGTCTCCGTGCGGATCAATAAATGCGAAACCACGACCGTCCATTATATCTTGAAAAGCAAGGTTCTCCAGTAATTTAGACTTACCCATACCGGTCTGACCTATAATATAAGCATGACGGCGTCTATCATTCTCGCTTAAGCGAATCTGCTTTTTTACACCCCTAAAATCGTTCACGCCCAAAAGGAGTCCATCATCCATAAGTTCGGTCGGGCCATCAACCTGTTTGATTCTCTGGCGCTGGACTTTCTCGGTCGGTATAGATGCTCGACTCGGCAAATGAAATAGTGTGGATAATTCTATACTGTTTAAGATCGAGTTTTTGAGTTTTTGCGGGAAGAACCTAAATATATACGCGGTAACCAATTCGTCAATATTTGTTGTCATATTAAACTTAAAGCCATTGTATGTTGGCGAATCAAATAACGAAAAAGCCGTAACAACACTTTGCAATAGCGCCTGGCTACGTGACGAAGTACTTGAAGAGACGACAACACGAATTAGAGTTTCGTATCCAGGGTACCGTGTCTTTTTCTCAATCGCATCTATTTCAGACTCCTCCAGCGAAGTGAGTTGCTTATTCTTAGACTCGCTTTCAGTACTTTGTGGCGGCTTCCATAAAGCTTCCATAATATCTAATGCGGCACTTTTCTTTGCTTTACCTTTAGAGTCTCTAAGTGAATCAACTTTATCAATAGACTTTTGCGTCCAGCCCTCAAAAGCTGGCCTCAACATAAATTGAACAGCAATACCATCCCCTCTAGAAGCGCGGGATAGCGCGTCTAGTAAAGCCCTTGAAGCATCTCTTTTGCTTTCTTCGTAGGTAGATATAGGATAAATAAAGTCCTTCTTAAGAGTAAATTCTCCGCCGATTACACCGTTCGACTTTCCTTGATCGCTAAAAATATTGTCCAATTCGACTTCTTCGAGCCTTGCAGTTGGATAAGCCGCAGATATCGCTTGCTTTACTGTTTCCGTAATTACAGCTGGAACGACAGCATAATAGTGGATTAGTCCATCGTTTGCAATAATCTCAAAAGAAATATGACGTTGTCCATATAGTTTAGTCTTAAAACCCTTTGTTGCCGTGCTAGATATTATATTATACATAGTCTGGGCTTGAGAGAGTGTTTCATCCACCACATCCCTTTCGTCACGGCTGCCAGACTCAATATCATCACTAGGCGGAGGTAAATGAATTTTCATAGGAACCATTTTTAGTCCCCGCTCATAATCTTTAGCTTCTCTAACAGTCTTTTTGTATTGATCAAAAATTAAAAATAATGCCACTACAGATACAACTAAAATACTGAAAGATACAATCCAAATTCCCATTTATTTGCCCTCATTTATGATTCTATTATATCTTTTTTTAAGGTAATCCATCTGAATCTCTTTAAACTTCTGCTGCCGCGAATAAGGGTCATTACGAGTTTCGTTAATCATATTCTTCAACTTATCAACCCATTCCTTCTCCATTAAATCAGCATCAGAAGCTACTGAGGGCGTACCAAGTGTGCCGCTATCTGAGCTATCATTAGTTGATGCGTCATCTTGCACTGTAGTAGTATTCACTGGCGGCAACATACTCTGAGCTAATTCACCCACGCTAGAAGCGTTCTCGAAAATGCCTTCTGCCTCATGTTTATTTTTTTCAAGCTCTATTGATCGTCCAGGAGCGTTTTCTGGGAAATTAAAGCCCGACTCACTGCTTTTTTGTGGACTAACTTCAATATTAGGCAACCTGTTTTCTTTTTGTGGTTCCATAGTTAAAATTATACCACAATCATTAGCGTTTTGAAATGTAAATACAGGCGATTATTTCAAAAGTTAGTATTAAAAAAATTTCAAAAAAACCAACATTCCCTATTGATTGTTGTGCTATCAACGCTACAGGAGCGAAAGCGATGGCTGTTGAGTAGTAATATGACTTCCTAAAGATAATATCATTTGATGGCTGTATTTTTTTGTTTGGCGAAAATAGACTTATCGTTCGCCTTACGCCGTATATAAAAAAAGAAGTCAGACCTAAAAAAATAGCATATAGCATAATAAAAGCCGCTAAAATGCCAAGAGGTCCTACAGAAGATGGTGTCGTAAGATTTAATAACGCCACAATAAGCATAAGAGATAATAATGAAGTGGTGAAAACTATTTTTTTAAGCATATCTATAATAATAACATATATTAGATTCAGCCCAAAGGGCAAACAAGTCAGGAATTCCATTCGGCGCTAAAAGAATACTATTAGCCGTGGCCTGAAGTCTACCCTTTTTGGGCTAGTTTGACCGCTCCTCTTTTAGAGGGGCATGCGTCCTTGAGGAGTTCCTTTAATACTACTGCGGTAGTATAAGTACTTATTTTAGGTCCTCGCGCTCAACACTATTTGTGGAGCTTTTTGGTAATTTAAATATAAGTTAGGAATCAAGAACATTCACATAAACCTTATTGTTAAACTACCGTTCAAGCTCCAAAATAGCTCGCGGCCAAATTTATAATTTTCATAAAAAGGTGCTAGATATATTGAAATGTACTATACTGGTTTTTTATTTTTGCTTTTTTATTTTTTGTAAAAGCTACTTACATACTAGCATACGATCGAGCTTATGTCAATACCCTAATGGCAAAATATATATTTTATTTAAATAATTTAATGGCTTAAATGACAAGTAAATTTTTGTTACATTGTTTTATTTTTGTGATTTAAAGAAACGAACAGCAAAACAGCCCTTCTCTTATTATGGGGCAGCTTTTTAGCGGAAAATCTGTGGAAAACTTGATTAAAAAAGTTGTTCAAAAAACAACAAAAAACTATTGACATTAGCGTGATAACACGCTATTATAGGGGTAGCTCTTGAACAAATAAATTACTCATGAGCCAAAAATAAAAAATTATATGAAACTATCGTTAGAGCAGCCGCAGATGATTCTAACGTAAACAAAAAACTCCACAATTCTAAAAAATGAGCGTTCCTCGCAGTCGCTCATTTTTTTATTATTAAAAATGACATTGCAAATGCAATGTCTAAATTATAATTATATTTTGGTGGAGCTGCCGGGAACTGCCCCCGGGTCCAAAAGGTAACCCACTATCCTTCTACAAGCTTATTCTTTCTTAGATACCGTGTGACGATAAAAGAAAGACAGAAAACGACACACGGTCTTGGCAAAAAATTCATATAAGCCCTGCCAAAAAAACTTATACTAGCAACGTGAATATATAACACCAACTAAGCATACGTTGCCTAACTTAGGTTGATGATCGCTACAAGCTAATTAAGCTGCGATGGGCGCAAAAGCTGGTGTGAATACACTTTTTACTTTTGCTACAAAATTTTCTTTTGCGTTTGTTTATACTTTACGAGTAAACGACTTGCAAGATAGTTTGTTAAATTCCTCTTGTCGAAAGCTAAATCAGCCCCAACCTGTACTTAATATTATAGCATATTTGGTTGATTAATGATAATTTATATGGTTAAATTAATATATTATGGTAAGTAGTGTTATATCAGCCACACCAGCTGGTTACGATGCAGAAATAATTGAGGTCGAGGGCGACACTTCAAAAGGCTTACCGACCCTACAAATAGTCGGAATGGGCAATAAAGCAATCGACGAATCGAAAGAGCGAGTTCGCAGCGCAATCAAGAATTCCCTATTAGAATTTCCTACAAAAAAGATCACAATAAATTTAGCGCCGGCCGAGATACCAAAAGATGGCACGCACTTTGATCTGCCTATCGCTATTTCAATACTAATATTAAGTGGGCAGTTACATCAAAACGATATTAAGAATAGCGCTTTTGTGGGAGAACTATCCCTTAACGGAGACATCAGACCGGTTCGTGGAATATTAAATATTGTCGAAAAAATGAAAAGTTGTAAGATTAACAACATTTATATACCTTATGATAATATGGCCCAAGCCTCACTAATAAATAATGTATCCATAGTGGGCGTAAAAAGCCTAAAAGACCTCTATTTACACCTTAAAAAAGAGGTTAATATCAAAAACAGTACAAATGTTGTGAATAAAACAACGAAAGTTAACACTCTGCCCTCTATGGATGATGTTATTGGTCAAGAACAAGCAAAACGAGCCCTTATAATAGCGATTGCTGGGCACCACAACATATTACTCACTGGGCCTCCTGGAACTGGGAAAACGATGTTGGCCCAAACTGCTTTGGGCCTCTTACCAGATTTAACAGACCAAGAAGTACTAGAAGTGTCGAAAATATATGGACTAACTATGAACACTTCAGATATCCATTACGATAGACCGTTCAGATCCCCTCATCACACTGCCAGCAAGATATCTGTTGTTGGTGGCGGACCAAAAGCAGTACCTGGAGAGATCAGCTTAGCGCACTTAGGAGTATTGTTTCTTGACGAAATGCCCGAGTACCCAAGAAGTGTCTTAGAATCATTGCGCCAGCCCATGGAAGATAAAAAAATAACAATAACACGAGTTAATAGAACTAGTACATATCCAGCAAATTTTATGCTCATAGCTACGATGAATCCCTGCCCGTGTGGGTATTTAGGTGACGAAACGAAAGACTGCTCATGTACCTCTACGCAAATCTTAAACTATCAAAGAAAGATTTCAGGGCCACTCTTAGATAGAATAGACATGGTAGTTACAGTCAATAGGGTGGATAATAAGTCCCTTCTATCACATAAATCAGTAGGCAGATCGCAACAATATACGATTAGGAAACAGATTAACTCGTCGTTAGAATTACAACGAAAAAGGTATAATCGTAGTGATTTTTACAATAGTATGGTAAAGCTGCCTAATGCAAAAGATAGCCTACGTATTCAGGATTCAGCAAAATGTTTACTCGACAACGCAACAGCTAAGTTAGATTTATCCGCACGAGGATACCTAAAAATTTTGCGCGTCGCTAGAACTATTGCAGACTTGGAGTCTTCAGAATATGTAACCACATCACACATCAGTGAAGCACTACAATACCGCATCAGTAACAAAATAGGTTAAAACCTTGATTTTTTATAGATTTTTTGGTAGAATTAGGTTTGAGTAAATTGCTACTAAAAAGCAACTCGAAAGGAAGGAAATATTAGCAAATCAGTTCGAACCAACGAAGCTATACGGTCACGTGAACTTCGTGTTATTGGACAAAATGGTGAACAGTTAGGCATAATGTCTTCAAAAGAAGCCCTTAAGCTAGCTGAAGAAGCTGGAGTTGATCTAGTCGAGATTTCACCGAACGCAAACCCACCAGTGGCTAAAATCATTGACTGGGGTAAGTACCAATACCAGAAAATGAAGGAGCAACAGAAAAATAAGCGGAATGCTAAATCTGTTGAAATAAAACAGATGAGATTTGGCTTAAAAATCGGTAGCGGAGATTTAGAGATCAAACTCCGAAAGATAAAAAAGTTCCTAGAATCTGGCGACAAAGTAAAGATCCAAATAGTCTTTAAAGGCCGAGAAATGGCTCATAAGGAAATTGGTTTCGATATGGCTAATAAGATCCTATCCCTTTTAGAGGAAGATGCAATATTAGAGCAAAAACCTCAGATGGCTGGCCGCAATCTGAGTTTAGTAGTAAGGAGTAAATAATAAAATGCCAAAGCTAAAGACCCACAAAGGTACTGCGAAGCGAATGAAGCTTACCTCAACAGGTAAAGTAGTTCGAAGAAGAGCCTTTAAGAATCACATGCTTTCAAAAAAGAGCAAGAGTCGGAAACGACGAATAAACACCACTGCAACCGTCGAAGGTGCGATGGCTAAGAATATCAAACGAGCGTTAGGAGTTAAATAATATGCGAGTAAAAAGAGGTGTAGCAGCACGCGCAAAACATAAAAAGACGCTAAAAGCCGCTAAAGGTATGCAACATGCGAGAACTCGCTCTTACCGTCTAGCTAACCAAGGCGTTATTCGATCTTTGCAATATGCATATCGTGATCGACGCAACAGAAAACGAGATCTACGATCTCTATGGATAACTCGAATTAATGCAGCAGCACGCGAAAACGGTACCACCTACGGTAAGTTAATCGCTGGACTAAAAGCTAAAAATATCGATCTAGACCGCAAAATCCTGTCGGAAATTGCCGTTTCAGAGCCAAAAGCTTTCACAAAAATTGTAGAAGCAACGAAATAGTTTCCACTATAAAATAAAAGCCACCTAAATGGTGGTTTTTATTTGTGGCTATATTTTAAAATAAATAGCCCATCTGTAAGCCGGGTTCTGTCTAGAACGATCATCTATCTAGTCTTATAGTTACCTATAAAATCTAGCGGTTATCGAGTCTTGGCGGGCTACCAGCTGTTAAACAGATGACTCTCCTTGCAGCCGACAGGGTTTACCTCTCATATCATGTCACCATGATAGACTGTGAGCTCTTACCTCACTCCTTTCACCCTTACCTATCGTAAGATAGGCGGTATCGTTTCTGTGGCACTTTCCCTAGGGTCTCCCCCGGTTGCCGTTAACAACTGTCGCGCCCTATGCTGCCCGGACTTTCCTCTAGAAAAATCTAGCGATCGCTCGATGGGCTACTGTAATTATATCATAAACAATAGGTTTATGATATATTAGTATATACTACTTAACCGCATCAAGTATTTCATTCACTTTGCGGTCAGCGGCAACATTATATTCTCTTTTTATATGTTGTATGGATAGAGAGTCAAATTGTTTTGATAAGTCTTTTATCTTCGTATATATTGGCCACAGCTCACGATTTTTTACTTTATAGATTCCGTTCATCTGGCATACAACCATTAAGTTATCAAGCTTAACCGTTAAACTCTTTATATTATAAGATGCTGCGGCTTCTAGTCCTAACCTCAAGCCGTGGTACTCAGCTTGTGAATTATTCGTAATACCTAAAAATTCTCCTCCCGAATCAATTACTTGGTCATTTTTATATATTACGTACGCAGCAGCAGAGACACCAGGGTTTCCTCTTGAGCCGCCATCAGCATAAAGTGTATAATCATCTACAAAACTATCGGCGCTATCGGGCATAACATTCCTTATAACCAAAGGTCCCTTCTCTTGAGATAAGACATTGAGTATAAATTCCGAACCTATTGATATAGCTGGATGCGAAGAGTTGCCTTTTAGACTATAAAAAACCATCTCTGAATATTTTGAGTTGTTATCAGAAATTTGCAGTTTGCCATAACTAGAAAATTTAACATCATACAATATAAATACATAGTAAGCAGGTTTAGGGCCTGCATCGTCAAAATAAGTAATAACATCAATAATTGAGAGCGAAACGGGTGGAACATCAAAAATATCAAGAATCACTCTTAATAGACATTGCTCAGGCTGTTCACCAGCTGACATTTTGGATTGGGGCAATTCGAAATCACCGTTCCGCTTCCTCAGAAGAAGTATTTTATCATTATTTTTTATAACTGCTGTTATTTTGATTTTTTGCTTCATAAATAAAATCATTAAACCCTAGACTAGATCAGCTTATGATATTTTCCCCCGCTCAAAGCAAGGTGGGTCTCCTCAAAATGGCACCACGGTGACAGATCATTTGGAGTCCCTATATCAATGATTATTCAGGAAAATCATTTGCCTTTCATCATCTAGGGCTACTTACATTATAACATTAAACCCCGAAAATTCCCATAAATATATTAAGTATAATGCCCTCTACGCCAATTATTACATTAGTTAATGTTGTTGAAAATACTACAACAAACACCATGACAATTATAAAACCATATTTCTCTAACTGATTCATAAAGTTTTTCACAAACTCTGGAGCTATAGCATATAAAATCCTTGATCCATCAAGTGGTGGGACTGGAATTAGGTTAAATATCATAAATCCTAAGTTAATCTGAACAAAAAGAATCGCTATTTGAGACACTAAAATATTCGTACCATTAAATAGAGAAAAAATACCAAACCCTAAAAAGGCTAGAAAAAAATTAGATAAAGGACCCGCAAGCGCAACTAATGCTATACCATAATCGCCGCCTTTTATATTTCTAGTGTTAAGTGGAACTGGTTTTGCACCACCAAATATTGGGCCTCCAGAAACGAACAATAAAATAGGCACGACTATAGTCATAATTGGGTCAATGTGCCTAAGAGGGTTTAATGTAAGTCTCCCACTTATCTTCGCAGTATCATCACCTAACCAATAGCTAACAACTCCATGCATGATCTCATGAATGACCATAGAAAAAATAACACAAATAAATACAATAAAAATCCAGAATATATCCATACTTTCTATTATACACCACTTGACCTTTTGCTCAAAATGGGATATAATTATACGGATTGTAAATAATAAATAAAAGAGAGTTAATAATATGGCAGTATGTGATCTAACAGGAAAAGGAAAGCAACACGGCAATAACGTAAGCTTTTCTCTGCGCCGTACTAAAAGAACTTTCAAACCAAACATTCAGAAAAAAACTGTTTTAGTGGATGGTAAGAAAGTAAAATTAAACCTTAGTACTCAAGCTATCCGCACATTGAAGAAAAAAGGAATCCTTTAATCTCAAATTAATAAAAATGCCCAAGACTTTAGTCTCGGGCATTTTTATTTACTATATTTGAAGTAGTCTATTTAGACCTAGTTAGCTCAATAACAGTAATCTTCTCAGGTAGTGTTGCAGGAGATTTAATTTTATATTTGCTAACCTTTTCAGATTCCAGACCAATCTCTTTTAGAAATAAAGAAAGCTCTGATTGCGGCACATCATATTTCAACTCTACATCATCGTAGCAAATAGGGATAATAACCTTGGCATCAGATCGCCTGGCAATAGTTGCTGCTGCCGTAGCGTTTATAGTGTTACCACCACCAACGGGAAGTATGATTATATCTAGGATTCCTAGGTTTTCAAGCTGATCATCAGAGATTTTTGAATCAATATTACCTAATATTCCTATTCTCACACCAGAAATCGAAACGCTATATACAACACCCTTAAGAATGTTTTTATCACTTTCAGTACTAAGTCTTTCTGCAAAACCATTAATTGCGAAGCCTGACACTTCGTAGCTTCCTGGATAACCAATTGAAAGTTTAAATTCTGGATTGTTTGTCAAAAATTTATCTTCAGTAGCTAATTCAACTGCGTCTTTTACGATTATATCCTTTTTCCCATACACAGATAGCTTAGGGTCAACAACCAAATTAGAGGTCTTAGTCGAAATTACTACAGTATTTCCACCTTTATATTCTATATCAAACATCAATTCTCCTTCTGTTTTGTTTCTAGTATGTTGTCGCTGTCGATTATTGTTTTGTGTTTCTGGTCAATAACATCAGACAAAAATTTATCTCTTACACTTAGGCGATAATAAAACTCTTCCGGGCTTAAAATACTATAGTTTAGTTCTCTACCCTCTTGTTTTTCAATTTTGTCTGCCCATCTGGATATTTTGCCTGAAGAATTATCCCCCACCAATAGCATATCCGTTAATGATGTAGAGTCATTCACCAATACACCAGATATTACAAAAATCTTAACACTTCTTTTAATATCTTTTATCTTCTCCTGCCAAGCTTCGACTATATCTGTAGAAACTTCAGAAGAAGCCGAACTTTCAGCCATCTCCACATCAGCAAATATCGCCCTTAACGGAGTGTAATATTTATATCTTTGATTAACGCCGTAGAATAATTTCCTATCTTTCGTAGCACTTTTTACGACGCCCACGTTCTGCATATTAGATAACTCCCGTCGCACTGAATTTACCTGTTCATCAACGATCCGAGTTATCTCTCTTACGTAAAACACTTTACCTGGATTATTAAAAAATAGGTTTAAAAGTTTAACCCTAGTCTTAGAACCAAATAATGCATCAATCATATTGTTTCCCACATTTACATTCTAGCACACTTTCAAATAAAATGCATTTATTTTTTACAGTGAGTTTAATCTGTCAGCTAAATACACCCTCGCATCTTCAAGATTCTTCCATGCAATGTCTTTATTTCTTTTCATGAAAGTGATCTGTCGCTTGGCTAGTCTCCAATCGGATGTTGTAATTTTATCAACGAACTCATCAGAGTCTATTTCCTGATTAACTAGTTTTCGCACAATAGGGTATGCGTTGGCTTTCATGGCTTCAGATTGCCAGCCATAAATATCTGCAAGTTTTTTTGCCTCATCAACGACGCCTGAATCAATAAAGATTTTTGCTCTTTCTTCAATTCTAGACCTAAGTATCTCTTTATCTGTTGTTATTCCAACAACAATATAACTATAAGAGTTGTTTTTCTTACAACTACTATTCTCTGTTTGAGCTGAATAACTTCTTTCAATCGTTCTTACTAAATACCTTTTATTTTTATAATTTTCTGGCAATTTTATGTTGTTTTTATTACAATATTCTTGTAATTCTTCGACAGTGTATGCTTCAAATTTCTCTCTAATCGCATCATCCGCTTGAACACTAAAATTATAATCGTATAGCACTGCGTCCACATACAAACCGGTGCCGCCAACAATAAATGGTATATTTCCTCTGGTTATTATTTCATCAATCTTTTTATACGCATAATTCTTAAAATCAAACGCGCTAAATGATTGACTGGGCTCAACTAAATCAAAGCCCCAATGAGGAACACCTTGCCGCTCTACTAATGTAGGTTTAGCTGACGCGATATCAATTCCTTTGAAAACTGATCTCGAGTCAGCTGATATGATCTCCCCACCATATTTTCTAGCTAGTTCAATCGCTAGACTAGTTTTGCCACTTGCGGTTGGGCCAGTTATTACAATAATAGTCTTGATATCACTATCACCCATTAACTTTTAAGAAAGAAATTCCTTAGATCCTCTAGAGAGATTTTTTGTTCAATAAAATCGTCATCCTTGCGCACTCGCATGCTAACATCCCTAGACTCTTTATCCTTAGGCCCAATAATTATCTGTACTGGAATTTTAATAGCAGAAGCCTCACGAATTTTCTTACCTAAAGATTCATTTCTTAAGTCAGATGTAAACCGCAATTCATTAAATTTAACTGGGCTATCAATCACAACATTATTAAGAATAGTTTCAATTTCCGACACATAATCGTCAACAGTGTTGTTGACAGTTAAAATTCTCACTTGTTCGGGAGCCGCCCAAAAGTCAAACCAACCAGCACGGTGTTCGATATATACACTCATAAATCGCTCAATCGAGCCAAGAAGCGCACAGTGAATCATGACTGGGGTTTCTGTCTCGCCATCTTTGTTAACATAAGTTAGCTCAAATCGACTTGGTTGTACAAAATCAAGCTGGACAGTAGCAACCTGATGTTCGCGGCCAATGGCATCAGTTGCCATAAAGTCAATTTTTGGCCCGTAAAATGCAGCTTCGCCTTCTTGCTCGAAATAATCAAGATCATTTTTTATAACCGCACTCTTTAATTGTGCTTGAGCAGCAGACCATAGATCTTTATCACCTAGATAGCTCTCCGAATCGTCTCTGTAGCTCAACCGTACTCTTAAATTCATACCAATGGTTTCGTATAGCTCATGAGCACAGCTAAGAAGATTCTGTATCTCTTGCTCTATCTGGTCTGGACGACAAAAAATATGAGAATCGTCTTGCGTTAGAGAGCGAACCCTATTTAAACCTCCCAGCTCTCCAGTTTTTTCATCCCTATAATCGGTAGTAGTTTCAAGATATCTAACTGGCATATCTTTGTAGCTACGCAAACTCGAAGCATATATCTGTGTATGATGAGGGCAGTTCATTGGCTTAAGTGCAAAACTATCGCTAGTTTCTTGGCTCTGAACCAAAAACAATTCATCACCAAATTTTGCCCAGTGTCCGGACTTCTCATATAAATCTTTCTTTGTTATATGTGGCGTCCAGACTTTCTCAAATCCATACTTTTGTCGTAATTGATTCGAATAGCTGGCTAGTACGTCTCGAAGTACAGTCCCCCTTGGAGTAAATAAAGGTAGCCCTGCACCGACTAGAGGCGATATGGTATATAGGTCTAATTCGCGACCAAGCTTTCGGTGATCACGAGCCTTAGCTTGCTCCATCTTATCTAAATAATCATCTAGTTCTTGCTGAGTTTCGAATGCAACCCCATACAGCCTTTGCATTTGCGGTCGGTTTTCATCACCTCGCCAATAAGCCCCCGCAACACGTATGAGTTTAAACACTCCAACATCTTTAGTATTATCTAAATGAGGCCCCTTGCATAAATCAACGTAATCACCGTTAGTATGAAAGCTCACAGTATCTACACCATTTCCTGTTTCAAAATCACCTTCAGCTAAAATCTTAGCATTTGTCGTGCCTGAATTTTTTAAATCTTCAAGAAGTTCTAATTTGTATGGCTGGTTATTATCCTTAGCCCATGCAATAGCATCTTCTATAGGTAGCTCGCTATAAACAAAATCTTGAGACTCAGAGATAATCCGCTTCATTACTTTTTCTATTTTATTAAAATTAAGCTCAGAAATTTTATCTTCACCTAAATCTATATCGTAATAAAATCCATCATCAATCGCCGGGCCTACGCCAAACTTAGCTTCTGGATATAGTCTTTGTATCGCTGCTGCCATAATATGAGCAAGGCTATGACGCATTTTTTGCATTTTCTCAGAATTTTCCATTTTTTCCTTTCACACCTGAAATATCTTTTCTAATTTTATCACTACTAGACTTTTTGCGCAAGTTTTGCTAAAATAATAAGCGATCAGGGCGATTAGCTCAGTTGGCTAGAGCATCACATTGACGTTGTGAGGGTCAGAGGTTCGAGTCCTCTATCGCCCACCAAATGATTTTATACTTAATAAATGACGCACTATAGCGTCATTTATTTTTTCTCGTTATCCACAAAGTGATCACGTTTTTCCACATAGTAAATTAAGCATCAGAAAAAATATTATGCGCCTGATGATATATAGTCTGTATAATCCGGTTTTGCTTTTCGCGTGAAATATTATATAAATATATCGTTGTTTTTGAACATGGTTTATTATTCTTCACTCTTGATTGTATTAGGGAATTTGAACATTCTACAAGACACTCCGAGTCAACTTAATAGATACGCCTATGGAGATAGCTCGAAAAGATTTTAGACTGTTTATCTGTATTACTTATCGATGTAGACTTTATCTATGTTATAAAATTGTACGACATAAGCTTTTTATAAAGACAAATTAAGACAGCCTCATAATGAGGCTGTCTTAATCCGATTATTCATCTTTAAATTAGCGATCTAGCCTAGCCTAGCCTAGATTCTTATTTTTGCGTCGCCGTTGCTTAGCTAAATCAACCTCTTGGATACTAGTTTTTGCGGTTACATCAAACTTATCTAGATACTTTCCAGCGGCCAATCTCGTTTGAGCGTAAAACGATGCTAGTGAACTATAGCAAATTGAAGTAATTGGCATCAATACCCACTGTAAAACCATAAAAATATTTTTGGATTTTTTATACCTGGCCGGACGAGGAGGAAGCATTTTTAGACTTAGGAAGATTGTAATAAATAAACCAACCATTGCAACCTGCTGAATATAGCTAATAACCATAGGTAGCTGATGAGCAACTAGGCTACGCGACGCAGCCGAATGAACGATCAAAGGCGCCCATCCACCGAAGCTAACCATAGGTGCCTGAAAGGCTTGAGTTATATGCCCGTCTAACAGTCTCAGGAACTTAAATAGACCATCAAAAAAAGGAACATTTCGCTTCTTAGTAAATACATGTTCTGCAACATATGGGACATCGCTAGCTCCATAAGACCAACGTCGCAATTGAATAAATTGTGCTTTTAAAGTTTTAGGTAAAGTATCGCTCAAGACGGCGTCCTGATAAATCGGAACACCTATAGAAAGGACTGAATAATTACCCCCAAAGTAGAAATAACTACGCCAAAATTGGTGACCGTCCTCGACAATAGTCCGAGTACTCCAGAAATTCATCTCTACTAACGCATCTAGACTTTGAGAATGCGAGGCAAAGTTCCTTAGTAGATGTGGGCGCATAGAGCTAATAATATTCCAAAATGAATTACCAGTAGCTAGAACACGCATTGGCGCAGGCACATCCCAAATGTTGTTTAAAAACAGCGACACCGGTTGATATGAGAGGTGTTTCCTGTCTTCGTGAACTATATATTCATAAGTGCTACATGAAAAATAACTCTTATGAGGTTTATTATCACTATCTAGGGTGGTCACTAAAACATTTTTATAGTCTAACTGATTGTCATCACAATATTCTTTTAATTTTTTACCAGCATAGGTTATATTTCCACCCTTGCCCACAACTTCATTAGGCAAATCTTTTGGATGTTTTACAATCTCAAAAGCTTTAAAGATATTTTTATATTCTCTCTGAAATCTTTTGGCGGTTTTTTCGATAGGTTCTCCACCTCTCTCTTCATAGGCTAGAAATACTATTAACTTTTTATTGTCATACGTAGTATTGACAATCGATTCAATTGTAGGCTTGATAGTTTCATACGATTCATTGTAAGCCGCTATAATGACAGCATTGTCAATTTCACTAGGTTTAGGGAAATATCCATCTTCTGCCGCAGACATTAGTCGCAAATTTTCCGAATGCTCAGAAAACCGATATCTCGAGATTGACTTAGGGTCACTTTTAAGGGCTGCGTACGATTTGCTAGGATTTTCGAGCTGTTCTAGCCAACGCTTCCAGTCTGTTTTCATAGCTCCTTCTAGGTTTCTATGCCCAGTTATTATCCTATAAGCCATATTTATAGCTTTAACCAAGAGTAAAACAACAATTGTAAGTAGATACACAGACGCAAGAAATGGCGAGAATACTGATAGCACCACCATAAGCAATAAGGCTCCGTAGCTTAAAGCAGCTGGTAAAATTTCAAAAAATCGATAGAACTTAGTCCTTTTACCCTGAGGTATTTCAATATCCATGATTAATTTGGTATTTCCCCTAAAACGTTTGTCATAATAGAAAATGCAATCACAACTACTATGACGCTAAAAATAGCTAAGGTAAATGAAGCTACTCTATTCTTCGGATTATAGATTTTAATTATAATTGCATTATGTAAGAATGCGATTATGAGGCCAAATAATGATACTATAATTCTATAAAACCACCTATCTCTGTAGTAGTGCTCCATACCATAGATCGTGTAGCGTGAATACATAAGTTGATCAAATTGTTCGACATTAAATACCATGTAGAGAAAGAAGCTCAAACCTGAGATAAATACTATCAACATAAAGACAATCATGAGCCTGTCTTTAGCGATGGGTTTGATATAATTATTAAAAATATTTTTCATAATAAATGGAGCCGATGAGCGGGATTGAACCGCTGACCTACGCTTTACGAAAGCGCCGCTCTACCAACTGAGCTACATCGGCGAATCCTTTACACTAATTATAGCATACAAAAAATAAAAAATAAACGCTCAAAAGCCTATTGAAATATCGTTTGTAATTTGGTAGAATATTATTAGTCTTGCATTTGGGCTCGTGGTATAGTTGGCCTAGTACGCCTCCCTGTCACGGAGGAGATCGCCGGTTCGAATCCGGTCGGGCCCGCCAAACTAGACTATAAACTTAAAACTCACTAGATTATTACGACCTAGTGAGTTTTTATTTTTGTCTATCTTATTCTACTGTTATATATTCAGAAATTTTATTAGCTTCTCTTAGCTCTGTGAGTCTGTGGTCAAACTCTTTAAACGGAATTTTAATATAAGAATAACTCACTTCATCATCTTTCTTATCTAGAAGCTTAACTATATAGTATCCATCGCCACTCTTTGATATAAACGGTTTAGAAACTTCGTTCTTTTCGAGTGATAGCGCAACTTTAGTTCTTCCACCATCTATATTCGTAGATTTGACGAACCCAGGTGAGCTCACTTCAACATCCTGACCATATTCCTGTGAGATTTCCTCAAAATTGCCATCATTATTTGAGAGTTTTTTTGCTATATTATTTTTAGTCTTTTCGGCATCTGTATCTATTTTAGCCGAAACCTTTTGCTTCAATAAAGGTAGCTCGATAAACATTCTTCTATATTCTTTTGGCGATAATTTGTAATTATCCTCTATAATCTTATTAAACACACTCTCAGACACTTCCGCGTTGCTAGTTTTTCGATGCTCGTTAAACACTTCTTCAATCTCGTCATCTGTAACTGAAATATTATTTTCACGAGCTAATTTTATAGCGTATGTATTGGCAACAGTATTATCCATAGATTGCCTTTTATAATAATTAGATCGTCTAGTTTCATCTTCTTCGTTATTAAGTGAGCCTTCTTGTCTTTCGGTAACTGAGATATTACTACGATATTGGGCTAAGTAATCACTATATAATGCTTTCTCACCATCAACATCGGCTACCGGCAACGGCAGAAATAGCGATACTCTATATGAGAAAGTACTTGTACTCTGAGCTTTATAGAATTGAAACCATCCTGCAATACTCGTAATAATTGCTACAACAATAATAATTATAATCGTATTAATGACAAGTTTGTGTTTACTGTACTGAACTGGATACTTAAACTTCTTGCCTTTTTCCAAGACTTCTTGACGTTTCTTTTCAATAGTATTGTTTGTTATCTTCGAGGTAACTAGTGCCCCTTCAACATTCTCTTTTTTCTTTTTAGATAATATCTTCGCCATCATGAACCTCCCTTTTCTCAGCTATTTCTAGTGCGTTCTCTAAATCGTCGTATACTTTATCTGGGTTTTCAGTATTTGTAATTGTTAGATCACCGACAATTGTCTGAATATTTATAGTACCGAATTTGAATATTTCACCAGCCATACCTGGTATTACATAACTAATGCTTTGGATCTTATTTAAAGAAATATCAATCACATTTTTACCAAACATTCCCTTTCGAGTAATTTGTCGCAATCTTTGATCAGTTACTATGTATATCGTAAAGTACCACATTATGAAGTGATAGAAAAATACAACCAAACCAACAATAAATCCTGCAGCCGCTATCCAAAGCATATCCATTGTCATGAATATGAAAGTTGGCAAACAGCTAAGTGCAAATATTATAAGAAAACTATAAAAACCTTTACGCATCGCAATAATGTGACGCCTAAACATAAATAAAAAGCTTTCACCATCCCTCTGCCCAGGGAAAACTTTATTTGATTCTTGGTTATCTTTTTTCATAATAAGACTGGTACCCCGGATAGGAGTCGAACCTATAACCTTTTCCTTAGGACGGAACTGCTCTATCCAGTTGAGCTACCGAGGCATACTTATATTTTACCAGATTTAGCCCAAATTAGCGAGTAAATTTTTCACTCGCAGAAGGATAATCATATATTTCGCAATCCTTGAACCAGTGTGATATTTCTTCTTTAGCTTCTTCTTTATTGCCTGAAGCATGGATTAAATTAGGCACACCTACAGAATGTTCATCGGCGTAGCCAAAACTCATATGAGAGTAATCTCCTCTTATAGTGCCTGGATTTGCACTTTTTGGTTCGGTACCACCAACAAGCTTTCTAGCAAGTTCAACCGCCTCAACACCCTCAAAAACCATAGCAATAACTGGGCCTTGCGTCATAAAATCAAGAGTTACGTCAAACGCTTTCTCGCCGCGACGAGTGACCATTTTACCAATACCTTCATAGTGTTTATGATAGTGGCTCTTATCTGGAAAAATCATTTTAGTGCCGACAATTTTTAGACCAACTCTTTCGAACCTAGTTAAGATCTCACCAACTATACCTCGCTGAACCGCATCTGGCTTGAATAAAATTAGAGTTCGTTCAATTCGATCTTGTTTCATAATTCCTCCATAAAAACTTCTTATATATTGTAGATTATAGCACTTTTTATCTAAAACTGATATACTTATATTATGTACATATCTGAAGCAATTGAAGATTTTATTGAGTCATTGGAAGTTGAGGGCGGAAGGGCTAGATCAACAGCCTCGAGCTATCAACTATATCTAGAAAGGTTTGTCGAATTTGCAGGAGATATTCTAGTTAAAGATATTACCAGTGAATCTGTTAGAAAATATCGATTATGGCTTAACCGATATGAGAATAGTCAGGGACAAGAGTTAGGTATAACCACTCAAAGCTATCATTTAATTGCACTTAGAAGATTCTTAACTTACTTATCAAGAAGAGATGTTAAAAGCTTAGAGCCAAGTAAAATTGAGTTACCTAAAACCGTTCGCGCACAAGTAAGCTTTTTATATTATGACGAGGTTGAGCGGATGTTATCTATCATTCCAGATAAGAAAGAGAGCGATTTAAGAGATCGTGCAATCGTAGAACTTCTTTTCTCAAGCGGACTACGCGTCTCTGAATTATGCAATCTAAATATTGACGATATAAACACCAAACGAAGAGAGTTCACTGTGCGTGGTAAAGGGCGAAAAGACCGTCCAGTGTTTATTAGTAAAAATGCAGCTGATAGAATAGAAACTTATCTTGAAGCCAGAACAGATGATTTAAAACCCTTATTTATCAGTTATAGCCGAAGAACATCAAAACCTAAAACAGATGGTGAATATAGAAGAATTACACCTAGATCTATACAAAGATTAATTTCTAAATATGCCAAATTAGCTGGCATAACCAAACATGTGACACCCCACACAATGCGCCACAGTTTTGCAACAGATCTTCTCATGAACGGCGCAGACATACGCTCCGTCCAAACAATGCTTGGTCACGCCGATATCAGTACTACCCAAGTATATACTCATATTACAGACCAGCATCTAAAAGATGTTCATGAAAAGTTTCATAGCGATACTCAACAGCAGCATAAACCGTCAAGCAGTCTTATTCGCCAAGAGTTCTAACAGTTAGTTCGAATTTATTTATTGCACAATAGTCCTGCATACCTTGAGAATTTGTTGGGTCACATGACATTGAAGATGTGTTGATAACGCCATTATTGCCATCGTCCTTAGTACCTAAGATATACGATATATTAATAACTCGCTGATTTGTAGAGGCATCGTAAAGAGGTACTCCGTCAGTCGAAATAAACTTTATGTCGTAAAGCATGAGGCCTGATTCGCTTGAGGGTAACAGATTTGTTACCGTATCATCTTGAGGAATTTTAGCCCAATTAGACTTACTGCTGCAAAAACCTTTAGCCGGATCTTTAACTTTAACTAATCTAACTGAAGAATCTGAATTTGCTGCTCCATTAAAACGAATAGGCACAGTTTTATTTAAAGCCTTGTCGTTCAAAATTGTGTGACCATTCCATAAATAACTATATTCTCCCGTACAAAATGCTCCAGCCGATCCGTCTAATAGGCTTACGTAGTCCGCACCAGATTTAACAGAAGTATATGATCCCTGCCAAGTTGGGGTGGTTGCCATAGAATTAAAAGTTCGAGTAAAATCATCGTTTATAGTTCGACTGGCAGCGTTTAGATCCTTCATAGTGTTGCCTTTTACATACATACTAGTCATTCTCATCGTCATAGTCGCAATCGCAAGTAATAATGCCGATATAAATGTCATTGATAGCATAAGTTCTACAATAGTAAAACCTCGTTTTTTAACCACGTGGATCATATAACCTCACAATCGTACCTAGAGTAGTATTAACATTACTGCCTGTAGCCTTCCAACACGCTCGGATATGAAAATCATAGTAGTTATTCTGAGTAGAAGACGATGATTTTATCGCTTCAATCCAAATACCTTCTGCTCCTATATAACTTGCTTTATTCATAATTACGTTGGTATCATTATTAGCCACTAAGCTAGCATTAGCACCACTATATGTATAAAGAAGTCTTGGGTAAGTTGACGCTACTTTCAAGTTAGTTTTAGTCTTCATAGCCGTTTGCGTATCGATAACAAATACATTTGATGGGCTAAAATCCGTGCGACAAGAATTTAAATTGCTTGCTGCAGCGGCGGTATTCTGGGTAATTTTTTCCCACTCCTTAGCTACGTCATTATTTATGTTTGGATACTGTGCAATGTACGCTCCATTTATATATCTTAGAGCTTCCGCCTGAGAATCAATATTATTACGTGCCATTGTAAGTTGAACGGTGCCTTGAGCTTTAGCTAAACCATTATTCATGATAGTCAATCCACCAACCATCATCATAGCAAATATAGATATAGCTAGTGTAACTTCTATAATCGTGTCACCCTGTTTAAATCTAGTTTTCATATTAATTCCAGCTCACTCCTTCAAATCCATTTTGATTATCACAAGATACCGAGCCAGGACCGTCCAGTGGAGCAATCTCAACCGAGCTAGAAGTATTACCAATACGTAAAACTTTACCTCGACCAAAAATACTAACACCCGCCCTCGCCCAATAGCTATCAGCATTTGGCATAACACAAATATCAACTTTTTTATTATTATTTAATAGTAATCGACTATCTGTAAATGAATTTCTAAAAGAGGCTATAAGATTTTCATTATTATAAAATTGATTACCGGGACCCATCGTACCTATGGGTACACCGAACGCTAGAACTGACCCGTTTATTGGAGACCTAAGAATCATAATCCCGAAAATGGAGTCTCTTATAGACCAAGGAGACGTTAAATCTCCGGAAAACTTCCTGGAAGACCCACTAGTCGTACGATTATCAGTAATCGCCTTATAACGACCGTCCCACTCTAACGGCTGTTCATCCCACTTACCCGTGTCACTCCATTTAGTCGAGAGAGAATTTTTGCCAGTAGCCACAACATATTTCGTAGCTTTAAGAGCATCAATATCATTCTCACATGGCTTACCCCCACATGCCGTACTCGTATTTATATCAAGGCCAATTATATATCTAGATGTGTCATAATGGGTACTGAAAAGTCCAAACGGAGATGGGTTTGCAAAATTTATCATTTTACCTAGAATAATACAATCGGTAGTCCCTCTACTATTGCCCGAATCATCTAGGACTATTGATATATTAGTACCGTTGTCAGTGCAGCGTATTTTCTGCGTTAGATCGTTCTTGGGGTTTTCAACTTCAAAAAAAACTTGTTGGACTTCAGACTTAAATGTTGATACCATGTCATTATATCGTTGGCGGTTGATGCTGTTACTCCAACCAGCCATGAGGCCGACCGCCAAAAGCCCAGATAGACCAAGAAACAAAGATATTTCAATAATCGTAAAACCGTTTATGAATTGTTTACTTTTTTTGTTCATCTTGTCTCCATTATAACATAAGCTCTTTATTTTTCTATATCAAAAACATTAGAATTTCATTAATCTGAGGATATGTTAGTGCTATTATTATAGTGGCCAGTATCAAAAAAGGGCCAAACGGTATTTTTAAGCCTTTTTTAATCTGGCTGTTTTTAAATACAGACATTATTAATATATATACCGTTCCAAGAAAGTTGGATAAAAACAATACGAGAGCGGCAAAAATTGGCTCATTAGGCAATAAAAATATTAAACCAATAGATAATATCCAATCACCTGATCCAACCCACTGGCCTTTTGAGATGGTGTTTAATATGAAATATGTACCAGGCAATATTATCATAGACAAAACTAAGTTTATTAAAATGGATACTTCAAAACCAACCTGAACGCATCTTAAAATCCAAAATACTAACGCAATTACTATAAATAAGATCATTTGTCGGGTTGGTAGTAACGACCATTTAGAATCATAAACGAATAAAACAGTAAGAGCAACTAGACTAACTAACCACAATACAAACTCAGCTAATATAAAAATGTCACCGTTGGCAGCTAAGGTGGATTGGGCTGGCCATAATATAAACGAAATTATAAATAGAATCGCTAGAGATACTTCTGCAATAAATTCTGTTAAACCAATTTTTTTATTGCACTTACGACACTTACCTCGTAAAAAAAGCCAAGAGAGTATCGGAATTAGGTCGTACCATTTCAACTGATACCCACAATCCAAACAATGAGATCTGTCTTTGGATTTTTTGACATTTGTGAGTGGCTTAAGCTTGCGCCATTCAGCTATATCAATTTCTTCGCCCCCACTCGCTAGGTCCTCTTTAAGCTGAAAAGCCCTAATTCTCCAAACTTGAGCCACAGCAAAACTACCAAACGCCGCCCCAAACAGTCCTAATGCTATATATAAAATTATATCCACAATCTATTACTCGTATTCTTGTGTTTAAACCTTATTAACAAGTCCGTAAATTGGAAATAGAATAGCTCCAACCATACCACCAGCAACAACCGCCATTACGACCATAAGTAGCGGTTCGATCATGGTCGAAATAGCTTTAATTTGCTCATCTAGCTCGTCTTCATAGACCTGAGCAGTCTTACCCATCATCTGATCGATCTTACCAGACTGTTCACCAATAGATATCATCTGCGGTACTAACGGTAAAATATAGTCTTTGCCTTTTAGAGAATCAGATAGGTTTTTACCGCCTTTAACCATCTCTGCTGCTTCATCGATACTCTTTTTAATAATTACGTTATTTACCGAATCGCCACAAATACTTAACATATCCAACATTGCTACTCCAGTTGAAAGTAATACTTGTCCAGTACGAGTAAACCGTGCCATATATAATTTACGAAATAGAGCGTTAAACAGCGGTACATTTAACTTAAAATTGGCAGCAAACTTAATACCAGATTCGGTTCTTAAGAATTGAATAAAGAACCATACTGCAATCGCAACCACAATTATCATCAGCCACCAATATCCTAAGACAAAATTAGTTGCAGACACCATAACTTGCGTAATGAAAGGAAGAGTCTCCCCCATATCGTCATATAGTTGTTCAACTTGAGGCACAACCGTAAACATCATAAATGCAACAACAGCCAAAATAACCACAAGTACAATCACTGGATACGTAAGAGCACCTTTAATCTTACTCATCATAGCAGCATCCTTTTCCTGCTGAGCTGCAATTCTCTGTAGTGACTCGTCTAGAGTACCAGACAGTTCACCCGCCGCGATCAAAGATAAATAAACTTTATCGAAAACGTCAGGATGTTTAGAGAACGAATCCGACAGAGATGATCCACCTTCAACACTCGTCATGATATCATCAATAACAGCTTTCATCTTTTTATTAGAAGTTTGTTCAGACACTGTATGAAGACTTTGCGCTAAAGGCAAGCCGGCACCAATCAATGTAGCAAACTGGCGCGTGAAAACAATTTTATCTTTTGTGGTTATTCTATTTGAAAGTCGACTAAATACACCGCCCTCATTTACTTCCTTTAGGTCTTTTACGGGAATAAATCCTTGATCAATTAAAGCCCTACCGGCCAAATATTCCGAATCAGCCTGAACTTCGCCTTTTTCAACTTTGTTTGTCACTTTATCTCTAGCCTCGTAAGCATATTTTCTCATAATTTATCCTCTCATTAACCTTTCAAATTCAGATAAGTCAACTGCATATTCTCTAGCACTATCGTAAGTAATTACGCCAGTTTGTACTAGCTTAACTAGAGTTCTATCCATCGTCTGCATACCTTGGTCTGCTCCAGTTTGAATGACAGCGTCTAGCTGATGACTCTTTCCTTCGCGGATGATGTTTCGCACAGCCGGATTTGCAATTAAAACTTCAGCTGCAACTACACGACCACCACCAATAGCTGGTACTAACCGCTGAGAACAGATCCCTTGCAAAATGTTAGCCAGCTGAGATCTAATTTGTGGCTGCTGATGCGGCGGGAAAACGTCAATCATACGGTCGATCGACTGGCTGGCGCTGTTTGTGTGGAGCGTTGCAAACACTAAGTGCCCCGTTTCTGCAATTGTAATCGCCGCAGAAATTGTCTCAAGATCGCGCATCTCACCAATCAACACAACATCAGGGTCTTGACGAAGGCTTGATCGAAGTGCAGCGCTAAATGAATATGTATCGTAGTGAACTTCCCTCTGTACAATGACCGAACGTTTGCTTTTGTGAGTAAACTCAATCGGATCTTCGATTGTGATAATATGTTGAGCCTTTTCAGTATTAATTTTATCAATTAAGGCAGCTAGAGTAGTAGACTTACCCGAACCAGTTGGTCCAGTCACAAGCACTAATCCTCGTGGATATTCAGAGAAAGTCTGAACGACTGGCGGCATACCTAATTCACTAACACTCTTAATTGTATTTGGAATTAAGCGAAGCGCCGCAGCTAGATTACCCCGTTCGTGAAAAGCGTTAACACGAAATCGTCCAAGTTCACCAAAAGCAAACGAGAAGTCAAATTCTTTGTCTTTTGCCAAAATCTGTTGCTGATCTTGATCTAAAATTGCGAAGATTAAAGTTTCGACCTGTTCTTCGTTAAGCGCTTTGTAACCAGATATTGGAGTAAGAGCTCCATCAAGCCTAAGCATAGGAGGTAAACCAACCTGCAAATGAAGGTCGCTGGCGTTTTTACGAACAACCTCTTCTAGTAAAATTTCTATTCTCAAATCTTGTTGATCCATATTCTTCCTTTCTTATGCAGTATCAGCTGCTACCCTATTAACTTCTTCTATTGTCGTAAGCCCATTTAAAGCTTTCAAATATCCATCTTGGCGCATCGTCACCATTCCTTCGGCGACCGCAACTTTTTGCACCTCGGATGCGGTTGCTCTTTTAATGATCAGTTGCTGGACGGCATCGCTCACATCCATAACTTCATAGATACCAGCTCGCCCAAGATATCCTCCCGGTGTTTGGGGAGTGTCGCGACCTTTCACTAGTGTGTATGATTTTTGACCAGCTAGTGGAAGATCTTTATATCCCAGGTCTGCAGATACACTTGCTACTTCTTCTTTGGTCTTTGGTAGCAAGTGACCAACCGTTTCCATTATGCTCTCTGTTTCTAACGGAGTTGATTGATATACGTTACGCTTGGGAGATACTCGCCTAATCAGTCGCTGGCCAATAATCGTATTAACCGTCGAAGCAATCAAGAAGGGCTCAATCCCCATGTCGATCAAACGCGGCAAAATACCTGCAGCAGAGTTTGTGTGAAGAGTCGAGAAAACTAAGTGTCCAGTAAGCGCCGCCTGAACAGCCAAGTTTGCTGTTTCTCCATCACGTATCTCACCTACCATTACAATATCTGGATCGAGACGCAAAATAGACCTTAGACCAGTCGCAAAAGTCAGACCAACATCAGCGTTAACTTGAATTTGGTTCACTCCATCCATCTTATACTCAACCGGGTCTTCAAGTGTAATAATATTAACCGAATCATCTTTAATTTCTTTGATGAGCGCATATAATGAGGTAGATTTACCCGAACCAGTAGGTCCTGACGTTAGGACCATACCATTTGGCGATAAAATACCCTTTCTAATAGCACGTAAAGCACGCCCTGCGTATCCCATCTGCTCTAAGTCAAAAGAGTTACCAGTTTTATCGAGCAAACGAATTACGACTTGCTCGCCCCAAACGACTGGACTAATTGCAATACGCAGGTCAACTTCTTTATTTGCAACATTAACGGCAAACTGACCGTCTTGTGGTATGCGGTGTTCATCAATTTTCAAATTCGAAAGGATTTTAATACGAGAAACAAGTGCCGGCTCGATACTCTTAGGCAGGTTCATAACTTCTCTTAAGACGCCATCGATTCGACAACGAATTTTCAATGATTTTTCTAACGGTTCAATGTGCACGTCAGATGCTTTAGCTCTTACGGCATATTCCAAAATAGTGCTTAAAGCTTTTGAAATCGGAGAGTCTTGGACGATCGTCTGAACACTCCTCTTCATATCCCTTTCTTCTTCTTGGATAGATTCAGCCCTCTCGGCCATCGCGTCCACTGTAGAAAGATCTGTTTTGTACTGATCTAATACATGACGAATTGATTCTTGACTGGCCATGAATACTTTTAGCGGTTTCTGAATCAAACTAGATAAATAATCAACAGCCTGAACGTTCGTAGCATCTAACATAGCCACCGCTAAACGATTCTGCACTTCAGCAATCGGAACGGCCATATTTCTTTCAGCAATATCAATCGGTATAATCTCTAAAATATCCTGATTAATAGTGGCAGAAGTTAAATTAACATACGGTATCCCAGAAACGTGCGATATGGCGTGCACTAGAATCTCATTATCGACGATATTATGCTCTAGCAAATAAGCTATCAGAGATTCATTATTTTTCCCAGATTCAGATAGCGCTTGGTCAACGACTTCACGACTAACTAGGCCCTCTTCATAGAGGAGCCTAGATAATCTAGTCTGAATATCGTTAGTAATTAGCGCCATTCTTTATTCCTTAATTAGTGTCCGTATTGTCGTTATTTTGGTTTTGATCTGCCGAGACTGGAGTTACTCCATCTTCACCAATAACAATTTGAACTGTTGGGTTTATTGCCTCGTCATTGAAGATATCCGAACTAGGCTCGGTGAAACTATTTGATATAGTGTCAGTAACCTGTATGTCTCGAGTCTTCTCACTTGGATCGCCCAAAATACTATTTAAAGCAATCGACGAAACCAAAACACTGGCTCCAGCTATCAAAACAAGCATTGCTATATCAGTTTTTTTCATTATTCGCCTCCTGTTGTGGTACTACCAGAAGCCGCATCGCTTGAGGTGGTTGTTGATTTAGTGTCATCAGACTTAATCGCTTCAGTCTTTAACTCAATATTTGCTTGAGACAAATAATAAGCTTGAGCTGTGACAGATAACGTCATGCTATCTTTATTCTGTTCAATCCTAAATGTTTTTATATTGATAGTTCGTATGGATTTTTCCATATTTTGAATAACATTTAAGATGTTATTTGGGCTTGATGAAGTTACAGAGAAAGAAAACTCTATCGACTGCGGAGTAGCTCCCGTTGCTTGGTCTGTCGTCAACTCCGGTGATGTTTCCGTCGCAACAGCACTTGAGGTAGTCTCTCCAGTGTTAGTTGATGCGGCGGCCGTATTAACGGTGATGGAATCAATTTCAATACCAGGGACGTTAAGCAGCCTATCGCTCAAACTAGCCCCAAGAGCGGCAGTATTCTCTGATGCTGGTAACGCATCCAGAATCACTCTTAAAGCGTTATCTTCATTGTTAGCACGCGATGATAATAATGAAGAGTTGGTCTGTAGGCTTTTAAGCTTTGTTTCTAATTCTTGAGTGTTCGTAATGCTACTTTTTAGATTGCTGATACTTTTGTCTTGAGCGCCAATTACTTTCGCGTTAAACAGCATCTCTCGAACTAAAAATGTACCTAAAACAGAAGCAATTCCGACAATTGCTGCAGCAACAGCTACAGTAACGAACATAGTTCGGTTGGCTTTTGCTATTAATTGTCTTTTGCGTATTGTTGCGTCTTTTTTATCTTTAGCCATTTTATTCATCTCCTTCATCATCAGATCTAGCTTTGAAAATATCGTCTGGAATCTGAGTCTTTGAGTCGGTAACGTCTTTTCTACCCGGAGGAAGAACAGCAAAGTCTTTTGCAGCGAAACTTAATGCATTTTCATTTAATACAAAGCTCACTTTAAATCGTAGAACTCTAGCACCATCATCACCTTGACCAAGTGACTGTTCAAGAGTCAAAACATCTTGACTGGTCAAAGATTCAGAAATACAACCAGAATCTTCGCTGTTTAGGTCTGAAGCAGTACAATCTTTATCTTTATGTTCATCTCTATATACTATCTTAGTTTCAGCTATTGTCTTTCTGAAAGCTTCCAAGGCTGGAAATCCGCCCGAAGATTCTCCTTCAATTGATAGCGTTTTAGTTTCTGGGTCATAATCTATACCAGAATATGCAACCGAATTATCACCAGTTGGCTGAATCGCAACTAGAATTTGACCTAATATTCGGGAAGTATTCGGCGACTGTAAACGCAAACTATCAATTTGGTTTAATTGATTTTGCAGAGTTACCGTACTTTCGATATTTGGCTGATCTTTCAATTGAGCGAATGTTGTTTTAATTTCACTATCCTTAGCATTCATAAGTAGTGGCTGAGCGATAAATACCGTACCAGATATCAATACCACAATCGCAATAGCCCCAAGACTTACTACGGTAGATATAAATATAATAAAGTTTCGAAGCGACTGTGCTTTTAGTAGTTCGCTCTTAACATCAGGAATCAAATTAATTTCAATCATTTGTTGCTCCTTTCAGCTAATCCAACTGCAACTGCAAATTCTACAGCTACATTAGATAACTGTTGCTGGTACTTTGTGGGTACGTTTACATATTGGAACGGGTTTCCTGAGACTGTAGGAATTCCAGTTTTTGATGAAACATACTCATTAAGGTGCGGGATAACCCCTGCATATCTAGACAAAGTCACGCCTCCGACCGAAACTTCAGGATATCTAGTTGAGAAGAATTTGATAGATTTCACGATTTCTTGAACGAAACTCTCAAGTGTAGTTTCTATCGATCTAAAAACTTGACCTTCAAGCTTGTCTTGAGCTAAGCCAAATTTCAAAATGAACTGTCTAGCTTGATCATCTTTAATGTTCAAATTCTGAACAGCGGACTTGACTAAAGAAGATAGTCCAACAGGAATAGTTCGCACTAAGCGTGGTGCATTATCATAAACGATAGAAAGATCGGTTGCAGTTTCACCAAAATCTATAAGAAGTTGTGCACTTGTTGTATCTTTTGGCATTAATGACCGAGTCATAGCCAGAGAATCTGGTTCGGCTGCCACCACATTAAAGCCTAGACTTTCGATAAATTCAAGCCTATCTTCACTATAGGCTTTTGCGGTACTTGCCAAAAGAACTTCCTGGGAATCTTTTTTATGCAGAGACTGGCCTATTAACGCCCAGTCTACCTTCGCATCATCAATTGCCATAGGTATGTACTGATCGATTTGATATTTGATGGTTTTTTGAAGTTCCTTTGGATCTTGTGCAGGAACATCAATAATTGTTGTAAATGTCTTCTGGGACGATAAACTAATCGCTACATTCTTGGTCTTTATGTCGCTTTGACCTACTGCCGTCGCAATTACTTCGCCTAGCCTTCGACGACCCTCTTCGGAATCGTTTAAAGTTAAGCGAGAATCGATAGGAGTATAACCAAATCCGGCCAAAGTCCATGTACCTTCATTATTTTTCGTCAGTTGAACCACACGAATTGCATTCGTGCCAATATCTAACGAGAAGAATTCGCCCACGCCTTTAATGTTAATCATGTCAATATTTTACCATAATCACAATCAATTTTGCAAGAGTATTTTTAATGTGATAAAATGTTACGCATGAGTTTATCAATTGGAATTGTAGGATTACCTAATGTTGGCAAATCAACATTATTTAATGCCTTGACAAATAACGACATTTTAGCCGCAAACTACCCTTTTGCTACGATCGAGCCCAATACCGGTATCGTGCCTGTACCTGATCCAAGACTTAATAAATTGGCAGGCATATACGGTTCAAGTAAAATTTTACCCGCAACCGTAACCTTTGTTGATATTGCAGGACTTGTAGCTGGAGCGAGTAAGGGCGAGGGGCTTGGTAATAAGTTTCTAGCAAATATTCGACAATGTGATGCAATTATTCATATTGTTAGAGCATTCGAGAACAATGATATTGTTCACGTTGCTGACAAAGTAGACCCAAAGGATGATATCGAAGTTATAAACACTGAACTTATCTTAGCCGACCTTCAAACGATCGAAACGAGACTACCTAAAATTCAAAAAGAAGCAAAAGCTAAGCCTTCACTAAAGCCCGCAGCTGAGTACTTGAGTAAATTAGTTATTCACTTACAAAGCGGCGAACCCCTATCTTCGCTAGCCAATTTGAATATTGATATGATTTCAGACTTGCATCTTCTAACCGCTAAACCCATAATTTATGCGTTTAATGTTGATGAAGAAACTCTAGGTAATCCCCAAAAACAAGCCGAATTAGCTAGTATGGTTTTACCTGCTAAATCTGTTTTTGTGTGCGCTAAACTTGAAGAAGAGCTAAAAGGCCTTGAAGAAACCGACGCTAAAGAATTACTTGAAAGTTATGGCGTAAAAGAAACTGGATTAAATCAAATGATCCATTCTGCCTACAATACTTTAGGTCTACAAAGCTATATGACGGCTGGCCCTAAAGAAGTTCGGGCGTGGACAATTCATAAGGGCTGGACTGCCCCACAAGCAGCTGGCGTTATTCATACAGATTTTGAACGCGGCTTCATCGCGGCACAAGTTATTGATTATAATGATTTAGTAGAGTGCGGCAGCGAACAAGCAGCAAAACAAGCTGGTAAAGTTCGGACCGAGGGTCGAGACTATATAATGCAGCCAAATGATGTTGTTGAGTTTAGATTTAATGTCTAGACTTTATTAAACGAACTATCTCCTACCATCTATTGACAAAAATAATATATTTAATCCATGGCAATATAGAAATTCAATAAGATAATTATTAGTATAAAAAATTATATTTGTTTTTAAGCTTTGCATACATTTTTTATTCAATTATCTGGCGACTTTTAGTTTGTAAAACCTCTCCTGATTACCTTTTGCACCCTTAACTTCACTGTCTCTCTTTGACTGTATAAATAATTTATTCATAATACACCACTGTTCAAAATCTTTCATAATCTGTCTGCGAACAGAATTGTTTTTTACAATACCGCGAACAGTCCCATTTTTACCAGCCTCAAACTGGGGTTTGACCATGGCGACTATAGTTGTATTATTGTCGCATAATTCTTTTTTAATATACGGCAATATATCGCGCAAACTAATAAATGAAACATCGATAACAACCAAGTCGGGCTTATTGTTAAGTTTAAAATTACGAATATCTGTTTTTTCATGCAATTCAATTTTAGGATTTTGTCTTAAATTAGGATGGAGCTGGTTGGTTCCAACGTCCACGGCGTAAACTTTTTTTGCTCCGTGCTGTATTGCGTAATCAGAAAAACCACCCGTACTAGATCCAACATCCAAAACAGTAGCTTCCATGAAATTAATATTTAATGCGCTCGAAACACTAGCGAGTTTTAAGCCCGCCCTACTAACATACCTCTCGTTGCCTAAAATATTAATTTTTGACTTGTCGTCAACAAAAGAGCCAGGCTTAGTTATTATTTTATTTCCATCAACAAGCACCCTGCCCAGCCTAATTAAGTTTTCGGCTTGAGATCGAGTCTCAGTTAAATCTCTGGAGTTAAGGAGAATATCTAGTCGTACTTTCATTATAAAATAACCGTTCTTAAGAACCTAAAATGCAGGATATTCAATCTCTTCAATTTCGCCATTCTCGCCAGCGGCCTTATTTGCTAAATATGAACTAAGAGTATTTATATCTTTCCTAAGATCATTGTCTAAAGTGAAACCTTCTGTTATAAAATCAGCATCCTTTCCAACATCTTCGCCGTTGGAAATTCTTATATATATGTTAATAATTTCTGTATATTCTTTATTAAATCCATCTAATTTATCAGAAATTTTTTCATACGACTGTTTTGCTTCCTTGTCGTTTTCGATAACGTTAGAAGTTTTCATATTATTTAATGCTTCATTGAGATTATCTTGGGCACTTTTCATTCGGTCTGCATCTTCCTTAGCTCTAGTTGTAAGCGTTTCTGACTTGTCGAAATAATAAGACTTTGGAGATCTGGAAGACTCAATCCTACTGTATGAGCTAACTACGTCATGTATCTGATTATTAGCTTCCGAAAAATCAGATTGTATTGGCATATTAGAGCTGAGAGCAAAAATAGCAACCCCTCCGATTATAGCTGTGATAAATCCAAAAGATACTAAAATTGCTATTATCTTTTTGTTCTTCTTTGACGTACTCTCATCTTTCATAATATCTTCCTATTTGTATGACTTTTATTTATTCAATTTATTATTATACACTATACCAGCTTATAATAATATAGTTAGGGGTACATTATATTTTCAACACCACGAGTAATTTCGGCAATTTTTGACCAACTTTCGCCTTCAGTCATAATTACTATCACGTAATTACCTTGAGGGTGGTATACAATTCCCGCATCGTTCAATACGTTATCTAAGAACCCTACCTTATCTGATACCGCAGCACTCGAACCAGTTGGTATACCCTGCCGATAAACTTGACTCATCATAAGATCTTTTAGTTTTTGAGCATTACCTGCTGAAAAATTATCGCCAAAATATAGATTGGTTAGAATGTTTTTTAGATCATTAGCTGTAGTTGAGGCGGCCGCACCCGAGCTAGAAAATACGTCTGAGTAGCCCAAAGATCTAAGATAATTATTAATTTCTGCTCTTCCATACGTCTTAAGCCAGTTCTCCGCACAATCATTAGCACTCCTAACTATCATATTATAAAAACACGTATCGACATTAGTACCTAAAGATGAGGATCCCCAGCTAAGTTGGCCACTGTCAATTTTACTCATAATGAATTGAGCCATAAATAATTTATAGGTGCTTGCTGACACCATTCTAGTATCACCACCAGAAGAGGCGCTCCAATAATTACCCGAAAGCTGTTGTACGGACACAGTTATTTTCTTACCTCTAGTTACTTCATCCAGATAGCTTTGAAGACCGTCGTTACTATTAGTAAATTCTCTTTCGTAACGTAAAGTCGGCTGAATAGTTTTAATCTTTAAATCAATCTGCTCGCCAGTGTCATCATTAAATAATTTATCATTAAGCTGGCTTTTGAAATCGTCGAAATTCAAACCTTGACCCGATATACCTTGAGTTCGACCTACTTCAGCTCCGTTTATAGTTTTTATGGCTGTAATTCCTGGCTCTTTTTTGACTTTTTCTTCAAGAACGCTAAACATCTTTGACGACTCGTCGTCTTTTATAGTTAGTGAGTACTCCCCATTCTCGTCTTTTACAACATTGAGTAAATTTGCTCTCTTCGGCAGTAGTTGCAAACTTATCAATTTTATTGCCAATCGGTAGCATAAAGTAGATGTTCTTAGCAATCACTTTTTCGGCCAAACCTTTTAACTTTGAATAATCTTCGGTTAAAATTTCTGGGCTAATTTTCTTGCTATCAACAGTAATCTCTTTCTGGTCAATTAGAGAAAGCTCATTAGACTGTAAAGATTTTTTAACATCATCAGATTCTACCGAAACTCCATCTTGACTCGATTTAATACTTATCTTGTCGCCATCAACCACAAATAATGCGTTCTCTGGCTGTTTAGATAGGTCAGATGACTTCTCTTCAGCAAAATGCGTTAATTCCTCATCGTTATAGGCAACACTAACGCTATCAATATTAGAGCGAAAAGCGACGAAGAAGAACGGTACGAATCTCCACTAAAGTGGGTATTCAAATGCCTCTTTTATATTGTCCTCGTTTATTTTGGCGATTTTAAGAATTTGCTCGCCAGATAGCTCGGTTTTGGAGTTATTAGAACTCTTTAAAATATTTTTTGAATCTTTAAGTTTTTGTTCGACTTGTTCTTTGACTTTATCTTCGCTCATGAAACTAGAATTAGAATCACCAATTTCAGAAAACGGCAACATTATATTCTTTGGCCAAAAAATTTGTACAATAG
>RRZU011819409.1_pt1 | contig 41829 bp, 33 predicted proteins | sample 2165561 | NCBI WGS metagenome assembly RRZU01 (sample SAMN10456909, study PRJNA506462) | wastewater metagenome | isolation source: wastewater sludge | place: USA: Moscow, Idaho | reverse complement strand
GACCTTCGGTCGGCTGTTCAACGACATCGTGCAGTTCGCCGAGGTCGGCCAGGGCAACATGAACTGGCCGGCGCTCCTGCCGGCCGCGGAGAAGGCGGGTGCCGACTTCTTCTTCATCGAGCAGGACGACACCTACGGTCGCGATCCGTTCGACTGCATCGCCGATTCGCGCGCCTACCTGACGTCCATCGGTTACTGAGTGTGTCCGTCGATCCGCCCGCTGCGTCCTGGACGCGGCGGGCGGTCGTCGTTCCACGGCAACCCCCTAGGGGGCGTGTGCTAGTTTCGGATCATGACCAACGCATCGGGTGCCGTCGCCATGAGCGCCGTCCCCCAGACGATGTGTCGGTGTTGTCGCCACCAGGCCTGACAACACCTGCCTGACCGCCCGTTCAGCCCGAACGCGCCGCGGTCGTCGAACTCTCAGGGCGTCCGCGGATGTGTTGTCGGGATTGTGTTCGAGCACGACCAACCCACACACCATTGAGAAGGAATCCACCGCCATGGCAGCCATCTTCGACAACGCCACCACCCTCATCGGACGCACCCCGCTGGTGCGCATCAACCGCCTCTATGGCGACTCCCCGGCCAACGTCGTGGCCAAGCTGGAGTTCTACAACCCGGCCAACTCGGTCAAGGACCGCATCGGCGTCGCCATCGTGGACGCCGCCGAGGCGTCGGGTGAGCTGAAGCCGGGTGGCACCATCGTCGAGGGCACGTCCGGCAACACCGGCATCGCGCTGGCGTTCGTGGGTGCCGCCCGCGGTTACAAGGTCATCCTGGCGATGCCGGAGACCATGTCCAAGGAACGTCGCGCCCTGCTGCGCGCGTTCGGCGCCGAGCTCGTCTTGACCCCGGGCGCTGAGGGCATGCGCGGTGCGGTGAGCAAGGCTGAGGAGATCGCCGCCGCCACCCCGGGCGCGATCCTGGCCCGCCAGTTCGAGAACCCGGCCAACGTGGAGATCCACCGCAAGACGACCGCCGAGGAGATCTGGGCGGACACCGACGGCGGCGTCGACATCGTCGTGGCGGGCGTGGGCACCGGCGGCACCATCTCCGGCGTCGGCCAGGTGCTCAAGGAGCGCAAGCCCGAGGTGAAGATCGTGGCCGTGGAGCCCGCCGAATCCCCGATCCTGTCCGGCGGCCAGCCCGGCCCGCACAAGATCCAGGGCATCGGCGCCAACTTCATCCCGAAGATCCTGGATCGCTCCGTGATCGACGAGGTTCTCCCGATCGCCTCCGAGACGGCCATCGAGTGGGCCCGCCGCTCCGCTCGCGAAGAGGGCCTGCTGGTGGGCATCTCCTCCGGCGCCGCGCTGGCCGCAGCCGGTGAGCTGGCCGCCCGTCCGGAGAACGCGGGCAAGACCATCGTGGTGATCATCCCCTCCTTCGGCGAGCGCTACCTCTCCAGCGTGCTGTACGCCGACCTGCTCGACTGATCTGCGTCGACTCCCCGGGACACACATCGGCCCCCGCGTCTGCGGACGCGGGGGCCGATGCTGGGGTTTGGGGGTGGGGACGATCGTGGGTTCGTCCTGGCGCGGCGGCGCTCTGGCTGCGACGCGGATCTCGTCGGGCTGGTACCAAGCGCCTGGCGCACTATAACAGTGTCACGCCCTCGTGCGATAGTGCCTGACCCGGCTGTTTGTCCTGCCGACCTGCCTTCAGGCGCCGGGTCAACCGGGCTGCGGGCAAGCAGGGACTCGAGGTCGGGCAGCCGCGGCGGGGGCAGGAGGCGTCACCGCCTGGCAGGGGAATCGCGGACTGGACCGAGGGTTGGCTCGGGTCAGGCCGTCAAGCAGAATGAATGTCCCAGGCAGAGAGGGGCCTTCATGGCCAGGGAACGCGTTGTCATCATCGGTTCCGGATTCGGTGGCCTGTTCGCCGCCAAAGCGCTCCGGCGCAGCGACGTCGACATCACGCTCGTCAGCAAAACCCCCAACCACCTGTTCCAGCCGCTGCTGTACCAAGTCGCCACCGGCATCTTGTCCGAGGGGTCCATCGCCCCGGTCGCCCGCGACATCCTCAGGCGGCAGGCCAACGTGCGCGTCGAGACCGGGCTGGTCACCGGTATCGACGCCACCGCGAAGGTCATCACGCAGCGCTTCCACGACGAGGAGAAGCAGACCCCCTACGACCGGCTCATCGTCGCCGCGGGGGCGGGGCAGTCCTACTTCGGGCACGACGAGTTCGAGACGTTCGCGCCCGGCATGAAGACCATCGACGACGCCCTCGAACTGCGGGCCCGGATCTTCTGGGCGTTCGAGATGGCCGAAGTGGAACCCGACCCGGCCGAACGGGCGCGCCTCCTGACCTTCGTGGTCGTCGGCGCCGGGCCGACCGGGGTCGAGATGGCCGGTCAGATCCGCGAGCTGGCCAGCACGACGCTCGCGGGACAGTTCCGCACCATCGACCCACGCGACGCCCGCGTCGTCCTCATCGACGGCAGCGACCAGGTGCTGGGGGCGTTCGGTCCGCGGCTCGGTGCCAAGACGCAAGCCTCGCTCGAACGCAAGGGGGTGGAGGTCGTCCTGAACGCCATCGTCACCGATGTGTCCGCCGATGCCGTGGTCTATCAGCCGCGGGATGTCGAGCAGCCCGTCACAGTCGGCTCGCGCTGCAAGGTGTGGGCGGCCGGGGTGCGCGGCAGTGAGCTCGGCGCGGTGCTGGCCGCGGAGACCGGCTGCGAACTCGACCGTGCCGGGCGCGTCGTCGTCACCCCGGAACTGTCGCTCCCGAACCATCCGGAGATCTCCGTCATCGGTGACCTGGCCTCGGTCCCCGGGGTTCCCGGCGTGGCTCAGGGCGCCATCCAGGAGGCCAAGTACGTCGCCGAGCGGATCACGCACGAGGCGGCGGGGCGACCCGCCCCGAGCGCACCGTTCGCCTACTTCGACAAGGGGTCCATGGCGACCATCTCGAAGTTCTCCGCTGTCGTGAAGGTCGGCAAGATCGAGATCACCGGATTCCTGGCCTGGGCCGCCTGGCTGTTCCTGCACCTGCTCTACATCGCCGGGTTCAAGAGCCGGATCACCACCCTGCTGCACTGGTTCATCAGCTTCCTCGGCACCGGACGCACCGAACGGGTGTCCACCAACCAGCAGATGGTGGGACGCCTCGCGCTGGAGTCGCTGGGGCAGAAGGTCACCGGGAAGCTGCTGCGCGGTGAGAAGGGCGGCTCCGCCGAGCCGCGGACGACCGCCTGAGCCACCCCGGTTCGCCCGGTCCTGGCGTCCGCCATCCACGTCGGGACGTCCGTCTCTGCGTGGGTGTGGGGGAGCCCGGCAAAGTTACCGCTCACCCCGGCGGACGCGAGCGCCCGGCACTGGCGGGCCCACCCTCATCACCGCGGCGTCCGCGATGGCGGCCCAGCCCGCGCTTGGCAGACCGATGCGGGCACTCAGTCGAGGGCCCAGGATCAGACCTGGCCGAGGATCTGCTGGATCCGTGCCTGGGCGCGCGTGCTGAGTTCGGTGTTGGCCAGGGGATCGCCGACCGACTCCTCACCTTCGTAGGTCAACGCGACGAAGCGTCCCTTGCGGGCGAGGTAGGTCAAGTCGGCGCCCGGGGCCGGGATCCACGTGCCGTTGCTGTCGTAGTCCCACCACGACCCGACCCGCACGGCCTGCTCGCCCAGCGAGGCGACCGACTCGGACCTCTGCGACGCACGGAAGCCGTTGTCGGCGGGTGCCTGGGCCGGGCAGGCCGCGTACCCGGCGGTTGCCTGGTCGAGGAACGACTGAGCCGCAGCCGCGTCGGAGAAGACCAGCAGGCCGTTTCCTTCGACGTGCTCAGGGCCGCTGGACGCCTTGATCCGGGTCGCGGTCAGCTTGTCGAGCGCCGACGCCGTGATCCCGGTGTCGTTGACGCACGCGAGGCGCCAGGGCGTCGTTTCGAAGGCGGTGGTCTCGTCGCTGGCGGCCCGCTGCTCGTCGGGAAGCGTGAACCCGTTCGGCACCTGACCGATCGCCCCGGCGATGACGCCCTCGGTGGTTTCGGGGGCCAGCGTCTTCGTGGCTGGCGTCCGGCTGGGGATCGCCTTGCTCGTGGTCGCGGTCGGCTTCGCCGTCGCCGTGGGGCGCGCCGTGGTCGGCGTCGCGAGGGGCGTGGTCGGCGTCGGGGCCGGAACGGACGGGGTGGCGATCGGTCCCGATGCGGCACAGCCGCCGAGCGCGAACGCGGTGACGACGACCAACACGATGCGCTTCACGGGCACGTCTCCTCTGGAAAGTCTGGGGCTTCCATTGTGCCCGCCCTCCGGGGCACCCCGTGACCGTGGTCGCGGGGTGCCCCGACGGCAGCGCTCAGGCCGGGCGGGTGACGGGGGCGTTCGCCTGGGTCAGGGCCGGGTCGGTCTGGACGACGTCGCCGAGCGCCTCATCGATCGCGGCGAGCGTGTCAGCGTCCAAGGTGACGTCGACGGCTCGGGCGTTGTCGGCGACCTGCTCGGGACGCGACGCACCGATGATCGCGCCAGCGACGTTGTCGTTCGCGAGGACCCACGCGAGCGCGAGTTGCGCCATCGTGAGGCCCAGCCCGTCGGCGATCGGCCGCAGGTTCTGCACCCGGGTCAGCACCTCGTCGTTCAGGAACCGGGCGATCATGTTCGCCCCGCCCTTCTCGTCGGTGGCGCGCGACCCCGCGGGGGCGGGCTGGCCGGGCAGATACTTGCCGGTCAGGACGCCCTGCGCGACGGGGGACCACACGATCTGGCTGACCCCGAGCTCGCGGGAGGCCGGGACGACCTCGCCCTCGATGACGCGCCACAGCGCGGAGTACTGCGGCTGGTTGGAGATGAGCTGGATGCCCAGATCCTTCGCCAAGGCGTGGCCGGCGCGGAGCTGATCCGCCGTCCATTCGCTGACGCCGATGTACAGCGCCTTCCCGGAGCGCACCACGTCGGCGAAGGCCTGCATGGTCTCCTCCAGCGGGGTCTCGGTGTCGTAGCGGTGCGCCTGATACAGGTCGACGTAGTCGGTCTTCAGCCGCGTCAGGGAGCCGTTGATCGACTCCAGGATGTGCTTGCGGGACAGTCCGACGTCGTTGTGGCCGCGGGGGCCGGTCGGCCAGTACACCTTGGTGAAGATCTCCAGCGACTCGCGGCGCTGGCCCGTCAGCGCCTCGCCGAGGACGGTCTCGGCCGCAGTGTTGGCGTACACGTCGGCGGTGTCGAAGCTGGAGATGCCGGCCTCCAGGGCCGCGGCGACGCACGCCTTCGCCGCGTCGTTCTCGACCTGCGATCCGTGGGTGAGCCAGTTGCCGTAGATGACCTCGGAGATCTTCATCCCGGAGTCACCCAGATAGCGGAACTTCATGGGCGATGCCTTCCTCGTGGTCCGGCTTCCCATTCTGCCGCGTCCGCGCCGAGTAGCGGCGGGCTCAGCCGTCCTCGGCGCGCAGTGTGCCGCCCAGTCGGGCGAGCGGGACGGCGAGGGCCGCACCGACGAGGACGCTGAGCACCCAGCCGACCGCGAACTCCGGGCGCAGTACAGCGACGCCGGTGCGTGACATCACCACCATGCAGGCCGCCGTCGCGATCAGCCCGGTGAGCAGGGAGGGCAGCCAGGTGCCCCGCCAGTGGCTGACCCCGCCGACGTACCCCAGCACGGCCCCCCCAACCGCCGAACCGACACCGACCGCGATCGGGGCGACGTTCAGGCTCCATTGCTGGACGGCGACGGCGACGGCGGCTGCGAGGAGCCCGCCGAGCAGGACGGCGCGGATGCTGACGCTGGTGGTCGACGCGTGCTGCATGGGGAGCCTCCCCGGACGGTGACGGCGGAATCCCCACCACGCTAGGCAGCCGCGCCGGTGACCGCATGAGTCGAGGGGCCCCACGCGTGGGCCCGTGGTCCCCTCGTGATGCGGCGCCGTGGGTCCACCGGCTCAGGACTGCTGCTTGGCGTACCGCAGGCTTCCGAGAATGTGCTGGACGGTGGCGTCGTCGAGGCGCTCGCCGGAGACGGCGACCGCCGAGGTGCGCGGGTAGGGGTATTGCCCGGCGATGACCCAGACGCCCTGCCGCGGAGCCCCGTTCTCGGTGTAGGTGAAGTCGCTGCGGATGGCCGTGTCGGCCCCGGGCACCTCGAACGCCTTGGCGCCGCCGGATGCGTAGCCGCTGAGCCCCACCCGGGCGGGTAGGTCAAGCCGGTCGTAGGCGGCCGCGGCGAGCGGATCCTCGCTGAACTGGGGGGCGATGCGTAGTTCCATCCCGTCGCCGACGAACCTCATCGGCCACGCCTCGTCCGTCGACGCCGCCTCCTGCCACCCGGTGGGGCGTTCCAGCGTCAACTGGCCCGCGGAGACCGTCGTCCAGCCGGGATCGGTGCCGGTGCAGGCCGTCAGGAGCAGGACCGCCCAGAGGAGGGGGAGGGCGCTCAGCCGGGAGACCAGTCTCACCGTGGGCTCCTTTCGTCGAGGTGGGGGACGCGCGGCATCAGCGTACGCAGTCGAGGAAGTCGAGATCGGGGCGGATGCCGTCCGCTGCGGGGGCGCCCAGATAGGTGGCCCGGGTGGCACTGGTCTGTGAGCTCTCGCTGCTGATGTCGATGCCGAAAGCCAGGCCGAACTTCACGTTGAGAGCGAATCGCTGCTTGTCGGTGACGTGGTCGTAGTTCACCGTGCTGCTCGTCGCCTGGGTGTAGAGCAGGGTGGCGAAGGGATCGCCCGGGTTCGGGGTGGCCGGGTTGATCGAATTGAGGGCGATCAGCCCCGGGTACCCGCCCGAGCCGCCCATCCAGTCGCGGACCACCTGCTGGGAGGCGGTGTCGGTCGGGTCGAGGGTGAGGCTGGTCTCGGTGACCACCATGTCGCCGATGTCGGTGGTACCGGAGACCTGGCTGCCGACCGAGGTGGAGTTGTCCCCCTGGCCGGAGGTGACGCTGCCCTGCGCGTCGATGCCCGCGGTGCTGACGACCTCGGAGGTCGACACGATCTTCAGCGAGGTGATCTCGCCGCGCGCGTTCGTGGTGAACGAGAAGGCCATGCCCACCATAGATCCGACGCCGCCGGTGGCCAGCTGGAGGGCGCCGGTCGTCTCGCTGTTGAACTGCAGGTCGGTGACGTGTGTCACGGTGTCGTCGGAGGGGTCCTCGGGGGTCTGGGCGTTGTCCCGGGTCATCGTCCACTTGGCGCTCGGCTTGAGTTTCGCGCCGATGCCGAGCTGGGTCATCTGCGCCTGGGTCATGTCGGGACCCTGGGTCGTCCCGCTCAGGCCCAACTTTCCCGACACCGACGCCTGGGTTTCGATCCCGGCGAACGTGGTGGAGGGGACAGGCGGGGCGGGGGTGCCGTGGATGGGGCGGGGGACGCACACCATGCCGTAGCAGGCCGGATGGGAGAGAGCCCACTGATCGGCGAGATAGTCGTCGAGCTGATCGCGGAACTGGTCCGCCTGGGCCTTGTCCGCGAACGTCCACGTGCTGCCGTAGTCGAACTTCAGCCCGCCGCCGAAGTCGACCTTAGCCGCGGCGTCCAGTTCGCCGAGGGCCACGTCGGCGCCGAATCCGCCGGCGGCCCCGACTTCGGCGCCGTTGGTGGCCATCATGGTCACGCTTCCATCGCTGTACTCGGTCACGGTGAACCCGGCGTTCTCGCCGATCTTGACGAACGCGACCTGGACGACGCCGCTGTACTTGTCGCCGGTCTGGTTGACCTTGCACTTGTCGGGCTCGAAATCCTGGTCGGTGGCAGGCGGCTCGGGCGTGGGCGTCGCCGGGGTGCAGCCGAGGTCGCGGCCGACGACGTCGCCGACGGCCCGGCACACAGCCGCCGGGATCTCGGGGGTCGTGAGGATGACCCCGGTCGTACCGACGAGGAGAGCGGCGAGGACGGCGATCGCGACCGTCTGGAGGCCGGTGGCGCCTCGGTCGGTGCGGTGACGCATGGGTCTCTCCCGGGGGGTCGGCAGCGAGGATCCCTCCGGACGCTATCGGCGACGATGCCGGGCCCGCTTGGGCCGCGGGACCCCGTCGGCTGGGCCCCAGGGCCTGTTCCCAGCGGTTCGTTCCGGACGGCACCGGGGCATGATGGGGTGCAGGTCGGCGTCGGAGGGGCAGGCATGGAGGAGATGCGGTTCGAGAGCTGGGCCGACCGTCAGGTCCGCGAGGCGATGGAGCGCGGCGCATTCGACCATCTCCCCGGTGCGGGCCGCCCGCTCGACCTGAGCGACACCAGCGAGGACTGGTGGATCCGCGCGAAGATCCAGCGCGAACAACTCGACGTCGCGCTGCCGGGCCCGCTGGCGCTGCGCCGGGAGGTGGAGCGCATCGGGGACGCCGTCGCGGATGCGCGCACCGAAGCGGAGGTCCGGGAGCGCTGCGAGGATCTCAACGCCCGGATCCGTCTCCACTACGCCCGCCCGAGCCAAGGCCCCACCCTCGTCGTCCGGCTCGTCGACGTGGCCGCCGAGGTGGCGCGGTGGCGCACCCGCACGGGCGGGGGTGGCCTGCCACCGTCGTCGTAGACGGCCGGATGAAGAGGGGCCCGGGGAGGCAGCCGGGCGCCCTGGAGAACCCCACAGGCGCGCGTTACGGTGGAGAGACGATGACTTCGCACGCTCCCCACGACCGCTCGTCCTCGGACTCCACCCCCGCCACCGGCGGCACGGCCCCCGCCAGCGCCTCCGCATCAGGCGTTACGACCACCGGCACGAAACCACCCGCCCTCAGCGTGTCCGTCACGGCGGTGATCGCCGGTGCTTTCGCTGCGGTGACCTCCGCTCTGGTGGGTTCGCGGCTGGGCACGTCCGGCACCCTCATCGGCGCCGCCCTGGGCTCGGTGATCGGCGCCATGGCCACCTCGCTCTACACCTGGAGCATCCAGCGCACCGTGCACGTGCTGAAGGTGATCACCCCCAAGGTCGTCGGCGGCCACCCCGACGATGCCACCGCGGGTACGGCCACCACGTCGGACACGAACGCGTCGCCGACCCCGGAGGGGGAAGCCACGGCCCAGGACGCCACGGACGGCGGGCCCTCCGGTGAGACCGCCAGCACCGATCAGGGCGACGCCCGCGGCGGACTGTCGAAGCGGGCGCGCTGGATGCTGGGCGGTCTCGCCGCAGCCGTGGTCGCGTTCGTCGTGTCGCTCGTCGTCATCACCGGCCTGGAGACGGCCACCGGGTCCTCCCTGTCCGGGGGCCAGGGCACCACGATCCAACAGGTCGCGAACCGGTCCTCGGACACCGCCGACGCGCAGGACGCGGCGACCGCGACGGCGGCCCCGACCACCTCCGCCACGTCGGCCGCCTCGGCGAGCGCCACCCCCTCGGCCAGCGCCAGCGCGCAGCCCGCCACCGCAGCCCCGAGCGCCACCACGGCGACGACGAGCCCCACCTCCGCGGCGGCCGCCAGCGCCGACCCGACCACGGTCGCGACCGAGCGGGCGGCCGTCACGGCCCACCCGACGACCTCCCCGCAGGCGTCCGCAGCCCCCACCGGCACCGCCGGCTGATCGGACGCCGCCCCTCCGGGGCTAGCATGGACGCCGTGACGACCGCTGCGCCCGCATCCCCCGCCGCCCCGGCGCGAACCACCCGCCGGCTCGCGACGCTCGGCAACGTCGCGCTGGCGCTGCTGGCGCACGTCGCGGTCGGAGCGTCCTGGGCGCTCACCGCGGTCGCCGTCATGGGATCCCTCGACGTGGTGCGTCGCATGGCGATGAACAGCGAGTTCGCCTGGGACACCGGTCGGCTCCCGCAGCCCTGGGTGATCCCGATCGGTCTGGCCGCCGCGTTCGTCTCGCACCTGTTCTTCCGCTGGTCGATGCGCCGCGCCGGCCGGGGCACGGCCGCCTACAGCGACGTCGTGGTCGCCATCTGCGGTGCGCTGCTCGGCGTCCTGCTCGGCGCCTACCTGTGGACGCCGCCGCTCATGCTGGGCACCAAGGTCGGCCCGGAGTCCGGGCAGTACGCGGCGTGGGGGCCGCTCGGCTGGGTCGCCTACTACTCCCGGATTGCACTGCCCGCACTGCTGGGGCTGCTGGCCGTCGTCCTGGTCCTGTTCTCGCGCCATTCACCGCTTGTCTTCGCGGTCCGCTGGCTCCTGGCCGGCCTGCGCCGGTGGCGCGGCACCCGCCCACGCCGCCTCTCGCCGGACGCCGCCGCGCCGCAGGCCTGACCCCGTCGCGGGGGTGCCCCGCCGCCGGGCGAAAGTGGCACGATAAGGCCATGCGCGCGTTGGCGAAGATGCGTCCCGGCCCCGGCTTGGAACTGGTCGATCGGCCCGAACCCGAATGCGGGCCCTGGCAGGTGAAGATCAAGGTGCTGCGCGCGGGCCTGTGCGGCACCGACCTCCACCTGCAGCAGTGGGACGACTGGGCGGCGCAGCAGATGCACCTGCCGCAGACGATCGGGCACGAGTTCTACGGCGAGATCGTGGAGGTCGGCGCCGAGGTGAAGGAGCTGCGTCCCGGCGACCGCTGCTCGGGCGAAGGCCATCTGGTGTGCGGCTACTGCCGCAACTGCCGGGCCGGTCGTCGTCATCAGTGCATCCGGACCGTCGGGCTGGGCGTCAACACCGACGGGGCGTTCGCTGACTACGTCGTCTTGCCGGTGGAGAACGTGTGGCGCCACCGGGACTGGGTGGATCCCGAGCTGGGCGCCATCTTCGACCCCCTCGGCAACGCCACCCACACCGCGCTGCAGTGGCCGCTGGTCGGCGAGGACGTCCTCGTCACCGGGGCCGGGCCCATCGGCGTCATGGCCGCGGCGATCGCCCGCCACGCGGGCGCCCGCAACGTCGTGGTCACGGACCTGTCGGACTACCGGCTGGCGCTGGCCGCCTCGGCCGGTGCCGACAAGGTGGTGAACTCCGCGACCACGCGGCTGCGCGACGTGCAACTCGGCCTCGGCATGAAGGAAGGCTTCGACATCGGCCTGGAGATGTCGGGGGCCCCGGCTGCGGTCGCCGAGATGCTGGAGAACATGAACCACGGCGGCCGCATCGCGATGCTCGGCCTCCCGGCGTCCGACTACGCCATCAACTGGGGTCGCGTCATCACCCACATGCTGACCATCCAGGGGATCTACGGCCGGGAGATGTTCGAGACCTGGTACGTGATGTCGTCCATGCTGTCGACGTCGCCCACCCTCGCGAACGCGGTCCGCTCCTGCATCACGCACCGGTTCGCCGCGCAGGACTGGGAGGAGGCCTTCGCGGTGGCCCGGGCCGGGCAGTGCGGGAAGGTCATCCTCGACTGGAGCTGAGGGTGGACGCGTCCTTAGGGTGAGCAAGCCGAGCAAAGGAGCACGATGTACGGAGCATTCCAGCAGCGGGTCGCGGCCACCCTCGCCGAGATCGAGGCCGCGGGGCTGTCCAAACGCGAACGGGTGATCACCACCCCGCAGGGACCCGAGATCGGGGTGACGGACGCCGAGCACGAGGTGCTGAACTTCTGCGCCAACAACTACCTCGGGCTGGCCGACGACCCCCGCATCGTCGAGGCCGCCCACGAGGGCCTGGACGACTATGGCTTCGGCATGGCGTCGGTGCGGTTCATCTGCGGCACCCAGGCCCCGCACCGGGAGCTCGAGCGTCGCATCTCGGCCTTCCTGGGTACCCAGGAGACCATCTTGTTCAGCTCATGCTTCGACGCCAACGGCGGCGTCTTCGAGGCGCTGTTCGGGGCTGAGGACGCGATCATCTCCGACGAGCTCAACCACGCCTCCCTGATCGACGGCATCCGGCTGTCGAAGGCCGCGCGGTACCGCTATCGCAACGCCGACATGGCCGACCTGCGGGCCCAACTGGAGGCGTCCGCCGGGGCCAGGACCCGCGTCGTCGTCACCGACGGCGTGTTCTCCATGGACGGTGCGTACGCCCCGCTGCAGGAGATCTGCGACCTGGCCGACGAGTTCGGCGCCCTGGTGCTCGTCGACGATTCCCATGCGGTCGGGTTCGTGGGCTCCGGGGGCCGCGGGACGCCGGAGCTGTTCGGCGTGGCGGACCGGGTCGACATCATCACCGGCACCCTCGGCAAGGCGCTCGGCGGGGCGTCGGGAGGGTACGTGTCCGCGCACGCCGAGATCGTCGCATTGCTGCGGCAGCGCGCGCGTCCCTACCTGTTCTCCAACTCGGTCGCGCCCAGCGTCGTCACCGGGTCGCTGGCGGCCCTGGACACCATCGCGGCCAGTGGTGAGGCCCGCAAGCAGCTCATCGCGAACACGATCCTGTTCCGGGACCTGATGACGGCGGCCGGTTTCGACCTCGACCCCTTCGGCGGCCCGAGCGGTGCCACGCGGCCCGGCGACGTGCCACCCCACCCGATCACCCCGGTGATGTTCCCCGGCGAGGACGGCGCCCGGCTGGCCGCCGAGATCGCGGACCGGATGCTGAGGGCCGGGGTGTACGTCATCCCGTTCAGCTACCCCGTGGTGCCACGCGGCAAGGCTCGCATCCGCGTCCAGCTCTCGGCGGCGCACTCCACCGACGATGTCCGCGCCTGCGTGGAGGCCTTCGTCGCCGCCCGGGAGGCCGTGAGGCAGGGCGTGGGGTAGGTTCCCGCGGGTGATGCTTCGACCGTCGAGGGAGGTGGGCCCATGTGGCGCAGCGCGCGGAAGTTGAGCGCGGCGCTGCTGCTCGGCCTCGTGACGGCGGCGATCGTGTGGGCGGCCGCCGACCCGCTCGTCGGCACGATGGCCGGGTGGATGACGACGGGGCTGGTCTACACGGGGGCGACCTGGGCCGTGGCGTTGCGCATGACGCCGGAGCAGACGCGGGCGCACGCCACCGCGGAAGACCCGGGCCGGTTGGCCAGCAGCCTCGTTCTCCTCCTGGCCAGCCTCGGCAGTCTGCTCGGCGTCGGCGCGCTGCTGGTCGCCGGATCGGGCAAGGGCGGCGGGGTCCCGGCCGACACGATCGTCGGGGTGGGGGTCGTCGCGGTGTCGTGGGTGACCGTCCACACCGTGTTCGCGCTGCACTATGCGCGCGTCCACTACACGTGGGACGGTGCCGGGCCGGCCGTCGACTTCAACTCGCCCGAGGATCCCGACTACCACGACTTCGCCTACCTGAGTTTCACGATCGGGATGTGCTATCAGGTCTCCGACACGATCCTGCACGCCCGGCGGGCACGCCGGCTGGCCCTGCAGCATTCGTTCCTCGCCTACCTGCTGGGGGCCGTCGTGATCGCGTGCAGCGTCAACCTCGTCCTGCAGATCGCCTCCGCCACCTGATCCCGTGCGCTGCGTGCGCCGGCGGGGTGGCTGTCAGGGCCAGGTGAGGCCGAGCATCGCGCTGCTGCGTCGCCAGTGTTCGTCGATGACGCGCAGGTCCCCGGCGACCGGGGTGGTCCGCGACTGGCGTCCTGCCGGGTCGTAGTAGGTGCCCGAACGCCAGTCGTCGCGGTGGGCCGGATCGAGGAACCGACGCAGGTTCTCCCCACCCTGCTCGGGGGAGACCAGGAACCCCTTCATGACGGTGTGGTAGAGCCAGCGCAGCGGGCTGGTGGTGTCCGAGGCGAAGCTGGTCGCCACCACGCCGGGGTGGAAGGAAATCGCGGTGAGCCCGCGGGCTGCGTAGTGGGTGGTGAGTCCCCTGGCGAACAGGATGCCCGCCAGCTTCGCGTTGCCGTAGGCGCGGTTAGGGGTGAAGCGTGTCCAGGTGTTGAGGTCGTCCAGGTCGAGCGCGCTGAACATCCGGGCGGCGATGGACGCCGTGTTGACCACCAGCGCCCGTGAGTCCAGGAGCCGGTCGATCAGGTGATGGGTGAGGAGGAACGGTGCCAGGTGGTTCACCTGGAAGGTCTTCTCGAAGCCGTCGTCGGTGCGGGTGGGGCCGGTGAAGATCCCCCCGGCGTTGTTGGCCAGCACGTCGATGCGCGGATAGCGCTCTCGCACCTCATCAGCCAGGCGTCGCACCTCGTCGAGGCGGGAGAAGTCGGCGAGGTGGACGTCGGCGATCCCGGCTGCCCGCGCCACGGCATACGTCTTCTCCGGGGAGCGACCCACCATCACCACGTGGTGGCCCGCGGCCGCCAGCTCACGGGCGGCGACGGCGCCGATCCCGTCGCTGGCGCCGGTGATCACGATGGTCTGGGGGGTGTCGGCCATGATGCGTCCTCGGATTCGCGGATCGGATGGTGTCCTGGGGAGGTGTGCCGCCCGGACCCCTTCGACCCTACCCGGGCCCCCGCCGTCAGCGGGTGCGGCCGGTCAGCCGTCGCACGGCGAGCCCGGTGAGGATCGCCTGCGCCGCCATGACCGCCCCGACGCCCTCGCCCGCGCGCAGCCGCAGCGTCAGCAGCGGCTCCAGGCCCAGGTCGAGCAGGACACGCCCGTGGGCGAACTCGCGGCTGGCTTGCCCGGCGACCAGATGGGACTGGACGGCGGGGTTCACTGCGACCACCGCCAGCGCCGCGACGCAGGTGGCGAGCCCATCCAGAACCACGACCGAACCCGCCTCGGCGGCGCCCAGGATCACGCCCGCCAGCACGGCGAACTCGGGCCCGCCCACCTGCCGCAGCGCCTCCACCGGATCCCGGCGCAGGGCCGCGACGTCCAACCGTGCCAGCGCGGCTCCCACCAGGTCGGCCTTGCGTGCGAGCATCGCCGCATCCGACCCGGCACCGATGCCGACTGCCTCGTCCGGTGTCAGCCCGGCCAGCACGCAGGCCAGCGCGGCGGCCACGGTCGTGTTCCCGACCCCCACCTCGCCCAGGCACACCAGCCCGGCCTGCGCGGCTTCGGCCCCCAGCGTCCGGCCGTCCCCGATGAGCCGCTCGGTGTCGGCCCGGCTCAAGGCGGGGGCGGAGACCACGTCTCCGCGGGCGTCCAGCGGCCGGTGGTCTCGCGCGTCCACGAGGGGATCGCCCGTGACCCCGGCGTCGACGATCAGCGTCTCCAGTCCCGCCGTGCGCGCGGCCACGACGCCGACCGCTCTCCCGGCCACCGCGGCGGTCATGACCTCGCGGGTCACCGACGCGTCGAACGCCGACACGCCCAGGGCGGCGAGGGGATGGTCGGCCCCGACGAGGACGAGCGTGCCGCCCGTCACCTCCTCGCCACTCACGGCAACCACCCGGTCGAGGGCCTGGTCGAGCTTGCCCAGCGAGCCCGGCGGCGTCAGGAGATCATCGGCCCGGTCGCGTGCCCGGACCATCCGGCGCTGGTCGGGGGCGGCGAGCTCCGACCACAGCGGTGAGGAGGCGTCCACGGTGGCGACGCTGACGTCCTCGTCGCGCGCGGGCAGGGCCGGTGCCGAACCGGCCAGTCCGGAGACCGGCGGCTGCGGGGCAGCGGCGGGCCAGCGGTCGGTCAGGATCACCTCGTCGAGGGGGAGCCGCTTCGACCAGGCCTTGCGCTCCAAACCCGGGTAGGGAGGTCGTTCGTCCGGCCAGCCCAGGCACAGCCACCCCAGCGTCTCGACACCGTCCGGCAGCCCCAGCAGGCCCGCCAGCTCGGTGGGACGCATCAGGGTGACCCAGCCCATGCCCAGGCCCTGGGCCCGGGCGGTCAGCCACATGTTCTCGATGGCGCAGGCGCAGCTCCACAGGTCGGCGTCGTGGAAGGTGTTGCGCCCCAGGACGCCGGACGCGGGGGTCCGCCGGTCGCAGGCCACGACCAGCCCGACCGGCGCCTCCCGGATGCCTTCCAGTTGAAGATCGAGGAGCCGGGCGGCGCGCTCGGGCGTCAGGACGGCCGCCTGCCGCAGTCGCTCCCGGTCGGCCATCAGGGCGGCACGCTCCCGGGTCCGCCGATCGCGGATCACGAGGAACCGCCACGGTTGGGACTGGCCCACGCTCGGTCCCGCATGCCCGGCTTCGATCACCGTGCGGAGGAGTTCCTCGGGGACCTCGTCGGGGCGGAACCGTCGGATGTCGCGTCGCGCGCCGATGACCTGGTGCAGCGCGTCCTGCACAGAACTGCCCAGGCTCCAGCCGTCGACCGCCTCGTCACGCTCCGCCGCCGACGTCGTGTCGCCGATCACCGGGACGGGCCGCTTCCAGGTTCGTGCGGTCGTGTCCGGGTTGGTCTGCGTCATGGTCGCAGCCTAGTGACGCCGGGTTCTTCGGTCCCCGAGTGCTGGGAACTCGCCTGTGGGAGGGAGGGTGCGCGCGCCGAGCCAAGATGATAACGACGTTTGGAAAGTGCTATTCTCCCACCTTGGTAGCGTTCCGGCGACCGGCTCACCACGGCCGCGGGGAAACGGAACCTACCGATTGGCAACGTTGGCTCGACGGGGGAACGTCCGAGGGCTGCTCGCTATCTCACCCCCGTGGCGGCATCCCTGCGTCCCCCCGATCGCATTACTAGGAGGGGTTCCATGCCGAGCGAAATGTCGCAACCGAGACGAGGGGCGCGGACGGCGCTTCAGACACTCGCCACCGGATTCCTGGCGGCGGTCATGGTGCTCGCGAGCTGGGTCGTGCCCCTGCGAGCAGACGCCGCGCCCCCGCTCCCGAGCGTCATGACGAGCCTGACCGGCGACGGCGTGACGCTCACCGGATTCACCAACATCACCAGCACGGTGACGATCCCGCTCGACTCCGGAATGGTGCCCGGCGACACCCTCGTCGTCCGCCTGCCCACCTCGGGCGCGCTGAACCTCAGCGCGACCACCGTCAACGGCGCCACCGACTTCGGCACCTTCGCCGTGGACAAGGCGTCCGGCACCGTCACGTTCCGGCTGACCGCCGACCTGAGCGGCGTCGCGCAGCCGATCGTCTTCCTCGTGAACGCCGCCACCGCGAACACCGCCACGACCGGGAACGTCATCACCGCGACCGCGACCATCGACGGCGCCCCCACCGCGGTATCGGTGACGCCGAGCCAGTTCGACACCGCCCGCCAAAGCGACGGCGGCTACAACGGCCAGTACCTGATCACCGGTGCGGGCCTGTACGGCGCCACCGGCGCCCCCCTCGACGACAACTATGTGTCCGGCTCGCACGCGCCCTCGCTGTTCGTCCCGAACCAGGCGCTCATGACGAACAACGTCGTCATCGATCCGGGCTTCTACACGACCGCCGCGAACACGGGCCGCGTCATCACGCTCGTCCCGAACGGACCTGACGCCACGATCGCCCCGACGAACCTCTGGATCACCCCCGCCGGCTACGACTCGCCCCGCGCCTTCGTCCCGGTCGGCAGCATCAGCCAGATCCACGTCACCTCGAATCCCGACGGGGGCGTCAGCCTCGCCATCGACGACGGATTCGAGATCTCCTGGTCGATTCTCGGCTTCGCCATCACGACCCCCGACGTGGACGCCACCTACGGCTACACCACGCGATACACCGACGCGGTGACGGCAGTGCAGACGAACGCGAACTTCACCCAGGAGCGGTTCCAGGTCGTGCAGAACGGCGGCTTCATTCCCCAGCTGCGGGTCACCCCCGCCGCCGTCACCATCTACACCACCGACGCCCTCGGCGACACCGACGCCTTCCTGCGGGCGGGCGTCACCGCCACCGACGTGCAGGACGGAACGCTCACCGGGTTGGTGCAGGTCGTGTCCGACGGGGGCTTCGCCCAGGCGACCCCCGGGGTCTACACGGCGGCGTTCTCGGTGCGCAACAGCCGCGGCAACACCGCCACCGCCACCAAGACCATCACCGTTCTGGCCGACCAGACGGCCCTGACCGTCACCGACGCCACACTGCGCGTGGGCGACCCGTGGACGCCGGCGGACACCTTCGTCTCGGCGATCGACGCCGACGGGACAACGGTGAACCTCGCCGCCGTGACGGTGACCGACGCTTCCGCCGTGGACACCACGCGACCGGGCACCTACGCCGTGACCTACACGATCAAGAACCACGGCGGGGAGGACGTGTCGGAGACGGCCACCATCACCGTGGAGGCGGTGCCGCCGGTCATCACCACCGACACGCTGCCCGACACCAGCCAAGGTGCCTCCTACGAGCAGGTGGTCACGGCCACGGGGACGGCGCCGGTGACCTTCGCGATCAGCACCGGGACGCTGCCCCCGGGACTCACGCTCGATCCGACAACCGGGGCCCTGTCGGGCACCACCACCGGCAGCGGTGTGTTCTCCTTCACGGTGACGGCCACCAACAGCGGCGGCTCCGACAGCCACGCCTACACCATCCGGGTGGACGCGGCCGTCTCCCCGACGCCCAGCCCGACCCCGGACGCACCGACGCCCGCCGTCACCGGGGGTGACCAGTCCGGCGAACCGCCGGTCGGCGGGACCGAGGCGGGGGACACCCTCCCCTTCACCGGCGCGGAGGGCGTCGCGCAACTCGTCGGCGTCGGGGCCGCCCTGACCGCCGCGGGCACGTTCCTCACCGCTCTGGCGGGCAAGCGTCGCCGGGAGCGTCGCGGCTGAGCCGAGCCCGCACAGCGAGGGCCCCCTGTGTGAGCCCGGCCGACGGCCGGTACCCACGCAGGGGGCCCTTCGCGTGATCCCCGCCAGGGTCAGGCGCGTGGCGGCGCGGCGCCTTCGGGCCCGGGCTGGCTGGCGTCCTCGGATGCGGGCTGCTTCCCCGCGGCGTCCGCAGGATGCGGGTCGCCAGCGCTGTGCGCCGGGGACTGGCCCGCGGGGTGGCGATCCATCGCCTCGGCGAGCCGCTCGATGCGCGAGACGCTGTCGCGCCGGACCCGATCCAGGAAGGATCCGAACATGCCGCGCCGGTAGGGGCGGCCGGACCGGTCCACCTGCAGGCCGTCGCCGCGGCCCCACAACTGCTGCGGCTCCGTCGGGGTGACGGACGGGTGATGCGCCTGCAGGACGGCGATCGACCAGGGTTCGACGGTGTAGCTTCCCGTCACCGCCTGGGCCTGGTCCATCTCCCAGGCGTTGCCGTCGGCCTCGGCCCACGATGAGGTGTCGATGATCCGGCGCCACTCGTGCTGGTGGTCCTCCTCCAGGGCTTCGGCCAGGTCGAAGGTGGCGGGCTGGTCGTACATGTTGAGCAGCACCCAGAAGTCGTCGCCCTCGGTCTCGCCGGAATCGATGGCGACGGCGATCTGCCGGTCGCCGGGACGCGGCGGATCGTCCAGCGCCGTCCCGAAGTACACGTACGAGACGTCCTTGCCACCGAGTTCGACATCGCCCCAGGAGCGCTGCCTGAGGCTGGGCTGGTGGGCGCGCAACCGCGCCACGTAGCGGGCGAAGGTGAGCAGCGCGTTCGTCGCGTCGGGCATGACGCCGATGTTGTCGTGATAGCCGGGCAGGTCCGGGTGCTGGGGATCGACGGGCAGGCCGGTGGGATCGTTGGAGCCCGCCTGTGCCCAGTTGTTCCACATCCCGACCGTGTTCAGCGACCACGGGTTGTTGTTGCCGTTCTGGGTGCGGCCGTACTCGTCCCCCGACACGATCATCGGGACGCCGCGGGCCAGGAAGGTGATCAGCCAGAAGTTGCGCCACCGCGTGCGCCGCAGGGCGTGGTCGCCGCCCGAATCCCAGGACGTGTTGTTGTCGGAGCCGCCATCGCTGGGGCCGAACGGGAACGGCTGGTCGTTCACCTTGGCGTTGTAGCTGACCAGGTCGAGCATGGTGAACCCGTCGTGGGCGGTCACGAAGTTGACCGACTTGTGCGGGCCGCCGTTGTCGTGGAAGTGCACGTAGTCGCCGTTGAACAGGGCCATGAACTCGTCGGTGTTGCCGTCGCCCTTGAGGTAGCCGCGCATCGCGTCGCGGAACCGGCCGTTCCACTCCCCCCAGCCCGAGGGGAAGTTGCCGACCTCGTAGCCCCACAGGTCCCAGGCCTCCGCGACGACCTCGAAGCCCTGCCGCTGCGCCAGTTCGACGATGCCGACCAGCAACGGATGGTCGGGGAAGAACCGGCGCTGCGCCTCCCAGTCCTCCGGGGCAGCGTCGGCGGGACGGCGCCCGAGTACGGGGGCCAGGTCGAAACGGAACCCGTCGACTCCCATGACGCCGTGCCAGTACTCCAGCGAGTCCATCACCAGGGAACACGACAGCGGCGAGGAGTAGTTCATCTGGTTGGAGGTGCCCGTCGCGCCGTCGATCAGCCCGCCGGACGCGTTCAGCACGTAGTAGTCGGACGTCGCGAAGCCGCCCAGCGTGGTGAAGCCCGCCGCGTCGGCGCTGCCATCCCAGTTGCCGCCTTCGGCGGAGTGGTTGTAGACGACGTCGAGGTAGACCTTCACCCCGGCGGCGTGGAAGGCGGCGACCATCTCCTTGAACTCGCGGGTGGGGCCGCCGAGCGACTTGTCGGAGCTGTAGTCGCGGTTGGGGGCGAAGAAGCCGAGCGTCTGGTAGCCCCAGTGGTTCGTGGTGCCCGCGTGCGCGCCCACCTGGTCGGAGTCGGTCTCGTGGACGGGCAGCAACTCGATCACGGTGAGGCCCAGGGCGCTCAGGTACGGCGCCATCAGGCCGGCGCCCGCGTAGGTGCCGCGCAGGTTCTGCGGAATGTCGGGCAGGTGATCGAAGCCCGGCGTCCCCGCGAGCAGTTCACGCAGGGTGAGGGCGTTCGGGTGCAGCGTGAGGTTCTTCACGTGCGCCTCGTAGATGGCGTTGTCCTCTTCCGCGAAGGAGGGGTTCGCGCCGGTGGCGGTGGCGTCCTCGATCACGACGGCCTTGGGAGCGACCTGGGCGGAGTCGATCTCGCGCCCGGCGCGGCCCTCGAACTCCGCCGGACCGGAGCCGAGCATCTTCTGGTTCCCGTTCAGGCTGAGCGGGTTGTGCGTCACCTCCCGCGCGTACGGGTCGAACAGGACCTTGTTGGGGTTGAGGTGGTTGAAGTCGGCGTCCCGGTCGGAGACGAACCCGGCCAGGGAGCCGGGCGTCCAGTCGGGGTCGAAGGACCAGTTGGTGCCCCAGGCGCGGAAGCCGTACAGGGTCCCGTGCCGAGCGCCGGAGAAGCGGCCCCGCCACACGCCGTCGGGGCCCTGGGCGAGCGGGAAGGACGCCTCGGCGTCGGCGCCCTGGGCGCGCGGGAAGAACTCCACCGTGAGGCGGGTCGCCTGGGGTGCGGCGACGGCGAAGGTGGTGTCGCCGGAGGCGAGGTCCACGTGGGCGCCGAGCGGCCAGGCGCCCACGGCCCACTGATCCGGGGACACCGGGAGGGGAGCAGTCATGCCCCTACCGTGCCAGGTGTCCGGGGGCGGCACCACTCACGGGCGGGTCGGTGCCGCCGCGTAGGTCACGTCGCGTCGGCCGGGCCCTGCGGACGGCGACGGTAGGCAGGCGTGGCCACGGCGAGGATGCCGAGGGCGGCCAGGACCGAGCCCGCCATGACCGCCACCATCGACACCCCGGTACCGCCGGTGAAGCCGACCAGCGGCGAGATCACGCCGCCCAGCCCGGCCTGCAGGGCGCCCAGGAAGGCGGCCGCCGTGCCCGCCATGTGCCCGTACTCGTGCAGCGCCAGGACGCTCGCGTTTCCGGCGATCATCCCTTGCATGGACAGGGTTAGCCACAGGGCGACGCACAGCGCCACGATCCCGCCCGCCGCGGTTGCGGTGACGACGACGAGCAGGACGGCCATGAGGGCCTGGACGAGGAGGGCTGCCCGCAGCACCCGCAGCGGCGTCACCCGCCGCACCAGGTAGGCGTTGACTTGTGCGCCTCCCACCAGGGCGAGGCCGTTGACGGCGAACAGCAGGGCGAACTGTTGGCTGCTGAACCCGTGCTCCTGCTGGAACACGTAGGTGGAGCCGACGACGTAGCTCATGATGACCGCCTGCGCCAGGCCGGGAATGACCGCCAGCGCCATGAATCGCCGGTCCTTCAGGAGTGCCAGGTAGCCCCGCGCCACGATCTGCGGGTGCGCGGGACGCCGCCGTTCCTCGGGGAGGGTCTCCGGCATGAACCGCCACACCAGGACGCCGAGGATCAGACCCAGGAAGGCCAGCACGGCGAACACCCCACGCCAGGTCCACAGGTCGGAGATGAACCCGCCGACGGCTGGGGCGAACAGGGGGGCGACGCCGATGACGAGCATGAGCCGCGACAGCAGCCGGGCGGCGTCCGAGCCGACGAACCGGTCGCGGATGACGGCGATCGCGACGACGGAGGAGGCCGCGTTGAAGAAGCCCTGGGCGACCCGCAGCCCGATGAGGGCGCCGATGTTGGGCGCCAACATGCACAGGATCGAGGTGATCAGGTGCCCGGCGAGCCCGACGAGCACCGGGAGCCGGCGTCCGAACCGGTCCGAGAGGGGACCGATGACGAGTTGGCCGACCGCGCCGCCGATGAGCATGCCCGAGAGGGTGAGCTGGGCGGCTGCGGGGCTGGCGCCCAGCTCGGCGCCGACGGTGGGCAGTGCGGGAAGGTAGAGATCGGTGGTGATCGCCGGGACCGCGGCCAGGGATCCCAGCAGCAACACGTACTTGGGACCCGGCCGATACTGCGGAGTGTCAGGCGTCGTCACTTCAAGATTGTATCGATTCGACGGTCGCTCAGGGCCTGGATGAGGCCGGGTGGCAGTGGTTGCCTCGGACGTTCACTCGTGGAGCCGGAGGCGAGGGGTCAGCGGCGCGCAGCGTCGGTGTGCCATCGCGCGAGGGCTCCCAGGTGGCCGTGAGGGTCGGCCAGGCGGGCCACCTCGGCGGCCATGTTGCCGCGGGCGCGGTCCTCGAAGGCGTCGCGTGCGGCGTCCCCCACGAAGAGGACGGGCGCGGCCAGCAGTCCCTCTAGTACGGCCGTCCGGCCGCGGACGAACGCGGCGTCGGCCACGTGGGCGTACTCGGCGCGCACGTCGCGCGCGTAGACGTCGTAGCGCCCGCGCGGGGCCCCCAGGATCGCCAGGTCGGCGTCGCTGAGCTGGACTCCCCGGGCATCGGACGGGCCGGGGGAGTGGTCGATCGTGAGTTCAACCAGCCGGACGACCTCCGCTACGTCGGCGGCGGGCAGCAGCGAGGCCAGCGCGTCGCGGGCCAACGCGGCGGATGCCCGTTCGTCGTCTCCGGCGCGGCCCTCATGCACCGCGTCGTGGAACCAGGCGGCCCACCGCACGACGGGCTCAGCGGCACCCAGCGCTTCGAGCGTCTCCAGCAGATGCAGCAGGTGCCGGGCATCGTGATAGCGGCGGTGCGGCTCCGACCAGCGGGTGAGCAGGTCCTCCCCGAGCGCGGGGGCGCGCGGTGCGAGCGACCGCCAGCGTTCCCGCAGGCGGGCCGTAGCGATGCCGCGTGTCGGCGTCCGCTCGTGCGGCCGGACGCGCAGCCCCGACGCCCGCAGGCGGCGGAGCAGCACCCGGGAGTCGACCAGTTCGGCGCCCGCCTCGATCAGGGACGCGCGCCGCTCGGCCGGATAGTCGTAGTGGTCGTGGTCGAAGCCGCCAGGTGGGATGCCGGCGACCGCGGCGAACCGGTGCAGTTCGTCCAGGGTGGCGTCGGACACGACGTGTCCCCACAGCCGGCCGTGGGCGGGCCAACGCGCGGCGTCCAGCAGGATCACGGACGGCATCCGGGCGAGGTGGGCGCCGGGCCGCCGCGTCGTGCCGCGTTCAGAGCTGCCGCCCGGCCCGCGCGCGACGCTCGGCGAGCCGCATCAGCACGAAGGTCGTCAAGGCGCCGGTCAGCAGGCCGCCCAGGTGCGCCTGCCAGGAGATCGAGCCGCCCCCGACGAAGGTGAACACGATGTTGATGCCGATCCAGACCATGATGGTGCGCGCGTCGGCCCGGCGCATCAAGGCGATGACGAGCAGCCCGCCCATCAGCCCGAACAGTCCGCCGGAGGCGCCCACGGTGAACGTGGTGGGATCCGAGAGGACGAGCGCGAACACCGATCCGCCGAGGATGGCGGCCACGTACAGCGTCAGGAACCGCCAGGTGCCGAGGATCCGGTCCAGCTGCGGGCCGAGCATGCCCAGCACCACCATGTTGAACAGCAGGTGGACGATCGCCAGGTGCGTGAAGCCGGAGCTGAGCAGCTTCCACACCGCTCCGTCGGCGACGCCGGGCAGCCAGAGCCCGCCCGCGCTCGCGCACGTCGCGGGGGTGACGTCCACGTAGGTGCCGCTGGCGACGTCACAGGTCGCGGTGAGGTTGAGTCCGAGCGCGGAGGCGAGGGGCGAGAGGTCGCCGCCGGTGAGGGTGATCGCCAGCCAGACCGCGACGTTGATCCCGATCATGGTGAAGCTGGCCACCGAGGATTGGCCGGGACGCCGCAGTGCCGGACGCCCGGTGCGCACCTGGGCGGAACCCGCCGCGACGCAGGCCGGACACTGGAACCCGACCGGCGCCTCGATCATGCAGTCTCCGCAGATGGGTGCCCCGCACCGCTGGCAGCGCACGCCGGCAGGGCGGTACGGGTGGTAGGCGCAGGCCAGCGGCGCCTGCGGGGCGGACGGTGCCTGGTCGCTGCTCATCCGCCCAGCCTAGGCGGGAGTCCGGTCGCCCGACGACGGGGCGTCACGCTCAGTACCAGCCGTTGGCCCGCTTGAAGGACCACGCCTGGCAGGGCGTCCCGTAGGTGGACTTGATGTACTTCAGCCCCCACTTGATCTGGGTGGCCGGATTGGTCTTCCAGTCGGCGCCCTCGCTGGCCATCTTGCTGCCGGGCAGCGCCTGGGGAATGCCGTAGGCGCTGGAGGTGGGGTTGTCGGCGAAGGGATCCCACATCGACTCGCGCATGATGATGTTGTCGTAGCAGGTGAACTGGTCGTCCCCCCAGCCGTAGACGTTCTGCGCCATCTGGCGCGCGATCTCCTTCGGCTGGGTGGTGGCGGGGTCGTAGCCGTTCTTCTTGGCCTCGGCGGCCTTCGCGGCCTTCTCCTTGGCAGCCTTCTCGGTGGCGGCGATCTGCGCGGCGGCCTTCTCGGCGGCGACGCGCTTCGATTCGGCCTCGATGGCGATCTCCGTCTTGTCGATGGCCTGATCGGTGGCCGACAGGCTGGCGGAGCGCTCCTTGGCCGCGTCGCTGACCTCGGTGGTGAGCGCCTCGCGTTCGGCCTCACGGCTGGTGGTGGTCAGCTCGCGCGCCTCGGTCTCGCTGAGCTGGACGCTGGCGGAGGCGACATCGGCGGGGACCGCCGTGGTGATCTCGGTCGTCTGGCCGGAGAGGGCGAAGGCGACGCCGCCGCCGGTGACGACAGCCAGCGCGAGGGCAGATGCTGCGACCGCGCGAAGCTGAGAGATCAGGGCCATGTCTTCCATGGTTGCACGCTCAGACTCTCAGGAAAAGTTCAGGTTGCCAGAGGTTGGGCGCGCAACCGGTTCCCCGGCGGCGCGGGCTGGCCTGCCTGCGGGATGGGTTGGCGGCCGCGGGGCGTCGGTGTCGGGGGCGCGGGCAGCACCGGACGCGTAGGGTGCTGGCCGTGAGTCTGCTGGAGGCGCCGGTGCTGGCGCGCGTCATACGTCAGGGTTTCCTCGAGTCCGTGCATCGCGGGGTGGCGGTCATCACCGCCCCCGACGGAACGGTGGAGCGGGCGTGGGGTGACCCGTCGACCCCGGTGTTCCCCCGTTCCTCGCTCAAACCGCTGCAAGCCATCGCCTCGCTGCGCGCGGGAGCCCCGCTGCGTGACCAGTCCCTCGCCCTGGCCTGCGCCTCCCACTCCGGGGAGGCCTGGCAGCAGGCGGGCGTCCGGGCCAGCCTGGCCGCGTCGGGTCTCACCGTGGACGCGCTGGGCAACACCCCAGGGCGTCCCATCGGCGAGCATGCGCTGCAGGCCTGGCTGGCGGCCGGGCACGGCGACGAGCGCATCGCCCAGAACTGCTCCGGCAAGCACGCGGGCTTCCTGCGGGCCTGCGTGGCCTCCGGCTGGTCGCTGGCCGACTATCTCGACCCCGACCATCCGCTGCAGCGCGAGGTCGTCGCCGTGATCGGCGACTACGCGGCCGAGCCGATCGTCGCGACCGCGGTGGACGGCTGCGGCGCCCCCGTCCACGCCTTCGCCCTCACCGGGCTGGCCCGGGCCTTCGGCCGGATCGCGTCCGCCGAGGAGGGGGAGGCCGAGGCGGTCGCCCACGCGATGCGCTCCTTCCCCTTCTACGTCGGCGGTCCATCGCGCCCGGACAGCGAACTGATGGCCGCGGTGCCCGGCGTGATCGCCAAGGAGGGGGCCGAGGCCGTCGTGGCGGTCGGCCTGCCTGACGGCCGTGGTGTCGCCGTGAAGATCGCCGACGGTGCTCGCGCGGGACGCGTCGTCGCTGCCGCGGCCCTGCGTCACTGCGACGTCGACCCGGCCGCCCTCGACGCGTTGGGTGACGTTCCGGTGCTCGGTCACGGTGCCCGGGTCGGGGCCGTGGAGGCCGTCCTCGACTGAATCGGATGGGCCCCGCGGAGGAGAGGGGCACGACCCTGGCGTGATGTGTCCCCCCCAGCGGCGTCCCGTACGGTGGTGCGGGTGAGCAACTCCGACGACGAGGATTGGCTCTACCGGCGGGGCAGCTACTCCGGCGGTGAGACGCCCGATCCGTCACCGGCGTCCCCGGTGCCCCGCAGCGAACCCGAGGTTCCTGCGGAGTCCCCGCGTCCCCAGGCCGGACAGCCCACCCCGGTGGGTCACTACGACTCCTCCGGGGCCCGGCTGCGTGACGCCTCGTCGCATCCGGCCGACGCCTGGGAGGAGCTTCCACCGAGTCAACCCGCCGCGCGCAGGCGAGGCGACGGGGGCGGGTCCGGGGCGCCAGGCGTCCCGACCAAGCAGAAGGCGGACGGCTCTTCCCGCCCGCGGCGCCCCCGCGCCGTCCGGATCGCGCTGCTCGTGGTCGCGGTGCTGCTGGCCTACCTGCTCGGCGTCCCGCTGGCCACATGGCCGTTCATGCCCCGCGCGGACGCAACCCCGGCGGGCGAGCGTCCCGCCGACACGCCCGGCCATGTGTTCGTCCTCGCCGGCTCGGACTCCCGGGCCGGGCTCTCGACCGAGGAGCAGAACACGCTCGGGACGGGGAGCGACGCCGGGCAGCGCACCGACACGATCATGTTGCTGTACGTGCCGCCATCCGGACGGGCCGCGCTGATCTCGATCCCGCGCGACAGCTACGTCGCGATCCCGGGGCGCGGCAAGAACAAGATCAACGCCGCCTACTCGTTCGGGGGCCCGAAACTGCTGGTGCAGACCGTCGAGCAGAACACCGGGCTGCACGTCGACGGCTACGTCGAGGTCGGCTTCGGCGGGTTCGTCAACGTCGTCGACGCCGTCGGGGGCATCGAGATGTGCCCGGCCAACGCCATCAAGGACAAGGACTCCAACCTCGATATCCCGGCGGGCTGCCAGCTGATGGACGGCACCACCGCACTCGGCTACGTGCGGATGCGCAAGGCCGACCCGGAGGGCGACCTGGGCCGCGCCAAGCGCCAGCGCGAGATGGTCTCCGCGCTGGCGAAGAAGGTCCTCTCCCCGGCGACAGTGCTGCTGCCGTGGCGGTGGTGGGGCGTCAACTCCTCGGCGTCGAAGTCGCTGACGATCGGCGACAGCACCGGGCCGTTCGAGTTCGCGGGACTGGTGTCGGCCGCCATGAAGGTCGGTGCCGGCCAGGCCGACACGCTCAGCGTCCCGGTCGGGAACCCGAACGCGCACACGTCGGCCGGGTCCAGCGTCCTGTGGGACACCAAGAAGGCGGCGGCGATGTTCGAGGCCATGAAGCGCGGCGAGGGCGACCTGAACGCCTACGCGTGACCCCTCAGGGACGCAGCACCGCGTCCAGGTCGTAGCGGGGCACCGTCTCCAGTTGGTCCAGGCGGCAGGAGGCGGGCTCCCGATCGGGACGCCACCGCAGGAACTTGGCCGTGTTGCGGAACCGCTTGCCCTCGAGTTGGTCGTAGGCCACCTCGACGACCAGGTCGGGTCGCAGTGGCACGAACTCGCGCGGACCCAGCCGGGTCAGCACCCCGGGGTGGGGCGCGGCGTCCGCCTCGGCGCCGGTGAGGACCAGCGGTTCGAGGACCGCCTCGAATGCCCCGCGGGCCGTGTCGGGGAAGGCCCCGATGCCGCCGACGGGCAGCAGGACGCCGTCGTCGTAGAGCCCCAGGTGGATCGAGCCGACCCCGTGCCCGGTGCGGGAGCGGGCGTACCCGATGACGACCGCCTCGGCGGTGCGGGCGTGCTTGAGCTTCATCATGGCGCGTTTGCCCGGGGTGTACGGGTCGCCGGTCGGCTTGGCCATGACGCCGTCGAGCCCGGCACCCTCGAAGCGGTCGAACCAGTCGCGGGCCTGCGCTGGGTCCGAGGTCGCGCGGGTGACGTGCAGGCCCGCGTCGGCGGGCAGATCCCCGAGCAAGGCGAGCAGGGCGGCGCGCCGCTCGCGCTGAGCCAGTGGCATCAGGTCCAGATCGGCCAGCGCCAGCAGGTCGAAGGTCACCAGTTCGGCGGGCGTGGCGGACACGAGCTGGGCGATCCGCTTGGCGGCCGGGTGGATGCGGACGCTGAGCGCTTCCCAGTCCAGGCGCTGGGCGCCGGGGTCGCCGCTGCGCACGACGATCTCACCGTCGACGACGGCGCGGTCGGGAAGCCAGCGGCGGCAGGCGGCGGCCACTTCGGGAAAGTAATCGGTGAGTGGTTTGCGGGACCGGCTCCACAGTGTGACCTCGTCGCCGTCGCGGGCGGCGATGCACCGGAAGCCGTCCCATTTCGGCTCGTAACTGAGGGCTCCCGGCTCGCGCACGGGGACGTCCGCGACGGCGCGGGCGAGCATCGGGTCCAGCGGCAGCGCGATGGGCAGCATCACGTGAGCGGCGCGTCGGGGTCGGACGAGCGCCGCACCACCAGGTGGGGTTGCAGGACGACGCGGCGGGTCTCCGTCTCGGGGTCGTCGCCGGCGGCCAGCAGCAGTTCCATGGCGCGCCGCCCGATGTCGTGGCGTGGCTGGGCGACCGAGGTGAGCGGAATCGCTGCGCCCGCGGCGAACGCGATGTCGTCGTAACCGACGAGCGCCATCTCCTCCGGCACCTTGACGCCGCGGGCCGAGAGGGCCTGAAGCAGCCCGAGCGCGATGAGGTCGTTCCCGGCGAACAGGGCGGTGGGCCAGTCGGCGCGGGGGCGGGCGAGGATCTCCAGGCCGGAGCGCAGGCCTGCGGCGATGTCGAGGTTGCTGGTGTGTACGAACTCGACGCTGACGCCCGGGTGGCGTGCCGACTCACGTTCGACGCCCTCGAAGCGGTCCATCACCTGCCGCAGGCCGACCGGTCCGGCGACGTAGGCGATCCGGCGGTGGCCGCGTTCGGCGAGGTGACGCAGGGCGAGTTCGCCACCGGCGACGTCATCGACGGAGACCGAGGAGTAGGAGCCGCCCGTGACGTCGCGGTCCACGACCACCCCGGCGATGCCCTGGTGGGCGAGACGCTCCAGTTTGGGTCCGGCGGCGCCGATCGGGCTGATCAGGACGCCGCGGACCCGCTGCTGCTCGAACAGCGCTAGGTAGGCGTCCTCGCGCTGCTCGATCTCCGCGCTGTTGCCGACCAGGACGGCCACGCCGTGCTCGGCGGCGACCTCCTCCGCGCCGGCGGCGATGTCGTTGAAGAACGGGTTGGTCGCGTTGAGCACGATCAGGCCCACGCAGTTGCTCAGCCCGGCGCGCAGTTGCCGGGCGGCCTCGTTGCGCACGAAGCCGAGGGTGTCGATGGCCTGGTGGACGCGCTCCCGGGTGGCTTCGGAGACCTTGTCGGGGCGGTTGAGCACGTTGGAGACGGTGCCGACCGACACTCCGGCGGCCGCCGCCACCTCCTTGACCCCCACCGGGCCGTGATGTTCCATGCCCGGGATCGTAGCGAGTGGCGTGCGGCGGGAATCCGTGCGCATCGCTTGACCGCGTTCCTGGGGGCTGCTTGACTGATCCTGAAACGTTTCAGGCAAGGAGGTCGGAAACATGGAGCGGGTCTGCTTCCAACTGCAGGTCAAGCCCGAACGCATCGAGGAGTACCGCACGCGCCACGCCGCCGTGTGGCCCGACATGCTCGCCGCGTTGCGGGACGCCGGCTGGGGCAACTACTCCCTGTTCCTGCGCGAGGACGGGCTGCTCATCGGGTACGTCGAGACGCCCGACCTGGCCGTCGCCCAGGCCGCCATGGCGGCCACCGACGTCAATGCGCGGTGGCAGAGCCAGATGGGGGAGCTCTTCGAGGACCTCGACCTGCCCCCCGACCAAGGCTTCCTGCGCCTGAACGAGATCTTCAACCTCGACGCCCAACTCACCGCCGCCGGGCTGCCGACGGCCGTCCAAGGAGAATGACCATGCCGTTGACCCCCGACCAGCTCGACACCCTCGCGGGCCTCGCGATCGAGGTCCCCTCCTGGGCGTATGGCAACTCCGGGACGCGATTCAAGGTGTTCAGCACCCCCGGCGTCCCGCGCGACCCCTTCGAGAAGATCGACGATGCCGCCCAGGTCCACGCGTTCACCGGGCTGGCCCCCGCGGTCTCCCTGCACATCCCGTGGGACCAGGTCGACGACTTCGACACCCTGGGCAGCCACGCCGCCGCACGCGGCGTCCGGATCGGCACCATCAACTCCAACACGTTCCAAGACGACATCTACAAGCTGGGATCGCTGTGCAACCCGGACGCCGGCGTCCGGCGCGCCGCCATCGAGCACCACCTGGCCTGCATCGACGTCATGCGGGCCACCGGCTCCACCGACCTGAAGATCTGGCTCGCCGACGGCACCAACTACCCGGGCCAAGACGACCTGCGCGCCCGCCAGGACCGCCTCAGCGAGGGGCTGGCCGACATCTATGCCGCCTTGGACCCCAACCAGCGACTCGTGCTGGAGTACAAGTTCTTCGAGCCGGCGTTCTACCACACCGACGTCCCGGACTGGGGAACCTCCCTCAGCCACTGCCTCGCCCTCGGCGAGCGGGCGACGGTCTGCCTCGACACCGGCCACCACGCCCCCGGCACCAACATCGAGTTCATCGTCATGCAGTTGCTGCGCCTGGGACGCCTGGGCAGCTTCGACTTCAACAGCCGGTTCTACGCCGACGACGACCTGATCGTCGGCGCCGCGGACCCCTTCCAGTTGTTCCGGATCCTGCACGAGGTGGTCCGCGGCGGCGGGCTGGACGCGGCGTCCGGGGTGGTGTTCATGCTCGACCAGTGCCACAACATCGAGGGCAAGATCCCCGGCCAGATCCGGTCCGTGCTCAACGTCCAGGAGATGCTGGCCCGCGTCCTGACGATCGACGAGGCGGCGCTCGCGTCCGCGCAGGCCTCGGGTGACGTCCTCGCCGCCAACCAGGTCCTGATGGACGCCTTCTACACCGACGTCCGCCCCCAGCTCGCCGCCTGGCGCGTCGACCGTGGGCTGCCGGCCGACCCGATGGCCGCCTTCCTGGCTTCGGGCTACCAGGAGCAGATCGAAGCCGACCGAGTCGGCGGCGTCCAAGCCAGCTGGGGAGCCTAACCCCACCCGCCGAGGACTGCCCCCCACCCCGCCGAGGACTGACCCTCACCCCGCCGAGGACTGAGGTTCAGCCCGCCGAGGACTGAGCTTCAGCTCGCCGAGGACTCGTGGCGGGCGAGCCATCGAGCCACACGATCAGGAGGAACCATGCGAGCCACGCGGACGCACGATCACCACCACCGCGTCCCCCGGCGGACGCGATGAACGGCGAGTTGGCGGTCGCAGCCATCGACCTCGGCGCCACCAGCGGACGCGTCATCGTCGGACGCGTCGGAGCCGATCGGGTGGACCTCCAGCAGGTCGCCCGGTTCGCCAACCACCCCGTCGCCCTCCCCGACGGCCTCCACTGGGACCTCCTGCACCTGTACGCCGAAGCGCTCGAGGGCCTGCGCGTCGCGGCTGCAGCCGGGGACCTGGCCGGGGTGGCCGTGGACGCGTGGGCCGTTGACTACGGACTTCTCCGTGACGACGCGCTGATTGGCGTCCCCTACGCCTACCGGGACACCCGTGGCGCCCGCGGCGTCGCCCGCGTGCACGCCGAGGTCCCCTTCACTGAGTTGTACCGACGCAACGGCCTGCAGTTCCTGCCGTTCAACACCCTGTACCAACTGTCCTCGGAGGCACCGCCTGGGCTCGGCGCGAACCGACTGCTGATGATCCCCGACCTGCTGACCTACTGGCTGTCCGGGGAGGCGATCAACGAGGTCACCAACGCCTCATCGACCGGCCTGCTCGACCCGCGCACCCGCACCTGGGACGCCGATTTGATGGGACGCCTGCGCATCCCCAGGGGGCTGTTCTCCGAGCCTGTGGAGCCCGGGGTGCGCGTCGGCGTCCTGCGGGGGGCCGCCGCCGAGCAGGTCGGCGTCGAAGTTCCGGTGTTCACGGCGCCGAGTCACGACACGGCGGCCGCAGTGCTCGCCGTCCCGATGGACCCGGAGCGTGCCGCCTACATCTCGTGCGGCACCTGGGGGCTGGTGGGGGTGGAGACGCTGGCGCCGATCCTCACCGACGCTGCGCGCGCGGCCAACTTCACCAACGAAGGCGGCGTGGACGGTACGACCCGGTTCCTGCGCAACGTCATGGGGTTGTGGATGCTCACCGAGACGCTGCGCGCATGGGAGCGAGCGGGTCGCGGCGTGGACCTGGTCGCGATCCTTGCGGCCGCGTCGAGCGAACCCGAGCCCGTCGCCTTGCTCGACGTCGACGACGACGTGTTCCTTGCCCCCGGACGGATGCCCGAACGCATCGACGCGTGGCTGACGTCCCGCTCCCTACCGGTTCCCACCTCTCAGGCGGCGATCGTTCGGCTGATCGTCGAGTCGCTGGCGCTGGCCTTCGCGCAGACGGTGCAGGCGGCGTCCGAATTGTCGGGCGTCCCCGTGGAGCGCATCCACGTCGTGGGTGGTGGTTCGCGTAACGCCTTGCTGTGTCAGCTCACCGCCGACCGGGCGGGCGTCCCGGTCGTGGCGGGTCCGGTGGAGGCGACGGCGTTGGGGAACGTACTGGCTCAGGCGCGCGGGCTGGGACGGGCCGGGGATCGTGCGTCCGTGCGCACCTTGGTGGCGGCGTCAACCCGGTTGGCGTCCTATGTGCCCGCTAGGTGATGCGTCCTGCGTCGAGCCCGTGCTGGCCTCCCGGCGCGTGATGAGCCTGGGCGCAGACCCCGCCCCCAACCCGCCGAGGACTGAGGATTCCCGCGTCGAGGACTGAGGGTGGGCCCGCCGAGGACTGAGGATTCCAGCGTTGAGGACTGGGGTTGTGCTGGTCGAGGGCTGCGGTCGGACGCGCTGACGACGACTGGGGTTGAGTATTCCGATGGCTGCGCCACCGAGCAGTCAGGACCCCTGTCGGTAGGACGCCGTCCAGAATGTGTTCGCAGGGGACATCTGCTGGCGAAGTGCCCACTGTGGCGAGGACGGGTGACGAGATCCTGGATGCATGGTCTTCCTCCCCGATGACGGGGTGAGAGTCCTCGATACCCCGAACCTCGGTCGTGGGAGCCGTGAAGGGAAGTCCTCGGCACCACCTGCCTCAGTCCTCGGCGGGCCCACCCTCAGTCCTCGGCGGGATTCGGTCGGTGGCGTGGACGCGTGATACTCCCGGCAACTGATTGACACGTTTCAGTTTCGTGCGAGGGTGGACGCATGACCGCCGCCGTTGCCGATCTGCTCGATGCCGCTCTCATCCGCCACCCGCTTGACGACCCCGGACGCGACACCCCGGCCGCCGTCCTGTTCACCACGATCCACCTGGACGCCGGACACGGGCCGGTCCGCGCGGCGCGCCTGACTGCCACCGCGCACGGCGTCTACGAGGCCACCCTCGACGGGCATCCGGTCACCGAATCGGTGCTCAACCCCGGCTGGACATCGTACGAATGGCGCCTGCCTGCCCACACCTTCGACGTCACTGCCCTGATCGCCGACGGCGCCGACCTCGTCTTCACCGTCGGCAACGGCTGGTGGCGCGGCAAGTTCGGATTCAAGGGCGCCGAGGCGGACTACGGCTCCGACACCGGCGTCGTCGCCGCCCTGACCATCGAGTACGCCGACGGGCACGTCCAGCGTGTCCTGACCGACGCGTCCTGGCTAGCCACCACAGGGAAGGTGCGCGCCAACAACCTGTACGACGGCCAGCACGTCGACTTCACGCACGATCCCGAACCGACGCGGCCGGTCGCCCTCGGAACCTGGGAACCGGCGACCCTCGTCCCCGCGGCCGGACCACTCATCACCCGGCACGAGACGCTGACGCCCGTCGCAATCACCACATCTCCGGCCGGCGCGACGCTGGTCGACTTCGGGCAGAACCTCGTCGGCTGGCTGCGGTTCCGCGTCCGCGGCGAGCGCGGGGCGACCATCACCCTGCGTCATGCCGAGGTGCTGGAGGGCGGCGAGTTGGGCGTCCGGCCGCTGCGTTCCGCCCGTCAGACCGACACGCTCACGCTCTCCGGCGGTGAGGACGCCTTCGAGCCGACGTTCACCTTCCACGGGTTCCGTTACGTCGAGATCACCGGCTGGCCCGGAACCCCGACCCTCGCGGACCTGCAGGCGGTCGTCGTCCACAGCGACCTGCGTCCCACCAGCACTTTCGCTAGCAGTCATGCTGGCCTGAACCAGCTCGTCCACAACTCGATCTGGGGTCAGAAGGGCAACTTCCTCGGTGTCCCCACCGACTGCCCGCAGCGCGACGAGCGCCTCGGCTGGACCGGCGACATCGCCGCCTACGCCGCCACAGCCTGCTTCCAGTTCGACAGTGCCGACTTCCTGCATGGGTGGCTGCTGGACGTTCGCGCAGAAACCGAGTCCGAGGGCAGCGTGCCGCTCGTCGTGCCCAACGTTCTGCGGCACGACCGGGCCGGAAGCTGGAACGGCTTCCCGGGCATTCAGGCCGTGTGGGCGGACGCCGCCTGCTGGGTGCCGGAGGCCGTCTGGCAGGCGTATGGCGACCGTGATCGGCTCGCCGCCCACTACCCGGGGATGGTCGCCCACCTGACGTCGGTCGAGGCGGTGCTCAGCCCGACGGGTCTGTGGGAGGCCGATCAGCGCCTGGGGGACTGGCTCGACCCGGACGCCCCCGCCGACGAGCCGGCCCGCGCCAAGGCCGACCCCGGCGTCGTCGCGACCGCCAGCCTGTACCGGTCGGCGTCCTTCGCCGCACGGGCCGCAGACATTCTGGGCTTGGACGCCGACGCTCGGCGCTGGTCGACGCTCGCCGATCGCACCCGGGACGCGTTCGTCGAGCACTATGTGGACGCCGCAGGGCGGGTCCGCTCCGACTGCGCCACCGTCTACGCGCTCGCGATCGCGTTCGGGCTCCTGGACGCGGCGGCTCGCGTCCGTGCTGGTGCCCGGCTAGCCGAACTCGTCCGGGCCGCTAACTACCGGGTGAGCACGGGTTTTGCTGGGACGCCCTACGTCACCTGGGCGCTGAGTGAGACCGGGCATGTCGAGGACGCCTACCGCCTACTGCTGGAGGAAGGCTGCCCGTCGTGGCTGTACCCGATCACCATGGGTGCCACGACGATCTGGGAGCGGTGGGACTCGATGCTCCCTGACGGGTCGATCAATCCCGGTCAGATGACCAGCTTCAATCACTATGCGCTGGGGGCGGTCGCCGACTGGATCTATCAGGTGGTGGGCGGCATTCGTGCCGCCGAGCCGGGGTATGCCCGCGTCCGGATCGAACCGGTCCCGGGGCCGGGATTGGACTGGGCTGATGTGTCCCTGGACGCTCCGGTCGGCGTCATCCGCAGCGGGTGGAAGCGTCTCCCGGACGGTTCGGTCGAGGTCACCGCGGAGATCCCGGACGGGGTGGGTGCTGACCTGGTCTTGCCCGACGGGCGGGCGTTCGCGGTGGTGGGCGGCCGGCACCGCTACGTCGTCGCCTGCTGAGGCTGGCTCATCTGGCAGGAGCGGACCTGCCGACGCATCGCCCACACCACAGGACTCCGGTCCGGCCGCCGAGGACTGAGGATTGACCCGCCGAGGACTGAGGGTGTGAGCACCGACGACTGGTGGGAGACGCCGAGGACCGGGGCAAGGAGTGTCGAGGACTGAGGATTGACACGCCGAGGACTTTTGCTGGGAATGCCCAGGCAGAGGCTAGGAGCAGTGGGGCTGCAATTGCTGGGGCGCTCGGCGGGTCAAGCCGGAGTCCTCGACGGCCGGACGCCCGGTCCTCGGCTGTCCCTGGCAGAGTCCTCGGCGGGCTCCGGCAGAGTCCTCGGCGGTCCCAGACTGAGTCCTCGGCAGGCTCAGGCTCAGCCCTCGGCGGGTGGGGTGGGAGGGCCGGGACGGACCGGGGCGGTGGCGATGAGGCGACGCACGACCTCCAGCAGCTCGGCAAGCGGGTAACTGCCCGGCTCGGCGAATCCCTCTCCGCCGAAGGCCGCGTTGTAGTAGAGCCCGTCGCCCAGGAGCATGATCGCCTGGGTGACGCCCTCATCGCCCACTTCGGCGCGGATGAGTCCGAGCCAACGGCGCTGGATTGACCGGATCGTCTCGCTGGCTTCCGGGTGCTTCTCCCAGCCGAGCCGGGACGCGGCAATCAGGGCCCGGTCGAACGGCGAGCCGGTGTTGCGCGAGGACGCAACGTAGTAGAGCGCGGGCCCTTCCGGGGCTGCGGACATGGCCGCGACATCCCCGTCGGCGAGGGTCCGCAGCCGGTCCAAGAGGCCCGCGACTAGGGACTCCCGGTTGGGGAAGTGGTACAGCAACCCACCCTTGGAGACCTCGGCGGAGGCAGCGACGGCGTCCAGCGTGGCGGCTCGTTCGCCTTCGCTGGTGAGGATCGCCTCGAAGGAGTCGAGGATTCTGTCGCGCGCTGACATGCGGGTCATCGTATCGATCGCGGGCCCGGTTGGCCCGGCGCCGAGAGCGCTTCCGAGCGGGCGGTCCCCCGCAGGGAGGGGTGGGTGTGGACGCGAGCGTGGCAGTCCCCGCGGGGGTCGCATGCCCGGGGGTCTTGGGGGCAGGGAGCCCCGGCCTCGGTCGCGGTTGTCGACGAGCGGGGCTGCCGCCGACTTGAACTGTACCGTCTAGACGGTTTATCATGGAGAGGTTGTCGCCGACACTGGCGACCGCACGCACTGAAGGAGTTCTTTTCATGACCATCACCGAGATGACCGCACCGACCGCAGCCAAGCTGCGCTGGTGGGCGCTGGCCGTCTTGATGCTGCCCGTCCTGCTGGTCGCGGTGGACAACACGGTCTTGTCGTTCGCTATCCCGATGATCTCCGAGGCACTCCGCCCAACCGGCGTCGAGCTGCTGTGGATCGTCGACGTCTATCCGCTCGTCCTGGCGGGCCTGCTCATCCCCATGGGTAGCCTCGGTGACCGTTTCGGACGCCGCCGCCTCCTGCTCGTCGGGGCCACCGGCTTCGCCGTCGTGTCCGCTGTCGCCGCCTTCGCCCCCACGGCAGGGGCGCTCATCGCCGCCCGTGCGGCCATGGGCTTCTTCGGGGCCATGCTGATGCCCGCCACCTTGTCGCTGATCCGCAACATCTTCGTCGATCCGCAGGAGCGACGCCTAGCCATCGCCGTGTGGGCGGCCGGATTCTCCGGCGGCGCGGCGCTCGGCCCGCTCGTCGGCGGATTCCTGCTGGAGCACTTCTGGTGGGGGTCGGTGTTCCTGCTCGCAGTGCCCGTCCTGTTGCCGCTGCTCATCGCCGGTCTGCTGGTCCTGCCCGAATCCAAGGATCCGAACCCGGGTCGGGTCGACGTGCTCAGCACGATCCTGATCCTGGTCACCATGGTCGCGCTGGTCTGGGGCATCAAGTCCATCGCCGTCTACGGCCCCGGCCTGGATCTGGCCGTGTCGCTTGCCGTCGCGCTCGCGGGTGGCATCTGGTTCGTCCGCCGCCAGCTCAGCCACGACAACCCCATGCTCGACGTCCGGCTGTTCACCAACCCGGTCTTCAGCGGTGCCGTCGGCGCCAACCTGCTCAGCGTGTTCTCGCTGGTCGGTTTCCTGTTCTTCGTCTCCCAACACCTTCAGCTGGTTTCGGGGCGGACGCCGATCGAGGCCGGTCTGGTGCTGCTGCCGGGTCTCATCATGACCGTCGTCGTCGGGCTTCTCGTCGTGCGGCTCTCCCGGTTCGTCCGACTGGGCACCATCGTGGTGGGCGGCCTCCTGCTCAACGCGGTCGGCTACGTCCTGGTGATGCTCACCGGCAACTCGGGGTCCGACGTGGGCCTGCTGATCGCTTTCGCCCTGCTGGGTGCCGGTGTCGGCGGCGCGGAGACCATCTCCAACGACCTGATCCTGTCGGCGGTTCCCGCCGCCAAGGCCGGGGCGGCGTCCGCCATCTCCGAAACGGCGTACGAGGTCGGATCGGTGCTCGGCACGGCCGTCCTCGGTGGGCTGCTCACGTCGGCCTACCGGACGAACGTTCAGATCCCCTCCGGGTTGACCTCCGAGCAGGCCTTCGCTGCAGGGGAGACCCTCGGCGGTGCGCTGGATGTCGCCGCCCAGCTCCCGGCTGCGCTCGCCGAGCCGCTGCTCGTCTCGGCGCGGCACGCGTTCGACTCCGGCGTGACGCTGACCTCGGCCGTCGGCGTGGTGCTCATGATCGTCGCTGCCGTCCTGGCTCGCGTCACCCTCAAGCGCGCCTGACGCCGACCCGTGATGGCTGCCCGGCCCCGATCCTCTCGTCGAGGACCGGGGTCGCGGCGTCTCCTGGGCACATGCGTGGGCGTCGGTACGATCAGCGCAGGCGTCCGGGCGGGCGATCCAGAGTCGAGGAGGCGGGAGGAGCCATGACACCCACGTCCGTGCCCGGGACCCTGTGGCTCATCGTCGAGTTCGTCATGAAGATCGTCGCACTCGGCGTCGTGCCCGAGAACCGCAGGCCCTCCTCGTCGTCGGCGTGGTTGCTGCTCATCCTGTTCGTGCCTGTCGTCGGGTTCCCGCTGTACTGGCTGATCGGCAGCCCGTGGGTCACCGGACGCCGCCGTGCGATCCAGCGCGAGAGCGACCAGGTCATCAAGGACCACATGGCCGGTGTGCCGCTCGTCCCGAGTGACGCGCGCCCCGCGCAGACGCTGGGCGGTGTCCTGCGGATGAACCGCGACCTCACGGGGATGCCGAGTCTCACCGGATCCGTGGACTGTCTGCTCGCCGACGCGGAGGAGACCTACGAAGCGATGGCGCGGGCCGTTGATGGGGCTCGCCGCTACGTGCACGTCGAGTTCTACATCATGGCCTGGGACACCACCACCGACGTGTTCTTCGCCGCCTTGGCACGGGCGGTCCGACGTGGGGTGAAGGTGCGTCTGCTGGTCGATCAGCTGGGCTCGATGAAGTACCCCGGCTGGCGCCAGTTCGGGCGTCGGCTCTCTGAGATCGGCGTGGAGTGGCGGCTCATGATGCCGATCGACCTCCTCCGTCGACGGTGGCGCCGCCCCGACCTGCGCAATCACCGCAAGCTGCTCGTTGTGGACGGCGAACTCGCCCTCGTGGGCTCGCACAACGTCATCGATCCGCACTATGGCAAGGCGAAGAACCGGGCGATCGGACGCCGCTGGCACGACTTGTCGGTGATGGTGAGCGGCGGAGTGGTCCTCGAGGTCGAGGCGGTGTTCGCCATGGATTGGTTCGTCGAATCCGGCGAACTGCTCGACCGGGCCGAGCACTTCACGACGCGGGAGCCGGAACCCCTGGGCGGTTCGGTGAACGCGTTGCAACTCGTGCCGTCCGGACCGGGCTATCCGACCGAGCCGAACCACCGCATGTTCGTGGCGCTGATGTACGCCGCCGAGCACACGATCACGATCACCAGCCCCTACTTCGTCCCCGACAGCGCGCTGCTGGCGGCGATGACGCCGGCGGGCTACCGCGGCGTCCGTGTGGAGTTGTTCGTCGGTGCCGAAGCCGACCAGTTCGTCGTCGGGCACGCCCAGCGCTCCTACTACGAGGCGTTGCTGGAGGCAGGCGTCCGCCTGTTCCTGTATCCGGCTCCGGCCGTGCTGCACGCGAAGTACATGACGGTGGATGACGCCGTGGGTGTCATCGGGTCTTCGAACATGGACTACCGCTCGTTCGCGCTGGACTACGAGATCATGATGCTCGGGTTCGGCGGCAACCTGGTGGGCCTGCTGCACAGCAATGATGAGCACTACCGCCAGGTGTCGCATGAGCTGACGCTGGAGGAGTGGCGCACCCGCCCCTGGCATCAGAAGTACGTCAACAACGTCTGCCGGTTGGCCTCCGCCCTCATGTGACCCACCCATCCCCGCCGAGGACTGAGCCACACCCCGCCGAGGACTGAGGCCTAATCCGCCGAGGACTGAGTTCCACCCCGCCGAGGACTGGGTCCCAACCTGCCGGGGGCTGAGTTCCACCCCGCCGAAGACTGGGGCCAATCGTGCCGAGGACTGCACTTTGTCTTGCCGAGGACTGAGGATGTGACCAGCGAGGACTGCAGTTAACGCCGCCGCGGACTGCGGGCAGGGTCGCCGAGGGCTGAGTTCCACCCCGCCGAGGACTGCGGTTAATGGTGGCGAGGACTTCGGCTACTCGTGCCGAGGATGCGGCCTATCTCGTCGAGGACCACACCCCCGGCGCGTCGAGGACAGGGGCGAGGGTGGCGATGCCGGGACGCGGGCGTCCTTGAACATCGCGGTCGTGACTCCCCGGGTATGGCTGCTACGCGCGCCAAGCGGGCTCCGCGGGATGATCGCGGCGCCCGCCTCGGGACGCTCGGCAACGGGACGCTCGGCATCGAGAGGCCCGGCGGACGGACGGGGTCTCGCGTCGACGCATGGAACTCTCAGGTTGGGACCGCGATTTCCGCGCCTCAAGCGCAGTCCTCGCTGGTTCCTAGCTCAGTCCTTGCTGGCTACGTCCTCAGTCTTCGCCAGGACAAAGTGCAGTCCTCGGCACGATTGACCCCAGTCCTCGGCGGGCTTTGCCCCAGTCCTCGGCGGAAGAGGTGCGGGAGGCCCCGCCCTCGGGAGGGGGCCGCGGTGTGTCGCGAACCCTCGACATTCGGCGGAGATCCTCCCTAGACTATGAAACGATTCACCTACGAGAGGACCAACGATGGGAACCACGTCGTACCCCGAGACGCTTGCCGAAGTGCTGGACAGCATGGGCGCCGCCGGACGCCGACTCAACAGCATCGACGCCGTCGAGGCCGGTGCGGGGAACCTGTCCGCCGCCGTCAACTGGACGCTAGACCTGGGCGAGTTCTTTGACGCGCAGCGTCCGCTCGAACTGCCGCTCGCGGTCCCGCACCTGGCGGGATACACCGTGCTGGTGACGGGATCCGGGTGCCGCCTGCGCGGCGTCCACGACCAGCCCGCCCGCAACGTCGGTGCCGTCGTCATCGACGAGGGCGGCCTCACCGGCACGCTGCACTACCTCTCGACGGGCAACTTCCTCCGTCCCACCAGCGAGTTCAACTCGCACCTCGGCGTCCACGACGACCAGGTGGCCCGCCGCGGTGTCGCCTTCCACTCGGTGATCCACGCCCAACCGCCGCACCTGACGCTGCTGTCGCACCTGCCCGAGTTCCAGGGCACCACCGAACTCAACCGGGCGATCCTGCGCTGGGAGCCGGAGACCATCGTCCAGCTTCCCGAGGGCGTGAAGTTCCTTCCGTTCATGGTTCCGGGCTCTGAGGAGCTCAGGTCGAACAACGTCGCCGGGCTGCGCGACCACCAGATCGTGCTGTGGGCCAAGCACGGCGTCATGGCGCGGTCGGACGTCTCCCCGCTGGGTGCCTGCGACAAGATCGAGTACGCCGAGACCGGCGCCCTGTACGAGTACAAGAACCTCGCCACCGGCGGCCGCGCCCAGGGCCTCTCCGACGACGAACTGCACCGCGTCGTCGAGGCGTTCAACGTTCCCACCACCCTGTTCTGAGTCGATCCGCGAACGCCCGGCCCTCACAGGTGCCGGGGCGTTTCGTCGTTGCCTACGGGTGGAACACTCGACCTTGTGACCCGCATCTCACCGGCGCCCCTGATTCTGCGGGGCCAGACGTTCGACGCCGCACGTCCCGCCGTCATGGGCATCATCAACCGGACCTCCGACTCGTTCTACGCGCCCGCGCGCTACGAGGACGCCGCGGGGGTCGTGGCGCGGGCGTCCGCGATGGTGGCCGAGGGG
>RRZU011521801.1_pt1 | contig 41863 bp, 42 predicted proteins | sample 2165561 | NCBI WGS metagenome assembly RRZU01 (sample SAMN10456909, study PRJNA506462) | wastewater metagenome | isolation source: wastewater sludge | place: USA: Moscow, Idaho | reverse complement strand
CAGAGAATATAAAGCCAAGTCATTTGGCCCTTCCCAGTCGGGCGCAGCCGACAGCCATTCCGATCAGCAGAGCGAAAAACAGCCCGATGGCAGCAAGATAGGCGAGATCCATGGTTTCATTCCTTGTAGGTATTTCGACACACTCATATTAAAAAATCGGATGTCAAAACGGTGACAAGAAAAGAATGCCGCGTATCAAGAAAACGTAAAGACCGCGGCCAAATTCCCAATGCCTTGATTCTGGAATGGCATCACCCTACAGCCCAATGAAAACGGCAGTCTCCACCCCTGTTGCTTGCAGAACGTCTATTCATGCGGTGTTTGGCGCTACCCCAAGGCAGTTTTATTTCAACAACCGCCTCCGGGTCAGCGCTGTAGCTATGGCAAAAGCGATAGCGGCGATGGTCAATAAAGCAGCGACGTGGATAATGGCATTTTCCGGCACGTCCCCGAGCAATAACGGCCGCGCAAGTTGCACGGCGTGCGACAGCGGCAACCAGGCGGCGATCAGATGCAGCGTCGCCGGCAACTGGTCAGCAGGGAAAAATACGCCTGACACAAGCATCATTGGCGTAATGAAAAGCGTGAAGTAATACATGAAGAAATCGTAGGATGGCGCCAGCGCACAGACGATCAAGCCCATGGCAGCGAAGGCCAGCCCGGTCAGGAAGATAACGGGAATTACCCACAACGCAAGAAACGACGTGGTCAAACCGAGCCCGGCGACAACGAGCAGGATGGCCAGCCCGGAGAGCATGCTCTTACTGGCACACCACACCAATTCACCAGCCAGCACATTATCGATTGAAAGTGGCGTGTTCAGAATGGCGTCCCAGGTTTTCTGCACGTGCATGCGCGAAAAAGCCGAATACAGCGCCTCGAAAGTCGCCGCATTCATCGTGCTGGAAACCACGGTTCCGGCTGCCAGAAAAGTTACATAGCTGACACCGCCAACCTCGGGCAACAAGCGCCCCATCCCGTACCCCAAACCGAGCATGTAAATCAGGGGATCGGCCAGATTACCGAGCACCGACGGAATCGCCAGCTTGCGCCAGACAAGAAAATTGCGCTGCCAGACGGGCAGCCAACGCAAACCTGCATAGGCAAATAGATCGTTTCGCGTGGAATCCATATTTACCAACCTTAATCCCTCAATTCACGCCCGGTGAGCTTGATAAACACGTCTTCCAACGTCGCTGCACGGTGCATGTAACGTAGCACGGGCTCGTTGACAAGCGCGGCTAACAACGGTGCCGTATCGCGACAATAGAAAAACGCGGTGTCACCGGCCACTTCGAGACGCTCACCCAAGCCGCTACGTTCCTTCGCCCACACCGCCGCTTGGTCGCCAAAGACTTCGACCACCTGCGGTTCAATATGAGTGGCGATCAGCTCACGCGGAGCGCCTTCGGTCACGATACGGCCGTGATCGATCACCGCCAGCCGGTCGCACAAACGTTCAGCCTCGTCCATGAAGTGCGTCGTCAGAATCAGTGTCTTGCCGCGACCGGTCAACTGTTTAAGACGATCCCAGATCAGGTGACGTGCCTGCGGATCGAGCCCGGTGGTCGGCTCGTCGAGAAACACGATATCCGGATCATTGACCAGCGCACGCGCCAGCGTCAAGCGCCGCTTCATGCCGCCGGAGAGAGTCTGAATACGCGCCTTTTCCTTGCCCCCCAAGCCGGCAAATTCAAGCAGATCGGGGATACGGCTGCGAATGAGCGTGTCCGGCAAGCCAAAATAGCGGCCGAAAACGAGCAAATTCTCAGCCACGGTAAAATCCGGGTCGATATTGTCAAACTGTGGCACCACGCCGACCCGCTCACGTGCCGCACTGGCCTGCATCGGTATCGAGCATCCGCCCAGAACAATCTCTCCGGCGCTCGGTTGCGTCAGGCCAAGACAGCAGCGCAGGGTCGTCGTCTTACCGGCGCCATTGGGCCCAAGCAAGCCAAAACATGAACCAGGCGGCACGCCAAAGCTGATTCCGGCAAGCACTTCATTCGCGTCGAAACTCTTGTGGAGGTCCGTTACGCACAGTGCGTCTAGAGGGTTCAATGTCGCCATGCGCGGGTCACAATGTCGCGAATGACTTGCAAGCGACGGTGAAAGAAATGGTCGGCACCGGGAATGACAATCACCGGCAGGTTCATTGGCTCGGCCCAAGCGAGGACATTGGCCAAAGGAACGGTTTCATCGACCGAGCCGTGGATAACGATGGTGTCACTGGCCACCGCCCGCGTCGTGTAGGTTCGTGCGCCCTCGATGTAGCCCGCCGCCGTGCCGACAAGAACGAGACGCTGTGCCGGATGGTTGGCGGCGGCCAAAGCGTCCGCCACCCGGGTCTGGACATAGGCACCAAAGGAAAAACCGGCAAGCACCACCGGCAGATCGCCGTAACGGCGCTTGGCATCAGCCAGAACGGCCAGCATGTCCTCCGTTTCGCCCCGCCCGTCATCGTGTTTCCCCTCACTCTGTCCGACCCCGCGAAAACTCGGCCGCAGCGCGACATAGTTGAGGTTCGCAAAGGTGCGCGCCAGCGTCTGAATCACCTTGTTGGTATTGGTCCCGCCAAACAGGGGGTGCGGATGACAAATCAAGGCAAGCCCACGCGGCGCGCCAGGATTCTCGACAATCATTTCGATCGTTCCGGCCGGGCCGTCGATACGGACAATTTCTTCGTTCAGCCTCATGCTCGGGCGTTTCCTTCTCTCAAATCTTCAAGCGTTCAACGACGCGACCATTGAGCAGGTGCTCCTGAATGATTTCCTCGACATCCTCTTTGTCGACGTAGTGATACCAAACCTCTTCCGGGTAAACAACAATCACCGGCCCGTCATCGCAACGATCCATGCAACCGGCCTTGTTGATGCGCACCTTGCCCTTGCCTTTAAGTTTCAGCTCGGCAATTCGATCTTTCGCGTAGGTTTGCGCTTCGGTGGCGCCCAAGCTGTTGCAACAGCTTTCACCCTCGCCTCGCTGATTGCAGCAGAAGAAAACATGATGTTTGAAGTAACTCATAGGAAAACGCCTTGGTTACGCGGAAAAGCTATCTGACCATAGTTTTTCCGCTTGATTCACAATCGTCGCCCGAGCCATGTCATATAAGGCAACACAAGAAACGGCCAGATACTTGCACTCAGGCGGGTCAGTCCGTTGAAATTGAGAAAGTGCCCCTGCCCCCAGGTGGCCATGGCCACGGCGGAATAGGGGTTGGGCGGCGCAACATTAACCAGCACCGTACCCGCCATCAACGCCAGCCCGGCTAGTGCAACACGCAGCGACGCCGACAGTAATAGCATGATCGACAACGAAGCGCCACCAATCATCAGCCCAAGCCCAGCCCCCGGCGTCAACCAGGCAAAAGCATGCAGCGGATCAACCAAAATCGCCGCCGCCAGCGTTCGGATCGCCAGCGCCATGAGAAAAAACACAAGCAGCGCAAAATAGGGTGGCTTTCTGGCGGCAAGCAGTTCGCGAACGATCAAGCCAATAGCTATCGTATTGGAAACGATAATGCCGGTTTCCAGAGCAAAGAACGAAGGCGCTTCATAAGGAACGGCAGGGGTGATATCCAACAAATGCCGCAAGTCACCGGCGCCGAAAAGAATCGTTTCGGGAGAAAGCTGCGTGAGCAACCATAGACCAACCAGAACCAGGCCGAGTTCGGCATACGGCTTGTGCACCAGGAGACTCTGCTGCAACAAGGACAAACGGCCGAAAATACGCGCACCACACGACAACGCCAATAAAGCGCCAATCGCCGTACCGAGCGCGTTGCAAGCCAGATCCAGGTTTGACGGAACGCGTGAGGGCAACCACGTTTGCAGCGTTTCCAGGCAAAAGCTCAGCAAGGCTCCGAATAGCAACGCAGCAATTGGCGGCAAGCAGCGCGTTGGCAATCCTCGTAACGCAAGTGTCAGGAGAAAGCCCAAAGGAAGATATACGAGTACATTGACCACCAGATCAAAAACAGTCCAATAGCGTGGCCAGGCCGCATCCAGAAACGAAAGAACAGGAAGCCCGACATCGCGCCAGTTGGCAAACGGATACAAGCTGGCATAAACGATCAGCACGGCGTACGCCAAGGCAAGATAACACGGCAGCCGCGTTGCCATCGGCAGAGTGCGATTCATTGACGACAATTTCGCGGCCTGTTCGGGCAAAGGCATCACATCAGCCATAAACGTGGATAAGCGCCCATTTTAACTTCATGCACGTCAGAATCCGGCGCAAAAAGCGCCAAAACGCATCTCCGTCCATTCTTGGTCTTCAACACAAGCAAGCCGCCTGAAAGCGGCCGTATTCACGCCTGCGGATTGTGCAATAAGCACGCCAAACCCCAACCATGACATCAACTTATCGAACACGTTATTTCTACCGCCAAAGCACCAAATAACGCGGCATTCCCGTTTGTCATTACTCCAAAAAACGACCCAACTTGACAAAAGCCAATCTAATCAATATACTTGCCCCGTTACTGAGCTTCAGTGTTATGCAAAACACATGCTTTGTGATGCAATTTTCTTGCTCTGTATAAACTAAAACAGAGTGTCATTTTTTCAGTAGTTTCGCCCTGCGGTCCATTTACCGCCATTCCGGGCTTTGCACCTACCTAATACCATTTATCGCCCAGTGCATTTTGCTATGCGATAGATCCAGTGAAGGAGAGAGCATGTCTGCAACAATTTCCCTCAAGCATTCGATGAAACGTAGTACGAATGCCGCCATTAACCTTATTCAACACGCACTGCTTATCACCGGCCTTATTCTCATCATAGGCTTCCTCAACGCTTTTTCCGGCGACTCGCTGGCCAGCGACATGCAATCGGCCATCGACAAATCCGCCGACACCGTAGATTTATCCATCATTGAAGAAGAACTGGAAGCTGCCGCAACTGCGCAAGCTGAAAGCTCAGACATCCTTTCACCTCACATGCTCGGCGCGCTCGATTACGTCACACAACGCTACCGCGTTTCTCCGGATGCCTTGATTACTGTTTTTGAAACAGCACAGTTGATCGGACAAGAGCGGCAAATCGACCCATTGCTCATCGTCGCCATTATCGGTATCGAATCACGTTTCAATCCGTTTGCCGAAAGCACTATGGGCGCTCAAGGACTGATGCAAGTCATTCCTCGTTTCCACATGGACAAACTACCAAGAAACAAAGGCACCAAACCCTTGCTTGACCCGGTGACCAACATCCGGGTTGGCGTTCGCGTTCTGGAAGACGCCATTCGGCGCAGCGGCAGCCTGGTTGCCGGTTTGCAAAGCTACGCCGGCTCATCTGACCCGCACGGCAAATACTCCAGCAAGGTTTTGGCCGAAAAGGCTCGCTTGGAAGAAGCCGGGCGCCAGAACAACAAACCGAACGCCTGATTGACGCTACCTCACCAATTGCCCGGCACAAGCCATTCGCAAGATGGCTTGTCTGGTTTCTGCAGGAAGCACCAGTTCAGCATGCGCCAGCGGCGTGGTAATTCGCTGATCAAAATGCAACAACCCGGCTTCGTCCTCACGTAACAGCCCAGCATCAACAAACTGGGCAATGAGAGATGAAAAGGCCTTCTTCTCCGACTGTTCCGGCGAATTGAATTCGTAAAGCAGCGCCAGACGCTGAGCCAGCAAGTGGCACTCGTTCTCTAACGAATGACGCGTTCGCAGCCCCGATCCACCGTGCTGCAACAAAGACAGCGTAAGGAAGTGGCGTTCGAGCATCGGGCGCAGCACCTCCCCCAACAGACGCAACTCAGCAAACTCGGGGCTATTCGCCTCTGGCGCAGATAAGCGCCCCTGCTCGCCGCGCATAAGCAAACCCCGTTCGACAAGCACCTCGATAACGGCTTCCGTAGCCGACTGAAGACCTTCCGACGAATCATGCAGAAACAGCTCACTCTTCATTAACCCATAGATGCCTGCCACCGCCTCGATCAAACGCGGCGCACCAAGGTATCGACTATGGCTCAACAAACACGCCACTAAGGCGGGCAGCGCGAACGCATGCAAAACGTTGTTGCGGAAATAAGCCAGCAAAGGCGCCTCGCCATCCGGAATCCGGATCAGATCACCCAGCGGATGTGAAATCCGTTGAGCAAAGCCCAATCGCTCAACGTACGCGACGATTGCCGAGGGCTCCAAGTCACACGAAATCATCGCGGCCGAATACGGCACTTTGGCAATAAGCGCCTGATAGTGCGCCAATAGCCGCTCGAGCGACTGCTCGTCCGCCGTGTGACGAGGCGTAGAGAGCAGTGTGATGGCGATAAGATTGACCGGATTCACAACCACCGCGTCATTAAGGCGCGCGGCTAACGCGATCGCGGCGCTTCGGGTTGCCTCGCGCGACCACGCACCCGGAGCCCCACCCTCATCACCCGCCCAGCCAGCATGGTACGCATCGAGGAACTCAGCCAGCGCCAGCGGCTCGCCAAAATTCAGATGCACCTTACCAAAGACCCGCTTGATCTGGCGCGCACTTTTCATGATGGCCCACAAGGACTCTTTTTGCTTTGGCTTGCCCGCGATTTCCCTCAGATACGTACGCCCCTCAAGAAGCTTTTCGTAGCCGATATAGACGGGAACAAATACCAAAGGCCGAGAGTGCTCACGGATAAAGCTGTTGATTGTCATCCCGAGAATGCCAGCTTTAGGCGACAGTGTGCGTCCATGGCGACTGCGCCCCCCCTCGATAAAATATTCGACCGGGAAACCACGTGTCAGCATCAGGTGCAGGTACTCGTGGAACACCGCGGCATAGAGCGGTTCGCCCTTGAAGCTACGGCGCAAGAAGAACGCCCCACTTCGCCGCAGCAATGCACCCACCAACGGCAAATTCAGATTGGCGCCCGCCGCAATGTGCGGCGGCGTCAGCCCCTGCCGGTGCAACGAATAGGAGAGCAGCAGATAATCTATGTGGCTACGATGCGTCGGCACATAGACGATGCCCTGGCTCGGAGCAATTCGCGTAACCACATCAATATTGTGTATCTCAATTCCGTCGTAGAGGCGGTTCCATAGCCAGGAAAGAAACAACTCAAGGGCACGCAAGGCGCCGTAGGAATAGTCCGACGCGATTTCAAGCGCAAAACGGCGTGCTCGCAATTGCGCCTGTGCCGTCGAAATACCCTGTACCCCCGCCTCAGCTGCAATCGCAGAGCGAACGGCCGAGGCTGCGAGGATAGAATCGACCTGCGTATTACGATGCGAAAGATCCGGCCCGATCGCCATCTGGCGCTGACGCCTGAAGTGCACGCGCAGCACGCGCGAAAGCTTGCGCAACGCTTTAGCCTCATCAAGCCCCTCGCGGGAAAGCGCTCTTAACGAAATCGGTGCGCTAAAGCGCACAAGAACATTGCGCCCATGCAGAAGAATCGTCAGAAACCGCAAGAACGGCCCAGGCTGACGCCAGTTTTCGGACAATAGGGCCTTGATGATGGACTCTTGCTTGTCCGGACTACGCCCCCACAGAATGACAACAGGAACGATCTGCACATCAAGCCCTTCGTCCGCCACAGCCTCCTGCACAAGGGCGGTCATCAACGGCGAATGGGCATACCTCGCGCGGGCCGTCGCGACAGGCGAGTGTTTGCGCTTGAGAAAAAACGTGGCATGCGGAAAAGAAGTGTTTTTCAGCCTTAATGGCGCTTCGGCCGAAGGCAATCCGGCAAGCTGCGATTCCTGAAAAAGCACCAGCAGATTGGAAAAATGGTGATCCTGCAGCACATAACAAACCGGCTTGGCCGGATCAAGGCCAAGCTGCTCGGTTTGCTCGGGGAGTACCGTCGTACGCACCCAATAAAACAGTACCCGGCGAGCCAGCGAAATGGCCCAGCCGGGTAATGCAAAGCGACTACTCATGACAATGTACCGGACAGACTTAAGCTTTCAATCAATCGTCCTCGAGAACCACTGCCTTGTGTTGCGACGCCAGTTGCTGCTGCGTCTGCACCGGCACTGGCGCGTAATGCGAAAAGGCAATGGTGTAAGCCCCCTGCCCGCCAGTCAATGACTTAAGCCGTCCCTGATAATCGTCAAGTTCGGCAAGCGGCACTTTTCCGCCAATCGACATGGTGCCAACGCCACGCGGCTGCGTTCCCGTCACCTGCCCGCGTTTACTCGAAAGATCGCCGGCCAGATCACCAACAGACGCGTCCGGAGCCAGTATTTCAATATCCACAACCGGCTCGAGAATAATCGGCGAAGCCGCCCGAATGGCCTCAATCGTGGCTTTCCGGCCAGCTGAAAAGAAAGCGATATCCTTGCTATCGACCGCGTGTGACTTACCGTCATGGACGATCACACGAGCATCGTGCACTGGGAAGCCCGCCACCACGCCGTCTTCCAGCGCCTGACGCACGCCTTTTTCAACAGCCGCCATATAGACACCGGGAATCGCGCCGCCTTTGACGATATCGACAAACTCGAAACCGGCACCGCGCTCTAACGGCTCGACGCGCAGCATGACTTCGCCAAACTGGCCCGCACCACCACTCTGTTTCTTGTGCCGGCAGTGACCTTCCGCCTTACCAGTAATCGTTTCGCGATAATCGATTTGCGGCGACTTGGTATCGAGCTCGATTTTGAATTGCGTGGCCATGCGTGACAGTTTGGCGCGCAGGTGCATTTCACCCAGCCCGCGAATAACCGTCTCGTTGGTCGTCGGATGGCGCTCAACCTTGAAGCACGGATCTTCGATTTCGAGCTTGTGCAGCACATCGAAAAGTCGCTGCTCATCGGCCTTCTTCTTCGTCTCGACAGCCAGACCCTGCATCGGCTGTGGGAATTCGAGCGGCTTCAGGTGAATATGGTCTTCCTCGTGCGAATCGTGCAGAACGCAGTCGAATTCGATCTCATCGACTTTGGCCACCGCGCCAATGTCACCGGGAACCAGCGCATCAACTTCGACGTAGTCCTTTCCCTGCAAACGGTAGAGGTGGCCCACCTTGAACGCCCGCTTGGCGTCGCCGACGAAAAGCTGGGAATCCTTCTTGATCGTCCCCTGATGCACGCGAAAAACCCCGAGCTTACCGACAAAAGGATCACTGACCACTTTGAAGACGTGCGCCAGTACATGCATGCACGGGTCCGGCTCGGCATTGAAAGGATCGGCATCCGGCGTGCCGGGATCGCCTTTGTAGAAGGGAGGTGGATTGCCTTCGGTTGGATTCGGCGCGAGTTTGGCCAACGCATCAAGCAGTTGCGGAATACCGGCACCAGTACGCGCCGAAACAAAGAGAATCGGAATCAGGTGACCGGCGCGCAAGGCCTTCTCGAAAGGCGCATGCAATTCGTCCGGGCTGGGATCTGCACCCTCTTCAAGGTAACGCGCCAGCAGATTTTCGTCTTCTTCGACGATCTGGTCGATCAGAGCGCGGTGCGCCGCAGCAACCGACTCGAAATCGCTTTCGCCATCATCGTGACCGAGCAATTCGACGCAGTCCTGCCCATGGTGAGCCGGCAAGTCAAGCAGCATGCACTCGCGTCCAAAACGCTCGCGAATCTGCCCCACCAAGGCCGGCAGATCAACGTTATCGGCGTCAATCTTGTTGATCACAATCATGCGACAGAGATTGCGCGCCGCCGCGTACTTCATCATCCGCTCGGTGGACAATTCAATGCCGGTTTGCGCATTGATAACTACCACCGCGGTGTCGACCGCGGCCAGGGCACCGATGGCCTGCCCCGCAAAATCCGGGTATCCCGGGGTATCAACCAGGTGAATTTGAGCATCCAGCCAGTTCAGGCTGGCCATCGCGGAATTGAGCGAATGTCCCAGTTCTTTTTCTTGCGGATCAAAATCGCAAACGGTGTTGCCTTTTTCAACCGAACCGCGACTGGTGATAACACCAGAGGCGGCGAGCAATGATTCTACAAGCGTCGTCTTGCCGGCAGCGCCATGTCCTACGAGAGCGACTGCACGAAGATTGACAGTATTGTTCTGACCCATGTTTTCTCCCGGTTATTTTGAACGCGATCTTCTTGGGGCGAGAACCAGACAATGCCCCTCAAAGAGCAACTGACTACTCAATCTAATACCACAACGTTTTGCATTCTACCCTTTGTAACAAAATCACCAAGCAGCCAACGCCCAACTATTTCACTTCCGGCAAATCAGCACGCGGTACGACAACGCCTCTCTGTAAGCGCTGCGGTTTAACGCCTATACTTGCGCTCTATGCACAGCTTGCCGCTTACTATGCCCAAACCAAACACGCCACCCGCCGACGAGGACAACGAACTCGCGGCGCTCGGCCAGGTATTCACCCCGCCGACGATCGTCGACTGCATGCTCACCCTGGTACGCAACAAGGGACGAGTTCTCGAACCGGCCTGCGGTGATGGTGCTTTTCTCCAACACTTCCCGGACGCCCTGGGCATCGAAATCGACCCGCGCCACGCCCCACCCGGCGCCGAAGTGATGAACTTCTTTGAACTGGCCGAGGACGAGCTTTTTACCACCATCATCGGCAACCCGCCCTATGTGCGCTACCAGGACATTTCGCCTGGAACAAGGCGCCTGGCCGGTTCGACCCTGCTCGACAAGCGCGCCAACCTGTACCTGTTCTTCGTCGAAAAATGTCTGCGCCTGCTTGAGCCGGGCGGCGAACTGATCTTCATCACACCGCGCGATCTGCTCAAAGCCACCTCCGCCGTTCCGCTCAACCACTATTTGTACAGCGAGGGGACAATTACCGACTTCATTGATCTGGGTGACCTGCACCTGTTTGACGATGCCACGCCCAACTGCGCCATTTGGCGCTTCGAGCGCGGCAACGAGACGCGTCGTACACGCTACGCTACACTGGGCTCCTCGGACCGTGCCAACAGCCTGCAAGATCCTCAATGGGAAGAACGACGGTTCATCGAAAGCGGCGGACACCTGATGTTCACCCAGAACGAATACCCGCTGCACCTAGCCGACATCGCCTTCGTCAAAGTCGGCGCGGTATCCGGGGCAGACGATCTCTACACCAGCGAGGAATTCGGCAACCGCGATTTTGTCTGCTCGACAACGCTTGTCGATGGCAAAACCCGCCGCATGATCTGGTGCGAGCCCGGCGATTCACCACCCGAGGCGCTGCTACCCCATAAGGAACGCCTGATCTCGCGGCGCATCCGATCCTACGACGAATTCAACTGGTGGCAATGGGGCAGGGGCTACTATCAATCGGAGCAGCCACGCATCTATGTCAACAACAAGACACGCCGCCCGCAACCATTTTTCACCCATGATTGTCTGAACTACGACGGCTCGGTCATGGCTATCTTCCCGCGCGACCCGACGGTTGATGTCAAGTCTCTTGCCAAAGCGCTCAATAGCGTTGACTGGGCGGATCTTGGCTTTATCTGCGACGGGCGCTTTCTTTTCACACAGCGCAGCCTGGAACAAACGCCGCTACCGGCCTCGTTCCGATCGTTCCTGCCCGAGGCCGGTGTAACATGGTGGAAAAAACTGAAAAAGATGTTCTGAAGGGCGATAGGCGTTTGCAGGTTTGTCTTAGCCTCAGAACCTGCTGGCTGGACTACTCAGCCCTATTGGAGAATAAATGGTTCCGCATCTGACAACCGCCCTCAACGGGCCGCTTCTCGCGCTTGAAGCAAAATTCCTGAGCGCTGCACCAGACATCGAGCGCTGGCTGCGCAGCCAGTGGCAAGAGCACACGCCGCCGTTTTACGGTTCGGTCGACCTGCGCAACTCGGGTTTCAAGCTGGCGCCGGTGGATATGAACCTCTTTCCAGGCGGATTTAATAACCTAAATTCGGCTTTTTTGCCGCTCTGCGTACAAGCGGCGATGACCGCTATCGAAAAAATCTGCCCGAACGCCAAAAGCCTCCTGCTGATCCCGGAAAATCACACGCGCAATATCCATTACCTGCAAAATGTCGCACGACTGGTAAACATACTCCGCCTCACAGGCTTGGACGTTCGCCTCGGCTCACTACTGCCGGAAATCGAGAAACCGACAAGCATCGACCTGCAAAACGGCACCTCATTGCTACTTGAGCCCCTGGTAAGGACGCAATACCGTCTCGGACTCGAAGATTTCGATCCCTGCGCGGTCCTGCTCAACAACGACCTGACGGCGGGCATCCCGGACGTTCTGAAAAACCTTAACGAACAATTTGTCCTGCCGCCGCTGCACGCCGGCTGGGCGGTGCGCCGCAAATCTAATCACTTTGCCGCCTACGACGATGTCGCAAACGATTTTGCACAACTGCTTGGCATCGACCCGTGGCAAATCAATCCGTATTTCTCGGTCTGCAACAGCGTGAATTTCCACGAGCGGCAAGGCGAGGAGTGCCTGGCAGCCAATGTCGACGCGGTTCTCGGGATGATGCGCGAAAAATACAAGGAATACGGCATCGAAGAGACGCCGTTTGTCATCGTCAAGGCCGATGCCGGAACCTATGGCATGGGCGTCATGACGGTCAAGGATGCCTCGGAAGTGATTGGCCTCAACCGCAAACAGCGCAACAAGATGTCGGTGATCAAGGAAGGCATGAATGTCAGCCAGGTGATTATCCAGGAAGGCGTACACACCCACGAACGCGTGAACAATGGCGTTGCCGAGCCCGTGGTCTACATGATCGACCGCTTTGTTGTTGGCGGTTTCTACCGAGTAAATTCAGCCCGTGGCATCGACGAGAACCTGAACGCCCCTGGGATGCATTTCGAACCGCTGGCCTTTGAAACCAGTTGTTCGTTGCCCGACCAATGCCAGACGCCCGACGCGCCGCCCAATCGTTTTTACGCCTACGGTGTCGTTGCCCGCCTGGCGCAGCTCGCCGCCTCGCTGGAGCTTGAGCGAACCGAGCCGGAACACGCGCAATAGGCATTTATCTCCGAAAAATCTCGTTTCATACCGCCAATCCGGAGCCCATTTCATGCGCCTTGCTTTCATCCTCGACCCACTCGACTCACTAAAAGCTCATAAAGACTCGAGCATTGCGATGATGCGCGCGGCGCAAGTCGCCGGTCACGCCGTCTGGGCCATTCTACAACCGGCCATCCATTGGACGACATTACACGGCGTCTGCGCCGAAGCCGTCCGCCTGGAATTACTCGACGACGACAACGAGTGGTTTATTGAGGGGGTTCGCCACGTCGTGCCGCTACGCGATTTCGCCGCTGTGGTCATGCGCAAGGATCCACCCTTCGACATGGAGTATGTGACGACAACCTGGCTGTTGCAACGTGCTGAGGCCGAAGGCGCGCGCATCTTCAACAAGCCGCAGGCGCTGCGCGATCACTCCGAAAAGCTGGCCATTAGCGAATTCGCCCGGTTCGCCGTGCCGACGATGGTTGCGCGCGAAGCCGCACTCATCCAGGGCTTTATCAACATACAGCGCGATACGATCCTCAAGCCGCTCGACGGCATGGGTGGCAGTCAGGTTTTCCGCGTTCGCCACGACGACCCGAACCGTAACGTCATCATCGAAACCTTGACGCAGCAAGTAAAGCACCAAGGCACGCGAAGCATCATGGCGCAGCGCTACATCCCGGAAATTACCCAAGGTGACAAGCGCATCCTGATCATCGGCGGCGAAGTCGTTCCCTATTGCCTGGCGCGCCTGCCGATGGCAGGGGAGACACGCGGCAATCTGGCGGCCGGCGGCAGCGGTGTCGCGCGGGAGCTGACCACACGCGACCGCGAAATTGCCGAAGCACTAGCGCCAGCCCTTGCCGCACGCGGCCTGCTGCTGGTCGGCATCGATGTCATCGGCGACTGGCTCACCGAAATCAACGTCACCAGCCCGACCTGCATGGTCGAAATCACAGAACAAACCGGATTTGACGCCGCAAGCATGTTCATTACCGCACTGGAGCGTGAATGCGCCATCGCCATCTTGCCCACCTGATCTTCCTTGCGCTTCTCGCCTTTGGCTTGTCAGCATGCAGCAAAGCCCGCTTATACCAGCAGGAATCCTACGTTTTCGGCACCCGCGTTGAAATCCAGATTGCCGGCGCAGACGAGACGCAGGCCCGCTCGGCAACTGCAGCCGTACTCGGCGAATTCGATCGCCTGCATCGCACCTATCATGCCTGGCGTCCGTCTGAACTAAGCGAGCTTAACGCCGCCATCGCCGTCGGCAAACCCCAGGCAGTCACCGCGGAAATGGCTGCGCTGATTAGCAACGCACAAGAACTGGCGAGCGCCGGCGACGCGCTGTTTGACCCCGGCATTGGCGGACTGATCCGCCTCTGGGGCTTTCAGTCCGACGAATTCAAAGCCGCCTTGCCCGACCCGGCGGCTCTGGCCGCCTGGCGTGCGGCCCGACCGGGCATTGCCGACCTACGCATTAACAACGGCCAGGCCAGCAGCAACAACAGACAACTGGCACTGGATTTTGGCGGCTATCTCAAAGGCGTAGCGCTGGACCGCGCCGCCGCGATTCTGCATGAGCAGGGCATCAACAACGCCTTGATCAATATCGGCGGCAACGTGATGGCGCTTGGCACGAAAAATGCCGAGCGCTGGCGCGTCGGCATCCAGCACCCGCGCCAACCGGGGCCGCTCGCGACCATTGCACTGAACGATGGCGAAGCGATCGGCACTTCCGGCGACTACCAAAGATTTTTCGAACTGAACGGCAAACGTTATTGTCACCTGCTCGACCCGCGCACGGGGGCACCGGTATCTCACACACAAGCCCTGACGGTTCTCATTTCGCCACGTTTGCAAGCAGGCACACTCTCTGACGCCGCGTCCAAACCGCTCTTCATCGCCGGCCCCAAGTGGCCCGAACTGGCCCGAAAAATGGCGATTAGCGACGTGCTGCGCATCGACGCTTCAGGGCAGCTGCAGATTAGCGCGACTCTGCACCAACGTCTCGAATTCCTGCCCGATCAAGCGAAAAACATTGAAATATTGCCCTGAGTCTGCTTCCGGCTCTTCCGAAAAGCGAGGAATCCCTTAGAATGCAGGTTGATTCTCAAAGGAACGGCAATGATTGGCATCCTCTTGATAACGCACGGCACGTTTGGTGAAAGCCTGATTCAGAACGTCTGCCATGTGCTCAACAAACGGCCCCCGTCAATTGGCCAGCTCGGCATAGCGGCACAGGACGATCCACAGGAAATCCTGCCGGTCGCCCAACGGCTGCTTAAAGAACTGGACGACGGCGAGGGCGTATTGGTGATGACTGACATCCTCGGCGCCACGCCGTCCAACATCGCACTCAAGCTGCTTGAACCGGGACGAATCGAAGGCGTTGCCGGAGTCAGCCTGCCGATGCTCCTGCGCGCACTGACCTATCGCAAGAACGATTTGGAAACACTCATGCAGAAGGCCATCAGCGGCGGCCGCGATGGTGTCATCAACATGCACCGGAATTAGCATTTCGATTTACAGGAATCCTCATGGCTCGCACTGATATTGAAATCCCCAACAAGCTCGGCTTACATGCCCGTGCCTCAGCCAAGCTGACGCAGCTGGCTAGCAGTTTCGAGTCGGAAGTCTGGCTGGAAAAAGGCACCCGCAGGATCAACGCCAAGAGCATCATGGGCGTCATGATGCTGGCCGCAGGCAAAGGCGCAAGCATTGTGGTAGAAACAACCGGAAGCGACGAGGATGAAGCAATGGTCGCTCTTCTGAAGCTGATCACCGACAAATTCGGCGAAGAGGAATAACACAGCATGAGTTTCACTTTGCACGGACTTGGTGTCTCGGGTGGCATCGCCATCGGTCAGGCACACCTTCTCTCGCAGGCTACGCTGGAGGTGTCACATCTGGTGATCCCTCCACGCATGGTGGAAAAAGAAGTCTCGCGCTTTGAAACGGCGGTCGCTCAGGTTCGTACAGAACTTGCCGCCATGAAAATCGGCAAGGAAAACTCGCCAACGGACATTGGCGCGTTCATCGACCTGCACATGATGCTGCTCGCCGACCCGGAGTTATCCGAAGTCCCCAAACAAATCATTCGCGAACGCCGCTGCAATGCCGAATGGGCGATCGTGCAGCAGATGGAAGTTCTCGTCACGCAGTTTGACCAGATCGACGACATCTATTTACGCGAACGCAGCTTCGATGTACGTCAGGTCGTCGAACGCGTCGTTCGCGAGCTAGTCGGGCGCTCAAGCCACTCCGGCGTCAAGGTGCCCAAAGGCGCCAAAGGCGAAACGCTGATCGTCGTCGGTCACGATCTTTCGCCATCGGACGTGATGGCCTTCAAAGATCAGCACTTTGCCTCCTTTGTCACCGATGTCGGAGGCGCCACCTCACACACGGCCATTCTGGCGCGCGGCATGGGTATTCCGGCAGTGCTTGGTCTGCATAATGCGCGCGCGCTGATTCGCGATAAAGAAACCATCATCGTTGACGGCACCAGCGGCGTGCTGATTGTTAACCCGGACGCTCGCGTCCTGGAAGAATACGTACTCAAACAGAGCCAGATCGAAATTGAGCGCTCCAAGCTCAAGCTACTGAAATCGACCCGTGCAACCACGCTCGATCGCGTAAAGATCGAACCGCTGGCCAATATCGAAGGTCCCAGCGACGTGGCGGCGGCGCTCGAAAGCGGCGCCGAAGGAGTTGGATTATTCCGCACCGAATTCATTTTCCTTGGCCGTGGCGACATGCCCAGCGAGGAAGAGCAGTTTGAAGCCTACCGCAAAGCCGTCAAAGCGATGGACGGCAAGCCGATCACCATCCGCACCTTCGATCTCGGAAATGATAAGAATCAGCACTCGGACGAAGTCAGCGTGGATCGCAAGCGCGTGAACCCCGCGCTTGGCCTACGCTCGATCCGTCTCTCGCTGGCCGAACCAAAAAGTTTCCAGGCGCAACTACGCGCCATTCTGCGCGTCTCGAAACTGGGCGACGTCAAAATCCTGGTACCGATGCTCTCGCACGCGCAGCAGATCGACCAGACACTGGCCGCAGTCGAACAGGCCAAATCCAGCCTGCGGGGAGAGAGCATCGCCTTTGACGAAAACATTCTGGTTGGCGGCATGGTCGAAGTTCCCGCCGCCGCCTTGGCCATTGGCCCTTTCCTGAGACGTCTCGACTTCCTCTCGATCGGCACCAATGACCTGATCCAGTACACACTGGCCATCGATCGCGCCGACGAACAGGTTTCCTACCTGTACGACCCGCTGCACCCTGCCGTCTTGATGCTGCTCTCGCACATCATCAGCAGCGCCGACAAAGCCAACATTCCAGTCTCGATGTGCGGCGAAATGGCCGGCGATCCCAAGCTTACCCGCTTGCTTCTTGGATTGGGTCTGCGCCAGTTCTCCATGTTCTCATCGCAAATCCCGGCCTTCAAGCAGCGCGTCAAGCAGAGCGACATCTCCGAAATCACCCCGCTCGTCAAACGCATCCTGCGCCACGACGAGCCAAGCAAAATTCAGGAACTCATCGACCGCTTGAATATGTAAATCAAGGCGCGTCGCTTAGGGCAGGTGAGATTGAGTCCGTTGTTAAAATCCACCGCAGAGGCACAGAGATAGCGCAGAGAAACGCATTGCAAATCGAATCTGGCTTCCGCAAAACACCTCTCCGACACAGGAAAATCTCGCTTTTCTCTGTGTAGTCTCTGCGCCTCTGTGGTGGATTGTTAACTTTGGCGCCATCACCCGGCAATTTGACTTTTCAACGCACCAGCGGTAACTTTCTCCCATAGCGCCGATTTGAATGATCAGCTTGCGGGCGCTCTATAAATACGGCTAAAGCGGGACCTGCCCAGTCCGCTTTGACACGCCGACTGGGTTTTTATTTTGATGCGATGACAATGTCACTAGACCATTCTGTCGGGGTAGTTACTCCGCAACGAGTCAGCTTCAACGAGCCGATTGCGCTGAAAAGCGGCGCTTCGCTCCCTGGCTTTGAACTCGTTTATGAAACCTACGGTACTCTGAACGCGGCACGCTCGAACGCCGTGCTGGTATGCCACGCCCTCGCCGGCGGCCATCACGTCGCCGGCATTTACGCCCACCAGCCGAAGAACATCGGCTGGTGGGATAACGTCATTGGCCCCGGCAAACCGCTCGACACCAACAAGTTCTTTGTCGTCGGCGTGAACAACCTCGGCGGCTGCCATGGTTCGACCGGCCCCCTGTCGCTCAACCCGAAAACCGGCAAACACTACGGCGCTGACTTCCCGATGGTTACGGTTGAAGACTGGGTGGCGGCCCACGCCCGCCTGGCTGACCACCTCAGCATCGACACCTGGGCTGCCGTGATGGGTGGCAGCCTTGGCGGCATGCAGGCGCTGGAATGGTCATTGCAGTTTCCGGAACGGATCCGGCACGCCATTGTGATCGCCTCGGCACCCAAGCTGTCAGCACAGAACATCGCCTTCAACGAGGTCGCCCGCCAGGCCATCCTCTCCGACCCGGACTTCCACGGCGGACATTACGCCGAACACGGCGTTGTCCCGGCCAACGGGCTGCGTCTGGCACGCATGATCGGCCACATCACCTATCTTTCGGATAGTCAGATGGGCGAAAAATTCGGTCGCAAACTACACCAGGGCGAGCACCAGTTCAACTACGACATCGACTTTGAAATTGAGTCCTACCTGCGTTATCAGGGCAACAAGTTTGCCGGGTTTTTTGACGCCAACACGTACCTGATCACGACCAAGGCACTCGATTATTTCGACCCGGCCTTCGCCTACAACGGCGACCTGTCGGCCGCCTTTGCCCGCGCCAAGGCCAATTTCTTCGTCGCCAGCTTTACTACCGACTGGCGCTTTTCACCGGCCCGTTCGCGCGAGATCGTCTTTGCGCTGATGCACAACCGGCGCCATGTGGCGTACGCAGAAATTGACTGCGACGCCGGACACGACTCATTCCTGCTTGATGACGCACACTACCACGCGGTACTGCGCGCCTATCTGGAGAACATTTCAATATGAACCTTACGGCCAAAGAGCGCGAGCGTTTCGACTTTGCCGTCATCGCCAACTGGATTCCCAAAGGGGAGCGCGTCCTCGACCTCGGTTGCGGCGACGGCAGACTGCTGCGCTATCTGCGCGAAACCAAGAAAGTCAGCGGCTATGGGGTCGAGATCGATCACGAGAGCGTACTCGGCTGCATCCGCAACAACGTCGACGTCATCCAGATCGACATTGAGGGTGGTCTCTCGGGTTTCGAGGATCACTCATTCAACCATGTCATCATCTCGCAAGCACTGCAGGCCATGCGCGCCACCGAACGCATCCTCGGCGAAATGCTGCGCGTCGCGGATGAAGCGGTGATCAGCTTCCCCAATTTTGCTTACCGCGGTAACCGGGAGGCGATTGCCGCCGGATGCATGCCGGTATCGGAAGACCTGCCCTACGACTGGTACGACACGCCGAACGTGCGCTTTTTCACCATCGCTGATTTTGAGGCGCTATGCCAAAAGCTCGGCATCGAAGTCCGTGAGCGCCTCGCTTTTGACGAAGCGGGGCAACCGGTAACCGATGACCCCAACCTGAATGGCAGCCTGGCCTTTTATCGCCTCGGCCGGACTTCCTGATGCCGGTAATGTTGCCTGGATCCTTGCGTGTCCTGCTAACGCGCAAAATGCTGATCTGCGTATTTACCGGCTTCAGCTCCGGTTTGCCACTGTATCTTTTGCTCAACCTCCTTCCGGCCTGGCTGCGCAGCGAAGGGGTCGATCTCAAGACCATCGGTTTTTTTGCGCTAATCCAGTTCCCCTACACCTGGAAGTTTCTCTGGTCCCCCTTTCTGGACCGCTACGCCCTGCCGCTGCTCGGTCGCCGACGCAGTTGGTCACTGCTCATGCAGATCGGCCTGCTCCTGTGCATCGGCCTGCTCGGCGGGCTCTCGCCGAGCACCACCATCGTCCCCGTTCTCTGGCTCGCCGCCCTGCTCGCGCTATTTTCGGCCACGCAGGACATCGCTCTGGATGCCTACCGGCGCGAAATTCTCGACGAAAACGAACTGGGGCTGGGCAACGCCGTACACGTCAATGCCTACCGCGTCGCCGGCCTGGTTCCCGGGTCCTTGTCGCTGATCCTCGCCGACGTGTTGCCGTGGTCGCAGGTATTCTGGATTACCGCGGCCTTCATGTTGCCCGGAATGATCATGATCCTGCTGGTCAAAGAGCCGGTAACCGGCCTTGCCGCGCCAAAAACGCTAAAGCAGGCGGTGGTCGAGCCTTTCCATGAGTTTATAGGCCGCACCGGGGTTCGCGGCGCGCTGTTGGTTCTGGCCTTTATTTTTCTCTACAAACTGGGCGACTCACTGTGCACTGCGCTGGCCACCCCTTTTTACCTCGACATGGGGTTCTCCAAGACCGACATTGGCCTGATTGCCAAACACGCAGGACTCTGGCCGGCGGTCATCGGCGGCATACTGGGCGGCTTGTGGATGATACGGCTCGGAATCAACCGGGCGCTATGGGTCTTTGGCGTCGTTCAACTCGTTTCAATTTTCGGTTTTGCCTGGCTCGCTTGGCTCGGCCCGCAACTCGCCATCGGCGCCGAACAACGCCTAGCGCTAGCTGGCGTGATTGGCCTGGAAGCGCTCGGCGTCGGACTCGGAACAGCCGCCTTTGTCGCTTTCATTGCCCGCTCGACACACCCGTCCTATACGGCAACGCAATTTGCCCTGTTCACCAGCCTCGCCGCCGTGCCGCGCACCGTCATCAACGCCTCGGCTGGCTGGCTCGTTGAAGAATTGGGCTGGTTCAACTTCTTCCTGCTCTGCGTTGCGCTGGCCGTTCCCGGCATGTTGCTCCTGTCGCGCGTCGCCCCGTGGAACAACAAGCAAAAACCATCTGGAGAAGGCCGTGCCTATTGACTCTCCAAGCACTTCGAAATTATCCGCCGCGCTCATCCTTGCCGCACAGGAACTATCAAAAACCGTGGAAGAGCTACGTTTTGCGCCACCGGTCTCACATATCTACAACCCCTTGCGCTACGCCTGGGTCCCGCATGAAGCCTATCTTCGCCGCTTTGGCGGGAATCGCAAGAAGGTTGTCTTCCTCGGCATGAATCCGGGCCCTTTCGGCATGGTGCAATGCGGGGTTCCTTTCGGCGAAATAGCTGCCGTGCGCGACTGGATGCGAATCTCAGCTGAAGTCAAACAACCGCCAGAGCAAAACCCGAAGCGCCCGATCGAGGGCTTTTCCTGCACCCGCTCGGAGGTGAGCGGTCGGCGTTTATGGAGTTTGTTCCAGCAGCACTTCGCGTCAGCGGACGCCTTCTTTACCGATCATTTCGTTGCCAACTATTGCCCACTGGCTTTTTTCGATCAAGGCCGCAACCTCACACCGGATAAATTACCATCGAGTGAGTCCACGCCGCTCTACGCCGCCTGCGACGAGCACCTGAGAAAAGTAGTCGAGATTCTTGAACCGGAATGGCTGATTGGCATTGGCGTTTTTGCCGAAGCACGCGCCGCAAAAGCGCTGAACGGGAGGGATGTGCGCATCGGAAAAATCCTGCACCCCAGCCCAGCCAGTCCCGCCGCGAACCGCGGCTGGTCCGAAGCCGCAACGAAGCAACTCAATGCGTTGGGACTATTTCTCTAAACGCCGGCTGCCGGAAACGTAGGCCTAGAATGATTCGACCGTGGTTTCCGCCGACGGTCCAGCCACCAGGCGTAACCCGGCAACAGTAACGCGGACCCAGGAAGCAGCAGAATAAGCAAGTACGGGGAAACCCGTGAAAGAATACGCAACTGAACGAGCAACTCCGATTTTTCCTCAGGAGTCCAAGCGCCGCCATTGCGATGCTTCATAAGCAAGGGCATCAGCCCGCGCATGCGCAACACATCCGCAACAAGCTCGCGCGTCTGACGTTTTTGACAAGCCATCATGCGTGAAACTACGCCGCCTTCGGGCTCTACGTTTTTCTCGTCGTTGCCCACGATCGCGCCCTTGCACCTGAAACAAAAATGCTATCGCGCAGAGCCCGCCAGGTTCGCCAAGCAAAGAAGCCGCGTTTTGCCCAACGCCAAGCGCGCTCGGTTTTCAGCAAAAATAGACCGACAGTGCCCAGCGCCACGACGCCGGGATGATGTTTGACGTAATCGCCAACCGAACGAATTCTCCCCAGCCAACAATCGGCTTTCTGCAGCGGCTGATGCACTAACCGAAAGTCCAGTCCAATCGCCCTGCGTTGCGAGGCAATGCGCTCAATCAGTTGGCCGCGCCGAAGACGAATGTCACTTAACTGGTGGTTCATAGCCCGCAGCTGCCTTCAGTTGGCGTAGATCTTCCTCAAGCTCGGCGATGCTGGCAGAAAAAACTTTCTCTGGTCGCTGCATGGCACGTCTGACCATGGCATAAAGCACACCACAGAGCACAAAAAAGACAGCAACAAACACGCTAAGAACGAGCACCCTGCTGTCCCAAAACAAAGCCGTGATCAGAGCAACCACGAGCAGGACAGTCACCCCCAGGCATAACACCAAGCCCTGAAACAACAAGAACAGGCGGATTACGTGCAGCTTTTGCTCCTCAAGTTCATTCCCGAGGAGCTCAAGCCGCGTTTTACCACTCGCCAGCAGGGTCGCTGCAACGCTTTTCAGAGCGGCGAACAGGCCGCCACTCTCTCGACCATCACTCATACCGGCTACGCTTAACGACGTCCGATAATGATGCCGAGCAGAAGACCGACGCCAGCAGCGATGCCAACAGCCTGCCAAGGGTTATCGTTGACGTAATCGTCGGTGGCCCGCGCAGCGGCCTTGGTCTTGTCAACAAGCGCTGCTTCTGCATCGGCGATGCGCAGTTTGGCATCGCGCAGACGTTCACCGATACGCTCACGCAGATCGGTCATCTTTTCACCGGCAACACCGGCCGTGGCGCGAAGAATTTCCTCGGCATCAGACACGACAACCTTCATGTCGGAAACAAAACGTTGTTTGTTGCCGCTAGCCAAATCGTTGATATCAGACATAACACACCTCTTCATAAAAAAGATGAACAGAAAACATGGCATCAGGCCACAGGACAGTCAAAAACGAACACCATCAGGTTATCCAATTCACGGCCACATATCAATGACAATTCTTTACAGCGCGTAACCATAGTCGACGGTTAGCGGTGCATGGTCTGAAAATCGCTCCGCCTTATAGACCGCAGCTGCACGCGCCGTTGCCGCAAGCACTGGCGTCGCCAATTGATAGTCCAGCCGCCAACCGACGTTTTTCGCCCACGCTTGACCGCGGTTAGACCACCAGGTGTAACAATCCTCTGAAGCTGCCGGGTAAAGTCCGCGATAAACATCTCGCCAGCCTCCTTCCCCCAGCAAGCGGTCGACCCATGCTCGCTCCTCTGGAAGAAAGCCTGAATTCTTCGCATTGCTCTTCCAGTTTTTGAGATCTTTTTCCTGATGGGCGATATTCCAGTCGCCACAGACCACAACATCGCGACCGCTTTGGGCTAAATCCAGCAGATGCGGATAGAAAAGAGCCATAAAGCGAAATTTCGCCTCCTGACGTTCGGGCGAGCTCGAACCGGAAGGCAGGTAGAGCGAGACCACCGAAAGCTTGCCGAAATCGGCGCGCAAATAGCGCCCTTCGGCATCGAATTCGGCATGCCCCGTGCCTTCAATAACCGCATCTGGCTTTCGGCGGCACCACAAACCAACGCCGCTATAGCCTTTTTTCTCGGCACAGTGATAGTAGGCGTGCATGCCTGCCGGTGCCCGCATCTCTTCGTCCAGATCTGCAATTTGCGCTTTGAGTTCCTGTAGACAGATGATATCGGCGTTCTGTCCGCCAGCCCAAGCTAAAACGCCTTTTCGCCAGGCTGAACGAATGCCGTTGAGATTTAGTGTAATGATGCGTAACATGTGCTTTCTACTCCCAATTGGCTTTGGTTGATCGATATGGATTTTCGTCAGGAATTTATTGATTTTGCCCTGAAACAGGACGTTTTGCGCTTTGGCGAGTTCACCACCAAAGCAGGACGGCTCTCACCGTATTTTTTCAATGCCGGTCTGTTTAATGACGGCAACGCTCTGGATCGTCTTTCGCAATTCTACGCCAAGGCCATCCTGGCGAGCGGCCTTGCCATCGACGCCCTGTTTGGTCCTGCTTACAAAGGCATCCCTTTGGTCTCAATTTGCGCGCTGGCCTTGGCACGCTCGGGGTACAACCTGCCCTTTGCTTTCAATCGCAAAGAGGCCAAAGATCATGGCGAGGGAGGCAATATCATCGGTGCTCCTCTGGCCGGCAGGGTATTGATCATTGACGATGTGATCACGGCCGGAACGTCGGTGCGTGAGTCCGTTGAAATGATTCGCGCTGCTGGTGCCACGCCTTGTGGCGTAGTTATTGCGCTCGATCGCATGGAGCGCGGCACAGGAAAGCTGTCTGCTGTTCAGGAAGTTACACAGGATTACGGCATCCCTGTGATTGCCGTTGCCACCCTGGACGACATTATGGCATTCCTTGGCGAACGCCCGGATTTCAAGGCTTATGAGGCAGCAGTCGCACGCTACCGGCAGGAGTACGGCGTTGCGCGCACTGGCTAAGCCAACAGCGCTGGTACTGTTGCTCGTACTAGATGGCTCGGCGCTTGCCGCCGGAAACCTCTTTTGCTGTATCGACACCAACGGCAAACAGGTATGTGGCGACCTCTTACCGCAAGCGTGTTACGGAAAGGCCTATCGAGAAATTGGCGAGTCTGGCCGTACGCTGCGCTTCGTCGAAGCGCCGCTAACAGCTGAACAACGCGCACAACGCGCTATCGAAGAAGAAAAGCGCAAGGTCGAAGAAGAAAAGCGCAAAGAGCAGCGCCGCAAGGACCAGGCTCTGCTTAACACGTACGGAAACACAAAGGACATCGAAGCAATGCGACTACGTGCTCAGGAGGACGTACAAAAGTCAATCAAGGCCGCAGAGGCTGGCATTGTAGAAATACGCGCGCGGCGCAAAAAATTCGAAAACGAAGCAGAGTTCTACAAGAAAAAGTCTCTGCCCGCAGACATCCAGAAAGGACTGCGCACAACAGAGTCTGAGATCCAGTCGCAGGAATCGGTCATTGCCGCCAAGAAAAAGGAACTCGATATCATCCGCCTCAAATACGACGAAGACCTGCGGCGCTATAACGAGCTGAACCGACGCGGCACGCCACCATCAGGGCCTGAGGTGCAATAACCGCCAACCGGTGGCTAGCCAAGTTTTTTACGCAACAACTCGTTCACCTGCTGCGGATTGGCTTTGCCCTTGGTTGCTTTCATCGCCTGTCCAACCAAAGCATTGAACGCTTTTTCTTTACCTGCCCGAAACTCGCCAACCATTGCTGCGTTGTTTGCCAGCACCTCGTCGATCAACGTTTCTATCGCACCGGTGTCGGTGATTTGCTTTAAACCCTGTTTCTCGATAATTTCGTCAGCAGACGACGCCTCGCCATTCCACAGAGCCTCGAACACTTTTTTTGCCATGCTATTGGAAATAGTATTGTCGGCAATACGTGCCACAAGCGCGCCAAGCTGCTCGGCAGATACAGGCGATTCGGTAAGCTCTTTGGCTTCCTTGTTTAAGCGCGCCGCGAAATCACCGGAAACCCAGTTGGCCGCAAGCTTAGCCGAGCCACTTCCGGCGGCAGCCACCGCCGCCTCAAAAAAGTTTGCCACATCAAGCGACGCTGTTAACGTCGTCGCATCATAATCCGAAAGCCCAAAGTCACTCACGAAGCGCAGCTTCTTTGCGGCCGGAAGCTCCGGCATCGAAACGCGGGTACGCTCAACCCAGCCGTCATCAATCAGCAAGGGCAACAAATCCGGATCGGGGAAGTAACGATAGTCATGGGCGTCTTCCTTACTGCGCATAGCGCGCGTTTCACCGGTATCCGGATCAAACAACACCGTCGCCTGCTCGACACGACCGCCATCTTCTATGGTGGCAATCTGCCACTGCACTTCATAATCGATCGCTTGCTGCATAAAGCGGAAGGAATTAAGGTTCTTTATTTCGCGCCGCGTTCCGAACTCCTTTTGCCCAACGGGACGCACCGACACATTGGCGTCGCAACGGAAAGACCCTTCCTGCATATTGCCGTCACAGATACCAATCCAGCGCACCAGCGCATGCAAAGCCTTGGCATACGCCACGGCTTCAGCCGATGAGCGCATATCAGGCTCGGTAACAATTTCCAGCAAGGGCGTTCCGGCGCGATTCAGGTCAATTCCCGACTTGCCATGAAAATCCTCGTGCAGCGACTTCCCGGCATCTTCTTCCAGATGCGCGCGCGTCAAATTTATCGTTTTTTCGCAAAAACTATCGCCCTGACCCAACTGAATTGCCAGCTTCCCACCAACGACAACCGGCAGTTCAAACTGACTGATCTGATAGCCTTTGGGCAGATCAGGATAGAAGTAATTCTTGCGCGCAAAAACAGACTTGGCGGCGACCTTGCCGCCGACTGCCAGACCAAAGCGAATGGCGCACTCGACAGCACCTTTGTTCAGCACCGGCAAAACACCGGGCAAGGCTATATCGACCGCGCTGGCCTGTGTATTAGGCTCGGCTCCGAAGTCAATCGAACTACCGGAGAAAATTTTCGACTGCGTCGAGAGCTGTGCATGCGTCTCGATACCAATTACGACTTCCCACTGTTTCATCGTGTTTCACTCACGTTAATTGCGGATCAGGAACAGCGTCCATTCCGGCTATCGACCAAAATCGGCCAGAGATAACTGAACGCTTCTCCGCTACACTTTGACTGACAGGCATTAAAGGAGACCGTAACGCCTTTCTCCTGCTCCCACATACGAACCACACAACCGCTCTCGTCATCGGTCAGCACGACATTCGGCATTTTCGAAGTCTGCTGGAAATTCTTCATATCGAAACGGCACAGGCCTCGCCGCGGGATATTTACCTCGGCAATAAAGCGCTTGACCTCGGCCTTGCTCACTTGCAAATCCATCGTTCCACGCCCACCACCCACATCGCGAAAGCTGCATTTGGTACGTATTTCAAGCGCCTTGTCCGGTATCGGCCTAAGTGTACGGCCGACCAAATGCTTGAGCGGCTGTGACTTGATACGCTGGACCGGCTGCGCCTGGCTGAGAGCCTCCGGCTCTGGCGCGGCGGTTTGCTCCGGAGCAGCACAAGCGGCGAGCAGCAAGATCAGAGGCACAACCCGAACAAACCTCATCTGTCTCTCAATCAAAGCCGACCGGACGTTGCAAATGCCAGTCCGAATTTTGTTGATAGCGATGGGCAACATTGAGCAATTGCGCTTCGCTGAAATAATCACCAATCAACTGCAGGCCGACCGGCAGGCCGCTGGCCAAGCCGCAGGGAACAGCCATCCCAGGCAAGCCAGCGAGATTCACGGCAATCGTATAAATATCCGAAAGGTACATCTGCACGGGATCGGCGACTTTCTCGCCGATTTTGAATGCCGTACTCGGGCTGGTCGGCCCCAAGATCACATCACATTGTTTGAAGGCCGCGACGAAATCATTGGCGATCAGGCGACGGATGCGCTGCGCTTGCAGATAATACGCATCGTAATAACCATGCGACAGCACATAGGTTCCGATCAAAATACGTCGCTTCACCTCGTCGCCAAAACCCTGCGTACGAGTCTTGCTGTACATGTCGTTCAGATCCTTGTACTCAGGTGCGCGATAGCCGTAACGCACGCCGTCAAAACGAGAAAGATTTGAACTTGCTTCTGCTGGCGCAATCACGTAATACGCCGCCACCGAAAGCTTCACGTTCGGCAGGCTGATATCGACAATTTGCGCCCCCAGCTTGACATAGTCGGCAATCGCCGCTTCAATAACCTGCATGACTTCTGGGGAGCAACCGGATCGTTCACTCGCACCAAAAAACTCTTTCGGCAAACCGATTCGGAGGCCCGACAAAGGCTTGTCGACAGGTGTAGCAACAAGCTCACGCGTGTAGTCTTCCTTGTCACGCTCAAGGCTGGTCGAATCGCGCTCATCAAAGCCAGCCATGGCATTGAGTAATAGAGCACAATCCTCTGCCGAGCGCGCCATCGGCCCGCCCTGATCAAGAGAAGAGGCATAGGCGATCATGCCGTAACGCGACACTACACCGTAGGTCGGTTTCAGGCCGGTAAGATTACACATCGACGCCGGCTGACGGATCGAACCGCCGGTATCAGTACCCGTTGCTGCCGGTGCCAGCAAGGCAGCGACCGCAGCCGCAGAACCGCCCGACGAACCGCCGGGAACACGCGCCATATCCCACGGATTTCGTACCACACCGTAATAGGATGCCTCGTTTGACGAACCCATGGCGAACTCATCCATGTTCGTCTTGCCGAGAGAGACCGCGCCGGCCGCATTGAAACGCTCTATGACCCCGGCATCGTAAGGACTGACGAAGTTCTCCAGCATCCTCGAACCACAGGTTGTCAGCCAACCTTTGGTGCAAAAAATATCCTTCTGCGCCAAAGGAATGCCCGTCAAAACTCCTGCTTTGCCACGAGCACGCAATTCATCGGCCGCACTGGCTTGCGCCAGGCTTTTTTCAGGATCTACCGTAATAAAAGCATTAACTTGCGGATTGAAGCGAGCGATCCGGTCGAGATAAAGCTGCGTCAGCTCAACACTGGAAAGTTTTTTATCGGATAAAGCCTTTGAAAGCTCCGCTATGCAAAGATCAATCATTCGATCACCTTCGGTACGAGATACAGGCCCGCCTCGGACTCCGGAGCGACGGCTTGAAACGCCTCACGACGGTTCTCCTCGGTCACGCGATCTGCCCGCAAACGCTGCGCAAGATCCTGAGCATGCGCCATTGGCTCGATACCTTTGGTATCAACCGCCTGCATTTCTTCGATCAGGGTAAATATTTCGTTCAGGTGGCCGAGAGTTGTTTCCGCCTCGGCATCGCTGACTTCGATTCGGGCGAGAAAAGCAACGCGCCGAACTTGTTCCAGGGTAAGCGACATGGCGATGAAATCAGTTAGGGTTTAAAACAGAGAGCCATATAAGGTATCATAAATACTTTGTGCGCCGGAATCCCTGCGCAGCTACCACGGAAATTTTGGCATGTTTAGTTTTCTACGCAGTTATTTTTCGAACGATCTGGCAATTGACCTCGGCACGGCCAACACACTGATTTACGTGCGCAGCAGAGGTATAGTCCTTGACGAGCCCTCGGTTGTGGCCATCCGCATGGAAGGCGGCCCAAACGCCAAGAAGACGATTCAGGCCGTCGGCCTGGCCGCCAAGAACATGCTGGGCAAGGCACCGGGCGCCATCACCGTCATCCGCCCGATGAAGGACGGCGTGATCGCCGACTTTACGGTCACCGAGCAAATGCTCAAGCAATTCATCCGCAAAGTGCATGATTCACGCCTGCTCTCCCCAAGTCCGCGCATCATTATTTGCGTCCCCTCAGGATCGACTCAGGTCGAAAGGCGCGCGATTCGCGAATCGGCTATTGGCGCAGGGGCAAGCCAAGTCTTCCTGATCGAAGAACCGATGGCGGCAGCGATTGGCGCCGGGCTACCGGTATCTGAGCCGACCGGTTCGATGGTCGTCGACATTGGTGGCGGCACAACCGAAGTCGGTGTTATTTCCCTGGGCGGCATGGTCTACGCCGGCTCGGTTCGCGTCGGCGGCGACAAGCTTGACGAAGCCATCATTAATTACATCAGCCGCAACTATGGCATGTTGATCGGCGAGAACACCGCAGAAAGCATCAAAAAGAAAATCGGCTCAGCCTTCCCCGGCGCAGAAGTGCTGGAAATGGAAGTCTCCGGCATCAACAAGGCTGAAGGCATCCCGCGCAAGTTCACCATTTCCTCGAACGAAATTCTCGAGGCGCTGACCGAGCCGCTTAACGCTATCGTTTCTGCCGTAAAATCGGCCCTCGAAAAAACGCCGCCTGAACTCGGTGCCGACATCGCGGACAAGGGCATGGTACTTACCGGCGGCGGCGCACTCTTGCGCGATCTTGACCGCCTGCTGATGGAAGAAACGGGGCTCCCGGTAATCGTTGCCGAAGAACCGCTAACCTGCGTGGCTCGTGGTTGTGGTTTGGCCCTCGAAAGAATGGACAAACTCGGCAGCATCTTTACCTCGGATTGATATGCCATCAGACGCAAAGGGCGAAAGCGCCCTTTCCGGCTACTCAAGCAAGCAATGCCGATTGGCGGCTATCCTGAAACATGCTTCCTGCAATGCGGATAGCCGCTTCCACCTCCAGCACGACAAGCGCAGAACGCCCCCGAATCGATGAACCATCAGCCGCCACCGTTTTTCAAGCGCGGACCGGCGCCGCTGGCGCGGCTGTCGTTTTACGCCACGCTTTCTCTGGCGCTAATTTTCATTGATTCGCGCTTTCAGACGCTTGAACTATTGCGGCGCGGGCTGTCGCTATTTACCCACCCTGTTCAGCAAGCAGCGCAAATTCCTGTCGACCTCTTCCAAAACGGCGCTAGCTACGTTTCCAGCCTTGCCAATCTTCAAGAAGAAAACGCCCGGCTAAAGCATGCGCAACTCGATGGCGCCGAAGATCTCATGCGTACGCGCCAGCTTGAGGCCGAAAACGAGCGTCTGCGCAAGCTACTCGACGTCAAGCAACGACAAAAAGCAAACGGACGCGTTGCGCAAATTCTTTACGCCGCACGCGACCCATTTTCACGGCGCGTAATTGTCGACAAAGGGCAACAAGATAAAATCACGGCAGGGCAACCGGCGGTTGATCATGCCGGACTGATTGGGCAGGTGACGCGTATTTTCCCCTTCGTCTCGGAAGTCACGCTGATCACGGACAAGGATCAGGCAGTACCCGTTCAAATCGTACGCAACGGCTTGCGTTCGGTCGTATTTGGTCTTGGCGACGGCCAGCTTGAACTACGCTTCATGCCCGCCAATGCCGACGTGCAAAATGGCGATGTACTGGTAACTTCCGGACTCGACGGGATATTTCTCCCCGGCTTGCCTGTTGCCAAAATCGTCCATATCGAACGCGACACGTCGTACTCGTTTGCACGCATCTACTGCGCGCCGATTGCCGGCGTCGAAAACTTTGGCGAAATCATGATCCTCGACCCGCGCGAGGCCACTCCTCTGCCCGAACAATTGCACCGAGAAGCCGCCAGCACCAACGAAACGCCACTCGCCAAACCCGGTGCCAAAAAGAAACTCGTGAAAAGAAACTAGAATTATGCAGCCTACATTTTCCTCTTCACGCATCCTGCAACCGGTTCGCCCCTGGTTTGTTGTCTTCAGCCTGCTCGCTGCCCTGCTCCTCAACTTCTTGCCAACGTCTGCATGGCCATGGATGCCCGACTGGGTTGCCTTAACCCTCGTATTCTGGTGCATACGCGAGCCTCGCCGTATCGGCATGAGTTGGGGCTTTATTCTTGGTCTGGCAATGGACGTAGCCGATTCAAGCCTGTTGGGGCAGCACGCATTGGCCTACGTTCTGGCCGCCTACTTTGCCTCCTCATTGTCACGCCGCATCCTGTGGTTCCCGCTCGGCCAGCAAGCCTTGCATGTCCTGCCCCTGTTGATAATGGTGCAAGTGGTGCAATTCGGCGTACGCGCCGTACCGGGAATCGAGTTACCGGGACTTGGCTACTTCATCGGACCATTTGTTGGCACAGCTCTCTGGCTACCTCTCACTTTTATCCTCCTGTTGCCACAGTACCAGCCCGTAGACCGCGACGCCAACCGGCCCATCTGAGGAAGCACGCTTTGCGCCACCGGTATTCGCCACTAAATTCGCACGACAATGATCTTCATCGCTTTCGCTTCCGCATTGCCATTGCTGCGGGAATAGTGGTGCTGGCATTCGGCCTGCTAATTAGCCGCTTTTTCTTCCTTCAGGTCATCCAGCACGACTACTACATCACTCGTGCCGAGGACAACCGCATCTCGCTAGTACCGATTGCCCCGAATCGCGGCGTCATTACGGATCGCAACGGTACCGTCATGGCGCGAAACTACTCAGCGTTTACACTCGAGCTGACGCCTTCCAAAATCAAGAACCTCAATGAAACGATCGAGCGGCTGAGCGAGCTCATTGACATACAACCCAAGGACAGACGACGTTTCAACAAGCTTGTTGAAGAGAGCAAATCCTTCGAGAGCCTACCAATTCGCACACGATTGAGCGACGAAGAAGTCGCACGATTTACCGCAAACCGCTATTCGTTCCCGGGCGTTGAAGTCAATGCGCGCCTGTTTCGGCAATACCCGCTCGGTTCAATCGCCTCGCACGCGATTGGCTACATTAATCGCATCAACAAGACAGACCTCGCCGTTATTGAAGCCGGCGAACAAGAGGCCAATTACAAAGGCACCGACCATATCGGCAAAACCGGCCTTGAGCAAAAGTACGAGTTCGTGCTGCACGGCAAAACCGGCCATGAAGAGATCGAGATCGATGCCGGCGGCCATGCGGTGCGCAGCCTTTCGCGAACAGCGCCCGTCTCCGGCAATAACCTGACGCTGACACTCGACCTCAAACTGCAGGAAATGACGGAAAAGGCCTTCGGTGACCGGCGCGGCGCGCTAGTGGCTATCGAGCCATCCACTGGGGGCATTCTCGCGTTAGTCTCGACGCCGACGTTCGACCCCAACCTGTTTGTCGACGGAATTCGCTCGGAGGACTGGGAACTACTCAACAGCTCGGCAGACCGCCCCATGGTAAACCGTGCGCTTAACGGCGCCTATCCGCCGGGATCAACCTTTAAGCCATTCATGGCACTAGCCGCTCTCGAACTCGGCAAGCGAACACCAAGTCAAGCCATTTCCGACCCCGGTTTTTTCAATTTCGGTGGCCACCAGTTTCGCGATGATAAAAAGGGGGGGCATGGATCGGTAGACATGTATAAATCCATCGTCCACTCCTGCGACACCTACTACTATATGCTCGCTAACGATTTGGGCATCGACAACATTGCCCGCTTCATGGGTGCATTAGGCTTAGGAAAAAGGACCGGAGTTGACATCGAAGGAGAATCCGAAGGCGTCCTGCCGTCCCCCGAATGGAAAAAGCGCCGTTTCAAGCGCGTGGAGCAGCAGAAGTGGTTTGCCGGTGAGACGATTTCAATTGGCATCGGCCAGGGATATAACTCCTACACTCCGATACAACTGGCACAGGCCATGGCCACCGTTGCCAATAACGGTGTGATGTATCGTCCGCACCTGGTCAAGTACATTACCGACAGCAAGACCGGCGAAAAGACAATGATCGAGCCTAAACCAATCAAAACTCTGCCTTGGAAGCAACAAAATATCGACGTTATCAAGAAAGCGATGGTTGGCGTTAACACAGAAGGTACTGGCGCCCGCGCTTTTGCTGGTGCCGAATACACCTCGGGAGGGAAGACAGGTACAGCCCAGGTCTTCAGCCTAAAAGGCGGGGAGTACAAGGCGCACAAACTGAAGCAAGAACTACGCGACCACGCCTTGTTCATCGCTTTTGCTCCCGCCGAAAACCCCAAGATCGCGCTGGCGGTGCTCGTCGAAAACGGCGGGTTTGGTGCGCAATCGGCCGCACCGATCGCGCGCATGGTGCTTGACTATTACCTGCTGGGCAAACAGCCCAAAGGCCCGGCAACGGAAGACGAAACCCCGGAAGAGGAGCAATAGCAAATGTTCCAACAATATCTGCACCGCTTCTGGGTACGCCTGGTCGAGCATATCGACGCCCCGCTTATGCTGATCACCTGGATGCTGATGATCGCCGGCCTGCTGACCGTCTACAGCGCTACGTACGACTCCGACGAGCGTGCGCTCAGCCAGATGTTCAACATGCTGATCGGCCTCGCCGTAATGTGGGGCGTGGCACAGATACCGCCGCAAAAGCTCATGCGCTTTGCCGTTCCGCTTTACGTCATCGGCGTCGTTTTGCTAATCATGGTGTTTCTGTTCGGAATCAAGGTCAACGGCGCACGGCGCTGGCTATCGCTTGGCTTCACGCGAATCCAGCCCTCCGAGATTCTGAAGATTGCCATGCCGCTGATGCTGGCCTGGTATTTCCACAAATACGAAGCCGCTCTGAAGGCACGGCATTTCGCCGTTGCCTTCCTGTTGCTACTTGTCCCCTTTGGCCTGATCGCCAAGCAACCCGATCTGGGGACGGCAATCCTGGTCGGTGCTGCCGGTTTCTATGTCATATTTTTTGCCGGCCTGCCATGGAAAATCATCATCGGCATGCTCGTTGCGGGGGGAAGCGCGGCCCCCTTTGTCTGGACCATGCTCCATGACTACCAGCGCAAACGAATTCTGACGCTCATCGACCCAAGCTCCGACCCGCTGGGTTCTGGTTATCACATCATCCAATCGACGATTGCCATCGGCTCGGGTGGCAGCTTTGGCAAAGGCTGGCTGGCTGGAACACAAACTCACCTCGAATTCATTCCGGAACGGCACACCGATTTCATCTTTGCGGTGTTTTCCGAAGAGCGCGGCTTGCTCGGCAACAGCATTCTGGTCGTCCTCTACCTGCTGCTGATTGCTCGCGGCCTGATGATCACCGCCAACGCATCGACGCTCTTTGCGCGTGTTCTGGGCGGCTCAATCACGCTCAGCTTCTTCACCTACGCTTTCGTCAACATGGGCATGGTCAGCGGGATACTCCCTGTCGTCGGTGTCCCCCTGCCTTTCATGAGTTATGGCGGAACGGCGATGGTCACGCTGTTTCTCGGGCTCGGCATGCTCATGAGCATCCAGTCGCACCGCATGTTGGTCAAGCAACGCTAAAACGCAGACAATGAATCGGAAACTGCGTCACGCCTCTCTCCTTGCGCTGCTGCTACTCGCCGCTTGCGGTAGCCAGCCGCCTCTGCCTGTAACAACCTCAGCAACGCCGCCAGCAAAGCCCAAGCCCACCTCTCTGCGCAAACCGAGCGTAGTGCAAAAGCGCGGCGGCGCTTACTACAAGGACGACGGCCCCGGAGAAAACATCCCGGAAAATCTCGACGACATTCCGGACGCACAACCGCGCGTAGAAACTTTGCATCGTTTTGCCAACAACCCCTACGTCGTGCTGGGCAAATCCTACACCCCCGAAACAACACTCAAACCGTACAAGCAACGCGGCATAGCCAGCTGGTACGGTAAAAAATTCCACGGTCAGAAAACCTCAATCGGCGAGCCCTACGACATGTTTGCCATGACCGCCGCCCACCCGACGCTGGCCATCCCGTCCTACGCCCGGGTGACCAATGTCGCGACCGGGCAATCCGTCGTCGTTCGCGTCACCGACCGCGGCCCGTTCCACGCCGACCGGATCATGGACCTGTCCTACGCCGCAGCTTACCGTCTTGGCTATGTCAACAACGGCAGCATGCTGGTCGAAGTCGAGGCTATTCTTCCTGATGACGCATCGATGCTGGCTTTCGCCCAGGCCAAGCCGCTAACAGCAAGTCCGACAAAGACGCCATTGACTGAGGCCGCACGCGACGAGCTGGATATGCTGGCAACGAAACTCGCCTTAAGCGACACGGCAACGCCAAGTCCGGCTGCAGTCCCAACAACCCAGGCTCAGCCGCTGCAAAAAGGGATATTTCTTCAACTGGGCGCTTTTTCCAATGCGGACAATGCCGAAAACCTGCGTTTGCATCTGGCACGCGAACTCGACTGGCTGAACGAAGGGATACAGGTTAATGCCGGCAACGGCATGCACCGAGTCCATCTTGGCCCCTACGCCAATCGCAGCGACGCTGAAAAGATCGCTGAAAAGATTCGTCTGGCACTCGGCTACAAACCAAGCTACGTTACACGCTGATTATGCGTTGATTACGCGTTGGTTCGTGTCAAGAAGCAAACACGATCGATAGCAGCAGCAAGCTAGCCGAGCAGGTATTGCTGCGCGACCCACGCCTGACCGAGCGCCAGACCGCCATCGTTCGGCGGCATGCGGCGCGCTTCAATCAGGTGCAAACCGTGGTCACCAAGGCGCGAACGCAAAGCGCGCCCAAGAACCTGATTCTGCAGGCTGCCGCCACCAGCGGCGACAGTACTTCCTTCGGCGACAACCGTCAGCAACCACTCGGTCAGGGCCTCGGCTACCGTGGCGTAAAACACGGCCGCGCCGCGCTCAGCATTCTTCTCGTCCGCAAGCAGCGCAAATAGCGGCAACAAATCGAGCTGTCCAGCTTCGATTTTCCATGCCTTGTGCAAAGGCTTGGCCTCGCCATACCGCTCGGCCATGCCTTCGAGCAACAAACCGGCCTGGCCGCCAAACTCCGAAACCGGGCTAACCCCAAGAATAGCCGCAGCGGCATAGAACAAACGCCCCATGCTCGATCCCATGACACAGTCACGGCTGGAGGCGAGTTGTTCAGCCAGCACGGCTGCCATCGGCTGATCCGAGAAACGTCGCTCGATCTCATTGCCGCGCCCGAGTTCATGGAGTATCGAGGCAGCAAGACGCCAGGGCGTACGCGATTCATTATCGGTTCCCGGAAGCTTTATCGGAGCAAAATGTCCGACTCTCTCGAAGTGTGCGCCATCGACCTGCAACAGCTCGCCCCCCCAAATCCTGCCATCCGTGCCAATTTCCCCGCCATCCAGCGCCAGCCCGATAATCGACCCTGTCACATGATGCTCTGCCAATACCGACGCGATATGGGCATGATGGTGCTGTACGCCAAGCATCGGTATTCCGCGCTGACGGGCAAATGCCGAAGCAAATTTCGTCGCATGGGAGTCCCGGTGATGATCGTAGGCAATCACAGAAGGCGAAACTTCCAGCATCTTCATCAGATGCGCTACTGTTCTATCGAAGCACTGACATGCGCCAGGCGTCGTCAACTGCCCGAGATGCTGCGAAACAAAAGCTTCGTCGCCGCGCGTCAAACACACCGCATTCTTTGCCGGCCCCCCTACTGCAAGGATCGGTGGCCCCGCATGCAATAGCTTAACCGCACGAGGTGCATAACCGCGCGCGCGCCGAATCAACTGAAAACCGCCATAACCCGCGTAGGCAACGCTGTCGTCGCAACGCGTCACGATATCGCAGTCATTCACCAGAAATGCGTCAGCAATCCCTGCGAGATTCTGCACCGCTTGCTCATTATCAATAATCGAAGGTTCGCGATTTCGATTTGCACTGACCATCACCATCGCGAAATTCTGTGCCTTATCGAGCCATTCCGTCCCAGCGGGGCGGCCAGCAGCTTCATGAAAAAGCAAATAGTGGGTTGGTGAAGAGGGGAGCATGACGCCAAGCCAAGCGATACCTGGAGCGACACCAAGCAATGCGGTATCGCATTGACCCCGTTTTCTCAGCAGAATGATCGGTCGCTCCGGCAGATTGAGCAAACCCGGCTCACCAACGCTAAGCTGCACATAAGCCGTAGCCGAAAGCGCATTGGCAAGCATGACCGGCAAAGGCTTAAGCCTGCGCGCCTTACGCGCGCGCAGCAAAGCGACGGCAGAGGCGTTATGGGCATCACAAGCCAGATGAAACCCGCCCACCCCCTTGATTGCAACAATCTTTCCGGCCTTGAGAAGCGCATAGGCTCCAGCAATGGCATCCCCAGGTACGAGCTTGCCATCGGCGCTCAACAAAGCCAGTTGAGGTCCGCACTTCGGGCAACTGTTTCCTTCGGCAAGCAAGCGTTTGTCTTCCGGCCGGCGATACTCGGCCTGACACTTGTTGCACATAGGAAATGGCTTGAGGCTCGTACGCACCCGTTCAAAAGGCAAACCACGGGAAATCGAATAGCGCGGGCCGCAATGGACACAGCTGGTAAAAGCGTAACGCCAACGACGCCCCTCGACATCAAACATGTCGCTCAAACAATTACGACACACTGCTGTGTCCTGTGCCGTCATCGTCGCCGCGCGCCCGCCACGGCTATCGAGAATAAAAAACTCTTCGGAAACGGAAACCGACTCACTCATGTACGACTTGATGGCATCAATTCGCGCCAGAGGCGGCGCATCCTGATGCAACCTCTCAATCAGTCGCTCAACGCTCTCCGGCTTCCCGCAGGCCTCGATTTCCACGCCATGAGCATCATTTCGCACCCATCCGGTCAGTTTCAGCTCTTTGGCCAAGCGCAAGGCAAGAGGGCGCAAACCAACGCCCTGCACAACCCCGCTAAGCCGGATGCGCTGGCAAACAATGCCTAAAGTGCTGTGGTCAGACACGCCGCTAGAATCCAAAGAAAACGTCGATCACCTGAAGAGAGGCGCGCATTCTACCTCACGAAGACAGGCAAAGACATGCGGATTTTTTGTACTCACTATCGGCCCGTTTGTTCTGACTAAAACGAAACGATTACACGTATTCCGCCCTGATTGACATGAACACCGCCTCGACCAAATCGACTTCCAGACCATTCGCGGCACGAACAGTTTGGAAATGGAATAAACTCGCCTCTGCTGATGATTATTCCGACCAACACCAAACTTTCCTGCATGCTCGAAGTCTCCCACCTTGAATGCGTACGCGGCGAGCGAAGCCTTTTTGCCAGCGTCGGATTCCGCCTGAACGGCGGCGAGGTGCTTTATCTGCACGGCAAGAACGGCTCCGGAAAAACCAGCCTGTTGCGTATCCTCTGCGGCCTCGCACACCCGGTGGCGGGCACCGTGCGCTGGCGCGGCCGCTTGATCGGCAAACTGGGCGAGAACTATCGTCGCGAGCTGTGCTACCTCGGCCACCACAACGCCATCAAGGACGAATTGACGCCGCTGGAAAACCTGCTGGCCACAGCCCACTTGGCCGACGCAGCACTCGATCCGGGCGCGGCGCTGGAGGCGCTGGAAATGCTTGGCCTGGCAGGGCGTGAGGATCTGGCCTGCCGCTACCTCTCGCAGGGTCAAAAGCGGCGCGTAGCGCTGGCACGGCTGGTCCATGAACGGCGTGCGCTGTGGATTCTCGACGAGCCTTACGTAGCGCTCGATGCGGCGGCGATTGAACTGGTTGCCAGCCTGATCGTCGCCCATTTGCAGCGCGGCGGGCTAGTGGTACTCACCACGCACCAGGCGGTCGAGCTGGCCGCCGGCACGATCCGCGAACTGCGGCTGGATTAGGCCGATGCTAAAACTCATTCACGCCATGATCCACCGCGACCTGCGTCTGGCTATGCGCCGCCGTGCCGACATTGTTTCGGCGCTGTTCTTTTTCATCCTCGTCGTCAGCCTGTTCCCGCTCGGCGTCGGTCCGGAGCCGGATCTGCTGCGCAAACTGGCGCCGGGCGTACTGTGGGTCGCCGCGTTGTTATCCACCATGCTTTCCTTGCCGCGCCTGTTCGCCGACGATCATCGCGACGGGACGCTGGAACAACTAGCGCTGGCACCGCAGCCACTGGCGCTGATCGTGCTCGGCAAAGTGCTCGCGCACTGGCTGGTTTCCGGGCTACCGCTGGCCTTGCTGGCACCGCTACTCGGTCTGCAATTTAACCTGTCTGGCGATGCGCTATGGATGCTCAGCCTTTCCCTGCTCATTGGCACACCGGCCCTATCCGGCATCGGTGCCATCGGCGCGGCGCTGACGCTCGGCGTGCGCGGTGGTGGCGTGCTACTGTCGCTGCTAGTGCTTCCGTTGTATATTCCCGTCCTTATTTTTGGCGCAGGCGCGGTTGATGCGACCGTCACCGGTCTCGGCGCCCAAGCGCACCTCTCGCTGCTTGCCGCCTTGTCGCTCAGCGGCGTGTTTTTCGCGCCGTGGCCTAGCGCAGCGGCTTTACGGATTGCTTTGGAATGAGCAGCAAACCAATCAACTGGTTCAAATTTGCCAGCCCGCAAGCCTTCTACCCGCTTGCCGGCAAGATGATTCCCTGGTTCTGGGCGCTGGCTGCCGTGCTCGGCGTTGCAGGCCTTACCCTTGGCTTTCTCGTCGCACCGACCGACGCGCAGCAGGGCGAGGGTTACCGCATCATCTTCCTGCATGTGCCGGCATCGTGGATGTCGATGTTCATCTATCTGGTGCTGGCTTTCTGGGCCGGGCTGGGGCTGGCTTTCAACTTTCGCCTGTCGGGCATGATGGCCACGGCGCTGGCGCCGACCGGGGCGCTCTTCGCCTTCCTCTCCTTATGGACCGGCGCGCTGTGGGGCAAGCCGATGTGGGGAACCTGGTGGGTGTGGGACGCGCGCCTGACCTCGGAACTGATCCTGCTCTTTCTCTACGTCGGCTTCATCGCCCTGCAGTCGGCGATTGACGACCCGCGCCGCGCCGACAAAGCCGGAGCGATTCTGGCGCTGGTTGGCGTGGTCAACATCCCGATCATTTACTTCTCGGTCAAGTGGTGGAACACCCTGCATCAGGGCGCCTCGGTGAGCCTGACCAAATCGCCCTCGATGGCCACGACCATGCTCTGGGGCATGCTGCTCTGCGCGCTGGCCTGCTGGATGTACGCTATCGCCATCGGCCTGATGCGCGTGAGAAACATCATCCTCGAACGCGAGCGGCACACCGACTGGGTGCGCAACGAATTGACGAACAAGGAATAGAAACATGTACTGGAACAGTTTTTCCGAATTTCTGGCCATGGGTCAGCACGGCCTCTATGTCTGGGGTTCGGTCGGCGTCATGGCGATCGTCATGATTGTGGAACCGCTGCTGCTGATCAAGGGCCACAAGCGCCTCATTACGCGGCTGCAACGCCAGCTTCGTGCTGAGCGTGCCACACCATGAAAACACGTCACAAACGCATCGCGCTGATCGTCAGCGGACTGCTCATTCTCGGCCTGATCGTCGCTCTCGTCCTTAACGCCTTTCAAAGCAATCTCGTGTTCTTTTTTTCGCCAACCCAGGTGGCCGCCGGCGAAGCGCCCAAGGGCAAGTCATTTCGTGTCGGCGGCATGGTCAAGCAAGGCACGCTCAAGCGCGATCCTGATGGCGTGATGCTGCGTTTCGTAATGACCGATACCGAAAAAGACATGCTCGTCGCCTACCAAGGCATCCTGCCCGACCTGTTCAAGGAAGGCAAAGGCGCGGTGGCGCAGGGCAAGCTTAACGACGACGGTGTTTTTGTTGCCAGCGAAGTGCTCGCCAAACACGACGAAAACTACATGCCGCCGGAAGCCGCCAAAGCCGTTGGCGACGCCCATGCGCGCGCCGCCGCCAACAAGGCAGTGATTGAAGCCACGGCCAAGACACTCAAGCCATAACAAAATCCAGCAAACCTCGCCCATGATCCCCGAACTCGGCCATTTCGCCCTCATCCTTGCGCTGTGCGTGGCGCTCGTGCAAGGCACCCTGCCGCTATTCGGCGCGCATCAGCAGCGGCCGCGATGGATTGCCCTGGCACGTCCGGCAGCCGTGGCGCAGGCGGTACTGATGGGGGCGGCCTTCGGCTGCCTGATCACCGCCTTCATAGACAACGACTTCACCGTTCTCTACGTAGCGCAACACTCCAACTCCTTGCTACCCTTGCCCTACCGGGTGGCTGCCGTATGGGGCGGCCACGAGGGCTCTTTGTTGCTTTGGGTGGTGATGCTATCGCTGTGGGCGCTGGCGGTTTCGCTTTTCTCGAAAGAACTGCCTGACGCTATGATCGCCCGCGTGCTCGGGGTGCTGGCGCTCGTCACGGCGGGTTTGCTGCTCTTCATCCTGCTCACCTCCAACCCTTTCGAGCGCCTACTGGCAGGGGCCGAAGAAGGCCGTGACCTCAACCCGCTGTTGCAAGACCCCGGCCTGATCTTTCACCCGCCAATGCTCTACATGGGCTACGTCGGCTTTTCGGTGGCCTACGCTTTTGCTGTCACGGCGCTGCTCTCCGGCCAACTTGACGCCGCCTGGGCGCGCTGGTCGCGGCCGTGGACCACGGCGGCGTGGGTCTTTCTCACCCTCGGCATCGCGCTCGGCTCGTGGTGGGCCTACTACGAACTCGGCTGGGGCGGCTGGTGGTTCTGGGACCCGGTAGAAAACGCCTCGTTCATGCCCTGGCTGGTTGGTACGGCACTGGTGCACTCGCTGGCGGTAACGGAGAAACGCGGCAGTTTCAAGAACTGGACGGTGCTCTTGGCGATTTCGGCCTTCTCGCT
>RRZU010897774.1_pt1 | contig 41912 bp, 39 predicted proteins | sample 2165561 | NCBI WGS metagenome assembly RRZU01 (sample SAMN10456909, study PRJNA506462) | wastewater metagenome | isolation source: wastewater sludge | place: USA: Moscow, Idaho | reverse complement strand
TGTCGTCCTCGACCCCGTCGTGGGTGCCGTAGGCGGGCCCGACGGCGAAGGCGCCGTAGGTGTTCAGGGTGGGCACCGCCGCCAGCGCGTCGACCGCGTTGACCAACTCGGCCGGGGTCGCGGCCATCAACGCGTGCGCGGCGTCGGCCGGGCGCGCGCCGAGCAGCGCGGCGAACTTCTCGGCGATGATCGCCGCCACCTCGCGTGACCGCGTCATCCCGGCCGGCGGGCTCTCGGCGATGGCCTGGCGGAACAGGCCCTTGGCGGCCGGGACCGCGAGCAGGCTGACCACCGCGCCCGCGCCCGCGCTCTCGCCGAACACGGTGACGTTGTCCGGGTCACCACCGAAGGCGGCGATGTTGTCGCGCACCCACTGCAGCGCCAGCACGATGTCGCGCAGGTACAGGTTCGAGTCGATCGGGTGCTCCGCGGTGCCCAGCGACGACAGGTCCAGGCAGCCCAGGGCTCCCAGGCGGTAGTTCATCGACACGAGGATGGCGCCGCGGCGGGCCATGGACGCGCCGTCGTAGATCCGGGTGGCCGAACTGCCCAGGATCAGGGCGCCGCCGTGGATGAAGACCATCACCGGCAGCGGGCCACCGTCGGCGTGCTCATCGGGGTGCTCGGGCGCGGTGATGTTGAGCGTCAGGCAGTCCTCGCTGGTCGGCTGGTAGCGGCCCAGGCCGACGGCGGTGTACATCCGCTGCTGCGGGGCGCACGCGGCGAAGGCGTGGCAGTGCCGGACCCCGGACCACGGCCGCACCGGCTGCGGCGCCCGCAGGCGCAGCGGACCCACCGGGGCCTCCGCGTACGGGATGGATCGCCAGCGGTTCACGCCGTCGCGGGTGAAGCCCTCGATGACGCCGGACCGGGTGCTGACGCGGGCGATGCGTTCGTGCATACCGAAGACCGTATCGAACAGGTGTCAATAATGCCCGGACGGTTCCTTCACAGCTAACGTGGCGGCATGCGGACTGCCGTGCTGATCACCGCCGCGGTGCTGCTCACCGGAGGCACCTCGGCGTGTTCCTCGGCCCCCACCAGCCAGCCGACGCTGACGCCGATCACCCCCCGGACCGGCACCGCGTCGCCGTCCCCGACCGCCCGAACACCGCAGACGTCCACCAAAACGTCGCCGGTGCCGGTCCCGACGGCCGCACCCACCGGGGCCACCCCGATCGCCTCGGCGATGGCGTGGGTCGAGGCCGGCAAGCCCGCCGATCCGACCGCATTTCACACCGCGACCCGTGACGGCGTCGCGACACAACTCGGCTCCGACGTCGCGTTCGTCACACCCACCGGAACCACCCAGTGCATGACGGACGCAAAAGCCGACGGCGTGCTGTCCTGCCTGGTCGACCTGCGTCACCCGCCCACCGAACCGTCCAACGCCTACGGCCACTGGATCGGCGGCTGGTCCGACTTCGACGGCTCGACCCTGAGCGTGGGTTCCACCCACGCCGACCCCGGCCCCTTCGCCGCCGGCAAGGGGGCCGAACTCGCCTACGGCACCTCGCTGCGATTCGGCGACTTCCAATGCCGCTCGGACCCCGACGGGCTGTTCTGCGTGAACTTCGCACACCGGTCCGGGGTGAAGTTCGCCGACAGCGGCGTGGAACCGCTCGGCTGCCTGAAGATGGTCGACGCGCCCGACCTGGGACTGAAGTTCAGCTGTTGATCAGGCCGCCAGCACGCCCTTGGCCCGCAGGATCGGCAACACGCCCTCGGCGAACCAGTAGGCCTCCTCGAGGTGCGGGTAGCCCGACAGGATGAACTCGTCGAAGCCCAGTGAGTGGTACTCCCAGATCAGGTTCGCCACCTCCTGGTGGCTGCCCACCAGGGCGGTGCCCGCACCGCCACGCACCAGTCCGACACCGGCCCACAGGTTGGGGTAGATCTCCAGGCGGTCGATCCGGCCGCCGTGCAGCGCGGTCATCCGGCGTTGGCCCTCGGACTCCGAACTGCTGTGCAGCGCAGTCGCTCTGGCGATCTGGTCGGGTGTCAGCTGCTTGACCAATTCGTCGGCGACCGCCCACGCGGCCTCGGAGGTGTCGCGGGTGATGGTGTGCAGCCGGATCCCGAACCGGACCTGCCGGCCACGGGCTTCGGCCAGCGTGCGGACCTCGGCGATCTTGGCCGCCGCGTTCGCGGGCGGCTCCCCCCAGGTCAGATACACGTCGACGTGTTCGGCCGCGATCGGCAGGGCCGCGGCCGACGAGCCACCGAAGTAGATCTGCGGCAACGGGTTCGGCGGTTCGGAGACCCGCGCGTCCTTGACCGTGTAGTGCGCGCCGCTGAAGTCGACGGACTCCTCGCGCCAGACCCGGTTGACGATGTCGAGGAATTCCGCAGTGCGCGAATACCGTTCGTCGTGCGACAGCCAGTCGCCGAAGCGCTGCTGTTCCAGATCGTCGCCGCCGCTGACCACATTCAGCAGCACCCGGCCCTCGGAAAAGCGCTGCAGCGTGGCCGCCTGCTGGGCGGCGAGCGTCGGCGGCACCAGACCCGGGCGGAACGCGACCAGGAACTTCAACCGCTCGGTCTCGGCCAGCAGCGCCGACGCGGTCAGCCACGCGTCCTCACACCACGTCCCGGTCGGCGTGAGAACGCCTTCGAAGCCCAATCGGTCTGCGGCACGGGCGATCTCGGCCAGGTAGCGCCGGGTGGGCGCCCGGTACCCGTCCGGGATGGTGTGATGGGCGGACGCGTGGGAGGCACCGACGATGGAGCGGCTGTCGCCGTTGGTGGGCAGGAACCAGAAGAACTTGGCGGACATCTCGCCGACGCTAGGCAGAGCGCCGGGCCGCGGGAACGGTTTGGTTCGCGGTGACGCGAATACGCGGCCCCGGTGCGCAGGCCGGTCAGCGCCAGCCGTCGGCCGCCTTGACCGCCACCAGCAGGGCGTCACACAGGCCGCGCAGTTCGTCCGCATCGGCACCTTCGGCCACCGCGGTCGAGACGTCCTCGGCTGCGCACCGGACCTGAAAGACCCGATCGGACAGTTCGGCGGCCTCAACCGGGGTGAGCACCACCGAATCCGGCGGCACGGAACTGCCCTTGACCATCGCCCGTTGCTCGTAGGCCCGCTGGCGGCAGGACTGCCGGCAGTACTGGCGGCGCCGGCCGATCCCGGCGTCGATCGCACTGAGATCCCGGCCGCACCATCGGCAGGCCGCGGGACGGGTTCGACGGGCCACGAATGCCCACCCTAACGGGGGTTGCGGCCGGTGCCATGGATCGGCGGTATCCTGGGAGTATCTGTGTCCGGGAACCGTGCGGCCGCGCGCTGCGTTGAGGCACCCGGATGAACGCGCGGGAAGAGGGAGTGTTCGACAATGGCTGATCGTGTGCTGAGGGGCAGTCGTCTCGGAGCAGTGAGTTACGAGACCGACCGCAACCACGACCTGGCGCCGCGGCAGCTGGCCCGGTACCGCACCGAGAACGGCGAGGAGTTCGAGGTTCCGTTCGCCGACGACGCCGAGATCCCGGGCACCTGGCCCTGCAAGAACGGCATGGACGGCACCCTCATCGACGGCGACCTGCCCGAGCCCAAGAAGGTCAAGCCGCCGCGCACCCACTGGGACATGCTGCTCGAGCGCCGTTCCGTCGAAGAGCTCGACGAGCTGCTCAAGGAACGCATGGAGATCATCAAGACCAAGCGCCGCGGAAGCTGATTTCTCAGCTTTGACCCCCGCCGAGTCAGCATCCCCTGCGACGGCTACTCGAACAACCCCGCAGCCAACGCTGAGTCGATAGCAAAACTTCAGCGGACGATGCCGCGGGCCCGGTCGAGCCGGCTGCCGATTCCCCATCGGGCCACCTGCGCCATCGCTTCGCGAATGTTCGATCCGCTCATCTTCGACACGCCCAGTTCACGTTCGGTGAAGGTGATGGGCACCTCCGCCACCTTGAACCCATTGTTGATGGCCCGCCAGGTCAGATCGATCTGGAAGCAGTACCCGACCGAGTCGACGGCCGCCAGGTCGATCTTCTCCAGCACCTCGCGGCGGTAGGCCCGGTAGCCCGCGGTGATGTCGTGGATGTCGACGCCCAGCAGCACCCGTGAATACGTGTTGGCCGTCTTCGACAGTGCCAGCCGCCGCCACGGCCAGTTCCGGACCGTCCCGCCCTCGACATAGCGCGAGCCGATCGCGACGTCGGCACCGGCGTCGACCGCGTCCAGCAGCCGGTAGAGCTGTTCGGGCGCATGGCTGCCGTCGGCGTCCATCTCCACCAGCACCGAGTACTGCCGGCCCAGGCCCCACGCGAATCCGGCCAGGTAGGCGGCGCCGAGGCCGTCCTTGGCGTCCCGGTGCATGACGTGCACGCGGTCGGGGTCGGCCAGGGCGAGCTCGTCGGCGAGCTGCCCGGTGCCGTCCGGGCTGCCGTCGTCGACGACCAGGACGTGCACGTCCGGACGTGCCTTGTGCACCCGCGCGACAATCAGCGGCAGGTTCTCGATCTCGTTGTACGTCGGGATGATGACCAGGGCCCGTTCGCTGGGGTGCTGCCCCATCATGTACTGCTCCTCGTGTTGACCTCGTCGCTCCCGTCGGCGCTGTCCGTCGGCCGGGGCCGGCGGCGCCGAGTCGGACGCACGAACCCACCATTTTGCATGACACCGGCGATCAGAGCGAAGACCGCTGCCCCGACCAGCACACATTGCAGCAACGGCGCCCATCTGGTGGCAATTGTCTGCGAGGTTTTCAACCGGATCTGCTGACCCAGGAACGCCGACGTGAAGAACGATGTTCGGGCCACTTCCCGGCCGTCGGGTGCGATGACGGCACTGATCCCGGTGGTTCCGGCCACCACGACGTACCGGTCGTGCTCGACGGCCCGGACCCGCGCGAACGCCAGCTGCTGCTCGCTCATGGTCACGTCGAAGGTGGCGTTGTTGGTGGGAACGGCCAGCACCTGGGCGCCGTTGCGGACCGCGTCCCGGGCGGCCCGGTCGAAGATGACCTCCCAGCACGTGGTGACGCCGATCGGAACCCCGGCCGCGTGGACCACCCCGGTGCCGGTGCCCGGAACGAAATATCCGGCCCGGTCGGCCCACGGGGACAGCTTGCGGAAGAACCCACGCCACGGCAGGTACTCCCCGAACGGCTGCACGATCTGCTTGTCGTGCCGCTCCCCCGGCCCGGTCACCGGATCCCAGACGATGATCGAGTTGGTGGCGCTCGGCTGCTCCGGTGTCGCGTCGGCGGTGGCCACCACACCGCCCACCAGGATCGGGGCGCCGATCGCGCGCGCAGCCGTCTGGATGCGCTCCCGGGCATCGGCGTTGGCCAACGGGTCGATATCCGAGGAGTTCTCCGGCCAGATGACGAATTGCGGCTGTTGCGCGCGGCCCGCACGCACCTCGTCGGCCAGGCGCAGCGTCTCGTTGACGTGGTTGTCCAACACGGCGCGGCGCTGCGCGTTGAAGTCCAGACCCAACCGCGGCACGTTGCCCTGCACGGCGGCGACGGTGACGGTCGTGTCGTTGCCCGCACCCGCGCCGGAGCGGTGCACCTGCGGGTACGCCAGCGCGACGGTCAGCAGCACCACCGCGATGACGACCCCGGGGGCCACCACCGCCGGCGGATGCACGTGCCGATCATGGCCGAGGCGCCACCAGCGCACCGACTCGTGACCCAGTGCGGTGATGGCGAAGCCGAGCAGCGCAACCGCCAACGACAGCAGCGGCACCCCGCCCCACTGCGCCAACGGCAGCAGCGGGCCATTGGCCTGGCTGAAACCTGCTACGCCCCAAGGGAATCCACCGAATGGCACCGAGCTCTTCAGCCACTCCTGGGCCACCCACAACAACGCGAAGCAGATGGGCCAGCCCGGCAGCGCCCGAACCAGCACCGCCAGCCATCCGAACAGAGCAGGGAACAGCGCGCACATCACGCACAGGGCCAGCCACGGCGGCCAGCCGACGAACCCGCTGACCCACGGCAATAGCGGCAGGTAGAACGCCAGGCCGAACAACAGGCCGTAGCCGATGCCACCCGGGGCGGTGGTGGTCGGCCAGCGCAACACCCCGGCCAGGACGGCCAATGCCAGGATGGGTGCCCACCACCAGGACAGGGGTGCGAAACCCGCCGACATCAACAGTCCGGCGGCCAGGGCGGCGATCATCCGGGGCAGTCGCCGTACCAGCGACTCACCCATGGAGTTCACCGAACAGGGCAGCGCCGCGGTGCACGGTCTGCAGGCACCGGGGCGAGGCGGCGCCGTCGTCCAGCCGCGGTAACGCGGGCACCCGGGACCGCGGATCGGTGGACCAGCGCTGTACGTCGTCGGCGGGTGCGCTGACCTCGAGATCGGTGGCGTCCCAGATCGCGTACGAGGCGGGCGCCCCCGGCACGAGCGTGCCGGTGATGCCGTCGCGGACCCCGGCGGCCCGCCACGCCCCGCGGGTGGCCGCCGAGAACGCCGCCCGCGCCGAGATCGCGCTGCCGGACGTCCGATGGTTGGCCGCGGCGCGCACCGTGGCCCACGGATCCAGCTCGGTCACCGGACTGTCCGACCCGAACGCCAACGGGACACCGTGGGATGCCAAGAGCGCCAACGGGTTCAGGCCCTCGGCCCGCTGCGCGCCGAGGCGCCGCGCGTACATGCCGGACGGGCCGCCCCAGAGTGCGTCGAAGTTGGGCTGCATGCTCGCGATAATCCCCCATGATCCGAGTTTGGCCGCCTGTTCGGCGTCCACCATCTCCACGTGTTCGAGCCGATGTCCGCAGCGGGCCACCGCCGGGATGCCGTGCCGCGCGACAACGCGTTCCAGCGCGTCGACGACGGCGCCGACGGCGGCATCGCCGATGACGTGAAACCCGGCGGGTACCTGCGCCTCGGTGCACGCCGACAGGTGCGCCTCGATGACGTCGTCGTCCAGGTAGCGGTTACCGCAGCAGTCGGGAGCATCCGCGTAGGGCCGGTGCAGCCAGGCCGTGTGCGAGCCCAGCGCCCCGTCGGCGAACAGGTCGCCGGCCAGACCGCGCGCACCGGTCTCGGCAACGAGGGCCCGTGCTTCGTCCGCGGTGCGGACCGTTTCGCCCCAGTAGCCGGTGACCTCCACGCCGTGGTCGGTGCTCAGCAGTTCGGCCCAGTCGTCCCGGCCGCCGATGACCGGCCCGCCGCACTCGTGCACGGCCACCACGCCGGCGGCCGCGAAAGCGTCCAGCGCAGCGACGCGGGCCTCCGCGCGCTGGGCCGCACTCAGGCGGGCCCGGGCCTCGGCTCGGGCGCCGTGGTGGGCGTCGGCCGACAACGGCCCGCTCCCGTCCAGACCCGGCAGCAGCTCACGCAACGCGGTCGACGCCAACGCGGAGTGCATGTCGATGCGGACCAGGTAGGCCAGCCGTCGGCCGAGGACGGCGTCGAGTTCGGCCGTGCTCGGCAAGGTGGCGGCGGCCCACTGGGTCTCGTCCCAGCCGTGACCCCAGATGATGCCGTCCGGTTGGGCCGTCGCGTGAGCGGCCAGCAGGTCGAGGAACTGCCGCGTGGACCGGGCCGGCCGCAGATCGAGGCCGGTGCGCAACAGGCCGGTGGCGGTGGTGTGGACGTGGCTGTCGACGAACGCCGGCGCCACGAACGCGCCGTCGAGGTTCACCGGTTGCGCGTCGGGGAACTGCGCGCGGACGACGTCATCGCTGCCCAAGAAGGCGACCACGCCGTCGCGGACGGCCATCGCGGTCGCATCCGGATGCGTCGGGCTGTGGATGCGCCCGCCGAACAGAACCGTCGTCACCGGAGAAACGTAGCGTGGCTATTCCGGTCCGGGACGTGGGGCAGGCAGATCGGGCATCGGGGCCTCATCGAAGTCATCGTGGACATCGACCACCTCGCCGTCGATGTAGGACGGCCGGGGCATGACGAAGCTCACCCGGTTCGCCAGGGTGCGGCCGGCCAGACCGGCCGCCAGTGGGCGCACCGCCGAACGACTGGGGGGCAGCAGCAGCAGCAGCCCCGCGACGCTGCTGACCAGGCCGGGGACGATCATCAGCACGCTGCCGAGCGCCACCAGGGCACCATCGGTGATCCGGGCACCCGGATCCCGGGGGGCACCGAGATCGCGCTGGAGCACCGCCAGTTGCCGTTTGATCTGGGCACCCGCGAGCCCCAGACCCAGCAGGAAGGCACCGGCCAGCAGCACCATGGTCCAGCCGAAGCCGATGGTGGCCACCAGGGCCACCATCACCGCCATCTCGACGGCCGCGTAGAGCAGGAAGAACCAGCGGATGCGCATGCCTGTCCAACGCCCCGGGGGCGTTGCGGGTTCCGGATCAGGCGGGAACGATCTCGATGGCGCTGTGCACCTTGTCGATGCCCCCGCGCAGCAGGGCCTGCGGGATGAAGTAGATGGCGTGATGCCAGTACCGCTGGATGATCTTGTTGAACACCGGCCGGGTCGAGTCCGCCGGCAGGTTGCGAGCCACCGCTTCCACGGGTTCACCCTTCACCGCGCCGAATATGCCGCATTCCTGGATCAGGACCCGCGGGGTGTTGTTGATCCTCTTGGTCTTCCATGACCCCGCATCGGTGATCACCAGCACCTTGTCGCCCTCGGGGATGCCCCACACCGCGGTCGGCTTCGGCCGGCCGTCCTTGGTGAAGGTGGTCAGCAGCAGGTACTTGGACTTGGCGACCTCGTGGAATGTGGTCACTTCACCGCCTCGAGTTCGAGCGCGACGTTGTTCTTCATGCCGCCACGCAGTTTCGAGAACAAGTTGAACGTCTTCCCGAGTACCCCGTACCGGCGGCCGATAGCGTCGTAGGCGTCCTTGGTTCGTGAGGGATTGATCACAGCGGTGGCCTCGACGGCCTCGCCCTTGGGTTTACCGCGCCTATCGCACTCGGCAATGGTGACGCGCGGGGTGTTGCGGATCCGCTTCACCTTCCAGGACGTGGCCTGGGTGATCACGATCAGGCCGTCACCATCGGGTGCCGCCCAGATGGCGGTGGGCTTGGGCCGGCCGTCCTTGGTGAAGGTGGTCAGCAGGACGTATTCGGAACCGGCGATGTCGCCGAAGGTCAGGGCCATACCCGCCACCGTAGCGAGGTCGTGGCACGATGACCGACCTCAGCCCTCGAGATCGCCCTCCGTCTCGAGCAACACCTGGCGCAGACCGGCGATGGTGTCCGGCGCCGGTTCGGCCCACATGCCACGTTCGACGGCCTCGAGGAGTCGCTCTGCCATCCCATGCAGCGCCCACGGGTTGGACTCGCTCATGAACTTTCGGTTGTCCGGGTCCAGCACGTAGGCCTGCGTCAGATCCTCGTACATCCAGTCGGCCATCACGTGCGCGGTGGCGTCGTAGCCGAACAGATAGTCGACGGTGGCGGCCATCTCGAAGGCGCCCTTGTAGCCGTGCCGGCGCATCGCCGTCATCCAGCGCGGGTTGACCACCCGCGCACGGAACACCCGGGTGGTCTCCTCGGACAACGTGCGGGTCCGCACCGCGTCGGGCCGGGTGTTGTCGCCGATATAGGCGGCCGGATCCTTGCCGGTCAGTGCGCGCACCGTGGCGACCATGCCGCCGTGGTACTGGAAGTAGTCATCGGAGTCGGCGATGTCGTGTTCGCGGGTGTCGGTGTTCTTGGCCGCCACCGCGATTCGGCGGTAGGCCCGGTTCATCTCGTCGGTCGCCGACGCGCCGTCCAGGTCGCGACCGTAGGCGAACCCGCCCCACGCGGTGTACACCGCGGCCAGGTCGTTGTCGTCGCGCCAGTTGCGCGAATCGATGAGCTGCAGCAGTCCCGCCCCGTAGGTGCCCGGCTTGGAGCCGAAAATCCTTGTGGTCGATCGTCTCTGGTCGCCGTGCTCGGCGAGGTCGGCCTGCGCGTGGGCGCGGACGTAGTTCTGCTCGGCCGGTTCGTCCAGACCGGCCACCAGTCGGACCGCATCGTCGAGCATGGTGACCACGTGCGGGAAGGCGTCCCGGAAGAAGCCGGAGATCCGCACCGTGACGTCGATGCGCGGCCGGGCCAATTCGGCCAGCGCGATGGCTTCGAGGTCGACCACCCGCCGCGACGCGTCGTCCCAGATCGGCCGAACCCCCAGCAGGGCGAGCACCTCGGCGATGTCGTCGCCGGCGGTGCGCATGGCCGAGGTGCCCCACACGCTCAGGCCGACGGATTCGGGCCAGCGGCCGTGGTCGTCGCGGTAGCGGGCGAGCAGCGAATCCGCCATCGCCACACCGGTTTCCCAGGCCAGCTTCGACGGCACGGCCTTGGGGTCGACGGAGTAGAAGTTGCGTCCGGTGGGCAGCACGTTGACCAGACCGCGCAGCGGCGAACCGGACGGCCCGGCCGCGATGAACCGGCCGTCCAGGGCGCGCAGCACCTGGACGATCTCGGCGGAGGTGCCAGCCAGTCGCGGGACCACCTCGGTGGCGGCGAACCGCAGCACCGTGGCCACCTCGGGGTTGTCGGTCAGACCGTCGACGGCGCCGGGATCCCAGCCGCCGGCCTGCAGGGCCGCGACCAATTCCCGGGCCCGGGATTCGGCGGCATCCACCGACTCCCGGGCGTCGGTCCCGTCCTCGGCCAGGCCGAGCGCCTGCCGCAGCCCCGGCACCGACTGTTCGCCGCCGAAGAGCTGCCGGGCCCGCAGGATCGACAGCACCAGGTCCAGTTCGGCTTCCCCCGTTGGCCCTTGGCCCAGGATGTGCAGACCGTCGCGGATCTGGACGTCCTTGATCTCACAGAGCCAGCCGTCGACGTGCAGCAGCATGTCGTCGAACACGTCCTCCTCGGGCCGGTCGGCCAGCCCCAGATCGTGGTCCATCTTGGCCGCCCGCATCAGCGTCCAGATCTGCTGGCGGATGGCCGGCAGCTTGCCGGGATCCAGCGCCGAGATGGTCGAGTGCTCGTCGAGAAGTTGTTCCAGCCGGGCGATGTCGCCGTAGGTCTCGGCGCGCGCCATCGGCGGGATCAGGTGATCGACCAGCACGGCGTGCGCACGCCGCTTGGCCTGGGTGCCCTCGCCGGGATCGTTGACCAGGAACGGGTAGATCAGCGGCAGATCGCCCAGGGCCGCATCGGATCCGCAGTTCGCGGACATGCCCAACGTCTTGCCGGGCAGCCACTCCAGGTTGCCGTGCTTGCCGATGTGCACCATGGCGTCGGCGGCAAAACCGTTGGGGAACGAACGATCCAGCCAGCGGTAGGCGGCCAGGTAGTGGTGGCTCGGCGGCAGGTCCGGGTCGTGGTAGATGGCCACCGGGTTCTCGCCGAATCCCCGGGGCGGCTGCACCAGCAGCACCACGTTGCCGGATTGCATTGCGGCAAAGACGATCTCGCCGTCGGGATCGCGGCTGCGGTCGACGAACAGTTCGCCCGGAGGCGGTCCCCAGTGCGCCACGACGGCGCCGGCCAGTTCGGCCGGCAGCGTGGCGAACCAGGCCCGGTAGTCGGCGGCGGACACGCGAATCGGGTTGTGCTCGAACGCATCCTGGCTGAGCCAGTCGGCGTCCTGGCCGCCGCGTTCGATCAGGGCGTGCACCAGGGCGTCACCGTCGCCGCTGTCGACGCCCGGGATGTCGCCGATCCGGTAACCGGCGTCGCGCATCGCCCGCAACAGGGCCACCGCGCTGGCGGGAGTGTCCAGGCCGACGGCGTTGCCGATCCGGGCGTGCTTGGTGGGATACGCCGAGAAGACCAGCGCCACTTTCTTGTCCGCCGGTGCGATGTGGCGCAGCCGGGCATGGCGGACGGCCAGGCCGGCCACCCGCGCGCACCGCTCCGGATCGGCGACATAGGCGATCAGGCCCTCGTCGTCGATCTCCTTGAACGAGAACGGGACCGTGACGATCCGGCCGTCGAATTCGGGCACCGCCACCTGGGTGGCCACATCCAGCGGCGACAGGCCTTCGTCGTTCTCCGCCCACTGCTCCCGCGATGAGGTCAGGCACAGGCCCTGCAGAATTGGAACATCAAGGGCGGCAAGGTGTTCGACGTTCCAGGCGTCGTCATCACCGCCGGCCGACGCCGACGCCGGTCGCGCACCCCCGGCCGCCAGCACCGTCACCACCATCGCATCGGCGGACCGCAGCCGGTCCAGCAGTTCGGCTTCGGCGGTGCGCAGCGACGCGCAGTAGAGCGGCACCGGGCGTCCGCCCGCGGTCTCGATCGCCGAGCACAGCGCGTCGACGTAGGCGGTGTTACCGGCCAGGTGCTGGGCGCGGTAGTACAGCACCGCCACCTTCGGGCCCGCCACCTCGCGCGCGCCGCGGTCGAGTTCACCCCACGTCGGGATGCTGACGGGGGCCTCGAACCCGACGCCGGTCATCAGGACCGTGTCGGACAGGAAGGAATGAAGGTTGACCAAGTTTTCCGTGCCGCCCTGGGCCAGGTACACGTGCGCCTGCACGGCGATGCCCGCGGACACCGTCGAACGTTCGGTCAGGTCGGCGTCGGGCGCTTGCTCCCCGCTGACCACCACGGTCGGCACCCCGCTGGCCAGGACCGCGTCGATGCCGTCCTGCCAGGACCGGTAGCCGCCCAGGATCCGCACCACCGCCACGTCGGCGCCGTCCAGGAGCGCGGACAGTTCGCCGTCGAGACCCTGGCCGAGCAACCGCGACGGGTTGGCCCACCGATAGTTCGCGCCGCTGGCGCGGGCGGTGATCAGGTCGGTATCCGACGTGGACAGCAGCAGGACGGTGGGCTCGGGCACGTGTTCATTCGTACCCGACCCCACCCGCTCTGTCAGAGGTGGCCCATCTCCCGGCGCATCCGCGAATCGTCGAGATAACGCATCCGGCAAGTTGCATCGTGCCGGTGCTTCTGCACCCGATTGCGGCCGAAGATCGCGCGTAGCCCATGATTTATCGAAATACTCATCGTCATCCTCATTTCGTGCAGCTCGAACGCTATGACCTGCGCGATCGCGGTACACGCGTAGTGCGCTACCCGAGTTGCGGGCCGTACCGTGAACGGATGGAGCGCAGCCGCGACGACGATGCCTGCCCCAGCGCGCTGCAGGTCCACCGGGCCGCGGACGGTGCGCTGGCGCGGGTTCGGCTGCCCGGCGGCGCGCTGAGTGCCGAGCAGTTGCAGACCCTGGCAGAACTGGCCGACCGGCTGGGTTCCGGAACGCTGGAGTTGACCTCACGCGGCAGTGTGCAGCTGCGCGGGCTGACGGATTCGCCGGCCGACCACGCGCTGGTCGCCGAGGCGGTGGCCGGGGCCGGCCTGCTGCCCTCGCCGACGCACGAACGGGCCCGCAACATCGTGGCGTCACCCCTGTCCGGGCGCCTGGGCGGCCTGGCCGACGTACGCCCGTTGGTGCGCCGACTCGACGCCGCAATCCTGGCCGCGCCCGCGCTGGCCGGCCTGCCGGGCCGGTTCTGGTTCGCGCTCGACGACGGGCGCGGCGACGTGACCGGGCTGCGCGCCGATTCCGGTGTGCAGATGCTCGGCCCCGATTCGGCCGCGCTGCTGCTGTGCGGTGCCGACACCGGAGTCCGGCTGCCGGTCGACGATGTGGCGCCGGCACTGGTGACCGTCGCCGAGCGGTTCCTGGCGATCCGCGAAAAGCGTTGGCGGATGACCGAACTCAGCGATGCGGCGCGGTTCTCTTTGTTGGCGGACCTCCCGCTGGGCACCCCGGGGACCCTGCCGCACCTCGCCGACTCGACACCCGTCGGCTGGATCGAGCAGCACGATGGTCTGATCGCCCTCGGCGCCGTGGTCCCGCTCGGCGTGCTGCCGGCACGCACCGCGGAGTTCCTGGCCGCCGTCCTGGAAACCTCGGGCACCCCGATGATCGTCACCCCGTGGCGCTCGGTGCTGGTGTGCGATCTGACCGAGGCGGTGGCCGACACCGCGCTGCAGGTGTTGCCGTCGCAGGGCCTGGTGTTCGACGCGGACTCCCCCTGGTTGCGGATCAGCGCCTGCGTGGGCAGTCCGGGCTGCGAGCGCGCCGGCGCCGATGTGCGCGCCGACGCCGTCCGCGCGGCGGAGTCCGGGGCCTCGGGCCGGCTGCACTATGTGGGTTGCGAACGGGCCTGCGGCAGCCCCCCCGACAGCGCGGCCGGTGCGGTGATGGTCGCCACCCCGGACGGATATCGGCCGCGCATTCCCTCGTAGGGTGGGCGGGTGCTCGACTACACCCGCGACGCCGCCGAGATCTACCGGCAGTCGTTCGCGACGATCCGCGCCGAGGCGGACCTGTCCCGCTTCCCCGACGACGTCGCCCGCGTGGTGGTCCGGCTGATCCACACCTGTGGGCAGGTCGACGTCACCGAGCACGTCGCGTTCACCCCCGACGTGGTGACCCGCGCGCATGCGGCCCTGGCCGCCGGCGCCCCGGTGCTGTGCGATTCGTCGATGGTGGCCGCCGGCATCACCGCCGCCCGGCTGCCGGCCGGCAACGAGGTGGTGCCCCTGGTGGCCGACCCGCGCGCGCCCGACCTGGCGGCCCGGACCGGCAACACCCGCTCGGCGGCCGGCGTGGAGCTGCGGGCGGATGCGCTCGGCGGGGCCGTCGTCGCCATCGGCAATGCGCCCACCGCGCTGTTCCGGCTGCTCGAACTGCTCGACGACGGCGCGCCGGTGCCGGCGGCCGTGCTCGGCGGTCCGGTCGGGTTCGTCGGCTCGGCGCAGTCCAAGCAGGAGCTGATCGAGCGGCCGCGCGGCATGGCCTACCTTGTGGTGACCGGCCGCCGGGGCGGTTCGGCGATGGCCGCCGCCGCCGTCAACGCGATCGCGAGCGAGCGCGAATGAGCGGCACGCTCTGGGGCGTCGGCCTGGGTCCCGGCGATCCCGAACTGGTGACCGTCAAGGCCGCCCGGGTGATCGGCGAGGCGGACGTCGTGGCCTATCACAGCGCCCGGCACGGCCGCAGCATCGCCCGCGGCATCGCCGCGCCGTACCTGCGGGACGGGCAGATCGAGGAGCACCTGGTCTACCCGGTGACCACCGAGATCGCCGACCATCCCGGTGGCTATGCCGGCGCCATGGACGACTTCTACCGCACATCCGCCGAGCGGATCGCCGCGCACCTGGACGCCGGCCGCGACGTCGCGCTGCTGGCCGAGGGTGACCCGCTGTTCTACTCGAGCTACATGCACATGCACACCCGGCTCACCGAGCGGTTCGATGCGGTGATCGTGCCCGGGGTGACCTCGGTCAGCGCCGCGTCGGCCGCGGTCTCCACCCCACTGGTGCAGGGCGACGAGGTGCTCACGATCCTGCCCGGAACCCTGCCGCCCGCCGAGCTGACCCGCCGGCTGGCCGACACCGACGCCGCCGTCATCCTCAAACTGGGCCGCTCTTATCCGGCTGTCCGCCAAGCACTTTCGGACGCCGGTCGACTCGATGACGCGTTCTACGTCGAGCGCGCCAGTAGCACCGCACAGCGGGTGCTGCCCGCCGACGAGGTCGACCCGGCCGCGGTCCCGTATTTCTCGCTGACCATGGTGCCGGGCGAGCGGATGCGCCGCGCCGACCAGTCCGGCTCGGACGCGGGATCGGTCACGGTGGTCGGTCTGGGGCCCGGCGACGTGCAGTGGATGACACCGCAGAGTTGTCGCGAGCTGGCGGCGGCCACCGACCTGATCGGATACGCGCCGTACCTGGACCGCGTGGCGGGCAACACCGGTCAGCAGCGGCACCCCAGCGATAACACCGACGAGCCCGAACGGGCCCGGCTCGCATGCGAATTGGCGTCGAAGGGCCGGTCGGTCGCGGTGGTGTCCTCCGGGGATCCGGGCGTGTTCGCGATGGCCACCGCCGTGCTCGAGGAGGCGGTCGGGTGGCCCGGCATCGACGTCCGGGTGATCCCGGCGATGACGGCCGCCCAGGCCGTCGCCAGCCGGGTCGGCGCGCCGCTCGGCCACGACTACGCGGTGGTGTCGCTGTCGGACCGGCTCAAACCGTGGGACATCATCGCCAAGCGCATCGGTGCCGCAGCGGCCGCCGATCTGGTCCTGGCGATCTACAACCCGGCGTCGAAGACCCGCACCTGGCAGGTGGGCGCGATGCGCGACATCCTCCTCGAACACCGCAAACCCGACACCCCGGTGGTCATCGGCCGCGATGTCGCGGGCCCGAACGAATCGGTCCGGGTGGTCACGCTGGGTGGGCTGGATCCCGCCGAGGTGGACATGCGCTGCCTGCTGATCATCGGGTCGTCGCAGACCGTCCGGCACGGCGACACGGTGTTCACCCCCCGGACCTACCCGGCCTGAGCCGTCACCGCGATGACGCCGTGGGCGCCGCGTTCGGCGTCAACCATCGCGTGCGATACGAACGGGTATCGGCCCGGCTCGGGGAACGTGAGTTCGACGAATCCACCTTGCGCCGCGAACAATCCGAGGGTCTGGGCGCCCCCGGCACCGGGACGCAATCGATAGTCGCCCTCCGACCACACCGTGTCGAACTGGCCACCGACCACGTGGAACGAAGTGCCGCGGTTCGGCCCGGCGGCCAGCACCCAGATCCGCACCCGCTCCCCGACCCGGGCGGTCAACGGGGCATGGTCGTATTGGTTGGCATACCCGTTGAACACCACCAGATCCGGCTTCTCCGCGGCGACCTTGCCGGCATCCACCTCACCGCCCGGCGCGCCGAGGTAGAACTCCGACTGCACGAGCAGATACTCCCGGTCGACACGCGGCAGGTTCGGCGGATCGATGACGACCGCACCGAACATGCCGTTGGCAATATGTACCGACATCGGCATCGTCGAGCAGTGGTACAGCCACACCCCCGCGCGGGTCGCGGTGAACCGGTACACCAAGCGCTGGCCGGGCTGGATGGTTCGCATCGGTTTGTCCGGGGCCAGCGCGCCGGCGTGGAAGTCGATGGAGTGCCCGGTCGTGCCGTCGTTGACCAGGGTGATCTCGAAGACATCGCCCACCTTGCCGCGCAGCGTGGGGCCGGGTGCGGTTCCCCCGAATGTCCAGAGCCGCTGTGTGATTCCCGGTGCGACCTCCCGTTCGGCCTCGGTGACCGGCAGGGTGATGCGGTGGTCGGGCATCACCGGCGGGAGCACGGCGTCGCGCGGCACGAAGCCGGGGCCCGGCGCGGCGCGGAGACTTCGTGCGATGTCGGCGGCCGGCATCGCCGCGTCGGTCGCCATGTCATGCGGGGTGTCGTGCCGGGCGTCCTGATCGTGTTGCACCACGGGCGCACCGGTGACCCGCACCGACATCGTCATGCCCATCTGCCGGTGTCCGGCCACCGCGCACCAACCGTCGAGGTCGGCGCCGATGACCCCGGCGTCGAGCACCGCCCGTTGTCCCGGGGCGATGCGTCCGGTGCGGGTGCCGTTGGAGAGCACCAGGTCGTGGAGATTGGTGCCGGTGTTGACGAGGGTGACCACCAGCCGGTTGCCGGCCGGGACGTCGATCACGTCGGGCACGAAGCGCATGCCCTCGATGTGCACCTCGAGCTGGGTGGTCTGGCCGGTGGCGGCGACCGATGCGATCGCCCCGGTGTTGATCCCGACCGCCGCCGGATCGCCGGCCACCCCGGCCGCGGCCACCAGCACCACGACACCCAGCCCGGCCGCGGCGACACCGAGCCGTCGCCGTAACGGGGCGGGCCGCGGCGGCGAGCTCGAGGCCGAGGGACCGCCGCGGTACTGCCGGGCCCGCCGCACCGCCCGCGCCAGGAGCGGCAGGAATGATGCATAGGCCACCAGCACCAGCATCGAGGCGCCCACCCGCACCAGGCTGGGCGTCGGGAGCACGCACAGCAGCAGAGCGCCGTTGGCGACCGCCAGCCGCCACGGCGCACCGCGTTCCAGTTCGGCCGCCGCCACCAGCGACGCGGCGCGGCCACCGACGACGACGGTGGCCAGGTAGGTCAACGACCCCAGCAGCACCTGGACCAGGAAGCCGGCGAGCACCGCCACGGTGACGGTGCCGGCCGCTTCCACCGCCGCCGGCCACGTCGGCGCGATACCGAACACGACGGTGGCATAGGCCAGCGACCCCCGCAACCACGCCGCACCGGCCAGGACTGACAGCGTCGCGAAGTCCGCGGGATGCTTGGCCCGGATTTCGGCCAGGTGCGGCCGCAGCACCCACCCAACCGCGACAAGATAACCGAGCGCTCCCGCTGCGGTGCCCACCGGTGAGCCCAGCGCCGCAGCCACGGCGCCGACGCCCAGGGCTGCCAACAGCACCGGCAGCCCGCGCCGGGCGACGACCTCGACCCCGCCGGCCATCCGGGTGCGCAGCATCGTCGGCCAGAACGTGACCAGCGTGCCCAGCACCATCAGGCCCACCCAGCCGTACAGGTTCACCGCTGCGTGCGCGATCACGAAGCGCTCGTGCAGTTCGTCCGGCAGTCCCGGGTTCGCCATCGCCACGCCCAGCCCCGCGCCGACCGGCAGCAGTGCCGCGGCCGCGACGTAGTAGCGGACGGTGTCACCGAAACGAGCCGGCAGTGCGGTCCGCAGGGCACGCACCAGGGTGACGGCGTGGGCGAGCGCGACGGCGGCGACCACCACGCCGCCCGCCAGCACCGGCGGCCATCGACCGGCGAGCATTCCGGTGATCACCGTGAGTGCGCCGGCGTTGAAGGCGGCGATGCGCAATACCTCACCCGCGTGCGACGTGTCCGACGGGAGGCGCAGCAGCGCGTCGGCGAAATGGCGACTCCAGATCAGGATCGCGTTGCCGGCGGCGCCCAGACCCAGCAGATGGATCAGCAGCCAACCGGACAGGGGGACGAACCGATGCGCGACGGCCAGCACGACGAGGGCGGCCAGCCAGGCGAATACGACCGTCCCGGCCCGCAGGTGCCATGGCCGGCGGTTCATGCCGGCTCCCGGACCCGGCGCCGGGCCGCCGCGTACACGGCGACACCGAGGAATGCCAGCACGGCGACGACGTTCAGCGCGCCGCCGGTGGTGACGGCCCACCCGATCCCCCGAACGTCGCCGACGGCGACGCGGAGTAGCAGCGACAGGTGCAGCAGGGCAACCGGCCAGTACATCGCCGGTGTGTAGGGCAACGGGCGGCGCAGCACCGCGGGCAGGATGACCGGCGCGTGCGCCATGATCATGGACAGCACGAAGCCGAGCATCACCGCGTGCACAACCGCGTCGTAGCCGCCGCCCGAGCGCACCGGACCGACCAACAGCCAGGTGAGACCCGGCACCAGCAGCCAGCAATAGCCGGTGAGCAGGGACACTGCCATGTACCTGGTCAAGCCGGACCCGCGCACGGTGCGCCGGGCGACGTCGAACCGCGCCAGCCACGCGGTGATGCCCAGGACCGCGGCCCCGAGCACCGCGTACCCGACGACCGGCCACAGCAGCGCGGCGAGCGCACCGGCGACGAGTGCCGCCGCGGCCGCCCCGAGCAGGGCCTCGGCCCGCGCGCCGAGCATCGCCACCCGGGCGAGTTCCAGGCGCTCCCCGCCGATCGTCAGGATCAGGAACCCCGCCAGCCAGCCCAGCAGATCGGCAACCGGCACGCTGCCCAGCCACAACATTGCGGCCCCGGTAGCCAGCAGGGCACCCGCGGCCTGGATCAGCACCGCGATGTCCGCCGAGCGCCGCCACAGCGGCACGTAGGTCGCTACCAGACCCACGCACCCGGCCAGCAACAGCCCCGCGGCGAGGTACCGGGGCGCCGGAACGGTCAGCAGCACCGCGCCCAGGCCGAGGCAGACCGGGGCGAAGTAGCACCAGCGACGCCGCGCGGCCACGGCGCGTTCCACCGCGACGAGGGTACCGACGAAGCCCAGCACCAGCAGCATGCCGTGCACCTCGGTGAGGCGTGCGACGCCGACCGGCGCGGGCAGCCCGAGCAGCAGCAGCGCCGCGTCAAGACCGGCCAACAGCGCGAACCCGCCGGGCACCAGCAGCAGCGCCCTGGCCGGGATCGGTTCGTCGGTCATCATCGGTGCACCACCGGGTCGGGCAGGAACAGCCGGCACGCACCGGGTTCGGCGAAAGCGATGAGGTCCAGGCCGGGACCGGTGGGCCCGCCGAGCCGTTCGAGTGCCCCCTCGACGATGCCCAGGTGAACCTGGCAGACGACACTCGGGTAGCGGTGGGCGGCACTCAGCAGCGGACAGCACCGCAGCGCGACGCCACGCTCGGCGCCCTGGTCGTCAGGCGCGAAGCCCAGGCCTGCCAGCGCGTCGAGCACGGACTGCCGCGCGTCGCCGTCGACGCGGACGGATCCCTCGATCAACTCGCGACCCCACTCGACGCCGGCCGCGTGCGCGTCGCGCTCAGGATCGCTGCTGGTGCGGGCCAGATGCCCGGCCAGCGCCGTAGCCAGACCCGCATATTCCCGGGCCGACGGCGCGGGATCGGTGGCGGACGGCCGGTACAGCGCGGCGGGCCGGCCGCGGCCCACGGCCGCCTCGGTAACGCGTTCGACCAGTCCGAGGCCGGCGAGTGCATCGAGGTGTTCGCGAATGGTGTTCGGGTGCAGTGCCAGGTCGGCGGAGGCGTCGGTGATGCGCACCGGAGCGTGGGTGCGGACGTGCTCGAGGACCCGCAGCCGCGCTCCGGACAGCGCCACTTGCCCGCTGTACGGCGTCGGCGCGGGGCCGAGGGCCACCGCTCGATTTTCCACGGAATTAAGTGTAGTAAATAGTTGGGCACTTAGCCGCATCGACTCGCGAGAGAGGAAACCGGCCATGTCAGTCAACGAGGTGATCGTCGCGTCCACATCTGCCGATGCCGACGCGGTCGAGGCCATCAAGAACCACCATGCGGAACTCGCGGCGCGCGTCGCGGTGCTCACCGACGCCCTGATCGCGGCCGCCGAGCGCGGCGGCGACGTGGCGGCCGCCCGGTCCGACACCATCGGATTCCTCACCGGCGAGTTGATGCCGCACGCCGCCGCCGAGGAGGACCGGCTCTATCCGGCCGCCGCCCGCACCGAGCGGGCCCGACCGCTGATCGAGTCGATGATCGCCGCGCACCGCGTCCTCGGCAGTCTCGTCGAACGGATCGGCAGCGAGGTGTCACCGGTGCGCCTCGCCGCGGCCGGCCACGCCCTGCGGGTGCTGTTCGACGCACACCTGAGCGACGAGAACGACCGCATCCTGCCCATCGTCGCCGCCGACCCGCAGGTATCCCTCGCCGAGGTCGTCCACGGCATGCACGACCTACTCGGCGGCCACGAGTCCGGCCACGGCGGCCATCAATGCAGCTGCGGTGAATCGGATACCGATGAGCCGGTGCTCGACGTCCGCGCGATACCGCACTCCATTCGCCACGCGACCGTCTTCGGCGCGTTCGACGCCGTCCCGGCGGGCGCCACGCTGGTGCTGGTGGCTCACCATGACCCGGTGCCGCTGCTACGGCAGCTGTCCGACCGCACCGCGGGCCGGATCGCCGTCGATTACCTCGACCGGGGGCCGGAGGAATGGCGGCTGCGCCTCACCCGGACCTGACCCACTCCGCGGCCTCGTCGACGGTGCCGACGGCACGAACCCCGGCCGGCAACGCGGGCCGGTCGATCATCACCACCGGAATACCCAGCGCGGCAGCGGCATCGAGCTTCGCGCGGGTCATCTCACCCCCGCTGTTCTTGGTGACCAGCGCGTCGATGCGGTGGGTGCGCAGCAGCTCCAGCTCGCCGTCACGGTGGTAGGGCCCACGCGAAAGCAGCAGCTGCCGACGCCGCGGCAGTGCCGAGGCATCGGGTTCGGTGACCACCCTGATCAGAAACCATGCGTCGATGTCACGGTACGCAGCCACACTGGACCGGCCGGTGGTGAGGAAGACCCGTGGATAGCCTTGCCGGACAACGCTTTGCGCTGCCTGCACATCCGAGTCCACGACGAGGGCGCCCTCGACCGGCCAGGCCGGACGGGCCAGCACCAGATGCGGCACACCGAGTTCGGCGCAAACCCGCGCGGCGTTGGCGGTGATGGTTGCCGCGAACGGGTGTGTGGCATCGACGACGGCATCGACGGCCGCACCATCCACGTTGTCCTGCAACCAGCTCCGCAGTCCGTCGACACCGCCGAAGCCGCCGATGCGGACCTCACCGACCGGCAGCACAGGGTCGGGAACCCGGCCCGCAAGCGAGCTGATGACGTCGACGCCGGGGTGCAGCTCGGCCGCGAGGGCGCGGGCTTCCGCTGTGCCACCGAGCAGCAGAATCCTCAATGCCGCATCCCCCGCCGCCGGGCCGCTGAATACAGGTAGCTGTCGGTGAAACCCTCGGCCGCGAGCACGTCGCCGACCACGATGACCGCGGTACGGGTGACGTCGGCGGCCCGCATCTGCCCCGCGATGTCGCCGAGCGTGCCGCGCAGCAACACTTCCTTCGGCCAGCTCGCGAAAGCGACTACCGCCGTTGGTGTTTCGGCGGTGCGTCCGCCGGCCACGAGGTCAGCGACAACGGTGTCGATCTGGGCGGCGGCCAGGTGCAGCACCAGCGTCCCACCCACGCCGGCCAGGGTGCGCAGATCCTCCCCCGGCGGCATCGCCGTCGACAACGTCGCCACCCGGCTCAGGGTGACGGTCTGCGCCACCCCGGGCACGGTCAGTTCCCGGCCCAGGACCGCAGCCGCGGCGGCGAATGCCGGTACCCCGGGCACGATCTCGTGATCGATGCCCAGTGTGTCGAGCCGCCGGCTCTGCTCGGCGACCGCACTGTAGAGCGAGGGATCACCGGAGTGCAGCCGCGCGACGTCGTGGCCAGCTGCGTTCGCCGCGGCGATCTCGTCGATGATCTGCTCGAGGTCCAGCGGCCCGGTGTCCACCACGCGCGCTCCGGGTGGGCACAGCTCCAGTAGATCCGCCGGCATGATCGAGCCGGCGTACAGGCAGACCGGACAGCGTCGCAGTAGCCGCTGGCCCCGCACCGTGATCAGGTCGGCGGCGCCGGGCCCGGCGCCGATGAAGTACACCGTCATTGCTTGACCACCGCCCATTGCGTCACCGGCATCGCCGGGCGCCACCCGGTGAAGGCGCCGACGGGTTCGCCGGCGTAATGCTGGTACCGGCGCAGCATGCCGCCGTAGGCCGAATAGTGCTGTACCACAGCGGCTTCCGATTCCGCGGTGACAGCGTTGGCCGCCAGCCGGCCACCAGCCGGCAATGCGGCCCAGCACGCGTCGAACAGACCGGGCTGGGTCAGGCCGCCGCCGATGAAGACCGCCGACGGCGCCGGCGCACCCTCGAACGCGTCCGGCGCCCCGCCGCGGACGTCGACGCGCGCGCCGAACGCCACCACGTTGGTCATCAGCCGGTCGCGCCGGACGTCGTTGCGCTCGAATGACACTGCACGGCAGCCGGATTGGCTGCGGCACCATTCGATCGCGATGCTGCCCGAGCCCGATCCCACATCCCACAGCAGTTCCCCGGGCCGGGGCGCCAGCGCGGCCAGGGTGACCGCGCGGATCATCTGCTTGGTGATCTGCCCGTCGTGGGCGTAGGCGTCGTCGGGCAGTGCCGAGCCGCGGCGCTCATCGGGCAGGTATCGCACCGCCAGCACGTTCAGCGGGTCAATGTCACCGGGCCCCTCGGCGGCCCACTGCCGGGCCGTGCCGTCCCGGCGGCGTTCGCCGGGCCCGCCCAGCTGTTCGAGCACGCTGAGTTCCGAATCGCCACGCCCGGATTCGGTGAGCAACCGGGCGATGGTCGCCGGGTCCGCCCCGTCCCGACACAGCACGACAGCCTGACCCCCGGGCCGTACCGCCGTGTGCACCTTCTCGGTCATCAGACTGATCACCTCGGTGTCCTGTACCGGCCAGCCCATCCGCGCGCAGGCCAGCGTCACCGCGGACACGTGCGGCAGCACCGTGACCCGCTCGGGCCCGAGCACCTTCATCAGGCTGGATCCGATACCGTGCAGCATCGGATCCCCACTGGCCACCACATGTGCACTGGCTGAGCTGTCGCGCAGGGCTTCGAGGGCCGGTGCCAGCGGCGACGGCCACTCCCGGCGCTGCGCGGTCACGGTGTCGTCGAGCAGATCGAGCTGACGGCGGGACCCGTAGATGACCGCGGCGCCACGAAGTTCGGCCCGCGCCGCATCACCCAGCCCGGCCATCCCGTCAGCGCCGATCCCGACCACGGTGATCACCGGGGCATCCTGCGCCACAGCACCCGCGGCACGAACCGCGTCACGAACGCCAGCACCCCGACGCCCCACGGCACCCAGACGCTGCCACGCCCCCGGGCCAGCGCCCGGACGGTCGCATCGGCCACCTGCTGCGGCGTGCTCGACATCGGTGCCGGCTCCATGCCCTCCGTCATTCGGCCGATCACGAATCCGGGCCGGACGACGAGCACCTGCACCCCGGACCCGTGCAGGGCATCGGAGAGTCCGGCGGCAAACCCGTCCAGGCCGGCCTTGGCCGAGCCGTACACGTAGTTGGCCCGCCGCACCCGGGACCCGGCGATCGACGAGAACACCACGATCCGGCCGGCCCCGGCGGTGCGCATCCGCTGCGCCAGCAGGGTCAGCAGGCTGACCTGCGCCACGTAGTCGGTGTGCACGACGGCCACCGCGTGCTCGGCGTCCTGCTCGGCGCGCGCCTGATCGCCCAGCAGTCCGAACGCCAGGACCGCGGTATCGATCGGCCCATGCTCGGTCTGGATCTCGTCGAGCACCGGGGCGTGGGAGCTCAGATCGTCGGCGTCGAAGCCCTTCACGTGCACATCGGCGGCCCCTGCTGCACGAAGGCCAGAAACCTGCTGGTCGAGGTCATGACCGTGGCGGGTCGTCAGGATCACCGTTGCACCGGGAGCCAGTCGCAGCGCTACCTCGTTTCCGATCTCGCTGCGGCCGCCGAAAACGACGATCAACTGCCTGCGGTCCGTGTCCTTCACGGCTGCGATTATTCACCTGCGCTAGCGTGAGGGGCGATGTCACCTGCAACCACCCGCCTGACCAACGACGCCCTGGCGTTCCTGACCGAACGTCACCTGGCAATGCTGACCACCCTGCGGGCCGACGGCTCGCCGCACGTCGTGGCGGTGGGCTTCACCTTCGATCCCAAGACGCACATCGCCCGGGTGATCACCACCGGGGGGTCGCAGAAGGCCGTCAACGCCGAGCGGGGCGGCGTCGCCGTGCTCAGCCAGGTCGACGGCGCGCGCTGGCTGTCCCTGGAGGGCCGCGCCGGCGTCAGCACCGACCCGGAATCGATCCGCGACGCCGAACTGCGCTACGCCCAGCGCTACCGGATCCCGCGGCCGAATCCGCGCCGCGTCGTGATCGAGGTACACATCGAGCGCGTGCTCGGCTCCTCGGAACTGCTCGACCGCGGCGCCACCGAGGAGTAGGACGAGCCGCGCCGTTCCTCCGCGAACGTGCGTGTCGGTCCGCCGACACGCCGCAGAGCGCGTACTTTTCCGCACGCTCGCCGGCTGGCTCAGTCCACCGGGACGACGATCAGGTCGTGCGGCCGGGAGTTGAGTGACTCGGCACCGTCATCGGTCACGATCACGATGTCCTCGATTCGGGCACCCCATTTGCCCGGGAAGTAGATGCCCGGCTCGACGCTGAAGGCCATTCCCGACTGCAGGGGCAGATCGTTGCCGGCGACGATGTAGGGCTCCTCGTGCACCGACAACCCGATGCCGTGCCCGGTGCGGTGCACGAAATAGTCGGCCAGTCCCGCCTCGGCCAGCACCTCGCGCGCCGCGGCGTCCACCTGTTCAGCCGTCACGCCCGGGCGCACCGCGTCGACCGCCACCTGCTGCGCGCGCTGCAGAACCGAATACTGTTCGGCCACTTCGGAACTGGGCTCACCGAGGCTGTAGGTCCGGGTCGAATCGGAGTTGTAGCCCGGTTCGTACGGACCGCCGATGTCGACGACGACGATGTCGCCGGCCTGCAGTTCGCGGTCGGAAACCTCGTGGTGCGGGTCGGCACCGTGCGGACCGGACCCGACGATGATGAAGGCCGCCGACGAATGCCCCTCGGCCACAATGGCATTGCCGATGTCGGCGGCCGCCTCGGATTCGGTCCGGCCGGGCACCAGGAACTCGGGCACCCGCGCGTGCACCCGGTCGATCGCGGCGCCGGCCTTGCGCAGCGCATCGATTTCGGCCGGGTCCTTGATCATTCGCAGCGTGCGCAGCACATCGGTGGCCAACACGGGCAGCTCACCCAGTCGGGCCGTCAGCGGCAGCAGGTGCAGTGCCGGCATGGCATCGGTGACGGCCGTGGCCGCCGGCGCCCCACCGAGTGCGGCGACCACCAGTTCGTAGGGATCCTCCCCGTCGACCCAATCACGCACCGACAGAGCGAGATCCACCACCGCCGATCCCTTCAGGGAGGCAAGCTCCAGCCGGGGCAGCACCACCGTCGGCTCACCGGAGACGGGCACGACGAGCGCCGTGAGCCGTTCGAAGGTCTCCGCGCGCGAGCCGATCAGGTAGCGCAGGTCGTAGCCGGGTGTGATGATCAGCCCGGCCAGGCCCGCATCGGCGGCGGCCTGCGCGGCGGCGCGCAGTCGGTGGGCGTACACGGCGGCGTCGAAGCGGCTGGAGCTCATGGATCCAGGCTAGTTGGCTAGTGTCGGCGACGTGGAACTCTGGGAACTCGCCGCGCGGGAACACATCCGCGACACGCTGGCCCGCTACACCTGGTCCGGCGACGCCGGGAAGGTCGATGACCTGGCGCTTGCCTTCGCGCCGGACGGGATGCTGGAGATCCGCGGCGAGGAACCGCTGCGCGGCCGCGACGCCATCGCCGCCCGCCTGGGCGGGGTCAAGCGAATCGTCCGGCACAACCTGGCCAACATCCGGTTCACCGCCGTGTCAACCGAGCGCGCGGCGGTGTCGTCGTATTTCACCGTCGTGACCGAGATCGGCCTGGACCACTACGGGCGCTACCGGGACGAATTCGCGCGGGTCGGCGATCAGTGGCTCATCGCGCACCGGTTCGTCTTCACCGACTGGGCCGCGCCGAACTCCACCATGGTTGGCTAGCCGGATGGGCTCCCTGGTTCTGCTCGACGGTGCGAGCATGTGGTTCCGGTCGTTCTTCGGTGTGCCGTCGTCGATCACCGCACCGGACGGCCGGCCCGTCAACGCGGTCCGCGGTTTCATCGACGCCGTCGCCACCGTCATCACCACTCAGCGACCGAGCCGGCTGGTGGTCTGCCTGGATCTGGACTGGCGTCCGCAATGGCGGGTCGACCTGATCCCGACGTACAAGACCCACCGCGTCGAGCAGGAGGTTGCGGGGTCCGACCCGGACATCGAGGAGGTGCCCGACGAGCTGAGCCCGCAGGTCGAGATGATCATGGAGCTGCTCGACGCGTTCGGGATCGCCACCGGGGGCGCGCCCGGATTCGAGGCCGATGACGTGCTGGGGACACTGGCCGCGCAGGAGGCGACCGACCCGGTGATCGTCGTCAGCGGCGACCGCGACCTGCTACAGGTGGTCACCGACGAGCCGGTGCCGGTGCGGGTGCTCTACCTGGGCCGCGGTCTGGCCAGGGCGACGCTGTGGGGTCCGGTCGAGGTGGCCGAGAAGTACGGGCTGCCCGTCGGCCGGGCCGGCTCGGCCTACGCCGAACTGGCCATCCTGCGCGGCGACCCGTCCGACGGACTACCCGGCGTGGCCGGCGTGGGCGAGAAGACCGCAGCGGGCCTGCTGTCGCGGCACGGCTCGCTCGATGGCGTATTGGCCGCGGCGGCCGATCCGAAATCCGATGTGGCCAAAGGCATTCGAGTGAAGCTGGCCAATGCCGCCGATTACCTGGATGCCGCCGAGACGGTGGTCCGGGTGGCCAGGGAAGTTCCAGTTGCGCTCTCGACTGCTACCGACGCACTCCCACTCGCCGCCGCCGACCCTCGACGGGTCGCCGACCTGGCATCCCGGTACGGGGTCAGCTCGTCGATCGCGCGACTACAAAAGGCACTGGACTCGCTGGACTGAAGGGCCCTACTTCGGCCGACCCACCTCGTAGGTGCCCCTGTCGTCCTGGAAGGTGACGGTGACCTGACGCTTGGTGCCGTCGATGCTGACCTCGCAGGTGAACGAATCACCCTTCTTGACGGTCGGGTTCTGGCCGTTGTTGCACTTGACGTCCTTGACGTTCTTGGCGCCGTAGCCGTTGGCCTCGTCCGACAGGATCTGCTGGACCCCGGTCTGCGCCTTGTTGACGTCGAGCTTGGTGGTGACGAAGAAGCCGGGCTTCCAGAATCCGAGGATCAGGACCGCGGCGACGATCAGTGCGGCCAGCACGCCCAGGATGGTGCCGAGTGCGGCCACCGACTTCTTCGAGGCGGTCTCCTCGCCGAGCGGGCCGTACTGCGGCTGACCCGGTTGCCCGTACTGCCCGGGCTGCTGGCCGTACTGCGGGTACTGCTGGCCGTACTGCGGCTGACCCGGTTGCCCGTACTGGCCGGGCTGCTGTTGGCCGTACTGCGGTTGCGCGCCGTACTGCGGCTGGCCGTACTGCTGCGGCTGCTGCGTGTACTGGGGTTGGCCGTACTGCGGCTGCGCGCCGTATTGCGGCTGGCCGTACTGCGGCGCCGTGTAGGGCTGCTGGCCGTACTGCGGATAGCCCTGCGGCTGCGATGCGGCCTGGCCGTAGGTCGGATCCGGGTACTGCGGCGCGGCGTAACCCGGGTCCGGGGTGGCCGTCGGCTGCTGGTAGGCCGAGTACTCCTGCGGCGGCGAGTAGGCGGGCGGCTGCCAGCCCGATGATGCCGAAGCCTCCGGTGTCGACCCCGAAGCGGTCTCCGCCGATTGATCCGACCCCTCCTGCGACGGCGTGGGGTCCGATCCCTGCGGTCCGGTCATCGTTTCTCCTCAATATCCGGATTATCCGGGCACTGCCGGTATCAGCCGTTGCTCCCGCATCACCCTACCCGTTGCCCACACCGGCGCACGGGCGCGACGCCCCGACGACTCGCCGATCGATCAGCCGCTGTCCACGGCGACGACGCCGCGGCGGACGTCGTCGATCGCCCGTTTGGCGGCGGCCCGGACTCCGGCGTCGGGCGCGGCGATCCGCACCTGGTCGAGCAGGTCCAGGATCTGCCGGCACCAGCGGACGAAATCGCCGGCCGACAGGATGTTCCCACTGCCGGTGTCGGCGGCCTCGAGCGCCGCGGCGAGGTTGCCGGTGGTCGCCCAGGTGTAGGCGGCGGTGACGAACCCTTCGTCGGGTTCGCGGGACGGGCCGATCCGGTGCCGGTTCTCGTCGGCGCGCAACTGGCCGGACAACCGCTGGGTGGCCGCCAGCGCGCGCCGCAATCCGGCCGTCGGCGCGCCCTGCAGCCGGGGCGAGGGTCCGTCGCTGCCGCGGGACTCGTAGACGACGGCCGACACCACGGCGGCCAGTTCGGCCGGCGCCAGGTCCGTCCACGCACCGGTGCGCAGACATTCGGCCACCAGCAGATCGCTCTCGCTGTAGATCCGGGCGAGCAACCGGCCGTCGTCGGTGGCCTTCACGTCCTCGCCATCAGCGATCAAGAAACCACGTTCGGAGAGCAGCCCCACGATCCGGTCGAAGGTGCGGGCCAATGAGTTGGTGGCCGCGGCGATCTTCTGGCGCAGTTGGGCGTTCTCGCGCTCGACCCGCAGGTAGCGCTCCCCGACCCGGGACATCGCCTCCCGGTCCGGCCGGGAGTGCGCGGGATGCCGCCGCAGCTCCTCGCGCAGTGCCGCCAGTTCCGGGTTCGTGTCCGGGTCCACGGCCCCGCTGCGTTTGCGCCGACCCTCGGGGATGATCAGTCCGGCCGCCGCGGAGCGCAGCGCCGACGCCAGATCACGGCGCACCCGCGGCTGGCGGTGCTCGACGCGTTTCGGCAGCGACATGGTGCCCACCGTCGTCGAGGCGCCGGTGTAGTCGGCGGTCGAGATGCGGCCCGCCCAGCGGTGCTCGGACAGGACGAGCGGACGGGGGTCTTCGGCATCACGGGCTGGCTCGAGCACCACCGCTAGACCGCCCCGCTTACCACCGGTGATGTTGATGATGTCGCCGCGGCGCAACGCGGCCAGCGCGTCGGTGGCGGCCTGCCGACGATGCAACCGTGACGAACGCGCCTGTGCGCGTTCGGCTTCGGAGATCTTCGCGCGCAGCCGGACATAGTCGAGCATCGGAGCGTCCCGGCCGCCGAGTTCGGCGGCGATCTCGTCGAGCATTTTCTCGCCGCGCTCGGCGCCCCGCACCAGCCCCACCACCGAGCGGTCGGCCTGGTACTGCGCGAACGACTGTTCCAGCAGGGCGCGGGCCTGCGCGGGGCCCATCTGCCCGACGAGGTTGATCGTCATGTTGTAGGACGGCGCGAACGAACTGCGCAGCGGGAAGGTGCGGGTGGACGCCAGTCCGGCGACCTCGGCCGGTTCCACGTCAGGCTGCCAGATGACGACGGCGTGGCCCTCGACGTCGATGCCGCGTCGCCCGGCCCGGCCGGTCAGCTGTGTGTACTCCCCCGGGGTCAGCGACGCATGCTGCTCGCCGTTGAATTTCACCAGCCGCTCCAGCACCACGGTCCGGGCGGGCATGTTGATGCCCAATGCCAATGTCTCCGTGGCGAATACGGCCTTCACCAGACCGGCGGTGAACAGTTCTTCGACGGTGTGCCGGAACACCGGCAGCATCCCGGCGTGGTGGGCGGCCAGGCCGCGCAGCAGGCCCTCGCGCCACTCGTAGTAACCGAGCACCTCCAGGTCACCGTCGGGCAGGTCCCCGCACCGCCGGTCGATCACCTCGGCGATACGGGCCCGTTCGGAATCGGTGGTCAGCCGCAGCGACGACCGCAGGCACTGTTTCACCGCGGCGTCGCAGCCCGCCCGGGAGAAGATGAAGGTGATTGCCGGGAGCAGGCCTTCGCGTTCCAGCGTCGCGATGACATCGGGCCGCGCGGGCGGCCGGAACATGCTGGGCCGGTGCGACCGGTTGCCCCGGCCCCGGCCCCGGTCGCGGGGCGACCAGTCGGCCATCCGGTCCGCCTCGCGCCGGTGCGCGATGTGGCGCACCAGGTTCGGGTCCACCACCAGCTTCTGCTCGGCGCCCTTGTTGGCCTGGTAATCGAACAGGTCGAAGAGCCGCTTGCCCACCAGCATGTGCTGCCAGAGCGGCACGGGCCGGTGCTCGTCGACGATCACGGTGGTGTCGCCGCGGACCGTCTGGATCCAGCCGCCGAATTCCTCGGCGTTGCTCACGGTGGCCGACAGGCTGACCAGGCGAACGTCGTCGGGCAGGTGCAGGATCACCTCCTCCCAGACCGCGCCGCGCATCCGGTCGGCCAGGAAGTGCACCTCGTCCATCACGACGTACGAAAGCCCATACAGAGCAGGTGAATTCGCGTAGAGCATGTTGCGCAGTACCTCGGTGGTCATGACGACCACGGGTGCGTCGGCATTGACCGACACGTCACCGGTGAGCAGGCCGATGCGTTCGGGCCCGTAGCGGCGGACCAGATCGGTGTGCTTCTGGTTGCTCAGCGCCTTGATGGGTGTGGTGTAGAAGCATTTGCGGCCGGCCGCCAGGGCCAGGTGCACCGCGAACTCCCCGACCACCGTCTTGCCCGCCCCGGTCGGGGCGCACACCAGCACGCCGTGGCCGCGTTCCAGGGCGTCGCAGGCGTCGCGCTGGAAGGGGTCGAGGGCGAACGGGATTTCGGCGGTGAACAGGTCGAGTTCACTCATCGCGAGTGTCCGGGTTTGTACGCAACACGCCGCGCAGGACTGTACCGACACGGCCGCTCGCGCATAGAGGGCTGCCGGAGGCGGGGTCAGGTGACGTCATCGTGCGACAACGCCGCCGGTGGGGCGATCACCGAGGGCTGATCGTCGGGAATGGCGGAATCCTCCTCGGCCGCTTGCCGTTTCGCCTTGCGGCGGTCGTGGATGTGCGCAACCTGGATCGCAACCTCCATCAGCAACGTCAGGGCCAGGCCCAGCGCCAGCATCGAGAACGGGTCCGAGCCCGGCGTGGCGAACGCCGCGAAGACGAACACGCCGAAGATCAGTCCGCGCCGCCAGGCCTTCAGCTTCTCGTAGGGCAGGATCCCGACGAAGTTGAGCATGATGATCAGCAACGGGAATTCGAAGCCGACCCCGAACACCAGCAGCAGGTTCACCAGGAAGCCGAAATACTGGTCACCCGACAGGGCGGTCACCTGCACGTCGCTGCCCACCGTCAGCAGGAAGTGCAACGCCTTCGACAGCACGAAGTAGGCCAGCATCGCGCCGGCCAGGAACAGTGTCGCCGCCGCGGTCACGAACGCGGCGGCGAACCGGCGTTCCTTCTGGTATAGGCCGGGCGTGATGAACGCCCACAGCTCGTAGAACCAGACGGGGCAAGCCAACACCACACCGGCCAGCAGGCCCACCTTGAGCCGCAGCATGAACTGGTCGAACGGCGCGGTGGCCAGCAACCGGCAACCCCCGTCCGCACTGATGTCGGCGCGCGCCGAGGCCGGCAGCGAACAGTACGGCTGGCGCAGCCATTCACCCAGGCTCTCGAAGCCGAACAGGCCGTGGCCGTACCAGTAGAAACCAAAAATCGTGGTGACGGCGATGGCCGCGACTGCCACCAACAGCCGGGTGCGCAGTTCCCGGATGTGGTCGACGAGCGACATGGTGCCGTCGGGATTTACCTTGCTACGCCGGGTACGCGGATCGAGCCGCTTGAGGGGGCCTGGTGTCTTCACGAACAGATTCGTTCAGCGCCGCATGAGGGCGGCGAACTGATCGCGCGCAGCCGCGTCAGACCGGTCGCGCGTCGGTGTGCCCGGGGTCGACCCGTTCCGACTGCACCGGGGTGGCGGCGGGCGGTGCCGGCGTGATTGGAGGTTCGGTTCCGTCGTGCTGCAGTTCCTTGACCTCGGCCTTGAAGATGCGCATGGACTTGCCCAGCGAGCGGGCGGCATCGGGCAGGCGCTTGGCGCCGAACAGAATGACGACCACGACGAGCAAGATGATCCAGTGCCACGGTTGCAGAGCGCCCACTTCGATTACCTCCAGACAAGAACCTGCCGTGGCCCTCGATGCTACCCCGCGCCGAGGCCCTGCCGAACCCGTGGACCCGCGCCGGTGATGGTGCCACACCTCCCTGTGCGAGCTCGCCGAAACCGCCGCTGGTGCTCCTGCACGGTGTCACCGGCTCGGGTCGGATCTGGCGGGACGTCGTTCCGCTGCTGTCTGGGCAGCACGATGTCCACACGTCGACGCCCCCCGGACACCAGGGCGGACCTGCGATCCAGCGCCGGCCGGCCGAGGTCGGCGAGCTCGTCGAGGCCGTAGAGCGCTATCTCGACCAACACGGCCTGTGCGGACTGCTGCTGGCCGGGAATTCACTGGGCGGATGGGTGTCCATCGAGCTGGCGCGGCGGGGACGGGCCGCGAGCGTGTGCGCGCTGTTGCCGGCGGGTTTCTGGTGGGACACCAGATCCCACGATCGGGTCGCCGCGCACATCAATCGCACGCGCACCCTGGCGCGCATCCTTCGGCCGGCGACACCGCTGGCCGTCAGGTCGGCCGTCGGCCGCCGCCTGGTGGCCAGGACCCTGCTGGCTGTTACCGGCGCGGTGGCCTAGTTCTGGCCTAGTTCTGGCCCGGTTCCCCGTACGCCTCCAGCGCCGCGGCGGCCGCCGAGCGCATCCGGTCGACCAGTTCCGGCGGCGACAGCACGGTGACCTCGGAGCCGAAGCCCAGCAGCAGCCGTGCCATCCACTCCTCGGAGGCGTAGGTCATCGCGGCCTCACACGATCCGTCGGGAGACTCGGCGAGCACCCGCATCGGGTAGTAGTCGAACATCCAGGCCGCCTGGGGCGCGATGCGCAGGGTGGCCGTCGGCAGGCCAGGGTCGCCGTCGAACAGGGAGGTGTCCGTCCTCGCCGCCACGGCCGGGCCGGGGGGCATGGCCGGCTGGTCGAGCACCGTGGCCTCGACGATGCGGTCGAACCGGAACAGTCGGACCCCTTCGGACTCCCGGCACCAGGCCTCCAGATAACTGGAGTCATTGATCAGCACCACCCGGATCGGGTCGACGATGCGCGCGGACAGGGTGTCCCGCGACGCGGAGTAGTACTCCAGCGTGAGCGCCCGCCCGTCCCGAACCGCTTCGCGGACCGCCGCCGCGGCCCGACTTTCGACCGGGGAGGGCTCCGGTCCGGCCGACGGCACACCGTCCGGCGTGACGGTGCCGGCCGCCGCCTCGATCTTGGCGATGGCACTGCGGGCGGCTTCGGGGTCGACGACCCCGGGCACGTCGACCAGGGACCGCAGGGCGACCAGCAGGCCGGTGGCCTCCGGCGAGGTCAGCCGCAGCGGGCGATCCATGCCCGCCGAGAAGGTGACTGCAATCGTCTCGCCGGTGAATTCGAAGTCGATCAGATCGCCGGGGCCGTAGCCGGGCAGCCCGCACATCCACAGCTGGTTCAAGTCGGCCTCGAGCTGACGCCGACTGACCCCCAGGTCGGCCGACGCCTCGGCGAAGGTGGTGCGCTGGTTGGCCTGGAAGTACGGCACCATGTTCAGCAACCGGACCAGCCGGGTCGAGACGCCGGTGCTCACAGTTGGGCGCGCAGTCGCTCGATCACGTTGTCGCGCAACGCCTGTGGCTCTAGGACGACGGCGTCGGCACCGTATCCGGTGATCTCGCGGGCCAGCCGGTCGCGTGCGCCCAGTTCGATGTCGATGATCTCACCGGCGCGTCCATTCAGAGTGCGCAGGCCGGCCGAGACCCCGGCGCGCCGCAGCGCGGTCGCGCGGTCGTCGGCAACCCACACCCGCGCGGTCACCCCGGCCGGCGGGTCGCCGACCACCCTCGCGACCAGTTCTCGCAGATCGACACCCTCAGGTCGGCTGACAGCACCGGCCGGACCGATCGCGGTGACGTCCGGTGCAATGCGGGACAGCCGGAACGTGCGGGTGTCGGCGCGGTCCCGATCGTGTCCGATCAGATACCAGCGTCCGTTCTGCGTGACGACACCCCAGGGCTCCACGGTGCGGGTGGTGTAGTCCTCGGTGCGGGTCGGCCGGTGCCCGAACGTGACGACCCGGCCGTCGTTGATCGCCGCCAGTAGGGCGCCCAGCGCGTCCTCCGATCCCCGCAGGCCGGGCAGCCCCGCGCGACCGTGCACCGGGATCGCGCGGTCGGCGTCCACGTCCACCCCGGCCGCGCGCAACTTGAGCACCGCGCCCTGCGCAGCAGTGATCAGCTCCGGCGATTCCCACAGCCGGGTGGCCACCGCGACGGCGGCCGCTTCGTCGGGAGTCAGCTCGATCTCCGGCAGCGCGTAGGCCTCGCGGTTGATCCGGTATCCCTCGGTGGGGTCCAGCACCGACACCCGGCCCGTCTCGAGCGGGACGCCCAGGTCCCTCAGCTCGTTCTTGTCGCGCTCGAACATCCGGGAGAACGCCTCGTCGCTGGGGCTCTCGGCGTAGCCGGCGACGCTGCGCCGGATCCGCTCGGCAGGCAGGTAGCCGTGCGTCGAGAGCAGCGCGATGACCAGGTTCATCAATCGTTCGACTTTCGAGGTCGCCACGCGAGAAGACTCCCGTCCTACATCGAGGCGATGAGCCGATTGACCCGTTCGTCGACCGACCGAAAGGGATCCTTGCACAACACGGTGCGCTGCGCCTGGTCGTTGAGCTTGAGGTGCACCCAGTCGACAGTGAAGTCACGGCCGGCTTCCTGTGCGGCCGTGATGAATTCGCCGCGCAGTTTGGCCCGGGTGGTCTGCGGCGGCGTGTCGACGGCCTCGTCGATCTCCTCGTCGGTGGTGATCCGCATGGCCAAACCCTTGCGCTGCAGCAGATCGAACACACCGCGGCCGCGTTTGATGTCGTGGTAGGCCAGATCGAGCTGCGCGATCTTCGGATCGGACAGCTCCATGCTGTAGCGGTCCTGGTAGCGCTGGAACAGTTTGCGTTTGATCACCCAGTCGATCTCGGTGTCGACCTTGGCGTAATCCTGGCTCTCGACGGCGTCGAGCTGACGGCCCCACAGGTCGACCACCTGGTCGATCTGTGTGTTGGGTTCGCGGCTGGCCAGGTACTCCACCGCGCGGGTGTAGTACTCGCGCTGGATGTCGAGCGCGCTGGCCTGCCGGCCGCCGGCCAGCCGAACCGGACGCTTACCGGTCAGATCGTGGCTGACCTCGCGAATGGCCCGGATCGGGTTGTCCAGGGAAAAATCGCGGAAGGCCACACCACTTTCGATCATCTCCAGCACCAGCGAGGCGGTGCCCACCTTCAGCATGGTGGTGGCCTCGCACATGTTCGAGTCGCCGACGATGACGTGCAGCCGGCGGTACTTCTCAGCATCGGCGTGCGGTTCGTCGCGCGTATTGATGATCGGCCGGGACCGGGTGGTCGCACTCGAGACGCCTTCCCAGATGTGCTCGGCGCGCTGGGACAGGCAGAACGTGGCGGCCTTCGGGGTCTGCAGCACCTTACCGGCGCCGCAGATCAGCTGGCGGGTGACCAGGAACGGCAGCAGCACATCGGAGATGCGGGAGAACTCGCCGGCGCGCACGATCAGGTAGTTCTCGTGGCAGCCGTAGGAGTTTCCGGCCGAGTCGGTGTTGTTCTTGAACAGATAGATGTCTCCGCCGATGCCCTCGTCGGCCAGCCGCTGTTCAGCGTCGATCAACAGATCCTCGAGAACCCGCTCGCCGGCCCGGTCGTGGGTGACGAGCTGGAGCAGGTTGTCGCACTCCGCGGTGGCGTATTCGGGGTGGCTACCGACGTCGAGGTAGAGGCGCGCACCGTTTCGCAGGAAAACGTTGGAGCTGCGCCCCCACGACACCACCCGGCGGAACAGATAGCGCGCCACCTCGTCCGGTGAAAGCCTTCGATGGCCGTGGAAGGTGCAGGTCACACCGAATTCCGTCTCGATGCCCATGATTCGTCGCTGCACGACTCCGAGACTACTTGCTGGGGGTTGATGTGGGTGTGCAAGTGCCGCCGCCGCGAAACATGCCGCTTCTTACTTCCGGGTAAGAACAGGGGTGTAAATTTCCTTGCTCAGTGGCCCGGGCCGATTCACGGCCGCTGCATTCCACGACCCGAGAGGAACCCGCCGTGACGTTCTCCCTGGAACTCTCCGACGACGTCATCGCCGTCCGGGACTGGGTGCATGAGTTCGCCGTCGACGTGGTGCGCCCCGCTGCCGCCGAGTGGGACGAGCGCGAGGAAACGCCCTGGCCGGTCATCCAGGAAGCCGCCAAGTGCGGGCTGTATTCGATGGAGATGATGATCACCCAGGCCGCCGAACCGACCGGGCTGGGCATCCTCGTCGTCTTCGAGGAGATGTTCTGGGGTGACGCGGGCATCGGGTTGTCGATCTTGGGCACCGCCCTGGCCGCCGCGTCGCTGACTTCCAACGGCACCCCCGAGCAGATCGGCGAGTGGCTGCCGCAGATGTTCGGCACGCCGGAGGAGCCGCTGCTGGGGTCGTTCTGTTCGTCCGAGCCGGGCGCGGGATCCGATGTCGGCGCGATCCTGACCCGGGCTCGCTACGACGAGGCCACCGACGAGTGGGTCATCAACGGCACCAAGACCTGGGCAACCAATGGCGGCATCGCCAACGTGCACATCGTCGTCGCCTCGGTGTATCCCGAACTGGGCTCACGGGGTCAGGCCACCTTCATCATCCCGCCGAACACACCCGGGTTCAGCCAGGGCCAGAAGTTCAAGAAGCACGGCATCCGGGCATCGCACACCGCCGAGGTGGTGCTCTCCGACGTCCGCGTTCCGGGCCGGATGATCGTCGGTGGCCGGGAGAAGTTCGAAGATCGGATGGCCCGCATCCGGTCCGGGCAGCGCACCGCCGGCCAGGCGGCCATGAAGACCTTCGAGCGCACCCGGCCCGGCGTCGGGGCCATGGCGATCGGGGTGGCTCGCGCGGCCTACGAGTACGCGCTGGAATACGCCCAGGAGCGTGAGCAGTTCGGCCGCCGCATCGGTGACTTCCAGGCCATCGGGTTCAAGCTGGCCGACATGCGATCCCGCATCGACGCGGCCCGGCTGCTGGTGTGGCGCGCAGGCTGGATGGGGCGCAACAACATTCCGTTCACGGCCGCCGAGGGGTCGATGGCCAAGCTGGCCGCCAGCGAGGCCGCCGTCCACGTCACTGACGAGGCCATTCAGATCCTCGGCGGCAACGGCTACACCCGGGACTTCCCGGTCTTGCGCGGGCCCGGGGCCGCCGAGATCTACACGATCTTCGAGGGCACCAGCGAGATCCAGCGCCTGGTGATGGCCCGCACCATCACCGGACTGCCGCTCAAGTAGCTCCCCTCGAACTAGCTTCCCCTGTGGATAACGGTCGGCACGGATCCGCCGGCCGGTGCCAGCATGCGGCATGGACAAAACCACCGTTGATCTGAACCTGCTGCGCGCCGCCGCCGACCGCGTGCAGCGCAGTGCCGACGCACTTGGCCTGCTGCGCATGCCCGAACTCAACAGCGCCGACCTGCCGGGCTCGCAGGTCGCCGACGTGATGGGGTCGGCGAAGCTGGCGGACTACTTCGAGGTGGTCATCATCGCGCTGGAGGACTGGGCACTGGTCGCCCGCCGGTCGGCCGACGCCTTCGAGGCCGCCGACCGGGATGCCGCCGTCAGTGTCGGCGAATCATGGTCCGTCCCAAGGTAAGTCAGGCCCGCGGCTGGCGCCCGGAAGCGTTGCGCGAACTCGCCGACGCCTGGGATGCCGCCGCCGGTCGGGTCCAGGCGGCGCTCGACCAGGCCGGCGGCCCGCCGAACGGGCAGGGGTCCACACTGGCGGCCGCGGCCGAGAAGTGGGATGCCCTCAGCAGATCGGCCACGGGCTCGGCGCGCACGCTGGTCGGGGCGGCGGTGGTCGCGCGGTCGGGCGCCGAGCTGATCGCAGCGGCCCGAGGAACGGTGGTGCGCGAGGTCGAGTCCGCCGAGCGATTGGGATTTCACGTCCGTGACGACGGCACCACCACTCCTCCGACCCAGGGGCCCGAGCTGTTGCCGCTGCTGACCGGATCCGCTGCACCCGAGCTGTTGTCCCGTCGCGCAACCGAACTCACCGTCATCATTGGGATCGCACTGGACGGACTCGGGACCGCCGACGCCGATCTAGCGCACAAGCTGTCTGCGGCGTTCGGATCCGGCGGAGCCGCTGCCGAGATGACCCGGCCCGCCGGCGTGAGTTACGCCGGAGTCGTCGCCGGTTGGCCGACGATGGCACAGGACCGCATCGCCGAACAGCTCGCCGCGATGGCACCCGAACAGCGCCGCCGGTTGGTCGCCGGCGCGCCACAGCAGGTCGGCAACACCGACGGGATCCCTTGGGAGCTCAGGATCGCGGCCAACCGGATCAACATCACCGACGCGATCCTGAAGGAGCGCCGCACGATCGATCGTCCCGTCGAGGACAAGATCCGCGCGGTGGTCGACGAACGCTACGGCTTCCGCTGGGACCGCATCAATCTGGAGCGGGCACGGCAGTCCATCGCCGCGGACCCCGCGCGCCGAGCCGCCGCGATCGCCGACCACGATCGAATGGCCAACCGCCGCATCGTTTTCTACCAGGGCCTGCTGGCCGATGCTCCGGATCCGGTGACCGGCGCCGCCCGCCCGCGGCAGATCCTGGCCTTCGACCCCGAACGCGCCGAGCTGGTCGAGCTCACCGGTGACCTGAACACCGCGTCGAGCGTCGGTGTGCTGGTGCCCGGACTCAACACGACCATCCTCGACTCGGCCAGGAACACCGAGACGGTGCGCCGGTTCGTGGCGGGCGGCGGCGGGGACGTCGCGATGATCACCTACCTCGGTGGCCCGTTCCCCACCGGTCCGGTGTGGAACGCGGCAAACCCGAGCTACGCGCTGCAGATGGCGCCCCGACTGGTCGCCTTCAGCGAGGACGTCAACCGCACCGTCGACAACGTCGGGGCCGCCACCGGACGGTCGATAGCGGTGACCTACCTCGGGCATTCCTACGGCGGTTCGATCCTGGGTACCGCCGAGCGGGAGGGTCTCACGGCCGACCGCACGGTGTACGTGGAGGCGGCCGGGACCGGCGTCGGGGTGTTCCAGCCGTCGCAGTGGCACAACCGCAACCCGAACGTGCAAAGGTACTCGATGACCGCGCCCCTGGACCCGATCCAGCTCGTGCAGGGCCTACCGCTGGGACCCCACGGGGCGGACCCCGATCAGATGCCCGGCGTGGTGCAGCTGGACACCGGCCGGCGCTCGAACGGCTCGGTGATGGCCGGACTGCCCGCGCACGGCGATGTGCTGGACGAACCGTCCGATGCCTGGCACCGGTTGCTCGAGGTGATCACCGGCCGCCGCTGAGCGGCCGGTCACTCGGCCGCGGGTTCGGCTGCCTGATCCTGTTGGGGCAGAAGAGCTTCCAACGCCGGACCGGTGATCCGCCGGAACGCCCGGCGCGGCCGGTTGACATCCAGGATCGCCACCTCGAGCGTCGACGGACCCAGCACACGCTGCTCACCGTTGGAACCACCGGCCTGCAACGCCGAAACCGCAACCCGCACCGCATCACCGAGCTCGGCGTTCTCCGAATACGAATCCTTCAGCGCCACCGCGATCGGCTCGGTGGCACCACCCATCACCACGAAATGCGGCTCATCAGCAATCGAACCGTCATAAGTGATCCGATACAACTCAGGCGCCCTGCACTCACCGTAATGCGCCACCTCGGCCACACAGAGCTCGACCTCATACGGCTTGGCCTGCTCGGTGAAGATGGTGCCCAAAGTATTGGCATACACATTGGCCAACTGCCGGCCAGTGACATCACGCCGATCGTAGGCGTACCCACGGGTATCAGCGAACTGAATACCACCACGGCGCAGATTATCGAACTCGTTGAACCTACCCACAGCCGCGAAACCAACACGATCATAGAGCTCGCTGACCTTCTGCAGCGAACGCGACGGGTTCTCCGCCACGAACAACACACCACCGGCATAAGCCAGCACAACAACACTGCGCCCACGCGCAATGCCCTTGCGGGCCAGCTCGCTGCGCTCGCGCATCGCCTGCTCCGGCGAAATGAAATACGGAAAGCTCACGAATCACCCCGCGGCGCAGCATTAACAGCCGCAGTGTCATCGGGCCCGAAAGTGTCACTGCGCGAACGGCTTTCGATCACCTCACGAGCCAACTGGGCGATCTTGTCCTCATGGACATCCTCGGCTCCCTCAGCACCGATGGTGACCGCCGTCGGATAAATACCCCGCACCAGGTCAGGACCACCGGTAGCCGAATCATCGTCGGCCGCATCATAGAGCGCCTCGATCGCCACCCGCAACGCCGAATCGGCATCGGCGACCCGCGAATACAACTTCTTCATCGAAGACTTCGCGAACAACGAACCCGAACCCACCGACTGGAAACCCTCGACCTCAACATGCGTCCCACCAGCAGCATCGAACGACACAATCCGACCCGCACCCACCGGATCGGGATCATCAAGATCAAAACCCACCAACAACGGCAACGCGATGAAACCCTGCAGGGCCGCAGCCAGATTCCCCCGCACCATCGTGGCCAGCCGATTGACCTTGCCCCGAAAACTCAGCGCCACCCCCTCGAGCTTCTCATAATGCTCGAGCTCGACCGCGTAGAGCCGGGCGAACTCGACCGCAATCGCCGCAGTACCCGCAATACCGGTAGCCGTGTAATCATCGGTGATGTACACCTTCTGCACATCACGGCCAGCGATCATATTGCCCTGAGTGGCCCGCCGGTCACCGGCAATCAACACCCCACCGGGGTACTTCAGCGCGACGATCGTGGTCCCATGCGGCAGGTCATCACCAGATCCACAGACACCCGAACCCGCCGGCAGGAGATGCGGAGCGGTACGGCGCAAATGGTCAGAAAACGAAGAACGATCGGTCTGGGGCCAGATCACTGGCCGCCCTTTTGGACATACGCCCGCACAAAATCCTCGGCGTTCTCCTCGAGCACATCATCAATCTCATCCAACAAATCATCAGTGTCCTCAGCCAGCTTCTCACGACGCTCCTGACCCGCAGCAGTACTGGATGCGACATC